>Ga0307437_1001443_pt1 | contig 15884 bp, 10 predicted proteins | sample SalMarWE160390MG_FD_202146 | JGI IMG/M metagenome (GOLD analysis project Ga0307437, IMG submission 202146) | Salt marsh sediment microbial communities from the Plum Island Ecosystem LTER, Massachusetts, United States - WE1603-90 | ecosystem: Environmental > Aquatic > Marine > Intertidal zone >...
AAAAAAAACTTACCCGGAAGCGAAAATTTATCCTGAATCAAACCTCGTTTTTATCGGTAAATTTCCCAAAAAAACTATCGGAAAGGTAACAATAATCACCGCCGGAACTTCGGATATACCCGTAGCAAGAGAGAGCGAAATAACGGCAAGATCAATGGGTATGGAAGTAGAAGTAATATTCGACGTGGGAGTTTCCGGAATCCACAGGGTACTTAATATAAGAAATAAACTGAAAAAATCGGATATTGCGATAGTAATCGCCGGAATGGAAGGAGCCCTTCCTTCTGTAGTCGCAGGGCTTGTCGATACTCCGATAATTGCCGTCCCTACTTCTGTTGGCTACGGTGCAAGTTTTAAAGGCATAGCCCCCCTATTGACAATGTTAAACTCATGCGCTCCAGGCATCAGCGTTATGAATATAGATAACGGCTACAGCGCAGGCTTCTTTGCTGCAGCAGTTATAAAAAAGATACGTAAAAAGGAAACAGAATGAAGAACGGAGGTAAAAAAATTCTATATATAGATTGTTTCTCAGGAATAAGCGGTGATATGTTCATCGGAGCTCTTCTTGACGCAGGTGTGGACGAGAAAAAATTTAAAACTAAGATATCAAAAATTCTGCCTCCCAACGCGAAAATAAAAATTTGGAACGAAAAAAGAGGCAATTTCACCGGAAAAAGATTTAAAGTAGAAGTATCAAAAAAAGAGAAAGAAGAAAGACATTTAAAAGACATTAGAAAGCTACTGGAAGGCTCTAAACTCGATAAAGACATTATAGAAAAAAGTAAAAAAATGTTCGAAGAACTTGCAGAAGTCGAAGCTAAAATCCACGGAGTATCGAAAGAAGAAATACATTTCCACGAGCTTGGAGCTATAGATTCAATAGCTGATATCCTTGGAGCCGTAATCGCTGTTGCGCTCTTAGACGTAAATAAAATATATTTCTCCGCAATAAACGTTGGAACGGGCGTAGCAGAAATAGAACACGGCATGGTGCCTCTCCCTGTTCCGGCAACCACTGAACTCCTCAAAAGATTTCAGGCTCCCATCTATTCTACGGGAATTAATAGTGAACTGGTAACTCCTACCGGAGCACTATTCATAAAACATTTTGCCCATTCATTTGCAATGCCCGAAATGAAGATACAAAATATTGGTATAGGTTTCGGTTCAAAGAAATTTAAGGAAAATCCTAATTTCTTAAGAGCACTATTAGGAACTGAAGTAAAAAAATATCCGGAAAATGAAGTATTAATCGAAACAAATATTGACGATATGAACCCCGAGTTCTTTCCTTCAGTCGAGAAAAAACTTCTAAGAGTTGGAGCACTTGACGTTTTCATAACGCCGATTCAGATGAAAAAAGGACGCCCCGGATTTAAATTATCGATACTCTGCGACAGAAAAAATGTCGATGCCTTAACGGACATACTTTTCCACGAGACAACCACAATTGGCATTCGAATCTTTTCCATCGAAAGAAGAAAATTAAACAGAAAGACAAAAAAAATAAAAACCAAATATGGTGAAGCAGAAGTAAAACTTGCTTTTTCAAAGGGCAAATTGGTAAATATTTCTCCCGAATTCGAATCCTGTGAAAAACTTGCTAAGAAAACCGGATTGCCGGTAAAAGAAATCTACCAAACAGTAAAAGAAACAGCAAACAAACTACTTAAGAAAAATTAGCCACAAAGACACTAAGACACAAAGAGAATAGGACGCAGATTTAAAAAGGATTTACAGGATATTTTTGTTTTTCCCAACTACTATCTACTAACTACTAACTTCTCTCTATTAACTACGTGAATAGAGTTCACTTTATCTTATCACCAACAGTTGCTTTTATTATGTTACACTGTTTTATGCCGGTTGTTGCCCGTAATTTATTGAAAAACTTGTGAATATCTTTAGCTTCTCCCTTAATACTTATTATCTCCATACAATTGTCATGATCTATATGTATGTGCTGTGTAGAAATAACAAGTTTATAAAAATGGTGCTGGATTTCGGTTATTTTTTCAGTAAGTCCTGGTTTATGGTGGTCATAAACGAGTAAGACACCTCCACACACCTCATCTTCTTCCTTCCACTCCTCCTCTACAAGTCTTCCTCTAATCAAATCCCTGATCGCTTCAGAGCGGTTTACATAACCTTCCTCTCCTATAAGTCGATCAAACCTACCAAGAAGACCTTTATCCATGGAAATACCAAATCTTATAATCTTTCCCATACTAAACCATTTCCTCCAATGCAGAATTTTTTAAAACGCTTAAAATAACCATAAAGATATAGAATTTTCAATCTGTTGGCCTGTTGGTCGGTTAGTCCGTTTGTCTGTTAAAAAAAACACACTAACACACCCACGGACTAACACACTAACTAATTTACAAACCCTATATTACATTTACTGTTTAAAACGAACCGGAAAGGAAAGAGGAACCGCAACCGGTTTATTCCCCTGTCTGGCAGGTGAAAATTTTAATTTCCTTGCACTTTCAACAGCAACTTTATCCAGAATAGGATGTACCGACCTAATAAGAGTCACATTAGTAACATTTCCTCTCTCATCTATCCATAATTGCAGGTAAACAGTACCACTAAGACCCAGGGTCTTGGCTACTTCCGGATAGGTAAATGCTACCTTATCAAGATTCAAAGGCTTAGGAGGAACTTCGTGCGCCACAAACGCTGGCAGTTCAGGTGTTTCTGCCTCTTCCGAAGAAGTTTCCTCTTCAGCGCCCCCAGTCCCTTCGGTTTCTCTACTAACCACAGGAGGTCTTCTCTCAGGCACCGAAGGAGAAGCAGATGCCCGAAGTATTTCTTCTACTTTCGGAGCTTCTTCTCTTGGAGTTGTTGTTCTCGCTGCTGTTCCTACCCTGGATGTCTTATAATTCTCACCAAGAGAAGCAAGTTCTACAACACCACCGGAAACCTGCCTGAACCACAATTCATCAACAAGAGAAAGGACCGATCTTTTATCTTGCCCTGAAATACCTTGAATATTTTTCTTGACAAGCGTTATTTCTTTAGGCGCATAAAGAAAAGTATAGGGCAAATCATCCCTGATTATCTCCTGAAATTCATACAGAGCCTTCTTGGCTTTTTCTCTATCAAGAGATAAAAGGGCTTCCCCAATAAGGCTATCTATTTTTGAATTCTTATACCCAACAAAGTTGTAAATTCCATTCGAACCCCATATCTGAAATGGATTAAACTCCTTTTCAACATCCCATCCCAATATATAAGCATCAAATTCTTTGTTAAACAAACGCTTAATCAACTCTGCACCGGAAAGGGTCACGATTGAAGACTGAACTCCAACATCTTTAAGATCCGAAACAACACTTGCGGCTACTTTTCTTCTGATAGCATTTCCTTCCTCAACAAGTATCTTTATATTTAGACCCTGATAATACTTTTGTCCTCTTCTTTTTGAATAACCAAGACCCTCGATAAGCGCAGCCGCACCTTCTTTATCTCTTCTAATTCCTCTTAAGCTTGGATTATAAGCCCAATGTTCCGGAGTGATTGGTCCATTGATAACTTGCCCATAATTTTCCAGAACATCAGAAATTATTTTCCTTCGATCTATAGCAATACTGAAAGCCTGCCTGAGCTTTTTATCGGAAAAACGCTCAATATTCCAACCAATATACGTATAAGATCTTCCCGGAGTAAGAACTTTCCTGTAAGAATTAAGAGTATCATAATTATTCCCCGGAGGCAAATTGAAAGCCAAATCAACATTTCCGGCTTCCAGTTCGCCTAAAAGCTCCTCTATAGAAGAAGGCGTATAGAAAACCATTCTATCCACAGGAGCTCTACCTCTAAAATAATCAGGATTTGCGGTCATTTCGATCCATTTACCCTTATTCCATTCTTTCATTTTATATGGTCCCGAACCAACAGGATTAACATTGAAATCAATACCCGCAAGGTTATCTTCCTTTTCCAAAATATGCTTTGGAATCGGACGTATATTCGTACTCTGCAATTCACCGGCGAATACCTGTTTCAAATTAAATCGAACCCGCCTAGGACTAAGAGCTTCCACGCTCTCAACATAATTCAATTTTTGCGCAAGTGGAGAATTGTTCTTGCTGCTAAGTATTTGCTCCACTGTAAAAATAACGTCTTCAGCTGTTACAGGTTTTCCATCATGCCAGGTAGCTCCCTTCGCGATAGTATAAGTAATGGATTTTAAATCTTCCGAATAAATCCAGGATTCGGCAAGGGCGGGTCGTACTTTTCCATCAGGCTTTTCGGAAATTAAAGGTGTAAACAATTGACCAGTAACTGAAGAAAGTCCGGAAAACGAAGGATAGATAGGATTTAAATTAGATGGCTCATCTAATATTGCTATTATTAATGTGCCTCCCTTGCTGCCGCTATATCGGAATTCCTCCATTTTTTGACACCCGGATAAAAACAATATAAGCAAAAATATAAAAAAAAGATCAAAACCCAACTTTCTCATTGAAGCCTCCTTTTCTTTTAAAATTAAGGGAAATATATAATTAGTCAAGGGTTTATTTTGTTTTTCCCTTACATCTAAAGCCCTTATATTCTTTAATTCTAATTTGGCTCGGCTGCACTACTCAAGCTTAAAATGAACCGGAAAGGAATAACGCACAGCAACCGGCTTATCCCATTGAATTGCAGGAGAAAATTCTAGCTTTTTTGCGCCTTCAATTGCGACTTTATCAAAAACCGGATGAAGAGATTTAGTAAGAATTACTTTTCTGACATTCCCCTCTTTATCTATCCACAATTCCAGAAAAACGGCGCCTTCAATCTGGAACACAGCCGGATAGTCAAATTTTACCTTATCAAGATTCAAAGGCTTAGGAGGAACTTGATAAGCAACAAATGGAGGAGGCTCAAATTCTATCACAGGCACTTTTCCATCCTCATCGGTAAAATTTGTCTTGTCAATAGTTGTTACTTCCACATCTTTGTCTGTTTTGGCAGCTACCGGCATCTTAGGTCTTCTTGGAGGAGGAGGTTTAGCTATATTTTCCAATTGAGGCGGCATTTTATCAATCCTTATAACCGTTCTTACTCTAGGCTTATATGGTTTTGTTTCAAACTCAGGGATAAAGACAAATCCAAGAACAAAAGCAACAAGTGTTACTAAAAAACCAATCCTGATATGCAGTCTAAACATCTTTTTGAAACTATAATTTTTCCTGTCCATATGCACCTCCTGTTAAAAAACTTCCATATATTAGTATTATAAGCCGAATCGAGAATCATGTCAATATTAAATTTCTTCTGTATATTTAGATACGCATCAAAGAATAAAGTTCCCGAATACCCCCACGATCCAAAATGGAACGCAGATGAACGCAGATTTTCAGGATTCTTTTTTCAAAACCGAACCACTTCCCCAGAAGTTACTATTTTTAAAAAACAATAAAAAATCTTGTTAATCCTTTTTTTATCTGCGTCCAAATACTGGGGTGAGGGGTACGGCTCTGTGTTCTCTGTGGTAAAAATTTTATTTAACAGTGTTGACATTTTCAAATTGAAACATATTTATTGCTATGTTTTTTGTAGAAAAGGGAATCAAAAAAAATTTCGAAAATCCAAAAGCAAATTCCCTGCGGGATGATATTCACCTACTGGGTATATCCTCAGTAGAAAAAGTATGTATAAACCAAATATTTTACATAGAAGGTAAATTAAGTATTTCCGATATCGAGAAACTCACAAATGAAGTACTGGTTGACCCTGCTATTGAAGAATATTCAATAAATAAGCTGCTCGGTAGAGAGGGAAAAACCACAACTATTCTGTATAAACCAGGTGTCTTTGACGAAGAAGGAGAAACTTTAAAAGAAGTTGCCAACAATCTTAATTACAAAATAACAAAAACTAAAACGGGCAAACGTTACATATTTAAAGGTGAGATATCCGAAGATGAACTACTAAAAATACAGAATAGACTTTTAATGAACGACCTTATACAAATAGCTGTTGATCCCCTCGAAGTCGAGTTCCCACATCCCTCAATATATAAATTTAAGAAGAATATAGTTCCGATAAGAGAAGCTAGCGATAAAGAATTAATCGATATATCCAAAAAAGGTCTTCTTGCTTTAACTCTCGAAGAGATGAAAATAATTAAGGAATACTTCGAAGGCGAAGGCAGAGAACCAACGGATCTGGAACTCGAAACCATAGCTCAAACCTGGAGTGAACACTGCTGTCATAAGACTTTCAAATCCCCTATTAAATCCAACAACCAGGATATTATCAAAAAAAATAGTCTATTTGGATACATTAAAGGTGCAACCGAAGAAACAAATAAAAGCAATGTTCTTCTTTCATTTTCCGATAACGCCGGAGCAATAGAGTTCGATAATGAATACGCGGTTACATATAAGGCGGAAACACACAACCATCCTTCGGCACTCGAGCCTTACGGTGGTGCCGAAACGGGAGTCGGCGGAGTTATAAGAGATACGATGGGATGCGGTCTCGGAGCAAAACCTATCGCGTCGACCGATATTTTCTGTTTCGGGGACCCGGAAAGCAAAAGAAATACTTTAGCCGCGGGGGTACTGCACCCCAGAAGGATAGTCCGGGGCGTAATAGCGGGGGTGAGAGACTACGGGAACAAAATGGGAATTCCGACAGTGGGCGGAGCGGTATATTTCGATAAAGATTTTAATTATAATCCCCTTATTTTTGTCGGAAGCGTTGGAATAATTAAGAAAAAACATTTAAAAAAAGAAGTTAAAGAGGGCGACCTTATCGTTGCTCTCGGAGGTAAAACCGGAAGAGACGGGATACACGGCGCGACCTTTTCATCTTTAAGCCTCGATGAACAATCTCAAGGAACATCAGGCGGTGCCGTACAAATTGGGAACCCTATCGAAGAAAAAAAGATGCTCGATGTTCAGATGGTTGCAAAGAATAAAAATCTTTACCGCGCGGCAACCGACTGCGGTGCCGGAGGCTTTTCTTCCGCGATAGGAGAACTGGGTGAGAAAACAGGAGCCGTAGTCGACCTTGAAAAAGCGCCTTTAAAGTACGCAGGGCTTTCCTACTGGGAAATCTGGGTTTCCGAATCACAGGAGCGTATGGTTCTGGCTGTTCCCCCTGAGAATCTCGAAAAAATCAGCGAAGTCTTCGAAGAGGAAAATGTAGAATATACAGTGATGGGTAAGTTCGGCGGGGGAAGACTTCTTCTAAAATATAACGGAGAAGTCGTGGGAGACCTGGACCCTGATTTTCTCTTTAATAAAGTTCCTATACCTGAGAAAAAACTAACAATCAAAAATTATAATAGGGAACCTTCCTCTTTTAAAGCTCCCGGCAACCTCGAGGAAATTCTTATTAAGCTTGTATCATCAAAAAATATAGGAAGCAGGAGATGGATAACTCAGCAATATGACCATGAAGTTCAGGGAGGAAGCGTATTAAAACCCTTCGCCGGAAGAGGGAGTCCTTCCGACGGCTCTGTGACGAGACCTCTCCTTTCTTCAAAGAAGGCAGTTGTTCTCGGATTCGGGATAAACCCATTTTTTGGTAAAATAGACCCATATAGAATGGGGGCATCCGTTATCGAAGAATCTTTGCGTAATCTTGTATCCGCGGGCGGGAACATAGAAAATGCCGTTTTGCTCGATAACTTCTGCTTCGGAGACACAGCAGACGAAAACGTTTTTGCCGACCTTTTCGAGACAACAAGAGCGTGTTACGACTACGCGAAAATATTTAAAACTCCCTTCATCTCAGGAAAAGACAGCTTAAATAATTTCTTTACGACAAAGGGAAAAGATAAGAAAAGAATCTCGATACCTCCGACACTTCTTATCTCATCGATGTCTGTAATAGACGATTATAACTATGCGATGACCTCTAATTTTAAGAGCGAAAACAACTATATCATTTTAATAGGAGACACTAAAACCGAACTCGGAGGAAGTGAACTCGCAAGGGTACTCGGAATAAAAGGTATGGTTCCCGAAGTAGACGGAAAATTAGCATCCAGCATACTAAAAACTCTTACCCTCGGTAATCGCGATAAGTTTTTTCTAGCCATTCACGATTTATCCGAAGGTGGACTCGCGCTAGCGCTCTCCGAGATGACTTTCTCGAATAAAATCGGTTGTGAAATAGATCTTTCCCTGCTGAAAACCAATCTACGGGATGATATCTTGCTATTCAGTGAATCAAATTCAAGATTCTTGATAGAAATAGATGAAAAAAATGTAGAAGCTGTCGAGAAACTCCTAAAAAACATCCCGCACTACAAAATAGGAAAAACAAAAGGGTTTTCACTGGTCGTAAAAAATAAAAACAAAACTTTAATTAATATAAAAACAGATAAACTTTCAGAAAAATGGGAAGGAGCAGTAAAGTGGTAAAGGCTTTAATCTTAAGAGGTCCGGGCACTAACTGCGATCAAGAAACAGGATTTGCTTTTGAGAAAGCAGGCGCAAAGTCAGAATTCATATTTATAGACACTCTGCTTAAAAACCCGGAGAGACTAAGAGAGAGTCAAATACTTACAATTCCCGGAGGATTTACCTACGGCGATGATCTGGGAGCAGGCACTGCTATGGCAGCGAGACTTTCCGCCCTCAAAGATGAAATTTTGAAATTCGTCGACAAAGGTAATCTTGTAATCGGTATTTGTAATGGTTTTCAAATTCTTATAAAAACGGGGTTACTTCCCGGCTTTAAAAACGCAAAAGCGACCTTAACATTTATTCCCGGAGCAACTTTCAGGGACCAGTGGCTCGATTTAAAAGTAGAAAGCTCCCACTGTATCTTCACAAAAGGAATAAAAACCCTGCATATTCCGATGGCTAACAGTGAAGGAAGACTATTTATTGCCGATGATTTTACAAAAAGGAAAATCAAACGGGATCATATTGCACTTAAATACTTAAGGTACGACCCAACCAGTTCGAGTGAACATATCGCGGGATTATGCGATGAGACAGGCAGAATATTGGGACTCATGCCTCATCCTGAGCGAAACATATTCAAACATTCTCCTCCCGACTGGCAGGACGGGAACACCGGAGGAGAGGGTTTACAGGTATTTAAAAATGCCGTCGAGTATTTTAAGTAGTTGCAAAAATGCAACTATGTTAGAGGGTTGGAGCGTTAGAGAGTTAGAGAGTTAAAATATCAAACATTTGGAGGAGAGGTGTGGCTGACGCATCTACGCTTCTACGCATTAACACACTAACTATAAAATAACACACAAATAGCACGAATTGTTTTTATTTTTTTGACCAGTGACTAGTGACCAATGACTAAATTAATTGCACAGAGCCCACAGAGATTTTTTGTTGTTTAATTTGTCAAGTGTTGAGATTTGACCCCAGAAACATAAATCCCAAATCCTAAAATTTGACTAATGACTGGTGACTGACGACTAATGACTGCGGTTCCCTTGACACTTTTCAAAGAAGGTCTGACCCCGTTAATACGTTAATATGACCCCGTTAATACGTTAATGTTAATAATGTTAATACTAAAGGTTGACAATATATGAGTTTTTTCGTATTATTAAATAAAGATTTAATTAAAAAAGGGGGTAACAGAGATGTTGCCTTTTGATTTTTTAATGGCAGAGAATTAGTTTAAGGAGGTAAATGAATGGGTAAAAACTATTTATTACTTTTTTTTATTTGGCCTTCATTTATTATTGCCCAAAATAACTGGTATATTCATAATGGTGAGAATAATGGTGATGGCAGTTTTTCCGATCCGTTTAATTCCTGGCCCAACGCTATGAGCGTATTAGAACCAGGAGATACATTAAAAGTTATGCCCGGAACTTATAATCTTTCTACTTTTATACTTCCTGTGAATTCAGGTACCGATTCAGAATGGATAACCGTTAAAGCCTATGATTCTGATAACAGACCGGTTATTAAATCAGGGAGCAATAATGCTATACGAACGGTAGATGTGGGTTATTATCGATGGGAAAGCATCGATATAGACGGCGACTTTTTAAATGGAGCATACCCGTTGATAAGCCTACGGGCGGGTACCCACCATTTTACCTTCTACAATTTTAAATGCTACGATTCACATACGGATGGATTGGTAATTACAGAAACTGATTATGTAGTCGTTGATAGTTGTGAGATTTATTACTGTATTAATCATGCTGCAGAAGGTGAACGGAAGGATGCTCATGGAATAATGTTTCGAAGTGGCAATCATTTAATTGTCAATAACTGTAATATACACCATAATACGGGAGACTGCATACAATCAGGAACCTCATTAGCTTTTCCCTCATGGGATTCTCTTTATATTACGAATAACCATTTATGGTCCGGAATGGTAGACTCGGTTGTTAATACAATGCCTGCAAATACCTTCTGGAGTGAAAATGGTATAGATACAAAGACACCTGATAGTGCAGATATTGCTGAGTCCGGCGACCCAAGTTGGAGAGCTTATATTTATATCGACAAAAATGTATTACATGGTTTTAATGCTGACTATGACTGGCCTGCAATAGCTATTAATATGTCAGTAGATGCTACTATTAAGAATACAGTAGTATATGAAAGTGCAATAGGTTTTAGATTAATGGGGGCTGATATTATCGCGCAGACAGGAACTATGTCAGGCGCACCATTGGTAACCATGTGGAATTGTATAACATACGACACTTATTGGTGTTCAATGTGGATCGAAGATGACTTGGATAGCGTAGATATATGGAATTGCACCTTTGATAACAGTATAGATACTTTATGGTGGCCAGGGATTCATGAACGAGCACCTTCTTATTTTGAAGCCAGAACAAAGATTGGAGATGACTTCGATATGAGAAATTGTATTTTCGTAGATACAATTCCTGCCGAATTGATTGGTCTCGTGGATAGCACTGTATACATAGCCAATTCATCCGATTTCGTTGATTATGAAAATCACGATTATCATTTATCTTCATTATCAGATGCAATAGATGCTGGTTCTAATATTCCTGAAGTAGCATTTGATTTTGACGGCAACCCTCGGATAATAGATCAATATGATATTGGTGCTTTCGAATATTCGGAAAGTAATGGTATTGAAGAATCAAAAATGATTACCGATAAATTTATTCTTGAACAAAATTATCCTAATCCTTTTAATCGGGCGACAAGGATAAAATATTCCTTGCCTGCAGGCGAGGCTATGAGCTCAATATCTGTACAACTGAAAGTTTACAATGTTCTCGGACAGGAAGTAGCAGTACTGGTGAATAAAGTACAGCCAGCCGGAAATTACGAAGTGAAATTCGACGGCTGCAATCTGACAAGCGGCGTATATATGTATATTTTAAAAACGAATATAGGATTAACGGCAACAAAAAAATTATTGTTGCTTAAATGATTAAACCGGCCCGGTTTGTCCGGGCAGGATTATTAGTAAGTCTTCCGAAGTAAATAGGATCATAAGTTGGATTTACTGGTGCTATCTTAAGAATAACCTATACCAAAAAATAGTTTTTGTTCAGGAGAACGTAGCGGACCCTTGGCTTTCAAATAATATTTTAAAAAAGTAGAAGGCTCTATAAGCTTGTTGGAAAGGTCCCCTTCCGTTTAATTGAAAAACGAGTACTTTTTTGATTTTAGCGTGTTTAAAATAAAAGGTTGACAATGCACACAAATACGTCCCGGACAAAAATGTGTAATAAAAAGTCACCCAGATATATTTTAATGTCAATTTAAGCAGGAGGTAAAAAAAGAAAAACTTAACCCCACCCCTTGACACTTTTCAAAGAAGATTTGACCCCAAAAACACAATCAATTTAGTTCTGACTCCTCTGCAATTTATTTTTTTATGTATCCAAATTCTATCAAGAACTCATCGGCTTTTTTGAATGCCTCTTCTTCAATTTTTTTATCAGGATGTGGTTCCCTATTGTCAGGCATTGTGTTTGGTGTAAATAAATGTCCAACACCATCATAAATCAATAATTCACAGTAATTCCCATTTCCTATCATTTTATCGTGAAATAATTGGACGCCATCTAAAGGTGTAACAGTATCATCTCTTCCTTGAAGGATAATGGTTGGTGGTAATCCTGTTCTTACATGTTCGACTGGATTAGCACTACTAACTGATGTTTTCGTACCAAAAACATTATATTTCCAGAATTCCCATCCCTTACCTTTCGGAAGTGAGACAGCTGGAGAAACAAGAATCATTGCATTTGGAACCGAATTTATATGTTGTTCTGGAATTGAATCGCAAAAAATTGCAGCCGATGAAACCAAATGAGCGCCGGCTGACCAGCCATAAGCAACGATACTATCAGGAACTATATTTAATGAATCTGCATTAGAACGCATCCATTTAATTAAATCTCTAGCATCAGACATAGATTCAAGTGCTGTGATATCTTTTTTATTTGTCAACCTATATTGTGCCGCAATTGCTACCATTCCCATATTGCTAAAATGCTTTGCCCTTCCAAATGCCCATGAAGGATTTCCGCCATCCCAACCACCACCATGAAAAATTACAATAGCTGGACGTTTCTCTGCTCTTGTAATATCTCCGGGTTTAAAGATGTGAGCTTCAAGTATAAATCCATTTATAGTCTTGTAGGTTTTAATTTCATGGCCTTCTCGTTCATTCAATTCATCAGTATAACGCTTGTTAATTTTGTTAATATAATCTTCTGTTTTACAGATTGTTTTAAATTTACTGATGCATTCAACACTGTTTGATATGCCATTTTTTTCTATATGCTCGATTAAGTATTTGTAAATCCAGAAATCGATTTTCGACTGATTGTCCAGTATTTCCGGGATTATTTGAAATGCCGACTCAGTTTTCTTAAGATTATAATACTTGGGTTCATTATTTTTTTGTCCTGCCAGATCGGCCTTATAATCGATCAATGCTTTACAAAACGTATCATAATTTGGTAAATCAAAAAATTTTGGATTGTTAATTTCAGTAGTATTGACATAACTCAATGCATTCTCACTCAAGGAGACTTGTTCTCCGGTAAAAACTAAATGGCTTTCAGGATAATATTTTAAAATAAGGCTGTTAAATCTAAAATCTATTTCTGCTTTGAATGATTTTATAAAATCTTTGGAAATATTTTTATCCCCTTTAGCGAGTACAGAAAGAGGTTTCATGCAAAGTTCTTTTAATGAGTCGATAATTGAGATATATTCCGGTTCATTTTGGCTATGAAGTTGAACCCAATTTCTATTAAAGAAATCATTGATATCTTGATTTAAGAAACGTGTCTTCTTTAAATAATAGTTTGATGAAGTTAACTCACCTCTATATTCAATAGTTGAAACATCTTTTTTGGGTATTGAGACCTCAATCCTTTTTCCGGGTTCCAAGTACATTGACCATCTCAATCCATCATATTCTATATCGTAAAAAGTTGGATTTTCAATATTTGCGATAAATTTAAAACCACCATTTGCAGATATTGAAATTGGATTATTATCTATTTTTATGGTTTCGGCTGTGGCATTTTTGATACTCCCAATTATTTGGGATTCTTTAATGTCTTGCGAACCAACAAGATTTGCAACAAAAATTAACGAGAAAAAAAATGCATTTTTCATTATATTAAACTTTAACAATTTATTTTTATCGGTTTTCATAACATTGTACCATTAATATAATACAATTTTCAAATTTGTCAAGGAAGATTAAATCAGAAGCCAGGAGTCAGAAGTAAGAAGTCAGAATCCCGACCCAACCCTAAAAATATTTGAACCACAAAGTTCTCAAAGGTCGCAAGGTTTTTTAAGCTAAAAGCTAAAGGCGAATTTCTAAGTTAAAGGAGGATTTTTTATGTTATGGTTAACTGTTACGCCAAAAGGTTTATCTCCTAACTTTACACTTTTGTCCGGGACAAAAGTGTAAAGTTAGGGAAAGCTCAACACTTAGCAGTCGGTTGTTGGCCGTCTTTTGTTATTATTTGTCAAAGGTCGAGATTTGACCCCAGAAATAACCCCAGAAATACCAGAAATACCAGAAATATTGACCCCAGAAATATGTCAAATGTTGAGATTTGGCCGCAGAAACATTTAAAAATATAACAAGGAGTGTGTAATTTACAAGATGATTTTTTAAATATATTAATTAAAAGATGTAACTTTTTTTATAGGTAACCCCAAAAACATAAATTTACAGTTAGGACATTTGTCCGGTTAGGGTTGTTAGAAGAGATATTTTCATTTACAATAGTTCACAAAGGAGGGAGAAATGGAAGCCCAAGCTCTAAAGCGGATAGAGTCCAAAACCAGAAGTTCTCAATTAATTCAAGTTTTAGAAAAGGAATTTGAATTTTCTCCCAGGACTGCGAGAGCAGTTATGGGGGAAGCAAGGGAGATTTATAAGTTAGACAGTATAGATCTTTCATTCTTAAGAAAGAAAGGGAAAATAGCAAGGATAGTTATTTCTAAGAAAGCCAACCATGGACCTCCCATAGATGAACTACCCAAGGTTGAAGTATTTCTCACTTTGAACGGAGGAATAGAGGATGATATAGTAAGGCGTAAGCAAGGAAACAGGGCTCTTCGGCAATACAGGATTCTCCGGATGACGGATGAATGCGAAAATCAAGGAGGCGGTTTAAGCCAGGAAGATCTCGCGGACATCTTAAAGGTATGTCCCAGGACTATACGCAGGGATATAAAAGAACTGAAAGAACAGGGTTTTATAGTTCTTACCCGGGGAATAATAAACGATATAGGTCCCAGCGTTTCCCATAAGACAAGGATAGTCAGGCTTTATCTTGAACGTAAAACCTACACTGAGATCAGTCGTATATCCCGTCATTCTCCTTTCTCTATAAAAAGATATTTAAAGAGCTTTAAGCAAGTGGTATTCCTGCACAGGAAAGGATTATCTTGCAAAGAAATCGCCTATTCGGTAGATATATCCAAGAAGCTGGTTAAAGAATACCTCGCGCTTTATAATGGGTTCAATACCCCTCAATATCAGGATAGACTTATCGACCTTTTAACGGTAAGGACAACCAGCGGTAAAAAAGGGGGCGTTCAGTCATGAAAGAATACAGGGAGAAAATATATAAGGGTATAGAGGCGAGGACTTTTAAAACAGGTATAATACAGTTATTAGAACAGGAGTACAAAATTTTGGGCAGCCATAAGGTAATTAAACTAATAGCGGAAGATATAGAACAATTACATCGACAGTTTTATCCGGAAGCGAGTTCAAGAGAACCGGGAGTTATGCAATGGGTTACCACTTCCGTTAAAAACAAGAAGTCACACTTAGGGAAAGAGGTAGAGAAAACAGTTACTGTAGATCTGCCTTATTTTACCAGAGAAGATATCCAATTACAGAAAGAGGGAATTACAAAGAAAAAACATGATTTAATCAGAATAGAAAGGTTGGCCAAAGCAGCCTTTTCCCAGGGGGGACTACTGACTCAGGGAGAGCTGGCGGTAATCTCAAACCTTTCTATAGGAACCGTTTCCCGCAAAGTAAGAGAATATCAAAAGAAAAATAAAGAGATGTTACCTCTTAAAGGATATTTCTTTGATCTTGGACGGGGAACCACTCATAAAGGAATAATCATAGATCTTTACGAAGAAGGATTTTCTCCTCCCGATATAGCAAAGAAGGTCTGCCATAGTCTCGAAGCGGTAGACAGATATATCAAGGATTATGAAAGAGTTAAGTTTTTGCTGAGACAGGGCTTAAATAGAAATGAGATTGCTGAAGCTATCGGAAAAGGTAAAAATTTGGTCGGAAAATACATAGAAATAACGTTGAAATTCCACCCTGCACTGAAAAAAACTTAAAAAATGAAAAATACCAAAAGAAACCTTGCAATTATAGAAATTGTTTTTAGATTTTGGTTGAGAGTTGACCTATTAGGACAAATGTCCTGTTTT
>Ga0307437_1001445_pt1 | contig 15870 bp, 12 predicted proteins | sample SalMarWE160390MG_FD_202146 | JGI IMG/M metagenome (GOLD analysis project Ga0307437, IMG submission 202146) | Salt marsh sediment microbial communities from the Plum Island Ecosystem LTER, Massachusetts, United States - WE1603-90 | ecosystem: Environmental > Aquatic > Marine > Intertidal zone >...
GTAATTCGTTCCCCAGGTAATCACGCACCACCCCTATTCGGTCGCCCTTGCTCACCCGTTGCCCGACCTCAGTCTCAGGGTAGTAGAACCCAGTCTGTTCGCTGACCAGAACGGTGAAATTGCGAAGAACTTCTAACTCTCCCTCTTCCTCGGCTGGCCCCTCTACCATCCCCAGGTGGCGCAGCACCGCCTCTACCCCCTTCGTGTGTACCTCCATCTCCGACTGCCAGAACCCGTTCCCACCGACCTCAACTGTCGCAGCGGGGATGCCCATGCTGGCAGCCGCGACGTGGGCTGTGCCTTTGCCTATCGTAGCAGCGTCTCCCTCAACCAAGTACCTCACCATGGAGTGTGTTGCGAGGGCCTTCGCTAAGCCTAACGAAGCCCTGTCTACTTCGTCGTTGCCCGAGGCGATGTACACCGCGAAGGGCTGTAACGCCTCATTTATGTCCCCGTCATGAAGATCCACATAGTAGTCGCTCTTCGAAACCACCTCTTCCAAGAGCCAATGGGCCAGCACTTCACTTGCGCTGCCATCCTCACGCCCAGGAAACTCGAAGAACAGGTTCTTTCCGTCCAGTGGACAGACGTATATCGATCGCTGCCAGAACGCCGCTGGATTCGCTATCGGTACCACGATGACCCGCCCCTTGAGCTGAGAGGGATCCAGCGTCTGCCCCATCTGCAGGGCACCGGAAATGCACGCATACTCGGCCCCGTGTATCCCCGCCGTTATCCCCAGCGTGGGACCATCTTCAACCCCGTTGATCAAGAATACAGGTATCTGAACCTCGACTCCCTCTAACTCAACGCTCACCCAGCTGGCCGCCCGCTCTCCAGGACTGGCCGATAACCCTCCCACTTCTAATGTGCGCTTTGCCACGCCGTGCCTCCTCTTTGCCTAATGTACTTCAAATACCTCGCTCCAAATCCAACTACTCCATCTCCGCCCCTCCAAACCCATACCCCTTTGACCACCCTAGCACGCCCCCTCTCCGCCGCCTCGATACCTGAGGCCGCCAGGACCATAAAGACACTCCGCGGCGTCAAGCAACCCGACGCCCCTACACTCATGCCCATGGCCAGGCCTGGTCTCGAGCAACACACCGTCTGCTTCAATCTCCTCACCGCCTTTTGCCGACAGGTCTTCCGGCAATCGCTGCAGCCGAAACTTCCAAGCGTAGCGGATGTATCCTGCGCGTGTCACTGTCGTTTCCCCTCACTCTCCCCCCAACCCATGTACCTAGCTGCTCCTCAAGTAGTAGATCTCGCTGACCTGGGGTCTCCCCCTCAAGAAGTGTCTGATTCAACACCCCAACCACGACAACGGTCTGCGGCGTGAGACCACGGTGTGGGAAGCAAAGCGCAATGAACACCCGTCAACTTTCGACTCATCCCTCGCGTCCCGCCTGCAGGTCTTGAGCACACTCGCCTCCGACCACACATACCATGATCCGCGTGGCAAAGTGCTAGGCGATGTGACAAGCTACATAATGCCCCGCCTCAACCTCTACCAGTTCAGGCTCTTCCACCTTGCATCGCTCCATCGCCTGACTGCATCTGGGATGAAAACGGCAACCGGAGGGGAGATCAACGGGGTTCGGTGTTTCACCCTTGATTGCCGCACCGCCCGGCCTCTGTGTAGGGTCAATTCTGGGAACAGCGCCTAGTAGCGCACGGGTATAGGGATGCAGAGGACGCTCGAACAATACGTCCTGGGCCGCGACTTCTGCGATTCTCCCCAGATACATCACAGCCACGCGATCGGAGACGCACCGCACAAACCTCAGATCGTGCGCAATGATCATCATCGTCAGGTGCAGTTGCTCTTGTAACGCCATCAGCAGGTTGGTCACCTGAGCTTGCACCGACACATCAAGCGCCGAAACCGGCTCATCGGCAACGATAAACTCAGGCTCGACCGCCAGCGCTCTGGCCAGACCAATGCGCTGCCTCTGCCCGCCGCTGAATTCCCGAGGAAGACGATCGAGGGCATCCTGCGGCAAACCTACCAGATTCAGCAATTCCCTGGCTCTTTGATCCACTTGCTTTCGAGGACAAATACGATGCACCAGGAGCACCTCGCTTAGGACCTGTCGCACGGTCAGACGCGGATTCAACGAGGAATACGGGTCCTGAAACACCATTTGCATCTTCTTCCTTGCTTGACGCATGGTCTTGGCATCGTATTGCAGGATATTCTCACCCCCGTATAGTACCTGACCCCCGTCCGGCTCATAAAGCCTCAGCAGGCACCGACCCAGCGTCGTCTTGCCACAACCACTCTCCCCTACCAAGCCTAAGGTCTCGCCTCGCTCTATGGATACCGTAACCCCATCAACGGCTCGAAGAACCTCCCGCTTCTGTCGCAATAGCCGCCGCACCAAGGTATCCCCTGAGATGAAAACCTTGGTCAAGTCTCGGGCCTCCACCAATGCCGACCTGTCGGCTTCGCTGGCCACCCCATGCATGCTCGGATCCATCATTTCCATATCTCCCCAACCCTCATGCAAGATGAGAAGTGACCCGGCGATACCTCGCGCAACGGCGTATCCGACCGTCTGCACTCCTCGATCGCAAATTGACAGCGGGGATGAAAACTACAACCAGACGGAGGATACCTCATGTCCGGTGGTGAGCCAGGAATGGACATTAGGGTCTGTCCTCGTCCTTGATACTTGGGTATAGACTCCAACAGTGCGACCGTGTAGGGATGGCGAGGCTCTGCCAGAAGCTCACCTATTTCGGCGATTTCCAACAGCTTGCCGGCATACATCACCCCTGCGCGCTTGCAGATCATTGCGATTACCCCAAAATCATGCGTCACCCAAATGACGCTCATGCCCAACTGCTCCTGCAAATCCGTGATGAGTCTCAACACCTGGTCCTGCAGGGTCACATCCAGGGCGGTGGTCGGCTCATCCGCCAGAAGCAGCTTCGGATTGCATGCCAGAGCGATGGCTATCATGGCACGCTGACGCATGCCCCCACTCAGCTCGTGCGGGTACTGCGCCAGACGTAGCTCCGGTGCAGGCATGCCTACCAGACTAAGCAGCTCAACAGCCCTATCGCGCGTCTCTTGCTTCGCTAGACCGTGATGCTCGCGAAGAGTCTCATAGATCTGATACCCAACCCGCAACACGGGGTTGAGAGCCGTCCCGGGGTCCTGGAAAATCATCGCGACTTGGGCGCCCCGATACGAACGCAGTTCACTCTCAGGGAGGGTCAGTATGTCTTCGTCTTGATAGAATATGTGCCCATCTACAATTCTACCGGGAGGAGGAACCAACCTAAGGATCGATCGCAAGGTGATGCTCTTGCCGCAGCCGCTCTCTCCCACCAATCCGAAAACCTCGCCATGAGCTACAGAGAAGGTAACACCGTCCACTGCCCTGACTATGCCTCCCCTGGCAGAAAAGTGAGTCTTCAAGTTCTCTACTCTTAATAGGCGATCCATCCGCCGTTTCCGAGGTGCCATGCTCCAGCCTCAAATCCGATTTGACGAACCTCGCTCGTGAGCGTGTGATCCGTATTGACCCCAGGGGAAGGCGACAGGACTCGGTCACCCGGCGGGGTCGTTTCGTCGTTCAGCGAGGTATCCACACTGAAGGCAGTGCCTCCGGCCTTTCTACAGCATCACAGTCAAAACAGGTCCGATTGGCGCAACTTATTGCTTTGGAGCCAGTATCTTGCCGCGGTCTAAATGCTGTCAACTGCAATCATCCACCCTCCGGCCGCAGCAGCTCGGCCAGGCCGTCACCGAGAAGACTGAAGCCTATGCCCACGATAGCGATGGCGAGACCTGGACACGTCGCCATCCACCAGGCCGACCCAATGAACTCCCGACCGTCGGCAATCATCACTCCCCATTCTGGATGGGGTGGCCGAACCCCGAGCCCCAGAAAGCTGAGGGCGGAAGCGAATCCAATGCAAAGCACCACGTCTGTCATCGCGAATACTATACACGGAGTTATCACATTCGGTAGCAGGTGGCGCAGTAGTATCCGGAACTGACTGAACCCCAGTGCCCTGGCAGCAAGCGCGTACTCTAGATTCTTTGCTATGAGGAGTTCTCCCCGAATCATCTTCGCATAGGCTATCCAGCCAACCAAGCTGATTGCGATGTACATGTTCACCACGCCCGGACCTAGTATGGCCATGATGGCGATGACCAGCACATAGAACGGGAAAGCCACAGTCATATCGACCAGGCGCATCAACAGCACATCAGCTACGCCACCATAATAGCCAGAGACACACCCGATAGTCACACCGATGATGAAGGGGAACACAACACAGATTATGCCGATCATCAGGTCGATCTGCGTCCCCCACAGAATCCGCGAAAAGATGTCGCGGCCAAAGTTGTCGGTGCCCAGCCAGTGCCCTCGTCCAGGTGCCTGGAGAGTCGCGGAGTAGTCATGCTCCAAGGGATCATAGGGCGCAACACTAGGCCCTATGAGGGCGATGATAACTACAAGGGTGACAAGGATTCCTCCAAACAGGAGCGCAGGAATCCTCGTCAGCCGCACTGTGAATTGCTTGACTGCAACCGTGGCCAGTAACCTGCTTCTTTTCTCCGGTCCCAGGCTGATCATTGCCTCCTCCTACAAAGTCGCCCTCGGATCCAGAAAAGAATAGACTATGTCCGTTAGCAAGTACACCAGTATCACGAGGATGCCAAAGACAAGGGTGAGCCCTTGCACCACCGGATAGTCGCGGCCAAAGATAGCCTGCATCATCGTCCAACCAATCCCTGGCAGGGCGAACACCGATTCGATCACGACAGAACCGCCGACCATCCATCCTATGTTCAGCCCCAAGAGGATGACGGTCGACACCATGGCGTTGCGCAGCACGTGGTTGATCAAGACGGACCTCTCTCTCAGGCCCTTCGCTCGGGCGAAATCTACGTGGTCGGCAGTGAGAATGTCTATGATCCCTTCACGGAGATTCCGGCACAGGATCGCGGTCAGGCTCAAGGCCAGGGTAAGGGCCGGTAGGAAGAGATGGTGAAGCTGCCCGGGGAGATTCTCCCCGACCCCACCGATGGGGAAGAGACGCAACTTCACGCCCAGCACCATTAGTAGGACAATTCCCACCCAAAACGCGGGCGCTGCCAACAAGATGGTGGAGATACCCCTGATGATCTGATCAACGATGGTATTCTTCTTGAGGGCGGCCACAAGGGAGAGCGGAACCGTTAGTACCGCGGACAAGACCACAGAATAGCCCACGAGGAAGAGGGTCAAAGGCAAACGATGTTTGACCAACTCGATCACCGGCATCTTGTAGACGAGCGAGTCCCCCAAATCACCGCGCAATAGGTTACTAAGGAACATCCAGAACTGAACTGACATGGGTTGGTCGAGCCCCAAACGCCTGGTCAGCTCTTCGATCGACTCTGGCGTTGCCTTCATCCCCAGCATGATCAGCACGGGATCGCCAGGGATCAGGCGGATGATCAGAAACGTCAGGATGGTCAGCCCGATCACTATCGGGATCATCTGCAGTAGTCTTCCGACAACGTGGGCGATCCTATCCATAGAGTCCCCCCAAACAACTCAGCTGCTGTCGCGCACGAGAGCGAACTCGAGCTTATGTCGAACAGGTTGGACGACAATCCAACTTTGCCCGTCCTCCCCGGGTTGTGGCCCTCGTGATATTCGTTCCCCGTTCGGATCTTGACTCAACAGGTCGTGGATCTTCTTGCCAATCCTCTGACTGGTGGTATCCTTGAGCTATAGCAAGAGACTCCTTCTTGCCCTTTGGGCGGCAGTCCTCTGCCAAAGACCATTGTACCTTGCGGCGCTTTCGTTTCGCAGTATCATCGTCTCGTTTCCCGACAGCCGTAACCTCGACAACTCTTGTCAGTTCCTTCTCGGGATCGAAAAGCCGATTGACGACTTGCCCAACAGACCCCCGGTTCGGCCCGCCACGGACAACAGCACTCTTGCGATGAGGGATGCAACGTTCGCTAGCCTGCGCCTTGACGGGCAGATTGGGCGTGCAGCAATCCTGCTGGGGAAGATGACGGTGCTATGACGTGATGAGATCTGCCCTATCGCTCCCCTTGTGCATCGTGCTGTCCCAAGAACGCGAGAGCGCGTCTTCACCAGTGGGCGACGGACCCTTGGACTTACGTGACGGCTGCCCCGTGCGTGACCCTATTACGCGCTCCAATCGCGCCAAAGGAGCCCTAGTGGACTAGGGGGCGCCTAGTCCACTAGGTGCTTGACGGCATATCCCAGGTTCCCCAGTGCTACATACAGCAGCGCTTTCCCGAATCACCATGCTTCTCAGCATGCTTCTCGGCTCATCAGGCCAAGACGGGTTGACAATTTGTGGCCCACCTTCCTTGCTGCGCCGGTGTACAACCGGTCCTGGCGAGCGATTCCGGTTAACCCGGGGTCTAATAGAGCACCAGCGTTGCTCTTCCTGGTCCCAGTGTAGGTGTGGGTGCCAGGCGCTTTGCAGCACTGAGCACTACCCACTGTCGAGCCAGGTTTCCCTCCAGGTGAGCCAGCCAAAGGGAATCTGGATGAAGTCCCGCACGTCCTTGCCGAGAAGCGTAGCGTAGGGAGCCTCGAACAACATCAGCCCCACCGACTCTTCGTTGTAGATCCTTTGCATCTCCGCATAGTACCCACAGCGCTCCTCGTTGTCCAATGATAGGTTTGCCGCCTCGGCCAACTCGACCATGCGAGGGGGCACGTCCCACCCACTGTGGGAGGCCGGAAATACGCCCATGTACTCCATTTGCTGCCTGGCGTCGAGCATGTCGTCGGACCATTGGGCCACCCAGACATCGAATGTCTCTTTCTGGTAGTGATCGTCGTACAGAGCGGCCTCAAGCGGATTCAGCTCCGCTTCGATCCCTATCTCGGCCCAGCCTGCCTGCAATATGGTGGCGATGTCCTTGTGTAACGCTCTGCCAGCGAGGATGTCTAACTTCAAACCGCTGAAGCCATCGGGATAGCTAGACTCCGCCATCAGTTGTTTGGCCTTCTCTAGGTCGTACGTGTAACCTTCCAGTTCGGGATCGAAGCAGTGCCCGGAACTGGGCCTGAGACTCGTCGCCGCGGTGCCGTGTCCGAAACAAACGACATCAATCATCGCTTGCCGGTTGACAGCGTAATTCATGGCCTGTCTTACCTTCATGTCGTCCATAGGTGGGTGGGTGTGGTTCAGATCCGCGGTGTGTACGAATGCAGCAGGGAATAGCTTCATCTGCACATTGGGATCTGCCTGCAGCTCGCTAACCATACTAAAAGGAACCCAGTCTGTCCCATCTGCCTCTCCCGCCTGGACCTTCATGACTCTCGTGGTGTCCTCTGGCACCTGAACCAGCTTCACCGCGTCGAGATATGGAAGCGGTTCACCATCCGCGCCCAGCTGCCAGTAGTATGGGTTCTTCGTGAAGAGGACATAGTCACCACCTAAGAACTCCGTCACCTGGAAGGGCCCTGTGCCTATGGGGGTCTTGTATCGAAACTCATCCCCCATCTCCTCGAAAGCACTCTGGGGCAAGATGACAGCGTTGAACACGCCTAACGCAGCCACGAAGCTGGCACTGGGGGCGTTAAGGGTGATCTCCACCGTGGACTCATCAACCACCTCTATTTCCTTGATGTCGGACAGAGTCCAGCTATAGACCCCAGCGTTAGGTTGGCGGGCCCGGTCCAGCGACCACTTCACGTCTGACGCCTTAAGATAGTCGCCGTTGTGGAACCTGACGTCTGGGCGCAGATGGAACGTATAGACTGTCCCATCTTCACTGACATCCCACGACTCGGCCAACGCGGGCTCAAGGGCTGTGCCCTCCTGGTTTATCCGCGCCAACGGCTCAAAACAGTTTTGGTAGATCCACAGGCTAGGGTTGTGCTCCATCCAGACAGGATCAAAATCCAAGACAATCTCGTTCGATGTCCAGATGAGGGTGCCACCCCTCTTGGGACCCGTAACTGCCTCTGCCGGTGGTTCAGTCGCCTCTGCCGGTGGTGCAGTCGCCTGTGTTGGTGGTTCAGTCGCCTCTGCTGGTGGTGCAGGCGTCCCAGTCGCTGCTGGCGCACAACTAGCCAACAAACCACCCACCAGTGCCAGGATCGTCAGCCACCCTAAGAACAGCTCTACTTGCTTCTTCACTTTAAGTTCTCCTTTTCTCCCTTTCTTCGACCGTATTCGGCATTCACTCCAAGCTCCAGTTTGCACTACCGACGCACTCGTGAACTCTCGCAAGAGGCATACAGACGGCTCAAGAAGGCAGAAACAAGGCAGTGCTTGCGTTTCGCGCGTGAGACATGGTCCGTTTCGTGGGCCGTTGCCTGCTTGACGGAACAGTGATAGCCAAACTCGACTTGGAGTCCCTAGCCCATTATCATATGATCACTATTTCATACAAGCCTCCTCCTTTCATACAAGCCGTCTGCAAACTCGAGAAGCAAGACTGCCCTGTGTCGGGTCCACCAGCGCTTTCGATCAACCACGATTTGGTAGCTATGCCGCACGCTTCTATCCCATCCTGCAATGCTCTTCGGAGTGCCGCACAAGTCCAAACGCTGCTCCCCTGTGCCATGCTTGCCAGCGCCCTTTGGCCAAGTCACACTTGGTGATCCGACTCTGGCAAACTGAAACCCCTGAAGGCAGCGAATTCATACGATTGGGATCAGAGTAGCAAGGGACCGGCCCGGTCCCTTTGCGGGTAATGTCGTCTGGTCTCGTATGTGTTGATCGCGGAGGGTCATACCTCCTTGTTCCCAGCCGCTGCCATCACGAGAACCAGAGTCATCACAGCATGTACCTTACCACCTCACCCCTGCATCGCCTCGTCTCCCAGAATGCCAGAGCGCGTTTGCACTAGCTGGTAGCAGGGCCTCCGTCACGTGCGTTGAGAAACCCCTATCTGTTTCCGCCTGCCCGTACCCCCAAGCCTCCATCCACGAATCCGCGGAACGAGATCACATGACCAGGATTCCCCACGGCAAAGAACGCCGAGTTCGCCGGGCCTTACCGAGATTCACTACCTTTTTCAGGGCCCTCTGTGCGCTCAATGGCGAGTCAAGACCCCCTTCTAGGATGATCGCCAAAGCCTCAAGAGGAGTTACGACCGCAGTTCCATGTGTTCCAGCACACCTTTGCGTACTGAGTCCAGATGCTCTTCGACCTCTCGTTGTGCACGCCCAGCATCCCTAGCTATGCATGCTTCGAGAATGCGCCAGTGACTAGCTTGACCTGTCGCCATATGTTCCGAAGTCGCAATGAATGATCGGACATATGGCACGGCCGTATTCCGCAGGCCTACGATGAGGGAGAGTACGCGCGGTCCGCTAGCTGACTCATACAGGGCATAGTGGAAGCGATTGTTCAGCTCCAACCAATGATCGAGGTCAGTCGTCTGGTCCAAAGCCTCAAGGATCGTTTGCAGGGCTGCAAGGTGCTCCGTGGACAGACTGGCGGCAGCGAGCCCAGCCGCCCTGCCCTCGAGGATACTGCGAATGCAGTAGATTTCATCAATCTCCTCTGGAGATAGCTCAGCAACCACGGACCCTCGGTGGGGATGGTTCTCAACCAGGCCTTCCCCGGCCAACACAGTCAATGCCACCCGAACAGGGCTGCGGCTGACACCAAAACGGTTGGCAATGCTCATCTGGTCGAGCTTCTCGCCTGGCTGGAGATCACCCCGCAGAATGGCTTGGCGAAGCTGGTCTGCAACAAACACCTCACGCGTTCTGAGCACGTCTGCTGCCTTTCCGTTCAGCCTAGGATCCATTGCGGTCTCATTTCTGGATACTGTATCCAATATCCTACATACAGTATACAAGTTTTGGAGTGATTTGTCAAGGCCTGGTCGGAGGGTGTGGAAAAACGAGCAATAGAGTTTTAAGGTTAGCTTCGCGCGACACTTGAGTCGACGTCGTAGGCTAGTTCGGGGTGGATACAGGGCTCTTGGAGACCCAGTCTCTTACCTTTCGGCCCTCTCATCTGGCCTCTCGGCACCCTCCGGCTCCGCCCCGATGACGCGCGTCTGAGGTGACACATCGGACACCGCCGGTGCTGTCCCGCCCACAGCCCACCGGCGCCATCACCACATCCAGTCCCGGGACCTCCTCCAGCAACTCCAGTGCAGCCGTGCCTTGTCCAGCTATGACCAGGGGATCATTGGAGGGGTGGATGAACGTGGCACCCGTCTCCCCAAGGATCCGATCCATGGTCTCGTGGCGGGAGACCTCAGTCGGCTCGCAGCAGGTGATGTTTCCACCGTATGCCTCCACCGCTGCCCTCTTACACGGAGATGCGGTACTGGGCATGACGATGAAGGCCCTGCTCCCCCGCAGGCGCGCAGCCAGGGCCAGGGCAGCCGCGTGGTTACCCGACGAGTGAGTGCCTACACCACGGCTGACCTCCTCCAAAGACAGAGAGAAGACGGCATTGCAGGCCCCCCGGAGCTTGAAAGCGCCCACCTTCTGCAAGTTCTCACACTTGAAGTAGAGCTGAGCCCCGCACAAAGCATCAAGCCCCTTACAGGTCATCACCGGAGTGCGATGAGCAAGAGACCGGATACGACTGGTCGCCTCGCGTACGGGCTCGAAGCCAGGCAGGTCGTTCATGCACCAATACTCTCCGTCTCCAGTGGTCGATCAAGGTGTTCTCGCGCCGCGTTGTACCACCCGGTACAGGGCAGCACAGGTCGCCGTGTGCACCCGCTCCACGCTCTGAGGTCTGCTGGAACGACTCGTTGCCCGCCACCGTCAGCCGTGCTATACTGGGAATCCGAGGTCGTGTTTCTGCCGTGGCGTGGCAACAGGCCTAGGAGTCGCCACAAGGCTGACCTCAGCGTACCTCTGTCAATCTCGCCAAGGGCGGACAGCGCCTGTGGCACACGATCCACCGTCTCGAAGGAGACCAAACGTGGCAAGAGACGTGCGCATCCTGCTCGTCGGTCTCGGCAACATGGGCCGCCGGTTCTGCGACATCCTGGCGGAGAAAGGACCACAACTGGAGGCCGATTATGATCTCCGCCTCTCAGTCGTCGGTGCAGCCGACAGTCGCGGCTCCGCCTACGACGAGAAGGGCCTGGATCCAGCCCGAATCTCTGCCATCAAACAGGCCGGTGGCACCATCGCCAATTACCCCCGGGTGGGCAGTTCGCGTGAGTCGGCGGCCGACCTCGTGACCCGACAGGAGGCCGACATCCTCTGCGAGGCCTCCCCGGTCAACTTGAACCAGGGCGCCGAGCCGGGGTTGACCCACATCCGCACCGCCCTCCAGCGAGGAATGCACGTCGCCACACCCAACAAGGGCCCTTTGGCAATCGCCTACCAGGAACTGCACGACCTCGCCCAGCGAAATGGCGTCGAACTCCGCTTCGACGGCACCGTCGCGGGCGGGCTGCCAGCCATCAATCTGGGGCAGCGTGACCTGCGCGGGGCCACCGTCCACCGCATAGAAGCCGTGCCCAACCTGGTCACCGGGTACATCCTGGAGTTGCTTGGTGACGGGGTATCCTGGGAGGAGGCCATCGAGCGTGCGCGCGAGGAAGGCCTGCTAGAGGCCGACCACTCCTTCGATCTCGACGGATGGGAGGCGGCATGCAAGCTGGTGATCCTGGTCAACGCGGTGATGGGCATCCCGGCCAAGCTGGATGACGTGGACCGCACCGGCATCACCGGTCTGGGTATGGGAGACATCCGAGAGGCCCGGGGCGCAGGTCGCGTCTACAGACTCCTCGCCTCCGCCGAGCGCCGCTACGATGGTGGGGCCGACCTCAAAGTGGCTCCAGCCCTGATGCCCACGGGCCACTTCCTGGCCGGTCTGGGTCGCAAGCAGATGGGGGTGGTCTACCACACCGACATCTACGGCACGATCATGGCCGCCATCGACGAGCCGACCCCGCTGCCCTCGGCGGCGGCCATGCTGCGGGACATCCTGGATATCTATGCTGGCTAGTCCCCAGGCCACGTATCAGCGTCGTCGCGAACCTCAAAGAGCCCTTACAACCCATGTCTAGACTTTGGCGCCGCCTAGAAAACCGAGGACGAGGCCGTTGACCTCTCTCGGCCTCTCCACGCCGGGCAAGTGCGCCACACCGAGCTTCGGAGCCTGCATTCTCTCCAGCCACTCGATGTCCAACCAGGCAGGTGGCCTCCCCGCATCTGTGCCCGACTACTCCCCCTCCACACCCCTGATGACGAGAATGGTCAGAATCAACGACCTATGATACGATGAGTCGTCGGTACTGCCTGCGTCGGCCATCCCCGGCATGCCCGTCAAGAGGCCAAATCGCTACCCAGGGAAGAGTCTCCAGGATGAGAGAGCGCACGCTCGTGAGGACGAAAAGGATGGAGCTGATCTCCGGCACACCGGAGATCATTCGCGCCGAGATGGACGACCGTGTGCGGTTCGCCGACCTTCTCGGCGCCACCGTCCCCGAGAGCTGGCCGCCCGAAGAGGTGGATCAGGCCACGCTGGAGTTCATGGCCCTGCTCCTGGAGGAGGGACCCCACCAGGCTGGATGGTGGTGCTGGTACTTCGTCCTCAGAGGCGAGGAAGGGCAGGAGGGTGTGCTCATCGGCAACGGGGGCTTCAAGGGCCGCCCTTCCCCCCGGGGAACCGTGGAGATCGGCTACTCCATCCACCCCTCGTTCCGTAACCACGGCTACGCGACCGAGGCCGTGGAGGGACTGCTGGGCTGGGCCCTCGACCACCCCCGTGTCCGACGTGTGGTCGCCGACACCTTGCCCTCGAACCGGGCTTCCAGACGCGTCCTGGAGAAGGCTGGCTTCGTGGATACAGGCACGCGCCCCCGGAGGCGCTTGATGCGTTTCGCGTTAGAGAGACCGGACGGGCCGGACGATGGATAGAGAAGACCTTCGGGCCGGCGAGTGTAGACACCGGCCACGACCCCGGTCTACGTGTCGTTGAGGCGAGCGACGATCCTCTGCGCCTTTGCGTTCATGGCTTCTACGTACTCGTCCAGGGACACGAGCTCCCGGCCCACGATGTCGAGCGTCTCTTTGGACATGCGGCCCTCTGAGCCCAGTTGAAAACCGGCCGCTTTGGCAGCCTCCAATACGTCGTCCAGATGCTCGTCCTGGCGGAGCAGATCGCGCATGGTCTGTCCGTGTGGTCTCAGCACCGCTCCCACGAACTCCCTATCCACCTGCCTGCAAACCCCCTTCACCTGCGCCACCAGCGGCTCGAAGTTGCGCATCTCCCACAGGCCGCAGTTGGAGACCAGCACTACTTTGCCACCCTTCACCTGCTCCTCCACCAAATGGCGGCTACGGCCACTGCGCACCTCGACGGGCAATCGCAGCAAGGGCATCGTGCGATCCATGAGGTTCTTCAACGGTCCGCTCGGTCCGTCGTTGTAGAGTGGCGTCGCCAGCACCCAGACATCGGCCTCCCGCAGCCTGGACAAGAGCGCCGCCATATCATCATCCTGGACGCACTTGCCGGGGGTCTTGATCCAGCAGGCGAAGCAACCCAGACAGGGATGAATGTCCAAGTCCTTGACATACAGAAGCTCAACATCCGCCCCAGCGTCCCGTAGCCCTTCCAGGAACGGTCCCAGAACAACTGCCGTGTTCCCTTTGCCCTTGTGGGGGCTGCCATTGATGGCCACAATCTTCATGGTTAGCATTCCCTTCTTGACTGTTGCTGCACATCATCGGCTGAGGCCAAGAGCGCTGCGCACACCCTCGCGCCTTGACTGTAGCCGCACGGCATGCCGTGCGGCTACGAGACAAGTCCCGCAGCAATTTCCACGTGGATGGAGCACGCCGTCCGGCTACAAGACTGCTACCACAGGCATGTCCACGTGAAGCAAGCACCATCGCAAAGCGTGCTACACATCGTGGTGCAAGGACCACCTGAGAGGGTTCTCCAAGACATACCTACGGTGCTCGTTCAGCTCTCGCTCATCTCTTATCACGTGTTCGTAGTATCCTCGCTGCCACACCGATTCGCCTGGAGTACAACGCAGTTCATTGATCGCTTTGCTGACTGCGGATTTGAGAGACCTAATCATCGTGGAAAGCGACCCGCGTACCGATCTGCCAAACTGCTCGTGGCGCTGGGCCACTTGGCTCGCAGACTCCGGCGACTGCTGGAGGAGAACAACGATGGCGTGGAGATGATTGGGCATCACCAGGCAAGTATCCACCTGAGCATGATCGAAATGCAGGGGCAGTTCCTCACAGCAGTTCCGCGCAATCTGCCCGTAGGTGCTGAGAACCATCCTCCCATCCACCACCTCGCCAAACAGCGGTTCGCCCCCTCCTGTCCGAATGGTCACGCCGTAGGCCCCGGCTTGCGAGTAGTCGTAGCTCGGCAATCGAAGCGAACCGCCGCGATACCTTCGGGAGCTTCCAGGCTTCGACGTCATTTGCCACCCCCCACCGCCCAAGATCGGATCCAGGTTACTTCCTGACTGTAGCCGCACGGCATGCCGTGCGGCTACGAGAAGTGTCTTGTAGCCATGGCCACGTGGATGGAGCACGACGTGCAGGTAGGAGAGTCGCGACGAAGCCACCCAGAACGAGAAATCCCAGCCGATTGCCGCTTCCCGAGTCCGACATAGCCTACCTACAAACCAAAGAGGGGCGCGACCGCCTGTGCTGACTGATGTGGAGAGCCCACCCGGCCGTCACCAGGGAGCAGTCGCTACAAAGACACGTACCGGTGAATGCGCTCCTCAATGACCTTCATGCTGCCTTGCCAGAAGGCAGGCTCTTTGAGGTCTATGCCAAAGCGCGCCGCAAGCTCGTCGGCGGTCCCTTCGCCGGTGCTTCGCAGCAGTGCATCGTAGTCCTCCAGGAAGTCGTCACCCCGCTCCTGGTAGATAGCGTACAGGCCCAGACCGAAGAGCAGCCCGAAGGCATAGGGGAAGTTGTAGAAGGACAGAGACGGGATGTAGTAGTGAGGCTTCCAAGTCCACATGTACCGGTGCAGGTGGTCCCCATCCAGGGCCTCTGCGTACGTTTCCTTCTGGGCACGGATCATGATCTCGCAGAAGTCGTCGGCGGAGAGCTCAGCCTCCTCCCGATGCTGGAAGACCTCTGTCTCGAAGAGGTATCGGGAATAGATGTCCACGATGACCTGACTGGCGCTGAGCAGGAAAGTCTCCAGGATCGCCAACTCCTCGTCGGCACTCGTGGCCTGAGCCAATGCAGCATCGGTAATGATGGTCTCGCACATGATGGAGGCCGTCTCGGCCAGGGTCATGGGCGTTCGCCTCTGCAAGGGCGTCATTCCTTTGTGGGTCTCGTTGTGATAGGCATGGCCCAGCTCGTGGGCGATGGTGGTAAGCTGATCCAGCGAGCCGTCGAAGTTACACATCACTCGTGACTCTTCGACACCGAGGACGCTCATGCAGAAGGCTCCCCCTCGCTTGCCGTCGCGAGGCTCTGCGTCAATCCACTGGTTGTCGTAGGCACGACGAGCCAGGTCCGCCAGCCGCTCCGAGAAGGTCGCGAACTGGCCCAGGATGAAGTCCCTGGCCTCATCCCACTTGTAGCGCCGCTCCGCTCGGCCCACCGGCGCCCACAGGTCCCACCACGCCAGCGCCGGTTTGCCCAGTCGCTCCGCCTTGGAATGCCAGTAGCGGCGAAACATGGGGAAGGAATCACGCATCACGCCGAGCAGAGTCTCCAGCGTCTCACGGTCGATGCGGGCCTGATCGAGGGTGGCATGGAGTGGATCAGTGCGGCCGCGCCTCTTGTACAAGGTGATCACCGAGCCTTTGATTCCATTCAGACAGGCCGCGAGAGGCTCGCTCACTCTCTCCCAAGCTCCGTGCTCCGCTTCGTAGGCCCTACGCCTGACGTCCTCGTCCCCATGATTGCGCAGGTTGATGAGGACAGTGATCGG
>Ga0307437_1001451_pt1 | contig 15829 bp, 11 predicted proteins | sample SalMarWE160390MG_FD_202146 | JGI IMG/M metagenome (GOLD analysis project Ga0307437, IMG submission 202146) | Salt marsh sediment microbial communities from the Plum Island Ecosystem LTER, Massachusetts, United States - WE1603-90 | ecosystem: Environmental > Aquatic > Marine > Intertidal zone >...
GGATTGCGGCCGCAGCAGTCCCAATCAGGCAATCGCGCAACAGGTGCTCAGTAAGGGGGAATAGCGCAATGCCCCATTGCTGCGCCAAGACCAGCGCCACGATAAAGGCCCCGCCCTCCACCAGAAGGGCGAGGACCAGAAGTTTTGATCTGATAGACATTGGGTGAGAAGAATCCCCCTGGAGCTTCACACAATGAACGTACCGGCAACCTGCCGGTGGCTTAGACCCCTCAGGTGCCTCCGTGCCCGATCGTGACCTTGTCACCTTCAACGATGACGGGCACCTGGCGGGAGCCTTTGGAATGCTTCAGCATCTCCTCCAGCTTTGCGGGGTCTCCATGGACATCGTAATACACGGCATCGCTATAGGCTGACCTAGCCGAAGCAGTATAGGGTCAACCCGCCTTGCCGTAGATAATAACCTTTTCCGCCATAACCGTACCTCCTCTTGCTCACATTTTCATTCCCATTCTTATCTTCTATGAATTATTTCTTACCCCTTTTTAAATATGCTTGTCTTATCCGGTGTTTGAATTCCCAATCATTGGCTTCATCAAAGCTCTGAAAACGAAAGATCCCCCTTGGAGCAGGATAAGGGGGGACGAATTTAAGGGCCTTGCGCCAATACCTCGCATCCGGAGAAAAGTGCCACTTTATCCCTTTCCCCTTTTTCTCAAGCGCCTCTAATTCTTCAAAACTGCGAAAACGATAAACCGGCATCGACCACCTTTATCCACGTAAGAGAGAAAGATCCAAATTTCTCACCGCCGTGCTCAGACATTCAACTCTTCTTCCGGAAACAACGCCTTGATAAACTTTTGTGCCCCTTCCAGATCTTTTGTAATATCTTCGCAGGTAATATCTGTGGTTTTCAGTGGTGGATATCTGTCAGCAAAATAGTAACCACTTACACGTTCACATAAATCATAGAAACTTTTTAGATTGGGATCATATATAATAGCATCATCTAAGAGTGCTTCAAGTTCATGGATTTTCCGTAATTTCCATCCATGGTCTAAAAGAAACGCCTTGAGATATTTTTCAAGGCATTGCTGGAGGAAGAAACTTGCCGCTTCGGCATCCTTTTTTTCTAGCATATAACGGACGTGATCCCAATCCTTTTTTGCGACCCTTAACCAATCAATCTTCGACAATCGCCCTTTTAGATCGTTCACAAAGTAAGGCCCTCCTCCAATATTCCAATTATGAACTGGTCACCCACTTTTCTTCTTTCCTCAACCTCTCCTGGGGTAAGTACTATCGGGGCAATAGGCAGGCCGTTTCTCAAATCCCTGATGAGACGTCTTACTGTCGCCATCCGTTCAAAAAAACGCTCTTTCGTAGGTGCGATAATAAAAAGGTCTACATCGCTATCTTCAGTTGCATCCCCCGTGGCATAAGATCCAAAGAGAATAATCTTTTCTGCCTGGTATTCTTTCTTCAACCGCTCACTTATCATGTGAAGACGTTTATTCATCTCCTGGTTCATCAGTTTCCTCTTGATACTTCTTGTTAAATCTCCTGTTTTAGTACCTCATCAACCTTGCATCATATTTCCAAAAAATATCACAGTATGTATAAACATTCAAGACCTTATCCATCACGGTGCCCTGGGGCTTCACGTCACTATATCTTGAGGAAATCCGGAATGCGTATCGTTTGCCGTGACCTGTTACAATAACTGCTCAAGTATCTCTACCGCGTCTCGCACCAAGTGGGGGCAGAGGGTGAAAAAAAGCCCCTTGTCGAACGCTGCCTTCCTCCCCTCGGGATTGCTGAGGTCATAGCCGAGCAATTCCCTGCAGACCATGGAGCCATGACGGGACCTGAATCTGGTCACAAGCTCCTGCGCCAGCTTATACGTCTTATCTCGTGCCCCCTCATCCTTGGCCTTCGTCATACCGTATTTAAGCCCGATGACCATAAAGGCACCTGTTACGGCACCGCACGTCTCGCCCATGCGAGCCATCCCACCACCGAAGGCCCCGGCAACTTCGAGGGCAAGCTCACGATCGAGCCCCAACTCCTCTCCAAAACTGGAGAGCACGGCTTGTGATCATGAGAACCCTTCGCGAAAACAGGCGATTGCCTCTTCTGCATGATTCATACTGCACCTCGGACTCTAAATTTCCTGCTCTATATTAACTACAAACCGATTCATGAAGCAAAATAAAAATGTCCCCCTTTCACTCTCCTTCACGAGTGATTAGAATAGTATTCATGGGTGAGAAGACTATCAAGATCATCGGGGCGAGGCAGCACAACCTCAAGGGATTCGACCTGGAGATCCCCCTGGGGCAGATTACCGTCGTCACCGGCGTGAGCGGATCGGGGAAATCGAGCCTCGCCTTCGACATCCTCTATGCCGAGGGGCAGCGCCGCTACGTGGAGACCTTCTCCCCCTATGCCCGCCAGTTCATGGACCGCATGGATCGGCCCCACGTGGAGAGGATAGAGGGGATCCCCCCGGCAATCGCCATCGAACAGGGGGACCCGGTGAGGACCTCCCGCTCCACCGTGGGGACCATGACGGAGATCACCGACTATACCAAGCTCCTTTTCGCCCGGATGGCCGAGCTCGCCTGTCAAAGGTGCGGCCGCACAGTACAGAGAGAGACCCCCCAGACCATCTTCGAGCAACTCACCCAGCTCCCGAAAGGGACCACGATGGTTATCACCTTCCCCTTCCCTATGCAGGGGTTCGAAGGGGCCAAACAGCAGCTCGCCGGCCTGGGATTCCACCGGATCTTCAGCAATGACGAGGTGATACCCCTGGAAGATGCTAGCGTACCTGAGGGGGAGATCCAGGTGGTGGTCGACCGGCTCGTCCTCAGAGCCGAGGAGCGAAAGCGATGCATCGACTCCCTGGAGCAGGCCCTGCACTTTGGGGAGGGTGATGTGGCGGTGCATGTGCTCGAAGGTGAGACCCTCCTTTTCAGCACCCGCTTGCACTGTCCCTACTGCGATATCTCCTATCGAGACCCCAATCCCAATCTCTTCTCCTTTAACTCCCCTATCGGGGCCTGCGAGACCTGCCGGGGCTTTGGGCGGGTCATAGATGTCGACCGCGACCTTGTGGTCCCGGACAAGAGCAAGACCGTTCGCCAGGGTGCCATCAAGCCGTGGGCCGGCATCGCCCGCCTGGAGTTCGAAGACCTGATGGCCTTTTGCCGGCGCCGCACGATCCCCCTTGACCGCCCCTTCAAAGACCTGAAAGAAAAGGATAAGAGGGCCATCTTCGACGGCGACGAGGAATTCTACGGGGTGCGGGGGTTCTTCCGCTGGTTGGAGACCAAGCGTTATAAGCTCCATGTCCGGGTCTTTTTATCCCGTTATCGGAGCTATTGCACCTGCCCCGTATGCAGGGGGCAGCGCTTCAAGGCGGACGCACTCCTGTGGAGGATCAAGGGAAAGAACATCGCCGAGGTCTATGCCATGAGTATCGGTGAGGCCCGGACCTTCTTCCAGGGGCTCTCCGCGCTGCCTGGGGATGAGGTCTCAGCACTCCTCCTTCGCGAGATCAACGGGAGGCTGCAGTATCTCATGGAGGTGGGGCTTTCGTATCTGGCACTGGACCGCCAGTCCCGCACCCTCTCAGGGGGGGAGGTGGAGCGGGTGAGCCTCACCAAGGCCCTCGGCTCCTCCCTGGTGAACACCTTATATATCCTCGATGAGCCGAGCATCGGGCTACACCCCAGAGACAGCAACCGCCTGGTCCAGATCCTCCACTCCCTCAGGGCAATGGGGAATACGGTCGTGGTGGTGGAACACGATCCGGAGATCATCCGGGGGTGCGACCACGTCGTAGACCTGGGTCCCGGGGCCGGGGAGCAGGGGGGGGCGCTCGTCTATCACGGCCCCATCGCCGGGATCACGGAGGAACCCAATTCTCTCACCGGGAGATATCTGAAGGGAGCATTGCTGATCCCTGTGCCCAGGGTGCGCCGTCAATTGAAAGACGGAGAGGTCATTAAGATCCGGGGGGCTGAGGAGCACAACCTGAAGGGGATCGACCTGGAGATCCCCGTGGGGCTGATGACCTGTATCACCGGGGTCTCCGGCTCAGGCAAGAGCACCCTGGCAGAGGACATCGTATATAAGGGGTTGAAAAGGGCCAAGGGGGGTCATGAGGAGAGACCGGGGAGGTTCAGAGAGATCACCGGTACGGAGCTGATCTCCGAGGTGGTCCTGGTAGATCAACGCCCCATCGGAAAGACCCCCCGGGCCAACCCCCTCACCTATCTCAAGGCCTATGACCCCGTCCGGCGCCTCTTCGCGGGTCAGCCCCTCTCCAAGGCGCGGGGATATACCGCAGGGACCTTTTCTTTTAACGTCCCCGGAGGAAGGTGTGAGGAGTGCGATGGGGAGGGGTTTGAAAAGGTCGAGATGCAATTCCTCTCCGATGTCTACATCACCTGCCCTGTCTGCCGCGGCACGCGCTTCAAGGCAGAGATCTTGGAGGTGACTGAGCGGGGCAAGAATATCAACGATGTCCTGGAGATGACGACCAAGGAGGCCATGGAGTTCTTCCGCGACTACCCCAAGATCACCACGCCCCTCTCCCCCCTGGTAGCGGTGGGGTTAGGATATATGAGGCTCGGGCAGCCCCTCAACACCCTCTCAGGGGGTGAGGCACAGCGGCTGAAGCTCGCCCAGCATATAGGAAAGGGAAAGGCCAAGACACTCTTTATCTTCGACGAACCCACTACGGGACTGCACTTCGCAGACATCCGCCAGCTCCTTGCCGCCTTCGAAAGGTTACTGGAGCAGGGGAATACCCTGGTGGTGATCGAGCACAATATGGACGTGGTCAAGTGCGCCGATCACGTCATCGACCTCGGGCCCGAGGGTGGCGATGAAGGAGGGTACGTAGTAGTCGCCGGCACCCCGGAGGAGGTGGCCGCATGCGAGGACTCCCACACCGGCCGCTTCCTGCGGAGATATCTGCGGGAAGGAGCGGTGCCCATCTCCCTCGCCCCCCTCCATGTGCACACGGGTAATGAGAGTGCCATCTGCGTCACCGGGGCCAGGGAGCACAATTTGCAGGATATCACCCTCGCCATTCCACGGGATAAATTAGTGGTCATCACCGGTATCTCCGGCTCGGGGAAATCGACCCTTGCCTTCGACATCTGCTTCGCCGAGGGGCAGCGGCGCTATCTGGAATGTCTCTCCGCGTACATCAGACAGTATCTCAAGATTATGGACCGCCCCCACGTAGATCTCGCCACCGGTATCCCCCCGGCAGTCGCCATCGAGCAGAGGTCCAGCCAAGGGGGGAAGCGCTCCACCGTGGCCACCATGACGGAGATCTACCACTACCTGCGCCTGCTGTATAGTAAGGTTGGTGCCCAACACTGCCCCCAATGCGGCGGAGAGATCTCCTCCCACCCCCCTGAGGGGATCGCCGAGGAGATCCTGAGGGGGTACGCGGGAGGGGAGGTGACGATCCTCGCCCCCCTGGTGATGGGGCGCAAGGGGTTTCACAAGGAGATCCTTGAGGGGGCCAGGCGGGCCAGCTACCTCCAGGTGAGGATCGATGGGGTGATGATGGACCTCGATCCCCTCCCACGTCTGAGCCGCTATCATGAACACGCAATTGAGGTTGTGGTGGATCGCCGAGCAATTAAGCGGGGGGAGTATTCCGCACTCATGGAATCGGTAAGGAAAGGGCTACAGCTGGGAAAAGGGACCATTTATGTCCTGGACCCTGAAGGCGGGGAGCGGATCTATAGCCGGCGGCTCTTTTGCCCTCGGTGCCGTATCGGGTTTGAGGACCTCGATCCTCGGCTCTTCTCCTTCAACAGCCGCCACGGGGCCTGCCCCCGCTGCCAGGGGGTGGGGACCCTGAGTGACTTCGTCGATGACCTGATCCTCCCTGATCTGGGGAGATCCCTCCTAGGAGGGGCCATAGCGCCCTTTGAGGAAAACCCATTAAAGAGACAAAAAAAGAAGCTCCTGCAGAAGATCCATAAAAGGCTCGCCATCCCCTTGGAGGGACCGTTGCGGGGCGTAAAAAAGGAGAAGCGGAAAGAGATCCTCTATGGCGGCGACGGCTTTGAAGGGGTCATCCCCATCCTTCGGGAGCTCTCGCAATACGTCGAGGGAGATGGGACCCCCGACTACCTCCTTCCCTACATGGGGGAAAAGCAATGCCCCCTCTGTAAGGGACAACGCCTCAAGGAGACCGCCCTCGCAGTGAAGGTGAAGGGGTGGGGGATAGGGGATCTGGTTTCCCTCTCGGCCCAGGATGCAGAGCAGGTGGTGGGTGCATTTCGTTTCGATGAAGGGGAGATACCCATTGCCGAGGGGATCATTAAGGAGGTCATGGCCCGGCTCCAATTCCTCAACCGGGTGGGGCTTTCTTATTTGGCCCTGGATCGTCGCGGTGATACCCTCTCGGGTGGGGAGGCCCAGCGGATCCGCCTGGCGGCCCAACTCGGCTCCAATCTACGGGGGGTCTGTTACATCCTCGATGAGCCCACCATCGGGCTGCACCCCCGGGACAATCAGATGCTACTGGCGGCCCTCGGGGAGATGAGGGATAAAGGTAATACCATCCTGGTAGTGGAGCACGACGAGGAGACCATCCGAAGGGGAGACTACATCATCGACTTAGGCCCCGGCGGGGGGGCGCACGGCGGGAGGGTGGTGGCCTCGGGCACCCTGACGGAGATCCAATGCTGCCCTGAGTCCATCACCGGCGCGTACCTGAACGGTCGTCAAAAGAAGGAAATTACCTCTCTTCGCAGACCGTCCAAAGAAGGGGAGTGGCTCTGGACCCTCGGGGCCAGGGAATATAACCTGGAAGGGATCGACGTCGGCATCCCCCTCGGCACCTTCACCTGCATCACCGGGGTCTCGGGATCGGGCAAATCGACGCTGCTGAGGGAGACCATCTTCCGCGGCCTGAGAAGGCTGCTGTATGATTCAAAAGACAGGGTGGGGGCCCACGATGAGATCACGGGGTGGGAACACCTGGAGAGGGTCTTGGAGGTGGATCATTCCCCTATCGGAAGGACGCCCCGCTCCACCCCGGCCACGTACGTGGGGCTCTTTAATGAGATCAGGCACCTCTTCTCCCTGGCCCCTGAGGCAAGGGCCAGGGGCTACGGACCGGGGAGATTCTCCTTCAACGTAAAAGGAGTCCCCGGAGGGAGGTGTGAGGAGTGCGCCGGGCAGGGTACCATCAAGGTCGCGATGCAGTTCCTTCCCGATGTGTATGTGGTGTGCGAGGGATGCTTGGGGCGCCGCTACAACGATGAGGCCCTCTCGGTGGCCTATAAAGGCAAGAACATCTACCAGGTCTTAGAGATGACCTTTGAAGACGGCCTGGAATTCTTCTCCGCCATACCCCGGATAAGGCGGACCCTGGAGATGATGGTGGAGATGGGGCTCGGTTACCTCACCTTCGGACAGCCGAGCCCTACCCTCTCTGGTGGAGAGGCCCAGCGGGTGAAGCTGGTCGCCGAGTTGAGCAAGCCTGCCCGTGGAAGAACCCTCTACATCCTGGATGAGCCGACCACCGGCCTGCACATGGCCGATATTGAGAAATTGCTCAAGGTGCTGCAACAGCTGGTGGACAGGGGTAATACGGTTGCCGTCATCGAGCACAACCTGGAGGTGATCAGAGAGGCCGATTACATCATCGACCTGGGCCCTGAAGGGGGAGCAGGGGGAGGACGTATCTGCGCCAAAGGCAACCCCTGGGAGATCCTGGAGCAACCAGAGAGATCATACACAGCCAGGTTTCTGAGGGATTATCTTGCCAGCACAAACTCTGGGGCGGCAATCTCACCCCACTTCCCCTGAAAGTTCAAAAGACGTAACATGGGAGGTCTTTAGGTACCTCCCCCTGCCAAAGTATTGCAAGAAGTCCTTAATAGCCAGCGGGCGTTAACTAAAGAAGACCATCCATACCCCCTCACGCAAAAAAGCAAAATAAGTCAAAAAAAAGGCGAGATAAGTCAAGACTTTTCCCCTGTACTATGCTTAAGTCGAAAAACGTTGTGCCTAGGTAAGCACCGGGCACGGAGGGTTGCGCACTGGCAATAGCCACAACGTAATATCTGTTCATGGCGGATAGGAAGAAAAAAGGAGGTGCCTTATGAAGAAAAGGAAGGTTATTGCAATTGTGTTCTTTGTGCTGTTGCTTTCTGCAATGACTGTCTATGCAGACTAGGTCAAGGTCAATATCGTCTACCCCATCAATGGAACCACGTATCCCTTTGCTGACCCGGCCCCCGGGAAGCTACGCTCAGCTTACTTCACGGCAAGCTTCAGCGTGACGTGCAAAGGTAACCATAAGGTAGAATGGGGATTTGACAATGCACCTGCCCTTGGGAAAGCAAAGTTCTACGACCAGACAAGTATCCAGTTCGTCCACAAACTGCCAGGCGGCAATCATGTCTTTTGGGTGAAATCTGACTGTGGTGCGAATAAAGTGAAGTTTACTATCGGCAAGTAGAGTAAACTCGCATCCCCCGCGGCGTTTCGCGTGCGCGGGATGCCCGGTTCCTGAACGAGTTTCTGTCTCTATAGACCTCAGCGTGGCGAAACAATCTCTACCAATTGGACTTCAAACGTCAGATCCTGCCCTGCCAAGGGATGGTTGGCATCCAAGGTCACGGACTGCTCTGATACATCCGTCACCACTACTTTGATCGACGGTCCCTCAGCCTGGCGCAAGACGAGTTGTCGTCCGATCTCCAATGTGAGGTCATCCGGAATTTTTTCCTTGCCGACCTCCACGACCAACTCATCCCGATAAGAACCATATGCCTCTTGAGCAGCAATCTCAATGGTCTTAGAATCACCCACGCCCATTCCGATCACCGCCTTTTCGAAACCAGGAATTACCTGTCCGGATCCTACGGTCAGTTCCAGAGGCTCCCCGTCCTGAGAGTGAGAGGAGTCGAATATGCGCTCATCCTTGAGCTTGCCGGTATAGTGGACCTTGACTAAGTCCCCTTCTTTTGCCTTTGCTGTGGTTTTTTTTGTCTTTGTTGTAGGTTTTTTCTCCTTTACTTCTGTCTTTTTTGCTTTCGACACTTTTTCTCCCCTTTCTTTTCTTTATCCTCTTACCTCGATGGAACCATTAGATGTAGTTTAACCTATAACCCCCTGATTTGTCAAAAAAACTCATTCATTACGTGAAAATTTTTTAAAAATTGTTTAAACTCAATATCTTAGCGCATTGATACATATTGATGGGAGAGGGGGGGGAGCCTTGCACCATAACATTTCCGCCATGACAAACCCCTCTATAACAAGGTTACCTCTTATCGTTGACCAACCGATACAGGATAATGGGTTAATGTGTGGACTACGGCGAGGAAACGATAAAATAATGTGCCTGAAGCTTTTATGTAGCCTCTCCTACATCGCCATTGTGATTGGATCCGTCGTATGATCGCCTTTTCCACCACGTTCTCATTCTCCACAAATATGGTCGGTCACGAATTGAGTGTGAACGATTCAAGGGTCTCAATGCAAAGCAGATTTGGGTAGGATCATGGCGGCGGATAACGGTACTGTTAGTCCATTGATAACCTTTTGGATGCTTTAAGGAATGCGGTCCATCACATCACTGAATAACGACGGCGCCCGCAGGGCGCCGCGCATTAGTTTTGTACGTTCATCAAAAACCTACCCCCCTGTCGCAATGGTACATGACCCTCATCTGATCTTAAAAGGGGGTAGATAAAAGGGGTGTGATATCGATCTCTTTATTCAGTACCTTTTTTGTGTCTCCCCCTCAATCGGAATAGAAGAGCTTTGCGAGATCGACATCACACCCCTTGCATGGCTTTTCCGAAAATTTGACAGCTGTTATATAGATAAAAAGATCTTTTTCTCCTCCCCTCAAGCCAATAGGGGGTAGGATATGAAGCACATAGCTTCTACCTACGCACTAAGGTAATGTTTCTACTTCTTCTTAATCAAAAACCAATTCGACTCGACGGTTCTTGGAACGGTTTGCTTCTGTGTCATTGGAGAAAGCCGGACGGGTCTCTCCATAACTGACCACTGTCACGCGTTCTGCCGCAATGCCTTTTGAAACTAAGTAATTATAGACCGTCTGAGCCCTTCTTTTCCCAAGCCCTTCATTATAGGCCTCGGTCCCAAGGCTGCACGTATGGCCTGCTATCTCAAGATCATTGGTACTTTCTTTTAAGCTAGGTATCTGCTCGTCCAACATCGCCCGGCCTTCCGATGTGAGCTCAGCCGAATTAAAGGCGAAATGCACAGCAGTGAGTGCAGCAGCAACGGTCCCACATCGCTCTGCTGCCTCAGCCAACTGTCGGGCCTGGGCGAGCAGGGCCATGGCTTTCTTTGTAAAACAGGCCCAATAGGCCTCGGCCGCTTGTTTGCCCAGCTCCTTGGCCTTGGCAATCTTCTCAGGACAATTCTTGGCCCCAGCTGACTGCTCCGCCTTGTTAATGGCTGCCTCTGTCTCGTCGAATGCCTTGGGCACCATTAAGGCCTTATTGGGGACACCAAAATAGGAGCTCTTGGCATGCCCCGCCACTGAAACGAGACAAAAAACAACGACCAATCCGATAACCAATGTTGTCTTCATAAACATCTCCTCCTTTCTCCTGCATGTAATATGATACATAAGAGTGGAAACTACGTGCCGTCCAACACGACCCATTCTATGAATTATTTTTGACTTGTCAAGGTAATTTTAATCTCTTTGACTACTCACGCTTAAAGACCCATATATAGAAACCCCACCTTCCCGTTTTCCCGTGTCCTCCGATAGTGAATCAACCCCTCGAAAAAAGCAAAGGAAATATTGTCCTCCCCCTCCTTCTCGATGCGCAGGAGAAAGGCAAATTGGGTTGAGGAAAACTCGGATGAGGTCCTGCGACGGTATAGCCCCCAGAGGAAGTCCGAGAGGGTCTCCCCCTCGGGGGAGCGGGCATATCGATAAATCCACAAGAGGGGATAGATGTTGCGCTCCATCCCGTCATCATGAAGAGGGAGGAGGGGACAAATATAGAGGCTTACCCCACCCCCTAACCCCTTGCGATAATCGAAGAGGGGCCAGAGATTGGCATCTAAGGCCTCTTTCCCCGTATTCAACTCCTTTACGATTCGATACTTGTTAATAAGCAGAAAACGACGGACTTTCTCCTCTTCACTCGTCATGATGTCCCACTCATATTTGTACAGGGGCCAGAGGAAATAGAAGCGCTTCTTTCGCTCCTCTTTGCGAAGCCGAAAGAGTGGAAAGACCTCCCACTCTCTCACCCCTTCTCCCTTCACCAGCGTAAAAAAGGGCCAGGGGAATACCCACTTCTCGAATGATGAGTTGTAGGCCCATTGATGGAAGAAGAGAGGAGGGATGAAGATGTCAACCCTTCCCCGGGGCGAACGCACGGTGGCATAGAAGGGGAGATAAAACCGCTTCATCACGGGGTTATCGGTGTTGAGGTATTCATCCATATAGACGTAACCAGGCCAGAGCACAAATCCCTTCTTATATTCGCCTGCTCGTTCCCGACGACCCCACAGGGGCCAGATATAGAGGCCCTCGGCTTCACCCCCCATCCGCGAGAAAAAGGGCCAGGGGATTCGCCAGGTGATCTCTCCCTCGTCCTCGATACGGGAATAGAGGGGCCAAAGGTAAAATTCTATCTCGTCCCGGCCGAACCTATCTTCGAGCCGCCCCCCGATGGGGAAAAATCCGCCATATCTCTCACCCTCATCGGTATGCCCCCAAAAGAAGGTCAAGAAAGAAGAGGCCTTCTCCCTCCGTTCGGGTGCGGACGAGGTCACCTCATCCCTGAAGAGACTGAAGGGGACGAGGTAGAATTTGTTGTCCCCCTCTTTGACCTGGTATTTCCCCAGGGGGTATAGAAACTCCCAGCGCCAAAGCTCTTGCGAGGGGTGTTTGGTGAGATACAGGAAGGGTCGGATCCCCCATTCGTTCCCCTGATCATCTTCCCTCCACGTGAAGAGGGGTCCGATGATCTCCAACTCTTTCTGCCCCTCAGAGGCGTGATACGAAAAGAGGGGCCATACGCCGGATGCCCCCCCTTGAACAGGAGAGAGGACGAGAGAACAAAGAAGGACGCTGAAGCAGAGGCTAAGAAGGATTGCGCGGGGCAAAGGATTTCCTCACGCCGATTAGAAGAAGAGACCCAATAGGGCCCCCAGGGTGGTGATGGGGGTTTGCTCCTGCACCCCTTCCGCGGCCTTTTGCAACTTATTCATAGTCTTTTCGGCCTCAGTGTAGAGCTGCTCATCGGCCATGAGCTTCCCCAATGTCCCCTTCCCTTCTTTCATCTTGCCAGTAATATCCTCCAGATTGGCGACGATATTGTTGAGCCTGCCCTTGTTATCCTGGACCACCTCTTTGAGGCCCGCGCTCGCACCGTGGAGATTAACAATGATCTCTTTGATCGCGATCCGTCCTTCTTCCCCACCGATGGCCTCATGCAGGGATTTGCCGAGCTCGGCCATGCCGCTGGCAGCGGATTCCAAAGAGGCGAAGAGCTGGTCCATATCGGGTGCTGCTTGCACATTGGTAATGGCTGCCCCAGGGGGAAGCAGAGTGGCATCAGGGGAACCCGGTTTGATCTCGATATATTTATCCCCCAGGATCCCGTGGGTCTTGATGGACGCCTCGGCATCCTCGTGCAACCGGACCCGGCCGATCTTCATCCAGACCTTGGCCTTGCCCTGCTCCAAGCCGATATCCTCCACCCTTCCCACAGGCACACCAGCCACCTCCACATTGGCATTAACCACCAGGCCTGAAACCGAAGGAAAGAGGGCGGTATAGACCTCTCCCCTTATCCTCTCCAGCTTGCTTACCCTAAAGGACATGAAGAACAGCAAGATAATCCCCACCAACACCAAAATTCCCACCTTTGCCTCGGTACTAACCTTGCCTCCCTTCATCCTTTCACCTCCTTATCGTTCCTCTCTTGCCATGAAGGTCTGAACCACGGGGTTCGATGACCTTCTGAAGGCTCGCGGGGTACCCTCCTCCACAATCTTGCCCTCATGCAACATGGCTATTTGGTTGCCGATATGAAAAGCAGTACGAATGCTGTGGGTAATGACCACAAAGGTTTTTCCCAATCTCTGTTGGGTCTCTAGGATGAGCTCCTCTATGGCCTCGGCCATAGGGGGATCGAGACCGGCGGTGGGCTCATCAAAGAGCACGATCTCCGGATCCAGAACGAGGGCCCGAGCCAAGCCCACTCTCCGCTTCATCCCCCCACTGAGCTCCGCGGGCATCTTCTCTTCCAGGCCAGTGAGTCCCACCTGCTCCAGCTTTTGGGCCACGATCCCCATGATGTCCTTATCATTGAGATTGGTGTGTTCGCGCAGCGGGAAGGCCACGTTTGCCCCCACATTCATGGAGTCAAAAAGTGCCGCCTCTTGAAAAAGCATACCGAATCTTTTTCTCATTTCGTTGAGATCTTTATCCCCCAAGCGGGTGATGTCCTCTCCATCGATCCAGACCTTTCCCTTATCAGGTCTGATGAGCCCAATAATATGTTTCAGCAAAACACTCTTCCCCACTCCGCTCCGGCCCAAGATGACCGTGGTCTTTCCATAAGGAATGTGAAGGTCTACACCATTGAGGACCTTCACCGCACCAAAGGATTTATGTAATCCCCTGATCTTGATCATCTAAAACATCGCCGCCGTCAAAAGGTAATTCGCCATCAAGATGGTAATTGCCGCCAGGACTACGCTCTGGGTGGTGGCTTTGCCAACCCCCTCTGCACCTCCGGTCGTGGTGTATCCTTTGTAACACCCGATGATGGAGAGGATGAGGCCGAAGACCGCCGCCTTAATGACGCCGTGGTATATGTCATCCAGCTCTACGTACTTCTCCATATTGGCCACAAAGGCACCGGCGTTGATCCCCAGGACGGTCACCCCCACAAAGTATCCCCCAGCGATCCCGACAAAGTCGGCGATGATGGTCAAAATGGGGACCACCACGATGCTTGCCAACACCCTGGGGACGATGAGGTACTTGATGGGATTGACCGCCATGGCAGAGAGGGCATCGATCTGCTCGGTAATCCTCATGGTACCAATCTCCGCAGCCATGGCCGAGCCCGCCCTCCCAGCAACCATAATGCTGGTGAGTACCGGCCCCAGCTCCCTCGTCATACTCAAGGCTACCGTAACGCCCACCAACGTCTCAGCCCCGAACTGCCTGGTGGCGTGGAAGCTCTGAAGGGCTAAGACCATGCCGGAAAAGGCCCCGGTAAGGACTATAACCAAGACAGACCGCACCCCCACCCGTTCCATCTGTTGAAAGAGGAGGTCTAACCTAAAAGGGGGGTAAAAGGACCAGCGGACGGTATCCAGAAGGAGGAGGAGCATACGCCCCATCTCCTTGACATACCCTGCAATCCCTTCCCCTACTACATTGATGGTTTTCGACACCCTCCACATAGGCTACCCCTTATAGATGCGCTTGACCCGCTTTCCCACCGCACAGAGGATCTCATAGGAAAGAGTCCCGATTCGCTCCCCCATCTCCTCGGGGGTTATCTCCTGGCCCAACTGACTTCCCATCAACACCACTTCCTCTCCCACCTCAACCCCGGGAATGGCGGTCACATCCACCATGGTCCAATCCATGCAAACCCTCCCCACCACGGGCGCCTTCACCCCCTTTATCAAGACCTCCCCCCGATTGGAAAAGAGGCGATTGTACCCATCGGCATAACCAACGGGGATAGCGGAGATGAGGCTGGGGCGTTGGGTAACGAAGGTTCGTCCATAGCTTATGGGATAACCTTCAGGAATCTTCTTAAGATCCGCGATGCGGCTCTTCCAGGACATCACCTGCCGCAGGGAGACTTTTCCCTTCAAGGAGGGGGAGGGGTAGGATCCGTAGAGCATGATCCCCGGACGCACCAAGGTACAATGAGCAGGGGGAAGATTAATCAGGGCGGCGCTGTTGGCGATATGGCAAAGGGGTGGATTGATGTCTAACTTCTTTATCTCCTCTATCGTCTGAGAAAACCTCTTCAGTTGGTCTTTGGCAAAGACGGAATTCCCCTCATCTGCCGTAGAGAAGTGGGAGGCGATCCCCTCTATCTCTAAGTTCTCAAATTTCCGCACGCGGTTCACGAAGGCGGGCGCCTCCTCGGCGAGGACCCCGATTCTCCCCATCCCGGTATCCACCTTGATATGGACGGGGACCTTTATACCTCGCTTGCCGGCCGTGGCGGAGAGCGCCTCGGCGATCTCCCAGCGATAGAGCATGGGGGTGAGATGATATTCCAAGACCTCTTCCACCTCCTCCTGATAGATACCACTCAGGACGAGGACGGGCTTGTGAACCCCCCCCTCCCTCAGCTCTACCCCCTCCTTTACCGTGGCCACCCCCAAGAAGTCGGCCCCCAACTCCTCCAGCCGTTTCGATACGGGGATCGCCCCATGACCGTACGCGTCGGCCTTCACCACCGCCAAGAACTTGACCGCAGGGGGGGCGAGTTGACGCAACTGATGATAGTTATAGGCAAGCGCGCCTAAATCTACCTCTGCTGTGGTCGTATGGGAACACAGAGACATAAAGGACAACGATGCCTCCAGCGAGATTGTCTTACCCTTGCAATAATTAGCACCTATCAGCGGGGCTTGTCAACCACTCCTTGATTTGGGCCCACCTTGCCTTTTGCCCTATTCGATGATATCTTTTGTGGGATTACCAGCTAAAAATGATGGGGCCTCATGCGCGTCGGTATTCCCAAGTCCTTGATGTATTATAAACTCTTTCCCCTCTGGAGGACCTTCTTGCAGGAATTGGGGATGGAGGTGGTGACCTCCGATGAAACGG
>Ga0307437_1001453_pt1 | contig 15814 bp, 21 predicted proteins | sample SalMarWE160390MG_FD_202146 | JGI IMG/M metagenome (GOLD analysis project Ga0307437, IMG submission 202146) | Salt marsh sediment microbial communities from the Plum Island Ecosystem LTER, Massachusetts, United States - WE1603-90 | ecosystem: Environmental > Aquatic > Marine > Intertidal zone >...
AAGTTCGAACACAAGCTGCTTGCCAAGATATTTGAGGGTGTACTCATCTGGCAGTTCCCCTGTGTTTTTCACCCCGATTTCATAGGTCAGCGTGTCCCCCTTGCATGCGCTGGTTTCTACCGGGCTTGCATCGAAGTCAGCATCATAACAGTTCTGGATGTTGAGCGTTGCCGAGTCCTCGTCTGATATGTTCCCGTCATATACGAGGACGCTGACCGGATAAGAGCCAACTTTTGCTGTCGAACTGATATCCAGTATTACGTTCTGGGCCTCGCCCGGGCCCAGCACCAGCTTTTTCCTGCCCAGCGTTCCCATGGAAGCGGTCACCTCGTAGGGGGTCAGGACAGTGCCGGTGTTTTCCACCCTGACGACGAAATCGGTGCTCTCGCCCCTGCATATGTTCCTTTCCGCAGGCGAGATGGAAACGGCAACGGACCTGCAGTCCAGTGCGGAGATCGTGCTTACCGCATCAACTACCGCGGTCGGATGATTTAATGAAGAAACTGATACGACAACGTCCATTTCCCCCCTGGCCGGCGGGGTAGCGGTTATCTTGACACTCTCCCTTTCGTGACTGGCAACCGACACGGTTTCATGTTCCGCTTCAATCCAGTTCGGCGTTACTATCCTGTACGTGTCGGGCTTGGTGCCAACGTTGTCTATGTTCAGGTAGTACCCAGCAGACGAGCCTATACAGACGGCATCGGCGGGCGGGCTCAGCTTTGCGTCAAACGTGTAGCATGGCTCGATGGACATCCTGATAACCCTGTCCGCACGGGCGTAGGACGTGTCCGATTCTGCATGTATCGTTATGTTCTGGACTCCGGTTAAACCGGCGGGAGGGGATATGCTTAAAGAAACGGTTTCTTTTTCTCCCGCCTCAACCGAAACGGAATCGTCCGAAAGCATAACCCAGGCGGGGGAAGCGTAAAGGATGAATGTCTCGTCCATCTTTCCAAGATTGGAGATTTCAAGCTCGGTCGCCATGGCCTCGTTCTCGCATGTGACAAGATAACTTTCACTTGAGATTGACAAGTCATGGCATGCCATCACTTCAAGCTCAAGGTCCTTTGTATATTTCTTCCCTGACATGCCTGATTTGGCGGCAACGGTCACGGTATATATGCCAGGGCTTGTCCCGCAGGCCGCCGTTATCCATACAGGGTCTACAACCGCTGTCTCATCCGCTCCCAGCGTCAGCTGCGGCAGTATGAAGCCGCTCCAGCCGTCAGGCAGCTCCAGTGACATGTAGTAGGTGTCGGACGAACTGCCGTAATTCGTGATTTTTACGGTTATCTCATCACTCGAAATTATGTCGCAGGGACAGAACTGGGTTGACTCGGATCCCACCTCCAGGGCCCCACCGTAATATGCCTGAACAGGTCTGGCTAACACCATGCAGAGTACAAATATCAGTCCCATGTATTTGGTTTTCATACTTATCAATTGGTAGTAAATTTTTTAAACCTTTCCATCATGTCCGGTATGTCTCTTCGCTTTTCGGGTTCCCGCAAAGCCCCGCAAAGCTTCCACTAAGCCCAGATGTCGGCTTCCCCGTTTTCTTTAAGGAACGCATAACCAACCAGGACGGTTATCAGAAATGATATCACTACGCCCGTTGATAACAGGATTGGCTGATCCAGATCGCTCAAAACGAACATGCCTGTGATGCCGCCGGTCAGGTCGGTGCCGGTTTCGGCAGGCCCGGCCACCGAATCGAATTCTGCTCCATGTGCCTGATTCCTGCCCACCCACAACCTCTCGGTGAAATTGAAGGTCTCCCCGGAACCAGCCACCTTGATTGCTAGTCGATAGTCGCCTATTTTTTTCGGATTTATCATGTAATTGACAGTTTTGGCAGAATCCACGTACACGCTGGGCGGGTATTCCACCCACTCGGCGGGGACGCCCGCAATGGATATGGTGTACGTATCCGGAACATCCGTTTTTATGTATATCTTCCCGGTAACGGTTCTGCATTGGAAGGTGTTCAGGAACGTCGGCCTGATAGTGGCGGAGACTGGATCACGGGAGAATGCGCTCGAGAACGGAATCAGCAGTGCTATAGCGAGCAGAAACAGCCCCAATATGACCCCGATTACCGATGTTCCTCTCATGGAAACACACTCATGATGATGTAATGGTAGTTAATTTTTTATTCTTAATCCACACCAGCCATGGCTCAGTTTTTCAGGACTTTTCGTCTCCAAAGCGCCAGCAATACCAGCGCCACCGGCGATGCCGCGATCAGATCCACCCTACCGAATATCCCCACCAGAGAGGAGACGACTATCCAGAAGAGCACAGAACCGAACGCATATGCCGCATAGTGCCTTTTATCCGCTTTCTCGTGCAGGATCTGGGATGCGGCGAACAAAGCAAATGCCGATACTAGAAGTAGCTGGATACCGATGCCAATCTCCGCCATGACACCAGCATTTGCCAGAGCAGGCGGGAAAGATGCATTTCCGAACTGGAAAAGGAATGACAATATTAGTATAGCCGAAGGAGGCAGCAGACCCCTTTTGCTTACCAGCCTGCTTCCCCTGAACCTGTATGCGAGCAGAATTAGCACGGCTACCGTGATGAAGCTCCCGACTAACAGCATGGGATCGGGGTAGAACGGGATATTGTATTTCCCGCCGCTGAGCGTGAGCATTCCTATGGTCATGGCAGTGGCCATCCCCAACAGCACGATCACTATGCCAACCTTCCCCAGGATCGGCTTATCCTTGACCTCGGGCCAAAGCTCGCCGACCAGGTAGATCGGTATCAGGGTACTCAGGCTTGCGTGCAAAACCAGAAGCAGGATAGTCCAGCCCCATTGAACACCAAAGAACATCCAGTTTCCGGACAACGCCCCTTCCCCAAACCAGTACGGGTTGAAGAACGCCCTTGTGGTGATGCCCTCCTCGTATATGCCATATGCTATCGCAAGGAACACGACGCTCCACTGCATCTTCCATCTTATCCTCGCTTCCCTGATTATCAGCGAACCACAGCCATACACCAGGGCAATCACAATAAACACGAAAGGATCGAGGAATTTCTGCACAGGCATGTTGGTTGATAGTATCTCGGCCATCAGCCCTGGCAGTATCAGAACGGAAAGCAGTACCTTCTTCTCCGCCTTCATAATTAATCATTGTTCTCGAATCCATAAAAGCCGCCATATCTTCCTGAATGGCTGGATATGGCATATGACCACCGTTTTATAAAACCACGGCCATAATAAAGTGCATGACCCAGGGCAGGATAATCCACATGGGGGCAGAGGCGGTATTGTACCTCGACGCTGACGGCAGCCTCGTAAAGGAAAGGGTGAAGAAGGGCTACAGGATACCGGAGCTTGACGAAACCATCAGGAGAAGGAGGTCGAAGCTCGAGGTTAGGCTGCTCGACAAGGCCAGGCGCAGCGGCGTCGCGACCCCCGGCGCTACATTAACGGATAAGTATAATATCAGGATGGACTTCATAGACGGCGAGAGGGTTAAAGACGCACTGAACGGGATGAGTAGGCAGGAGCAGGACGCGACGGCGCATGAGATAGGCTCCATCGTTGCCGCTCTGCATTCATCGGACATAGTCCACGGTGACCTGACGACCAGCAATATGCTTTTAAAGGACGGGAAGATATTCCTGATAGATTTCGGACTCGGGAAGGTGTCGAGGAAGGTCGAGGACCAGGCGACGGACCTGTTCCTGCTGCTGGAGGCTCTCACGTCCACCCATTACGGGATATCGGCTAGGGTCTGGAAAAACATTATAAAGATATATGTACAAAAATATTCAAATGCTCATGAGGTCATGACGAGATTCGAGAGGATAGAACATAGAAGGAGATACAAATGACGAAGAAGGAAGCTGAAGCGAAGGAATCCGCCAAGGACGCTGAAGAAAAGAAGAAGGGGCCTGCAAAGGCGGCCGAGGAGAAGGCGGAGGAAGAGCAGCCCAAGCAGCCGCCGGAATCACCAGCAACTGAAGCAGCTGCCGGGGAGGAAGAAACCGGGACGGAAGAAGCACCTAAGCCAGGAGCTGGGGTGAGGAAGCCGCCGGCGGGTGGATATGAAGGGGAATGGATACCAAAGACCAAGCTCGGGAATGACGTCCTGGCGGGCAAGTACAAAAACCTGGAAGAGATTCTGGAGCAGGGAGAGCTGATCCTGGAACCTGAGATCATTGACGCCTTGGTCCCTGATATCATGCAGGAAATAATTTACATAGGCGGCTCACCTGGCAAGGGTGGCGGCATAAGAAGGACAGCCACCAAGATGACGGCAAGGATGCACAAGTCCGGGAGAAGGTTCAAGCTCGCGGCTATGGCCGTGGTCGGGAACGGGAACGGAATAGTCGGTGTCGGGACAGCGACATCAAAGGAGCACAGGACAGCCCTGGAAAAGGCTGGGAAAAACGCAAAGCTGAACGTTATCAGGGTTCGCCGGGGATGCGGGAGCTGGGAATGCGGATGCGGCGGAGAGCACAGCGTACCCTTCAAGGCCAGCGGCAAGTCGGGGTCTGTCCATGTCACGTTGCTGCCTGCCCCGAAGGGGGTTGGCATGGTGGCGAGCGAGGAAATGAAAAAGATCCTGCGCCTTGCCGGAATCCATGACGTGTGGGTAAAAACCGCAGGCAAGACGTCCACCAGGAACAACCTCGTCCTGGCAGTTTTCAACGCCCTGCGAAACCTCAACGAGGGAAAGGGTGATTTATGATGGGGAACGGGCATGACAATAAGAGCGGAACGGGGTTGGAGTTGTATGCCGTTATAAGATTAAAAGGGTCGGTGAGGGTAAACGAAAAGGTGAGAGATACCCTGGAAAAGCTGCACCTGAAAAAAGTCAACAATTGCATCCTGGTCCAGGCGAACGAGACTTACAAGGGAATGCTCCGTCATGCGGTCAACTACGTGACATGGGGAGAGATAAACGAACAGATTCTTGCAAAAATGCTCGCCAAAAGAGGGCGAAGCAAGGCTGGTGCCAAGCTCGATGCAAAACTGGCAAAGGCTGTTGCCAAAAAGATATTCAAGGACAAAAACCCGGAGTCCGCTGACATCATGCCCGTATACAGGCTGTCACCGCCGACGCACGGACTAAGGTCGGTCAAGCTGCGATATCCCCAAGGGGACATGGGAGCCAGGGGCGAAAAGATAAACGATTTGCTTGAAAGGATGATATGATGGCAAGCAAGAAGGTATCCAGGCAGAGGGGCCACCGGACGTATGGTTACGGCAGTCCCAAGAAGCACAGGGGCAAGGGCAGCAGGGGCGGCACTGGAATGGCAGGCAGCGAAGGGCACAGGAAGACCTTCCTGCTGAAGTACAGACCCGGGTATGGCGGCAAGAGGGGCTTCAAGTGCAAGACAGGAAAGAAGCTGAAGTCGATAAACCTGAGGAACCTGGAAAAGATGGCAGGCTCCGGCAAAAAAATAGACTTGAAGGCAATGGGCTATGACAAGGTGCTTGGAACAGGGGAAATCAAGGCCCCGCTCGAGGTCAAGGCAGACTTTTTCTCAGCGAACGCGAAGGAAAAGATAGAAAAGGCTGGCGGGAAGGCGATCGGTTCTGTCTCAGGCGGGGGCACGGAAGAAGAGGTTACAGAAGCCCCCCGGGAAGAGGTCAAAGAAGAGGTTGTCGCACAAAAAGCCAAAGAGGGCGGATAAACACACCACCCCGCTCTGTTCCTTTGACAGGGATTTTCAAATTATCGATTTTTAAATTTCTCCTTACAAGTCAATATATGAAAGATTTTCGTAGACAAACATCCTTCTACGCTGTTGATATACAAGGCGATGAAACGGCAGAGGTGGCTGTAGATATAGTTTCCGGCATTTATGGCATCGTGAAAGATGAGGTCACAAGAAGCAGGACTTTTGATGATTATGACGAACCTGACAGACTGAAAGCTCAGATGGTAATGCAGTTTGAAGAGGAGTTCAGCATTCCTATCCCCGATGATGATGCTGAAACATTGACAAGCGTCGGAGCTTTCATTGATTATATAAAGGCAAGTCAGCAGCAGGAATCCTAGAGATATCAACTGTTTCTCAGAAAGGCCGGAAAAGGACTTAAAACCCGATTTTATATAAATAGAAAAAATACAAATTAAATGCAAATCCTAAAAAAGAAAAGGGAAGTAAAAAGAAGTTGTAACGGGCTCAAGGGATTAGCATGGCATTCCAAGATTCTTACATGAAGGTTTTGCAGCGCTTGCCTGGCATCAGGGAACCAATAAAGAAGCTAAGCTTCAGGGAAAAGCTCAAATACACAGGCATGGTGCTGCTGATATTCTTCCTGATGTCCCAGATAATGGTGTTCGGCATCAGGGTTGAAGGGCTGCAACAGCTGAAGGTCTTCGAGTTGCTGCTGGCGTCCAAGTTCGGTTCCCTGACAACCCTGGGTATAGGGCCCATCGTCGTAGCAGCCATCATTCTCCAGCTGCTGGTAGGCTCCCAGATACTGTCCTGGGACATGAATACAGAGGAAGGCAAGACGCTTTTCCAGGGAACGCAAAAGATAATGGCCATAGCCCTGTGCTTCATCGAGGGTGTGATATACGTCACGTTCGGGGCGATCCCGGCTGCCGAGGGTATGGTCGCCATAGTGATTTTGCAGATAGCGGCAGGAGGCATCCTGATATTGTTCATGGACGAGATAATAACGAAGTGGGGCTTCGGTTCAGGGGTGAGCCTGTTCATCCTGGCCGGGGTAAGCAGCGGCATAATAACAAGGATGTTCAACCCCTTCGCGTTGTGTACCGGGGTGAACTGCATCTCCATTTTCAACCTGCAGGGCGGCACAGGGCTGGCGCTGCCCTCGATAGAGATCCAGAACCCCCCTCTGGGCGCAATACCCCAGGTGTTCTATTACCTGGCTACAGCGGACCCCTTGAACGCTTTCCTGCTCGGGATGATGCCGTTCATGGCAACGGCCCTGGTTTTCCTGATGGTCATATTCATGCAGTCGGTGAAGGTGGAGATACCCCTCGCCTTTGGCTCTATCAGGGGATTCGGCCGACGCTGGCCATTGCAGTTCCTGTACACCAGCGTCATCCCGGTCATACTCATAGCCGCATTGCTGGCCAACGTGCAGCTGATGGGCCGGCTTACAGCAACGCCCGTCGAGCCGGAATCCGCCATGGTTTGCGGCATGCTGGGCTGCTTCGAAAACAACAACCCTGTTTCCGGCCCAGTTTTCTATTTGCGGCCGCCCACGTCCCAGGCGGTGGCGGGGGTTTCTGTATTCATGGGCATTTTCGCACTGCTTGGCGCACTCTTAGCGCCATACATACGCAGGCCGGGCTGGAAGGTATCGCTCTTGATGATTCCTGTCGGCGCCCTGGCGTGGTTCGGCCTGGTGCAGGCAATCGGGTTGACAGGGATGGTGATAACCATGACGGACATAGCCAGAATAGTGGCGTACATGGGCTTCATGATAGGAGGCGCCACGCTATTCAGCATCTTCTGGGTGAGCACATCGGGCATGGACGCAGGGTCCGTGGCAGACCAGATACATTCCGTAGGCCTGCAGATCCCTGGCTACAGAAGGGACATCAGGATCATAGAGAGGGTGCTTGCACGGTACATACCGGGTCTGGCCGTTCTGGGCGGAGCCGCCATAGGGATTCTCGCGTCCTTTGCAGATCTCACGAACGCCATCGGGAGCGGGACCGGGATATTGCTGGCCACCATGATATCGTACCAGTTGTACCAGGAGATAACAACGCAGCACCTTGAGGAGCTGCACCCAGCGGTGAGAAGGTTAATAGGGAAGTGAAAGGAATATGAACATACTCGTAACGGGGGGGCAAAACGTGGTCAAGGACTCTGTCCTGAAGCTGGCGCTGGAGCGACTGGGGGGGCACGTGAAATTCAAAGTGCTGAGCTTCAGCGATTTCGTGCTGGGATCTGAGGATCCCATCAATGAGCTGCATTTGCTGAAGAGCACCCAGCAAAAACTCATGAAGAACATACAGCTCAAGATGCTCGAGACAGGGGCACGCGAACATGTCATAATCAACGGATACTGCACTGTCCGGACCAAGCTTGGATACATTCCGATAATCACGAAAGCCAGCATAGACATCTTCAAGCCCGACATAATAGTCCACATAGAAGTCGATCCAGCGGCTCTCGGCGGGCATCTAAAAGATCGGGACGATTTCGTGCAGCACCAGTCACTCGAAAAATCATGCGCGCTCTTCTTCGGGGCATGGGCCGGCTCAGTGATCAAAATCATACAGACGGGGATAGAGGGTCCCAGACAACCGGCCGACGAGTTGTACGAGCTGTTGAAGGACGTTTTGGTGGTGAAATGATGGAAATGACGCCTTTCCTGGGCATAACCCTGATTTCGATTGGCCTTTCCCTGCTTATATCCATAATCTACAGGGTGCTGACCAAGCCGGGCGAGGTGCGCAAGATCAAGGGCGACATGCGATTCTACAAGGAAAAGATGAGCAAGGCCCAGAAAGAAGGTAACAAGGAGCAAGCCAGTCAGTATGCAAGCGAAATGATGAAGGCAAGCCAGGCGCAGATGAGGCACAGCATGAAGCCCATGATGGCCACCATGCTGGTTTTTCTACTTTTGCTGGGCTGGCTGAACAGCAACTACGGGGGCGTGAGCGCTGATCTGGGAGATAACCCGGATGCAACGTTCAATTACGGCGGTGCCGAGCACAAGATTTATTATGAAAAGGCAGAAGAGAACGGCCAGTCCAGCTTCAAGGCAGGGGTCGATTTCAACGACGACGGGGAATTCTCCCAGGATGAGATATTCACCGGGGATGATGTATTCTCCTATAAAGGCGCTTACTGGCGGGCCAAGCCTGCGGTGGAGGGGGTGATGTTCTTCACGAGCGAGCGCGAGAACGCGGTCCATTTCGAGATGTTGGTCGCCCAGCTGCCTTTCACGCTGCCTTTCATAGGGAACTACCTGACATGGTTCTGGTGGTACATCTTCATCTCCATACCGGCAACCATGGTGTTCAGGAAGTTGCTGGGTGTGGAATAGGCAGACTTTTAAATGCAGAACATAGTAAATTAATAAAAAGTTTCCAGAACAATAAATAACCTCTTGGTGATTCAGATGCCAACGCCGGCGCAAAGGTCGAGATCCTTCAGGAAGAAGAAAGTTAACACGCCCAGCGGCAAGGCTATGATCCATTACCTGAAAAAGAAGCCTGGCCCGGCTAGGTGCGCGGTGTGCAAGCTCCCATTGCACGGGGTGCCCAGCGATCTGCCGGCCAGAATCAGGAAATTGAGTAAAACGAAAAAGAGGCCTAGCAGGCCTTACGGAGGGAATCTATGCCCTGCATGCACCAGGCAGGCTATAAAGTCCAAAAACATGGCGAGGTGGAAGAATGATTGATGTTGGCAGGATATGCGTGAAAACTGCAGGCAGGGAGGCCGGCAAATTTTGCGTTGTTGTGGATGTTCTCAAGGACAGGTTCGTTCTCGTCACTGGCCCGCTGGTCGTGACGCACGTCAAAAGAAGGAGATGCAACATCGAGCACCTGGAGCCGACGCCCGATGTCATCAAAATCGCAAAGAACGCCAGCGATGTCGAGATAATAAACGTGTACAAGAAACAGGGGATTTTCGAGAAACTGGGCACAAAGCCGCCAAGCGACAAGGACATGGAGTTGGCGAAGGAAAAGGAAAGGAAAAGGGCGGTGGCAAAGAAAGGGAAGCCAAAGGAGCCGGAAGCCAGGCCGCATGAAAAAGAAAAGGCGGAGAAGGCCAAACCCGAAGCGAAAAAGGAAGAGAAGAAAGAAGAGAAACCAGAGCCCAAAAAGGAAGAGAAGAAAGAAGAGCCCAAGCCCGCTAAGCCCCCTGAGAAAAAACCGGCCCACAAAAAGAAGAAGAAAGAGAAGCCCAAAAAGAAGGAACACAAGGAAAAGAAGCCCAAAAAGAAACCCGAAAAATCCAAGAAGCATGCCAAGGCAAAGAAAGCAAAGGGAAAGAAGAAATAAGTCACGTGTTGCTCGAAGCCTGTAAAGCCGGTAAGACATGAAGAGGAGCAAAAGAAACCGGCAAAGGCGCATAAAAAGGATGCCAATTTTATCCCTTTCCATTTTCGTAAAGCTTTTTATTTCTTTTCAGTAACTAAGATTTGATAATTATGGATCTCATAGTTTTCGACATGAACGGCCCGCTGACGGAGAAGAATCTGGCTTACACGCTTAGCAGAAAATACAGGCCGGGAGGAATGGCATATTGGGATAAATTCAGGGGGGGCAGCCTTTCAGACGCAGACACCGTTGTCAAAGTGGGAGCCACACACAAGGGGCTTTCTTTCGAGCTGATGGAGGAAGAAGCCAAATCTATAGCCTGCACCGATGGTGGAAAAGAACTCGTGGAAAATGTAAGAAACGACTTCGGGATATTGATAGCGACAATCGATTACGAAAATCTCGCAAGGAAAATAGCAGGAGAATTGGGCATCCAGAACTATTTCGGCAACAAAGCGGTTTATGACGATGGGACGCACACAGGGGAAATCCAGGTCCCGATCATCGACGGAAAAGAGAAGGCAGAGCATGCAGAACAGTTTAAAGAAAGGGGAGGTTTTGCGCGGTTGATATCAATAGGAGATGACATGCCATGCTATGAACTTTTCCGGATCTCTGATTTATCCTTTGCATACGATTCAAAAAGCGAGGAACTCATGGAAGTTGCTACCCACCGAATTGATTGCGGCGATCTCCCAAAAATAGCAGAATTTCTTTAGTTTATAATGTTATGACTATTTTACATGCTCCTCGAGGCGCGCAGGACTTCTATCTCACCGACACCGTCTATGGACCTGATCTTCTCCTCAAGCTCGTCCTGCTTGCCTCCCGCATCCGGGATAATCGTTGTGAATTTCAAGGCGCTGAGCCCGAAGCCTATCGGCTCTTCCTCGAGCCTTTTCGGGTTGAGATTCTCCAGCCCGGCCTTCACGTGCCCGAATTTCTCAGGGCTGGCGGGCAGAATTTTATAGACTATTATCACATCTCCCATACAATCACCAATCAAGGACCCTCGAAGCCGCACTTCGGGCACTTGTATTTGTTCACCAGTTTCCTGCACCTCTCGCACCTGATGATGGTCTCCTCTCCGCACGCCGGGCAGGGAAACCTGACCCAGTAGCTCTCCGTTTCCACCTTCTTCCCGCACGAACTGCATTTCAACGCCATATTCAGCCTCAAGATTAATTTTACTTAATTTGTTAATAAAGTATATAAAAGAATGGTTTCGTGGCTCAGAATACTTTTTTAATATTATTGATTAACGGGCCCGCCCGGATTTGAACCGGAATCGGAACCTCCGCAAGGTTCTAGGCTATCCAACTACCCCACAGGCCCATTTCAACAAAATAATCCCTGATTTCTTCAAATCTCTTCAAATGTTTAAAATTATTTGAACCTATCTCATTAAACCATTTCTCTATTTGCACAGGACCATTAAACTTTAGGCAATATCCCTTTGAATATAATGCTGGAAAAAAACCAAGTTTTTCGCTTATTTCTTGAACTTCTTGTAAGAGAATGTTTGATTTTATAGTAATTTGCAAATGTGGATATGATTTATTTCTATTTAAGTAAATACAACCATCAGTGTCAAATATCCCTCGAAGAAGTGATTCAAATATATCCCTTCTTTGGCAATTTTTTATCATATCTGGTACTTTGATAATCTCCGCTTTTTTGCCAATAGGCAAACCTAAAACCTTGCTCTTAAAAGAATATACAGCCTTTGAACAAAACTCAATTCCGCATATAGGTCCACGCTCAAGCAAATTTAAATGGAGGTTAAAAAGCCTTTTATACAGTGGTAAGACAAAATTCAAAAAGTACTTCTTTTCATACTTGGAACCTCTAATTGAGAAATAATATTTTTTATTTGGTAGTGTACCATCACCAATATGCATCCCAATTTCTTCGGCTAGTAATGGAGTCAATTTATTTGGTAATATTATTTTTCTATATTTATCAAAATTGCTATATACAATCCCTCTATTATCAAAAAATATTTCCTTAGAATTTTCAAATATATCCTTATTCTCGTCCATTCTTTCGACAACTTCTTTATAACTCTTTTTATATCTACCGATTGATATGGAACGAGAGTGGATTTTTTTATGCATTTTTATCCATTTTTGTAGCATTTCCCCAGTTCTTTTACCACCTTTTGATTTAATTTTTTTCAAGTATGATGCTTTGAATTTCGATTTCAATTTATTTTGAGTTATTATTCCACCTTTCCTTGCACCCCAGTTATCATTCTCTGCAGCGACAATTTCTAGTTTATTTATATAATCTTTTGGAATAATCTGTGAAGGTATATACCGCTTACCACTTTTCCACTTTTTAATAGCACCTAAATTTACACCCATTTCTTTTGATAATTCAAATTGATTATTCACCCCGAATCTTTTTTTCAGTTCTTCGAAAAGCTCAATTCTAGATTTTTTACTTATTTTCAATCTCATATGTGAGATATATTTTTATACTATTTAAGCTTACCGTGGGACCCATCCCATCATTACCAGTTTGCATTATTATTTCCCAAATCAAAACATTGATAAAAAAATTATATAATAATGGAATCCCCGGCGGGCCCCCTTCAGTATTTCTTTATCGCATCAAGCTCTTCTTCTGTCAGCTCGTATTCCTCTGCCAACTCGGCCTTCTTGAGCAGCATGAAGCGCAGGTAAGGGAGGTATTCCCTTTTTATGACACGCGATGAGCAGTGCAGGTGCCCGCCAAGCTTTCTGGACAAGGAGCCCAGCTCCGCCCTTTTTTGCCTTGTCTGCCCCAGCCTGACAAGCCTGTAAGGTGCCTTGAACGGGACAAAGCCGTGGTGCTCGTCCTTGAACAGGGAAACCCCTGACATCAGGTCGATCATGTAGGCCTTGAATCTCCAGTTCTGCTGCTTGAGGACGATGGACCTGAACAGGTCGGCCTTGGCCAGCAGTTCATAGCCATCTGCCAGCGAACCGATATCCTTGTACGCGAGCGCGAGGTTGCTCTCCAGCCACCAGAAAACCTCGTCCGGGTCTTTGCCCACTTCCCGGATCACCTTCCTCGAGGCTTTCAGCGACCCCGAAAAGAACAGCGTCGGCAGGACATCCAGGATGGTCCTCTCCCTTTCCCTGTATCCAAGGGCCTCCAGGTCGTGCTCCGTAACAGAGTCGTGCCCGGCCGACAGCAGTTGCAGGTCAAGCAATGCGGACCTGATGTCTCCAGACGCCCATCTCGCCAGGTCTTTAAGCACCCCGTCGTTGGCTTTTACGTTTTCACGTTTCGCAATCTCCCTCAGCCTCTTGGCTATGCTCGGATAGGGTATCCTGTTGAATTTGACCATGGTGCAGTACTGCCTCAACGGCCTTAGCTTGGGTTTCCATACGTCATTCGCGGACAATATTATCGGGAATTTTGAATTCTTTATTATCTTGGCTATGCTCGATCCCGCGCCCCTCTCCCTGCCGCTTATGCCGTCAACTTCGTCTATGAGTATGATCTTCCCAGGGTGGAACAGGGTCTGCTGCCGCGAGCTCTGGTCCAGCAGCCTTTCCAGTTCTTTCCCTGTTCTCGAATCGGACGCGTTGATTTGCACGAGCGTCCAGTCCCTTTCCTGGGCAGCAACCTCGGCCAGCAGGGTTTTGCCCACACCAGCCGGCCCGTGAAACAGCAAGGCATGTCCAGGCTTCCAATTGTCGAGAAAATCGAGAGTATCGAGTATCGCCCTCTTCTGGCCGACTATCTCTTCCACCCTTCTGGGCTTGTGCTTTTCGGTCCACAACTGCATGCCAGGCACCTCAACAGAACCTTAATAGATATAGAAATTCCAGATTATTAATATAGATTCGGGACCAAAAATAAACCGTGGACCTGATGGACCTGCAATCCCTTTTGTTCAGAATCGCTGTAAAGTTGTTGACAAGCACATTCCTGACTTTCGCGGCAGTTTTCATACTCGTTTCCGTTGTCGGTTTACTGATACAGCTCATTCCATGCCTCATCAGGGGCAGAATCGACATCGATCCGTTGTCCATCCTGCTCATCTCCGTCTCCATCGCTCTTCTCGCGTCAGGCCTGAGAATCGCGCTTATGAGAACATTCTCGCGAATCAAAATATAGCCTAGATATAGCCTAAACCCTTTATTCAGAACAAAGCAATAATCAATATGGACATCAAGGTGTATCTCAGCTTGCTGTTCCTCATATTCATCATACTCTTTCACGGCGGGAACATGATGTTCAAGGGCGTGGAGCTCAAAAGCCCTGAAAGTTACAACGTCAGCTTCATGTTCGTGTTTTCCGGGTTCATATTCTCGGTATTCTGTTTCCTGCTTGTCCTGTGGCTGTTGCTGAGGCAGCGCGAACCGGTATAAAAAGCCAGCAAACAAATAAACAGATTTCAAAGCCCGAGCAGGCTTGCTAGCGACTTGCCCACTTCATCGAAAAACTTGGAGAAATCAAACCCGCTGTGCGTGAACAGGCCGGCACCGATCCCAGCCAGGTCGGGACGCCATTCAACCACGGTCACGCAAACCTTGCCGAAAGCGACGCTCGTGCTCAGGGATTCATTGGTTTGGTCTTTTTCCTGGTCTGCGGCGGTCTCGCCGTCGTCCGCAAGGGCGGTGGGCACAGCCGCAGAAACCAGTAAAATCGAAATTAACGCGGTTAAGACAAAAGCAAGGGCTTTCATATTGAGATTTTGGGTGCAAACACTAATAAACACTACCTATTTTTTTCGGTTTAGCTACCTTCTATCCCTGATATCGACGCTGTTCCACACATAAATCCACAACAGCAGCATGAAAACCGTGAAAAGGAGCTTGAGGTCTATCAGGGCTACGGCGATGTCCAGCTCGAGAGTCACCTCCTTGGCGGTCGCCCACACCTCCCCCCACTGGTATGCCTCAACCGAGAAATGCCACAGGAAATAAGCCAGCACCGGCAGCAGGAACAGCAGGAAGCTGCTTGCCCATCTCCTGTGACGCCAGTAATGGTAAACGGCGAGGGATAACCCTGCGGCAACAGCAATGGTGACCCCGGCAACGGCCAGCTCGTTCATATTAATAATAACAAAAGGGTATTTTTATTTTACGTACTAATAATTACCAAGCCGAGTCGCCATAACCAAGAGATGACAATCTGTATGAAGATGCGGGTGGTTCTTTTTCAGACCCTTTACCCTTCCTATAAATCACTTCACCTTTTTGACCAAATGGCGGAAATGTCTGCCCGCTGCGGCCAAGAGTTCCTAAATCAGTGAAATATACCGAAGAATTTTCAATGTATCTTTTTTGCTGACGGACCCTCGCTCCATAATCCCCCCCTGGCGGTGGCCTGTTATAAAATCTCTTTCTCCCCACTTTCGCCGTATTCGCATGTCTTGCCCTGTAGGGTATTTTGCGACGTTTAAAGGTACCCGAAGCACTTCCATGGCTATGACTAGACATAGTTTAATTAATTGGCACCAAATTTTTTAAGCTTAATGTTTGAACCAAAAGACGTTGAGTATCATAAATCTGCGGGGTCGTGCATGTGTCTATACAATGAAGTTACCCTTTCGATGGCCCCATGAATATCGGTGGTTGCGTCTATGGCCTCTTGAATCACTTTCCTGATATCATCCTCCGAAAGGTCTGGCGTTTTGGAAATTACCTTCCCGCACGCCTTGACTACGTCGCCTTTATCATGTAAAAATATTTGCAGGTGCTTGGAAACAACATCCGGGTTGTAAGCAACCGTTTTCCTTGCCAGATCAGCAAAAATTGCTTCAGGCGGACTTGTAAAATCACCAAGCCTACCAAAATCGATTC
>Ga0307437_1001456_pt1 | contig 15802 bp, 20 predicted proteins | sample SalMarWE160390MG_FD_202146 | JGI IMG/M metagenome (GOLD analysis project Ga0307437, IMG submission 202146) | Salt marsh sediment microbial communities from the Plum Island Ecosystem LTER, Massachusetts, United States - WE1603-90 | ecosystem: Environmental > Aquatic > Marine > Intertidal zone >...
CTGCCACAGGGCAGGGGCTCAACGTTTGACATTGTATGGCTTTCAGGGTAAGATAATCGCACGTTCGATCGCTAGCCATTTGATAGGAGGTTATGATGTACCACAAGATCATCATCATCGGCAACCTGGGGCGGGACCCGGAGATGCGTTATACCCAGGATGGCACCCCGGTCACCAACTTCTCGGTGGCGACTAACCGGAAATGGACGAACCAAGATGGCTCGAAGGGCGAGGAGACCATTTGGTTCCGCGTCAGCGCCTGGAAGCGACTGGCCGAGACCTGCAACCAATATCTCCAGAAAGGGCGGCAGGTTCTGGTCGAGGGTCAACTGAAACCCGACCCTGCCACCGGAGGCCCGCGCATCTGGACGGGAAACGACGGGGTAGCCCGTGCCCAGTATGAGATAACGGCGTTTACAGTTAGGTTCCTGGGTGGACGCGGCGAAGCGCCCCCGGCTGAAGTGCCCGGTGCACCCGAGGAGCCCCCGGTCGAAGGAGAAGGAGAAGGAGAAGGAGAAATTCCCTTCTAAGTCAGCCTCTGGCATCACTGCCGCCGCGTGCTTCAACCCCTGGCCCCAGCACCATGAGGGGCCAGGTAGCCCCCGCTTGGGATGGTCTCTGACCATGCCCGACGGTGACCCGGTCAGGAGACCGGCCACAACTTCAGGGGGGGAGTGATTCCGTTCTGGTAGGGGCATCGGGATCCCGGTCACGTAGCGTAATTCTTTGGACCGCCGCTCCTGCAGCGGCGGTCTACCTTTGCCTGTCACGGCTTTGACAGCCCGTCCCTTTTGTAGTACGATAGGATATCCGTTAATGTCCTGAAATCCGTGTTCTCAGGAGGTGCCCTCTATGAAAACTCCACGCCGTCGCCAGATGCAGGTCAACGTCGAGGTCCCGCCCGACCTGGACGCCATCTACGCCAACTTTGCCCTGATCACCCACTCGGCTTCTGAGATTATCATTGACTTCGCCCGCGTGCTGCCCAACACTCCCAGGGCAAAGGTCCACGCGCGCATCATCACCACCCCGCTGCACGCCAAACTCCTCCTGCGAGCGCTGAGCGATAATCTTGAGAAGTACGAGGTACAGTTTGGCGAGGTCAAACTGCCCTCCGATGCCGACAAACTGGCACAGCAGTTCTTCGGTACTACCAAGCCACCGCATCCTCCAACAACGTGAACCTTCCACCGGAGCGCAACGTGAGCCACCTGGAGATAATTGCTGAACGCATCCGGGCCGACTTCGAGGCCCACAACGATGCTCGCGACGAGGCACTGCGACGCTCCCGCGAGTTGATCCGCCTGTGTGCGACCGCCATTCGCGCCAGCCACCGCGACGAGTGGGACACAGCCCGCGAACTGCTGGCCCAGGCCGACGCGGTCGCGAATGGCATTCGGGAAGCCCTCGTGCCCTACCCCGATCTGCTGTATGCTGGCTACACCCAGGACGCATTGAAGGAACTGGTCGAGGCACATGCCACCCTGACGCTGGCCAGCGGCGTTCCTCTCCCGGAACCGGAACCGCTGGGGGTGACCTACCCGGCCTACCTGAACGGGCTATGCGAGGCGGCCAGCGAGATGCGCCGCCGCTGCCTGGACGAACTGCGGCGCGGCGATACCGCCGAGGCCGAGCGGCTGCTGCAAGCGATGGATGAAGTCTACGACGTGCTGGTCACCTTCGATTTCCCCGACGCCATCACCGGCGGGTTACGCCGCCGCGTGGACCAATTGCGCGGTGTGCTGGAGCGCACACGCGGCGACCTGACCAACAGCCTGCGCCAGGACCGGCTGACCCGAGCCCTGCACGAGTTCGAGGAGCGCATTGGGAGTGAATGAACAGCACGACCGCGTCATCCGCGCCAGTGAGATCGGTCGGTACGTCTACTGCGCCCGCGCCTGGTGGCTGGGAAGCGTCCAGGGCCTACCCTCGGCCCACGAACGGGAGATGGCGGCGGGTGAGGCGGCCCACCGGCGTCACGGGCGGGGGGTGAGAGCCTCACTCTGGCTGAGCCGTCTGGCGTATGGTGTGTTGCTGCTGGCGGCGGTGGTCGGGGTTGTGTGGTTGGTTAGTTGGCTGGTTGGTTAGTTGGTTGGATATGGCACTGTGGTTCTTCGTCCTGTTGGCATTGGGCCTGCTGATGCTCTGGCTGTCGCGGCGTGGGCGAACGCGCAGCGGGCTGCCGCAGGGCCGCGTGGTCTATACCGACACAGGGGGATGGGGCCGGCTGGAGCGTCCGCTCTTTTCACGCGAATTTCTCCTCACCGGCAAGCCCGACTACCTGGTGGCCGACGGGGCCGACGTCATCCCCGTCGAGGTCAAATCGCGCCGTGCCCCGGCCCAACCTTACTCCTCGCACACTCTCCAACTGGCAGCCTACTGCCTGCTGGTCGGGGAATGTTACGGGCGGCGGCCCCACTACGGCATCGTCAAATATGCCGACCGTGCCTCTGAGGTGGACTACACACCCGAATTGGAGGGTGAGTTGCTGGCGACGCTGGAGGATATGCGGGCCGACCTGGCGGCCGGAGATGCGCCCCGCAACCACGATGAACCTCGCCGCTGCCGGGCCTGTGGCTACCGCCAATACTGTGAGCAGTGCTTGACGTGAGTATGTGAAACGTAAAGCGTGAAACGTGAGAGACATCTTCGGCGGCTACGGTCACCCCGACCACGTTGCGATGCACCGCACTGCCGTCGCCGGCTTCGCCCCTGCCGCGGACATCGGTGAGGCGTCATCCTGCGTCCAGGTAATCATCCAGCAGCACCAGCGCCGGCTGCGTCACTCGCCGCACCCAGCGATGGTCGTTGGTGACAATAGCATCCGCGCCGCAGAGACGCGCTGCTGCGACCTGGATCGCATCCGGCATACGCAGTCTGGTGGCGGCTCGGACCAGTGCTGCCTCCCGCGCCAGGGCAATGTCCAGGGAGACGATGCGCAGGTTGGGGAAGTGGGTAAGATAGAGTTCGTACTCCTGCATTGCCTGCCGGTCATTGCCTTGCGCCGGGACTGTCAGCAACTCGGCCAAAGTGATCGTAGTAGTCAGGCCCGTCACCTTGCCGGCCTCAATGGTCTCCAAAACTACAGTGCTCAGTGAGGCATAGCGGGGATGGTCGGACAGATGATACGATAGGACCATCTTGTCCAACATGAGCAGCCTATGGCCGGATATGGCGTGACGCAGTTTCTCTACTCCTCCCACGTGGACCGCTCCTCCTCTAGCCAAGTGTCTGGGTCTGGCCAGAGTTCCCGGTGCAGTCCCCGCATAGCGTCGGTGAAGTTGGCCGGCTGGGGACGCAGGATGACGGTGTCATCGTCCAGCAGGAACAGCAGAGTGTCATGCGGCTGGATCTGTAGCGACTCTCGCACAGGCTTGGGGATCACAACCTGATACTTGGCGCTAATTCGGGCAGTAATCGCTCGCATCGCTCTACCTCCTCACTAATTGGTAGACCTATGATAGCATTGTAAAGGAAAAACGTCAAGCCTCTTACCTGGAACGGGTACAATTCACAAGTTTGGGGGAAGTGTCCGTAGACGACACGCCGGAGTCCCGAACTGGTTCGGGCCGCTGGCAAACACTCCAATAAGTTGGGGACTCCGATACCGCGAGATGTGATGGTTGTACTAGCCCTTTCGTCCAGTTTGTGTTAAGATTAGCGGGTCTACGTGGAAACGCGGGGTAAATGTGCTCAAAGGGGATGTGCCATCCCCGTCTGTGGGGGCCGAGACACAGTTTATCCACCAGATGTGGGGCGCGGGCGGCACGCCCGCTTAGAGCACCCCACGAATCCGCGTAGAGCCAGATTAGCAAAGACCTTATCCCCGGCGAGGTGATTCTATGCGCATCTTTATCACCGGCTGCAAAGGACAACTGGGACGTGCGCTCTACGCGGCGCTGGCCGAGCACACGCTGGCAGGCTGCGATTTGCCGGAACTGGACATCACCGACCGGGCGGCCATCGCTGCGGCCATCGCTGGCTTCGCCCCCGAGGTGGTGATCCACGCCGCTGCCTGGACCGACGTGGATGGCTGCGCCCGCGACCCGGAGCATGCCTATTGTGTCAATGCGCTGGGCACGCAAAACATCGCCCTGGCCTGCGCAGCCTGCGGCGCGGCGATGGTCTACATCAGCACCAATGAGGTCTTCGATGGCACGGCCACGGAGCCCTACCGGGAGTGGGACCTGCCCCATCCCATCAACCCTTACGCCCGGTCGAAGGCGGCCGGGGAGTGGTTCGTGCGCCACCTGCTCACCCGCTTCTACATCGCCCGTACCGCCTGGCTGTACGCCCACGGCGGGCGCAACTTCAGCAACCCTCACCGCATCATCCAGTTGGCCGACGATGCTTCGACGGGCTCAGCACAGGGCGGCGCACTGCGGGTAGTGACCGACGAGGTGGGCAACCCCACCTACGCGCCTGACCTGGCAGCGGCTCTTGCCGCCCTCATCCGCACCGGGGCCTACGGCGTCTATCATCTCACCAACGCGGGCCACTGCTCCCGCTACGACTTCGCCCGTGAAATCCTGTGCATCAGCGGGCGGGGACACGTGCCCGTCGAGCCCATCACCCTGGCCGGGTTCCAGCGTGCCTCCACCCCTCCGCGCTTCGCCCCCCTGGCCAATACCGCCGCTGCCGCGCTGGGCATCGCCCTCCGCCCCTGGCAAGATGCTCTGGCAGAATTCCTGCAATCTGAAACCTGAAACGTGGAACCTGAAACCCCAATCCCGCTTGTCTCTATCGTCATTCCTAATTGGAACGGTGTGCACCACCTCCCCACCTGCCTGGAGAGCCTGCGCTGCCAGACCTTCCGCGACTTCGAGGTCATCGTCGCCGACAACGGCTCCACCGACGGGTCGCTGGAGCTGCTGGCCTGCCACTATCCCGAGGTGCAGGTGCTGACGCTGGGGGAGAACCGGGGCTTCGCGGGGGCCTGCAACGCCGGGATAAAATCCGCACAGGGGGAGTTCGTCGTCCTCCTGAACAACGACACCGAGACCGATCCGCATTGGCTGGATGAGATCGTGGCCGCCTTCCAGCGGCACCCGGAGGCGGGGATCGTCGCCTCCAAGATGCTCCTCTTCGACCGGCGCGACATCTTCCACACGGCAGGCGATTTCTACCGCGTGGATGGCATCCCCGGCAATCGGGGGGTGTGGCAGCGGGACGAGGGCCAGTACGACCGCGAAGAGGCCGTCTTCAGCGCCTGTGGAGGTAGTGCGGTTTATCAGAAGGCCATGCTGGACCAGGTGGGCCTGTTGGACGAGGACTTCTTCTTCTCCTGCGAGGATGTGGACCTGGCCTGGCGGGCGCAGTTGGCCTGCTGGCGCTGCGTCTATGCCCCCTGCGCCGTCGTCTACCACAAGTTGAGCGCCACCGGCGGGGGAGTGACCGCCAGTTTCTACGATGGGCGCAACTTCATCTACCTGCTGGCCAAGGACTACCCTGGTGACCTCTGGCGGACTCACTGGCGGGCGATCCTGCGGGCGCAACTGCGCATCACCGCCGAGGCGCTGCGAGCCTGGCGGGGGGCAGCGGCGCGGGCCCGCCTGCGCGGCCAACTGGCGGGACTGTTGGGCATCCCCAGGATGCTCCGTAAGCGGCGGACGGTGCAACGTAGTAGAACCGTTGACCGGTCGTATCTCGAAAGTATCCTGAAAGGGGTTGACGAAAGTTCCTGAAGCGGGTATCATACTGGCGGGAGCCGAAGTCCGCCTATCCTGTCATCGGCGATAGTGCCTCCGCACTTCAGGTGACTGATCGGCCCACTGACAAACCTACAGGTTGAGGTGTAGCCATAGACCAGAATAGCCCGCTACTGACGATCATAATCCCGGCCTACAACGAGGAACATCGCCTGCCGACAACGCTGCCGCAGGTGGTAGCCTTCGCCGAGGCGCAGGACTACCCGGTGGAGGTGCTGGTGGTGGACAACGCCAGCACCGATGGCACCCCCGACGTCGTGCGCGAGATAGCCGCCGGGCATCCCTTCGTTTCCTTGCTCTATCAGCCCATCCGGGGCAAGGGGGCAGCGGTGCGCAAGGGAATGATGGAGGGCCAGGGCGAGTACCTTCTCATCTACGATGCCGATAGGGCGATGCCCGTAGAGGAGATCACTAAGTTCCTTCCCCCTGCCCTCTCCGGCTACGACGTCGCCATCGCCTCCCGCGAAGCCCCAGGCGCAGTGCGCTACAACGAGCCCTGGTACCGCCACCTGATGGGACGGGTCTTCAACTTTATCGTGCGCCTGCTGGCTGTGCCTGATATCCAGGATACCCAGTGTGGCTTCAAATGCTTCCGCCGGGAAGTGGCCCGCGACGTCTTCGCCATCCAGAAGATTGACGGATGGGCATTTGACGTGGAGATTCTCCATATCGCTCTCCGGCACGGCTATCGGGTTATCGAGGTCCCCATTCGCTGGTATTACGGCGAGGGCAGCCGCATCAGCGCCGTCCGCGATTCGTGGAGCATGCTGCTGGAGGTCCTCCGTATCCGCCGCAACGGCCACGCTGGCCTTTATGATAAGTAGTTCCAGGTTTCAGGTCTCAAGTTATCCCCCAGGTGGCGCAACCTGAAACCTGGAACCTGAAACGTAAAACCCAAATGCTGCCTGACCTTCACGAGGAACTAGCCCTATACACCACCGGCTACACCCGCGTAGCCGGCCTGGACGAGGCAGGGCGCGGAGCGTGGGCCGGGCCGGTCTGTGCAGCGGCGGTGATCCTCCCACTCGACCGAACTAACCTGCTTGACCTGCTGACCGGCGTGCGCGATTCCAAGCAACTGAGCCCGGCTCGGCGGGAGATGCTCCTGCCGCGCATCCTGGGGGTGGCGGAGGCGGTAGGAGTGGGCTGGGCCACGCCGGCCGAGGTGGACGAGGTGGGGATCGTACCGGCTACGCGGCAGGCGATGGCCCGCGCCGTGGCCTGGCTGGACGGCCGGGTGGACGCGCTGCTGGTGGACTACGTGCGCCTGCCGGATTTGACCCTGCCCCAGCGGGCACTGCCGAAGGCGGACGTTCATTGTCTGAGCGTCGCCTCTGCCAGCGTCGTCGCCAAGGTGACCCGCGACCGGCTGATGGTCGTGCTGGATGGGGACTTCCCTGGCTACGGCTTTGCCCGCCACAAGGGGTACGGCACGCCGCAACACCGGGAGGCGCTGGCCCGCCTGGGGCCCTCGCCCATCCACCGGATGAGTTGGCGGCCGATGCGCGAAATGTCGGGGGTGTAAGTGCACCTGGCCCTGGTTCACGACTGGCTCAACCAGATCGGCGGCGCGGAGGACGTCCTGGAAGCGCTCGTGGGGATGTTCCCCCGCGCCCCCATCTACACCTCGATGTACTGGCGGGAGGGGATGCCGGAGACATACCGTGCCTGGAATATCCGCACCACCTGGATGAACCACCTGCCGGGCATCTACCGCCATCACCAGCCCTACCTGCCTCTCTACCCCCTGGCCTTCGCCCGGCTCGACCTCTCCGGCTACGACCTCGTGCTGAGCAATAAGTCCGGCTTCTGCCATGGCGTGCGGGCCGGCGAGGCGGCCCACATCTGCTACTGTCTGACCCCTACACGTTACGTGTGGGATTTTGACGCCTATGCTGCCAGGGAAGCGCTCCCGCCGGTCCTCAGGACCGTGCTGCGTCCCCTGGTCGCGCTCCTGCGCCGCTGGGACTACCAGGCCGCGCAGCGAGTGAATCACTTCGTCGCCATCTCCACCGAAGTACAGGCTCGCATCCGCCGCACCTATGGCCGCGACTCAGTCGTCATCCACCCGCCGGTGGATAGCGCCCGTTTCCGCCCCGCCCCCACCCACGACGATTACTACCTCATCGTCTCCCGCCTCATCCCCTACCGCCGCATAGACCTGGCCGTGCGAGCCTTCAATCAACTGGGGCTGCCATTGGTCATCGCCGGGGACGGGCGGGACCGCGAGGCACTGGAGGCGCTGGCCGGCCCCACCATCACTTTCCTGGGCCGCGTGCCCGACGAGGACCTGCCAGTCCTGTTTGCGAGGTGCCGGGCCTACGTTCTGCCGGGGGAGGAGGACTTCGGCATCGCGCCGGTCCAGGCCCAGGCTGCTGGCCGGCCGGTGATCGCCTACGGCGCTGGCGGCGCACTCGACACGGTCATTGATGGAGCGACTGGCGTCTTCTTCCGCGAGCCCACTCCGGAGGCGCTGGTCGCCGCCGTGCGCACCTTCGATTCCAACGCGATAGACTCCCACGTGTGCCGCGCCAACGCGGAGCGGTTCGCGGTGGAGGTTTTCAAAGAGAAACTGAGCCAGTTTATACGAGACAAGGTGACAAGGGGACAGGGAGACAGGGGGAGGGCCTGAACGGGGGATAGTCTCCTTGTCTCCGGGTCCCCGTGTCCCCTTGTCCCAAATCAAGGGAGCACAACGCATGGAATTGAGAATCTACTGGAAGATATTGATCCGTCGCTGGTGGCTCGTCGTCGCGCCAGTGGTCGTCGTGGCTTTCTACGTTGCTGCCACTTACACCCCGCCCGGCCCGGTCTACCAGGTGGTGATGTGTTTTGCGGCGGGGACGAAGCCGGCTGGGCTCAGCGAGGACTACGACCGCTATTACCCGTGGCTCACCTCCGAGTACATCGCCAATGGCCTGGCTGACGTGGCCGAGAGCGGAGTTTTCGCCCAGGCGGTCGCCTCGCGCCTGGCCGAAGCGGGCTATGAAGTCGCGCCCGGCGCGATCCAGCCCGCCATCGTTACTGACAACGCTCAATCCATCCTCGTCGTCTACCTCACCTGGCCCGACGCCGAGCAGATCGTCGCCGTGGCCGAGGCCATCACTGCCGAACTGACCGGGAACGGCGCGGCCTACTTCCCCCAATTGGAAGGCGTCGAGCCAGCCGTCCGTCCAGTGGACGTGCCCACGCCCGTCATGCTCCCGCCTGGGCTGCGCACCCAGTTGATGGGACCAGCGGTCAAAATCGGGCTGGCGCTGGTCGTCGGTGTCGCGCTGGCGCTCCTGTGGCACTACCTGGATCCCACTGTCCACGAGGCGGCGGAATTGGAAGCATTGGGATTGGACGTGTTGGCAGAAATACCGCGTAGGTGAGCAATGAGCAATGAATCAATGAACAATGAATCAATGAACAATGAACAAATGGAGGATAAGCAATGAAAGAGAGGCGGAAGTTTGACATTCAGGAGCGGACGTTTGAGTTCGCGGTGCGGGTGTGAAACTGTCAACTGGTTGCCTCGTACCGTTGCCGGGATTGAGGTCGGCAAGCAGGTTGTACGGTCAGCAACATCTGTCGGATCCAACGTGGAGGAGGCCGATGCGGCTGAGTCCAAGCGGGATTTCATCCATAAGATGAGTGTTACCCACAAGGAGACACGGGAGACTCGCTACTGGCTGCGCATTATCAAGGCGGTCTTGCTCGACGATGACGAAGTCCACTCACTGATCCAGGAAAGCGACGAACTCGTCCGCATCCTGTACATCATCGTGCAAAACGCGCGTCAGAGTCCCCGCAGCAAAACAGGGCGTTGATCCATTGTTCATTGTCTCATTGTCTCATTGTTAATTGTTCCGGGTTGTGGTACAATACCGCCCGCTTCCCTGAGGAGGTGATAAGCGATGGAACTTGGAAATTACGTGCGCATCCTGCGCAAGCGCTGGTGGATCGTCATCGTCGCGGTTATGCTGACCGCTGGCAGCGCCTTCGTCTTCAGTGAACTACAGACACCAGCCTACAAGTCCAGCGCCCAGGTTCTCGTCAAAGTCCGCCCCGACCTGGGCCTCACCCAATCGGCAAAGTGGTTGCTCCGCTCTTACGTGGCTCGCATGTACACCCGCGATTGGGCAGAGGATGTGATTGAGCGCCTTGAACTGCCGATGAAACCAGAGAAGTTGATGAGCAACGTTACCATCGCTTCCGACGAGTCGCGGTTTGTGATTCAGATTGACGTCGAGGACTACGATGGCGATGTAGCCAACGACATCGCCAGCACCTGGTCCGATCTGTTCATCGATTGGCGTAACAGCGAGAACGAGGAACAGCGTAAGGAGGACCGCGTCAAAGCCGAGTTGCTGGATCAGCCTACCTACGTCCAGTCGTGGCCTAAGACCAAGACGGTCACTGCTGCAGGAGGTATCTTCGGGCTTGTGATCGCTGGCGTGGTTATTTTCTTCCTCGAGTGGACCGAGGCGGGTATCGTCCGCACGCCTCAGGACGTGGAGCGTCAACTGAACCTGGTCGTGATGGGCGCTATCCCCTCCACCGAGTAAGGGCGCGGTTACCGCGCCCCTACTTCACCAATCAACCGAAGGACAAACTATGGCTGAACAACCTGACTTGATTACCCTGACCAATCCCCGCAGCCCGGCGGCCGAGGCCTACCGCACGCTGCGCACCAATTTGACCTTTGCCGCGCTTGACAAGCCTATCGAGACCCTGGTCGTCACCTCGGCTGCACCGGGCGAGGGTAAGTCCACCGTCCTCGCCAATCTGGCGGTCACAATGGCGCAAGGGGAACGGCGCATCATCCTGGTGGATGCCGACCTGCGCCGCCCCGGCCTGCACGAGGTCTTCGGCGTCGCGAATGACCGGGGGTTGACCACTATGATCGTTGAGGGGGCGGCGCTGGAGGATCCGCCGCTGATAAACACTGGCGTGGACAACCTGTGGTTGGTGCCTAGCGGCCCGTTGCCCCCCAACCCGGCCGATATCCTCGGTTCGCGCAAGATGGAGGAGATCATCGCCGCGCTCAAGGCTCGCGCCGACGTTGTCCTCTTCGATGCACCGCCCATCATCGCCGTGACCGACGCGGCTGTGTTGGGCACCAAGGTGGACGGCGTGCTGTTGGTTGTCTGCGCCGGACGCACCCGGCGAGAGCATGCCCAGCGTGCCAGGGAATTGCTGGAAAGGGTACACGTCCGTATTGTGGGGGCCGTATTGAACAATGCCCCACGCGACATCACGCTCGGCGGTTATTAGGCCACAAGGAGACCACGATGAAAGGGCTGATCATCAGCGGGGGCAAGGGCACACGTCTCTACCCGCTCACCTACACCAGTGCCAAGCAACTCATCCCCGTCGCCAATAAGCCGGTGCTCTTTCGCGTCATCGAGGCCGTTCGTGACGCTGGCATCACCGACATCGGCATCGTCGTAGGCGACACCGCCGAGGAGATCCAAATAGCCGTCGGCAGGGGCGATCGCTGGAATGTCAAGATCACCTACATTCACCAGGAGCAGCCCCTGGGCCTGGCCCACGCCGTCAAGGTCAGTCGCGATTTTCTGGGCGACGAGCGATTTGTGATGTTCCTGGGCGACAATGTCATCCAGGGAGGCATCTCAGGACTCATCAAGCAATTCGCCGACAGCGACTGGAACAGCCAGATTGTCCTCACGCGGGTGCCACATCCAGAGCGGTACGGTGTGGCCGAACTGGACGAGGATGGGCGCATCGTGCGGCTGGTCGAAAAGCCGAAGCAGCCGCCCTCCGATCTGGCGCTGGTCGGCATCTATATGTTCGACCATCACATCCACGAGGCAGTGGACAACATCACCCCCTCCTGGCGAGGCGAACTGGAGATCACCGACGCCATCCAATGGTTGGTAGAGCACGACTACAAGATCTACCCCTACGTCCACCGGGGCTGGTGGATTGACACGGGCGAGGCGGGGGAGCTTCTGGAGGCCAGCGGTCTGGTGTTAGAGGAACTGACGCCAAGGATCGAGGGCTACGTAGACCGCGACTCCGAGGTGGACGGCCGGGTGACAGTGGAAAAGGGCGCGGAGATCATCAACAGCGTCATCCGCGGCCCAACTATCATCGGCGAGCGCACCCGCATCGTCAACTCCTACGTCGGCCCGTTCACTTCAATCTACCACGACGTCGTGATTGAGGATAGCGAGATCGAGCGGGCCATCGTCCTGGAGCACAGTCTAATCCGCGACATCCCGGCCCGTATCCAGGATAGCCTCATCGGCCGGCGCGTCAGCCTGACCCGCTCACCCATCAAGCCGAAAGCATACAAACTGACCCTGGGCGACCACAGCCAGGTGGGGATATTGTGAGGCCCCCAAAAAGGCCTGACCAGAGGAGAGATGATCAATGAACGTACGAACATTGGAATTGCCCCCCCCGTTGTTCACAGCCCTGGAGAGCATAGGGGGGGAGACCCTGCGACAAAAACTTGCTCGCCTGCTCGCCGGTCAACTGCGTCAGAACCTCGAAGCGTGCGAGCGAGAGGCCCTGGACCTGGAGATCAAATATGGCCTGACCCATGAAGAGTTTCAGGCCCAACTTGAGGCCGGAGAACTAGGGGACGAATTCGCCTACGACCTGGAGCGAGATGCCATGCGTTGGAGCGACCTGCAAGCAGAGAAGCAGCACTGGCTCAAACTGTTGCATTCAGTCAAGAAACTGACCTGATGACTGCCGACGAGTTTCAGGCCGAACTGCACTCGGCCTTGCGGACGCACTTCCCCGACGTCGAGACGATCATCGAGGTGCGGCGCGGTGTACTTGTTGAGGCCAGAGTATACCTGAGCGACGACTTGTTCATTGACGTCTATTTTCACGCTCTGACACAGAAACACGCCTATGCGTTAATCTATCGACAACAGCGCCAGATGGGATATGACAACTACAAGTTCTGGCACCGGCATCCACTGGAACATCCCCACAAGCACGAGCCTTGTGAGCCGCCAACGGTTGAGGCGGTAATAGCTGAGATGGCCCAAGCGATAGACATCCTGATCGCCAGGGAGAGATAGTGGAAGAGCGTCTACCGCAGCAGCACTCGCGCCGGGGCACCCGCCGCATCGTCCCAGTGCAGCAACTCCGGTGTGCCCTCATACCCCCAGGCCAGGCGGAAGAAGGCCAGTTCCTCCTGTCCCTCGACCGGTCCTTCCTCCTCGTAGACCGGCACCCAGGCTCCGGTGTTGACGTACCACGTCTGCTCCAACCGCTCCACGGCAGCCCGATGATTGTGGCCCAGGACGATATAGCGGACCGCATGGGCGGGTTTCAAAACTTGCTCTAACTCGCGCGCCATGCTCAGCAGGTAATCGCTCTCGAAGAGATAGGTAAAACTGCGCTTCAGACCGAGACGCAGGAAGTAAGCCAACACCGCCGCTCCCAGGTACATGGCCATCATCCATCCCGGACCGCCGGTAAGGGTCAGTCCTGCAAGGACGATGAAGGTGACGGCGATGAGGGCCAGCAGCAGGGAGAGTAAATTCTGTATCGCTGAAGCGACCCATTCCCGCCACGAAGCGTCCACCCGCCGTTGCGCCAATGCAGCGATCTTGTGCGTCACGCGCGACGGCAGAGGAACAGGATCGTAGGGGCGCGGTGACCGCGCCCCTACGGGCGGCTCTTGCTCCCGTGCATGCCGGAAAGCGGAGGTCGCTGTCTTATGCGTCACATTCCAGAAGGCCCGTAAGAAGACCCAGCCTCGGGTGACCAATACCTCGATGGTCTGAACCGGATCCTTCTTGAAGGCCCATGCCAGGTAGCGCGTGGCCGGCTTGACGTTGTCGGCGAAGGGATGCACATCCTCTACCTTATTGAACAGGTAGCGCACAAAGAGGCTTCCCCACGGCAACTCAATGTGCTCTGGATCGCCGGGGATCACCGGGTTAAGGTAATCACGGAAATGGTTAGCCGCTTCGTACTGCCCGCCGTGCTCGACGTAGACCTGCCCGGGTTCGTAGTAGAACCAGGGATAGAAGTGTATGCGTGCCTTGAGTTCCTCCAACGTGACAGGCGGACCCTGGTCAAGCATCAGCCGCTCCCGAGTGTAAGCCCGCTCTATTTCCTTTGTGAGCCGCTCCTGTACCTTGACCCAGTGGAGTTCAACGTCGTGGTTGCCCTTGACGACGGCGACGTGATTTCCGTGCGCCATGAACCAGCCCAGTGCAGCGAAGAAATGCTGATGTCCTTGGGCGATCTGCTTCAGTTTCCACTCCGATTCACCGGCAGTCGCCCCCAGCCCGTAGTCTCGCTCGTTGATGCACAGTTCCTTCCGGCGTTCCACTCCCTTGACAGTCCGCAGCAGCCTCCCGTCCTCTGGCAACGAGACCACCTGCAGAAAATCGAACAGGTCGCCGTTGATGACCAGCAGCCACGGGCGGCCGCCGAAGCGGGATTGCGTCTTGACCTCCTCGTGATAGCGCAGGAAGCGCGCAAAGGCATCGTCAAACAGAAAATCTTCCAGGCGGGAGAACCTGCCGCTCTTCGGATTCAACCCCTCGCTCAGATGCAGGTCGCTCACGATCAATAGATTGTGTTCTTCCATCGTGCCCTCCCTGGGCGAGGAGTATAGCACGAATGTAGCGGATCGCCAAGCACATGCCACGCCTCGCACGCATACGCATCACTGGACAAGTCGAGCCAAAAGGACTATAATCTTCTCCGTTTCTCCCCTCTGTCCGAGGAATATATGCGCTGTCCCGAATGTGGAGCCCAGATCCCAGATAACTTGCTCCTCTGCCCGCAATGCGGTACGATGGTGGAGGAGACGCGACCTACGCGCGCCCGGCGGTCCAATCGGGTTGCCTCTGCCGCAGCAACGCCCGCACCGGGCACGGCCGCGCCCACGCGCTGGCAACGCCTACGACCGATCCTCTTCTGGGTAGTAGGCTTTCTTTGCCTGCTGACACTGAGCATCGGTGGCGGTACTTACTATGGTGTAAACTGGGGAGAACGTGACCGGGAGCAACGTCGCCTCGATCAGGCCGATCAGCACTACCGCGCCGGAATAGAACGGCTGGAAGCCGGTGAGTATGAACTGGGTATCGCCGAGTTCGAATATGTGCTCAAACTTGACCCCGACCATCCCTTCGCCCAACAAGGCGTCGCTGAAGCACAGGCGCGCATCGCTGCCCGTCCTACCCCCACCTCGGAGACCCACGAAGTTGTCGTGGACGACCTGTACCAGCAAGCCGTAGCCTACTACGAGGCTGAGCAGTGGCAAGACGCGGCCGCTGTGCTTACCCAACTGCGTGTATTTGACCGGGTCTACGAGGCGGAAGCAGTCGAGGAGATGCTCTTCACTGGCCTCTACAACGCGGGGGTAGCATTGCTGGATGAGGACTGTTTCGAAGAGGGCATCTTCTACCTCGACCAAGCAGTGGCGCTCCGCCCGCTGGACGAGGAGGCGCTGGCCCAGCGCAGCCTGGCCATCCAGTACATGACCGCGCTGGGCTACTGGGGGGTGGATTGGGATCGCTGCATTGAGCGCTTCGAGCAACTCTACGCCCTCGCGCCCGGTTACAAAGATGTCTTCCGGCGACTGTACCGCGCCCACGTCATCTATGCCGATGCCTGGTATGCTCAGGGGGAGATGTGTCCGGCCGAAGTGCAATACACACAGGCAGCGCAACTGATGGCCGACCCCGAAATTGAGCAGAAGCGAGTCGAGGCAGCCCAAATCTGCCTGATCGCCACCCCGACCCCCATCGCGCCCATCACCGGCACGCTACCCATCACGCTGACCGAACTCCCGCCGGGATTCACCACGGGCCGGCTGGCCTATTCAATCTACAACACGCAGACTGGCCTCTACGACGTCTACGCTCTCTTCGCCGACGGACGCCTGACGAGGATGGCCGGTGGAGCCGACCAGCCCTGCTGGTTGTGGGGCAGTGGGTCCCTGGGGTATCGCAGCCTGCTCTCGCCGGGCATCTCGCTGCTGGTGCCTGGGGAGGCGACGCCACGGCAACTGGCTGTGGGCGCTGGGTTGGCCTGGCCCGCCTTCTCGCCCGATGGCAGCCGTATGGCCTACGCCGCGCGAGACGTGGCCGGCGCCTGGCAGATTT
>Ga0307437_1001461_pt1 | contig 15762 bp, 16 predicted proteins | sample SalMarWE160390MG_FD_202146 | JGI IMG/M metagenome (GOLD analysis project Ga0307437, IMG submission 202146) | Salt marsh sediment microbial communities from the Plum Island Ecosystem LTER, Massachusetts, United States - WE1603-90 | ecosystem: Environmental > Aquatic > Marine > Intertidal zone >...
CAGGCAATGGAATCCTCGGCTGGTGACCCGACCCAGGCAGGGAAAATCAGGAGGGAATTTTTCTATGACCCCTTTGTCGCCGGAGACCTGGCCGAGCATGCTAATATATTTTATGAGATAATAAAAGGTATTCCCCACCTAAATTACTATCTGATAAATACTGGAGGAATAGGAGAGGGGGAATATTACAAAGATATAAGATTGGAATTCACCATGGCAATACTCGATTCTTTACTAAGGGGAGGTTTAGAAGATTGGGTAGATTCCCCCACGGGCTTTAAGGTGCCCGGGTCGATAAGATATGTAGATGATATTTACTTGCATCCTGAGAAACTTTACTCCAGGACTGAATTTGAAGAAAAGCAGAGAGAACTTAACAAAATTAGATGCGAGTCCGTGAAAGAACTCGGAGGTTCTTTACATCCTGATATAAGGGAACTTTTTAGCAAGCCCAACGGCGTATAATAGAACTGCAAATCTCACGCAGTTCGTCTGGAATTTTGGTCGGATAGCTGTAAATCATAGGGAGGACAAGAAGTGATGGAGTCAGCTGAACTTTATGAAAGATTAAAGAAGGAAAAAGCAGAGCTGTTGGAAAAGATAGAACAGTTGAGAACTCTCGGTCAACCATCGGCAGATAGAAGGGAAGGCAGTCCGTTCGGCAAGAGGGAAGAAGGAGCCGATGAAGCCTCCGAACTGGAGAAAAGGCTGGCCTTGGAAAGCAGGCTGAGGGAGTCTCTTAGCGAGGTTGAACATGCCTTACAAAAATATGAAGCCGGCACTTATGGATTGTGCGATTCCTGTGGGCAACCTATAGAGCAAGCTCGCCTTGAAGCCATACCTCAAGCAAGCTTATGTCTGAACTGTAAGGCTAAGCAGGCAAAGGAAGCAAAGGGGATGAGATAAAGGGCGCTCGACTGTGTTGTGACCCGACCAAATCGGCGACTTTGGTGTGGAAAAAGATAATAAGAAACTGCCTTTGCGTGACAGCATTAAAAGGGTAACATTATGTCTCCTCGTCATTGCTTTGGTGAGCGCTTCAGATCAATTGAGCAAGCTATGGGTTAGAGCTCACTTAGAACTTGGGGAAGCGCTCTCAATAACTGACCGCTTAAGCTTTATCTATATTGGGAATACGGGCTCTGCCTTTGGTTTATTTGCCAATCAAACCTTTCTTATCATCATTATTAGCATAGCTGCTTTGCTTTTTACCTTGTTGTTTCTTCGTTACTTATCCCCAGCTACTACCCTGAGCATAGTATCTATCGGTTTGATTATGGGTGGCGCTGTAGGCAATCTCATAGACCGCCTCCGTTTTGGTTATGTCACAGACTTCATTTACTTCCGTTTGTGGGGCAACTTCCATTGGCCTGCATTTAACATCGCTGATGCAGCTATAACGGTGGGTGTCTTTGTTCTCATTTATTCCTTTTATAGGTCGGGGGTATTTAGAAAAGCATATGAACGCAACAACAGACCCCAAGATTAAGACATTGCAATTCAACTCGCCTGTTCCTGACATGCGCCTTGACAAGTACTTAACCCAGGTCCTTCCGCAATTCTCGCGCGCTCATTTACAGAAATTAATTGTGCAAGGTTATATTCTGGTCAATGGGCAAAGGGCGAAAGCGAACCAGAGATTAAGCAAGGGCGATAGGATAATGGTCGAGCTTCCTCCCCTACCTGTCCATCCTTTAGCTGAACCAATTCCTTTAACTGTAATTTATGAGGATGAGGACATTTTGGTCATAGATAAACCTGCTGGATTGACAGTTCACCCTGCCCCGGGGCATCCCAGCCATACTTTGGTCAATGCGGTCTTAGCTCATTGCCCCGGCCTGGCCATGAGCAACGAACTGATGCGCCCAGGCATAGTTCACAGACTGGATAAAGATACGTCGGGGCTCATAGTCATTGCCAAAAACGACCTTGCCCGGGAATATTTAGCCGCACAGTTCAAAAGCCGCACTGTGACTAAAGGATATCTTGTCCTTGTTAAAGGAAGGCTATCCCCGGAGCAGGGAATAATTGAAGCACCTATCGGGCGAGACCCTCATAGTAGACGGAGGATGGCAATAGTAGAAGCCGGAAAAGAAGCTAGCACCCAATATCAAGTCCGGAAATACCTGGATAACTACACTTTAGTCGAGGTTACTCCCCTAACAGGGCGTACGCATCAAATCAGAGTACACCTGTCGGCTATCGGCTGTCCGGTCGTCGGTGACCCCATTTATGGAATAAAATCGGCTCATCTTAACAGGCAATTTATTCATGCCTATCGCCTTGGCTTTCGTCTACCATCAACTAAGCAATACCAGGAATTTACCTCGCCCTTACCTATGGACCTGGAGCAAGCTTTGGAGTACTTAGCCCGAAACGCCACTGTGTAGGTACAGGTCATAATTGCCCTTTTGAAGCGCAGATTTTTCGAATCACTACTTAGACGAACGAGCGCGGTTTCTTGCAAGGAGAGACCTTGTTTGCTATGATGGGAGAAAATAAAATGGGCAAAATAGAATTAGATGTTACTAACCGAGAGATTCTCGGTAAAAAAGTCAAGCATTTGCGCCGCCAGGGAATTACGCCCGTGCATCTTTTCGGGCACGGTATCAAGTCTCTGGCTCTACAGTGTGACACCGATGAACTTGAACGAGTGTTAGCTCAAGCTGGGCACACAGGGCTCATTGGCGTCAAGCTCGATAAGGAGAAAAAGCCGAGGACCGTTGTGGTTCGCGAATTTGATAGAGATTGGCGGAGGGGGAAATTGCTCCATGTAGACTTTTATCAGATAAAAATGGAAGAAAAGATAAGGGTAGAGGTTCCTATTGTCTTAGTCGGAGAAGCGCCAGCCCTGAAATCTAAGGACAATATGCTGGAGCACGAGCTCGGGGCTTTGAGTGTAGAGTGTTTACCGGCAAAAATCCCTGCTAATGTAGAAGTGGACATCAGTTCCTTCACCGAGCCAGGGCAAGCGATAAGAGTCAAGGATATCGCCCTGGATAAAGATATTACCATTCTTAACGACCCGGAGTTGGTTGTGGTGAAAATCAGTTGGCGACCTGTGGAAAAGGTAGAAGAGGAAGTGGTGGAGGAAGCGGTTGAAGCGGAAGAAGCGGTTGAAGAAGCTGGAGCCCCCGAAGAGGCTCCACCAGGTGAGGAGACAGAAGAGGCATAATCGCCTAACTTGCCTGGCAATTGCTTCTGTATCTATACGGATACACTGGGTTTGACACGCTGGCAAACCCCTGATATAATACCTGAAATTAAATGCTAGCTCTCTCCGAGCTGCCTTGCCTAAAGAGAATCCATGGCAAGCAGACGGTGGGCTGAAAAGCCTCGAGGGTATAGATAGAAATGTCTATGCCTCCCGTGCTTGGAAAGGAGGGAAAATGGAGCTTGGTTTTTGGACAGCACCGTTTTTGTAGCGGTGTTTTTTTGTTCTCTTTTCCCATCCTATTACTTTACTCTACACTGTTCTGCCTATCGTGCCTCACTTGTTTGTGGCGGGTATCGAAACCATTTTACAATGGAGTTTGCAGGCGTTAGCATGCAAAGGGGCTTGGGAGCAAATTATTTGTATTGATTTTGCGGCTTTGCCGCCGGAAGGAGGAAGAATATGACTAAAATGAGTGGTTGGAAAAAGCCAGGTAGTATGGAAATAGTTTTTATCCTGCTTGGCGTATTTATGCTGCTCTTCATTTTTGCTCCTCCGCTTAAGACAGTATTTTCTTCCTCCCCCGCGACTTTATGGAACACTCTACTCGAAGAGGACGTATACTCCTCTGTTCTGCTCACCATCTGCGCTGCCTTGGTAGCTACCCTGATAGGGCTTCTTCTTGGCGTTCCTTTAGCTTATGTTCTGGCGCGGCATCAATTTCGGGGAAAGAGGTTTGTAGAGGCGATTATAGATGTACCTATCGTAATCCCTCACTCTGCTGCTGGTGTTGCCCTCCTGTTTGTCTTCGGCAGCAATTTTCTCTTCGGCAAGATTTTGAATGGCATAGGCATTGGCTTCTTTAGATCTTTTACCGGAGTGGTCATCGCCATGATGTTTGTCAGCGTTCCTTTTCTTATCGACGCGGCTAAGGAGGGCTTCAAAGCCGTGGATGTCAGGTTAGAGAAGGTAGCCAGGACCTTAGGTGCCTCTGCTTGGAAGTCGTTCTTTCGGATTTCATTACCTCTGGCCTGGAGAAGCATCTTCTCTGGTTCAGTGCTCATGTGGGCTCGGGGCCTATCTGAGTTTGGCGCCATAATCATCATAGCCTATAGTGCCTCCTTTCTGGGATGGAACCCTAAGGTCCTCCCTGTACTGGTTGCTAATCGCTTCGATTTTGGCTTAGATTACGCCAGGCCAGTAGCAGCTATAGCAATCCTTATCTCTCTTATCGCCTTCATCGCACTCAGGTCAATAGCCTATAGAGGTGAAAAGGCATGATTGCCATAAAGAACCTGAAGGTTAATTTAGGTGATTTTCTCCTTCAGAACATCAACCTCGATATTGAGCCAGGGGAATACTTTATCGTCCTTGGACCTACTGGGGCAGGGAAGACCGTGCTACTCGAGGCTATTGCCGGGCTCTATCCAGTCCTTGAAGGGGAGGTCTGGGTTGGCGACAAGGAAATCACCGGCCTAAGTCCGGAGAAAAGGGAAATTGGGATTGTTTATCAAGACCAGGTGCTGTTTCCCCATCTTTCCGTGGAGAAGAACATCGCCTTCGGATTGAAGATGAGAAAGCGCCCTAAGAATGAGGCAAAGGCAAAGATAGACGCTATTGTTGGGGTAGTGGGAATTTCGCATCTGCTTACGAGGAGTCCTGCTACTTTGAGTGGCGGGGAGAAGCAGAAAGTGGCTCTAGCCCGGGCACTGGTCACTGAACCCAAGGTGCTCTTGCTGGACGAACCCTTAAGTGCGCTTGATCCCGAGACCAGGGAGAAGATGCAAAGGGAGTTAAGGGAAATACATAGCAGGATTGAGTTAACCGTCATCCATGTCACCCACGACTTTGAAGAAGCCGTAGCTCTGGGGCATAGAGTTGCTGTGCTGAACGATGGCTGTATAGCCCAGGTAGGGACACCTGAGGAATTTCTACGCCGGCCGAGTTCGGAATTTGTGGCTCGATTTGCCCTCACAAGAAATATCCTCTCGGGCAGGGTTATGGGAATGGAGGATGGCTGCACTCTCATTGACATCGGTGGCACACAACTCCGGGCGGCAACCGAGGCAAAGGGTGAGGTGCGCCTTTCCCTCCGCCCTGAAGATATCTTCATTTCCAAAGAGCCCCTCCAGTCTACCGCAAGAAATTGCTTCCTGGGCGTGGTCAGCGACATTGCCGACAGAGGCTCAGTCGTTTACGTCACCGTGAATCTGCCGCCAGATTTCGTCTGCATCATTACCCGCCAGGCTTTTGATGAACTTCAATTGGGAAAAGGGGCGGAAGTATGGATCACATTTAAGGCTTCGGCAATTCATGTCTTTTAAAAAGGTTTCCAGAGATAAAAGGAGGTTTTGAATGAAAGGAATTTTGCCCAAGATAGCTTCAATCGTTTTGGTCCTAACAGTGCTCGTAACGGTTCTTGGCTGTGGTGGTGGTGGCGGTGGCGAGCAACCAGAAACGCTGACAATTTTTCACGCGGGAAGCCTGGCGGTGCCGTTTGAGGACCTGGGAGCAGAGTTCGAGGAATCACATACCAATGTTGATATCGTGTTTACATCGGGAGGAAGTGCTACGGTAATAAGCAACGCGATAGCACAAGAAGACGCCGGTGAAAGCCCACCTGACATAATCGGCTCCGCCGATTACAAGCTTATTCCCAGCAGGATGTATGATGGTGGCTACGCTGATTGGTATATCGCCTTCGCCAGAAATACGATGGTGCTTTGCTACCGAGACAATGCACCCGGTTCTGATGAAATAGTAAGTGGCAACCGCACCTGGTACGATGTGCTCAGGAATGAAGATGTGAGCTATGGACACAGCGACCCCGACCAGGATCCCTGTGGCTATAGATCACTCCTGGTTATGCAGTTAACCGAGAGCTATTACTGTGATAATGCTGCAGACTTTGGCCTTGAGCCAGACCCTGATGCTGCGGATCTATATGATGTGCTTATTCCTGGAAGTGAGCATGAACGGGGTAGAGTTGGAGGGACCAGCGAAGCCAGGCCCAGTGGCAGCGAAGAAATTGTGAGCGCAAAGTCGGTCGACCTCATCACAGCCCTTCAGTCGGGTGACCTAGATTACGCTTATGAGTATCGCTCCGTAGCTGTGCAACACGGGTTGAATTACATTGACCTTAACGACTATATTAACCTGTCTAAGACAAGTGCTGAGCTTCCTGGCGTTGAAGAGTTTTACGGCACAGCATCCATAGAGATTAAAAAGGGAGATACTTATGCAGCTCAATATGGCGCGGCCATAGTATATGGTGTTACTATACCGGTGCATGCTGAGAATGGGGAGCTTGCCGCGGAGTTTATTGAGCTCCTTCTTTCTGCAACAGGAGAGCAAGTAATGGAAGTTGAAAATGGTCAACCAATGCTTGACCCGCCGATATGCGACCACCCTGAAAATCTGCCTGCATCATTACAGGCCCTGTTCGACTAAAGGAACATTATAGGAGGATATTTAAGACGGGAGTTCTGGACGATTTAATCTCCAGCTTAAGTGGAGACAGCGCAGTCCGTGAGGTACATTCCTGTGTCTTCTGGACCGCAGTGCTGAGCAAGCACTGCGGTCTGGCCTCCACTTTCCATGAGCCACATCCATCTCACAGGCCAGTGAGAAAGGCGGGGAGCTTAATCGGACTATCGGCATTAGAGCTGGCACAATATGCCAGGTCGGACAATGTTCTGGAAGCATCTATTGGAATGGCAGCTATTAATTCGCTAATAGATATCGATGAAGCTAGATGCGTCAAGGAAAACGCTCTTGATGTTCTGGCACGGAAAGGAAGGGGTAAAAATATCGCTATAGTGGGTCGCTTTCCATGGACCCCAAAGCTGCGAAGGATAGCAAGGACGTTTTGGGTCATCGAGCAAAGACCTCAAAAAGGAGAATTGCCAGCAGAGGCAGCGGAAGATGTGTTGCCTCAAGCTGACGTGGTTGGCCTTACCGGGACTTCGTTCATAAATCACACAGTTGACAGGTTGCTGGCCTTAAGTAAGAGTAGCTTTGTTGTCATGGTGGGACCCACCACGCCTTTATTGCCAGTTTTGTTTGATTATGGTGTGGATATCCTTGCTGGAACGCAGGTAGTTGAACCTGATAAGACAATTCGTTCCATCAGCCAGGGTGCCATTTTCAGCCAGGTCAAAGGTGTGAAGCTTGTAACCATGGCTAAAGAGAGAAAGAATGACAGGACCTCTTGATTCTTTCGGGCGGAGCATAAATTACCTGCGGATCTCAGTTACCGACCGTTGTAACCTGCGCTGCATCTATTGCATGCCACCCGAAGGTGTCCCCCAAATATCCCATAGCGAGATTCTCTCCTACGAGGAGATTCAGACGGTCGTCCAGGCAGCGGCAGAACTGGGCATCAACAAAATAAGGCTCACTGGTGGCGAGCCCATGGTTAGGGCTGACCTGCCCAAGCTCATTAAGATGATATCTCAAGTGGAAGGAATTGAAGAGCTATCGTTGACGACAAACGGGGCGTTTCTCAAGAAATATGCTTTGGAACTTGAGCAGGCAGGTTTGTCCAGAGTCAACGTGAGCCTGGACACGCTTAAACCCGATAAATTTCGATACATAACCCGTCTTGGGGAATTGAAAACTGTTCTCGAGGGCATCGAAGCGGCAAAGGAGGCTGGCTTCGAACCTGTCAAGATAAACACTGTAGTCATGCGGGGCATAAACGATGATGAAGTACTGGATTTCGCCAGGATGACCTATGAAGACGGATGGCATGTTCGCTTCATCGAGCTTATGCCCTTCAAGGGTGTAGCAGATTTTGTACCCTCTGTTGAATTGCAACGACATATTAGTTTGCTTGGCAAGCTTGAGCCCTGTCCCGATTCCATCGGGATAACTGGCAACGGACCTGCTATCTACTATTGTTTAGCGGGAGCCAGGGGCACTATAGGCTTCATCAATCCCCTCACCGAGCATTCCTTTTGCTCCCGGTGTAACCGCATGCGGCTTACTCCAGATGGCAAGCTACGCCCCTGCCTTCTGGGAGAAGATGAGATTGACTTAAAAATGCCGCTACGCAATAATGCCTCGATGGAGGAGCTAAAAAGCCTGATCCTCAAGGCAGTTGCTTCCAAGCCGGAGCATCATAATTTGGAGGAAGGCAATGTCAGGCTGGTCAATCGAAAAATGTCACAGATTGGAGGTTGAGAATGGAGTCAGGGCAAATTCATATGTTAGACGTTACCCAGAAAAAGGAAACAGAACGCCAGGCAGTAGCCAAAGGCAGGGTGCAGATGGAGCCGGCTACCTTAGAGCTTATCCGTAAAGGGGAACTAAAAAAGGGAGATGTCTTAGCCGTAGCAAAAACGGCTGGAATCATGGCCGCAAAAGAAACTCACCGTCTTATACCTCTCTGTCACCCTCTCCAGCTCACCCACGTTGCAGTTGAATTTGATCTGCCTGAAAATGGTAATTTTGTCGAGATTACCGCCAGCGTCAAGGGAGTTGGGAAAACAGGATTCGAAATGGAGGCGCTGGTAGCAGTATCTGTAAGTGCTCTGACTATTTATGACATGTGCAAAGCAGTAGACAAGAGCATGACCATTGGAGAGATTCGCTTGGTAAGGAAGAGCGGAGGTAAAAGCGGGCTTTATCTAGCTGACTAACTCTTCCAGCACCATCTTAACCGCTTCGGGAATTGCCTGCTCCACCTCGGGCGTGCATTTCTCGCTAAAGCTAGTAATATCTTTGGCTTCTATAGCGAATATCGTGATTTTTTGGGGCATCGCCAGGTTAAGCGTATTTCCCAATTCCAGAGAAGTAGCCAGATTTATTTGATGAGGTGAGGAGAAGTGTTTGGTGAGAGAGAAATCTTCAGGCCCCATACGATATATCTGGCCTGCTTGCCCCTTTTCAGTTTGAATGGCATCAATGATAATAACTTTATCATAGCCTACGATAGAATCTAAGAGACGGAGACCAGCTTCACTTGTTTCAGCTACAGTTATTTGGGGGTCATCGAGTTGCTTCCCTACCTCTTGGGCCACCCTGATCCCCGCTCCGTCGTCAGATAAAATAGGATTTCCCAGCCCTAAAACCAGGGTTTTCATTTCGATTTGCGAAAACTTGCTATGAGATACCCTGGCTCAGTTTCTTAATCTCGTTGCCCTGGGCATCATAGATGGTCACCTCCAGGGGCAATTGGCCGGGGAGAGAATGTGTGGCACAGGCAAGGCAGAGATCATAGGGACGCCATGCCATCTCAATGCGGTTGAGCAATCCTTCAGTTATCTCTTTACCGGGTTTTATCAAGTCTTCAGCCGCTTTCTTAACCGACATATAAAAGGCGGCATAGTTATTGGTGGTGCCCACGATCAGGTTGCACTTCTTTATAATCCCTCTTTCGTCAGTAATGTAATGGTGAGTAAGGGTACCTCGGGGGGCTTCAACAATACCTACTCCTTCATCGGGCTTTGCTGTAGGAATGTTACGGATATCCGTGCTGGTTATCTCAGGATCTTGAACAAGCTCCACCATTCTTTCAGCGGCGTAAAGAAGTTCAATCAGGCGTGCCCAGTGGGTTGCCAGTGTATAATGGACTGGCTTGCCCCCGAGAGTGGAATACATCTTTTCATATTCTTCCTGGGCTAGAGGAGTTGTCATGCCATCGGCAGCATTCAGTCGGGACAGGGGTGTGGCCCGATAAACTCCGCTATCCTTGCCATCAACAAAACCTTTCCAGCCTACATTCTTAAGGTAAGGAAACTTGAGATATGTCCAGGGCTCGACATGTTCCGCGAGATGCTTCAGATAGTCCCGAGGGACATACTTACAGAACTCTTTGCCATCAGGGTCAACCACACGAACTTTACCATCATAGAAGTTGACCTTATTATTTTCGTCAACCAACCCCATAGAATAAGTCCGGTGGGTAAAGGTATCGCTCAGGACCATATCCAGATAGTCTTTGTTCTTGAGAACCACGTCATCGAAGACTTTGAGCGATAATTTGCCGAACTCCACCGACGATTTGGCTATTTCTTCTATCTTTGCTCTTTCCTCTTCATTTATGGCTTTGCTTACACCGCCGGGCAATCCGAAGCAGGGGTGTATTGGACGGCCACCGATTGTCTGGATAACCCAGTGATTTTCATGACGTGTCCTGATTACAGCGCCCCCGAGCTCCAGTCCCACCTTAGCGATTACCCCGAGAATGTTGCGCTCTGCGGGAGGAGCATCCGGCCCCATAACGAAATCGGGGGCAGCAAGGATATAAAAGTGAGTGGTGTGGTCAGTTACGTAGAAGGCGCTGTAGAGGAGTTCACGGAGCTTTTTGGCTGCGCTTGTTGGTTCAACATGAAACAAGGCATCTAAGGTTTTGGTTGATGCCATATGGTGGGCTTCAGGGCAGACACCACAGATGCGCTGGGTTATCTGAGGCATATCCTCAGCCGGGCGGCCCTCAGAGAATTTCTCGAAACCTCTGAGTTCAGGAACCTGAAAATAAACATTAGCTACTCCACCATCGTCATTGAGGAAGATGGCAATCTTACCGTGCCCTTCAAGTCGGGTGATGGGGTCTATCATTATTTTTTTCATTTTATCCTCGCCCTCCTGAGTAGTGAATCTGGCAGACTGTAGCGGTAAAAAGTGCCTGCCGGGTCGGGAATATCGTCAATTATCCTTTGAATCTCTTCGGGGTCGTTGGAATCAATGATAGATGAGAGAGCACTTAAAAAATGAGCTCCCTGGTCGATTACTCCTTCTACTGGCCCGTAACAGCCGGTACATGGCATATTGGCCTGAGGGCAGAGAGCACCGCAGCCGCCTCGAGTAGCTATGCCGTAGCACAATAACCCCTGCTCCAGCAGACACTTTTCAGGGTCAGGGATTATTTCGTAAGGTCTATAGAACTTTTTGATCTTCTTTTCTTCTCTAGTACGAGGACACTCATCGCAAAGAGCCTTCGCCGAGTGACTTATAACAGTGCCTTTCGGTGGCAACTTACCTTCAATCAAAGCTTCAAGGGCAAGCCAGGTAGTCTTTTCTTCCGGGGGACAGCCGGGGACGAAATAATCGACATCCACGGTTTGGGCTAAGGTCTTAACCGTGTCGTAGAACTCAGGAATGTCAAGCTCACCTTCGGGCACCTTAACCTTCGTCTGGGGAAAGATTTTCTCAGGATTATCAGTCGAAGGCGTTTCGATATAGGCACATTCGAACGTCATCTGTCGGTTGTAAAAATTAGACAGCCCGGGTATACAGCCTTCATAGGAACAAGAGCCATAGGCAATCATCAACTTGGATTTAGCTCGTAAGAGTTTGGCAATATGTTCATTCTCCGAAGTCCGGATAGCCCCATTAAAGAGACAGGCGTCAATACTTTTATCTGGCATCTTCTCTACGTCAGCATACTTGAAATCTATGCCTATCGGCCAGAACACGATGTCGGCGGCCTCAGCCAGCTTCAAAATTTTTTCGCCTATTGCTAGTGTGGCGATGTCACAGCCGCCGCAACTAGCCGCCCAATAAAGAGCTATCTTAAGTTTAGCCATGCCTTGCCTCCTGAGAATTTTGTTTGGAAGGAGCTAATGAACTTGGACCGAGGTTTTTTATGGCTTGAGTAAAATTACTGGTTACCTCCGCAAATTTTGCTCCTTCAGACGCAGAAACCCACTCAAGCCGGACTCTTTCTTCCTCTATACCCAACTGCTTCAACGTCTTCTTAAGCAGTGGAATTCGGCGCATTGTCTTGTAATTCCCTTCGATATAGTGGCAATCACCGGGATGGCAACCGAGAACTAACACGCCATCAGCACCAACACTGAGTGCCTTAAGGATAAAGAAAGGACTCACCCTGCCGCTGCACATCACCCTGATTATCCTTACAGCAGAAGGGCACTGAATTCTTGAGGTGCCAGCCAGGTCAGCACCGGCATAAGAACACCAGTTACAGCAAAAAGCTACTATTTTTGGTTCAAAGTTGTCCATCTATCCTCCTAAATTCAACAAAGAGGGTAGTGCTAATTCATTATCACTTTTCAGCTCAATAACACGGATAACTAGCACCATTATACTAATTTTCACAAATGGCTATAATAATCTATACGATAAATTATTTGACACTATCCCCTCAGATATTCATCTATATCCCTTGCTGCGCGGCGGGCAGCGCCCATAGCGCTTATCACTGTAGCGGCGCCGGTAACTATATCCCCGCCAGCCCAGACTCTGTTTTTCATAGTATTGCCGGTAGCCTCATCAGCCACTACTGTACCCCACTTAGTTGTCTTCAAATCAGGTGTAGTTTGAGCAATAAGGGGATTGGGACGGGTGCCCAAGGCAGCTACCACCATATCCACATCCAGGATAAACTCACTTCCTTCTTTGGCAATGGGGCGCCGTCGACCGCTCTCATCAGGCTCACCCAGCTCCATCTCATAACACTCTATACCAACTACCCAGTTCGACTCATTGCCGATATACCTCTTTGGGTTGGTCAGCAGCTTGAACTGGATTCCTTCCTCCTTGGCATTCTCAACTTCCTCAAGGCGGGCAGGCATCTCTACCTCTGAGCGACGGTATATAATATAAACATCGTCAGCACCAAGTCGGAGGGCACATCGGGCTGAGTCCATAGCTACATTACCACCACCAATCACTGCTACTCTTCTGCCCACCAACACTGGCGTATCATATTCAGGAAACTTATATGCCTTCATCAGGTTAACCCGGGTCAGGAACTCATTCGCTGAATAGATGCCATTTAAATTCTCGCCGGGAATGTCCATAAACATGGGTGCTCCGGCACCAGTACCCAGGAAAATAGCATTATAGCTGCTTTTCAGCAATTCATCCAGCGTCACCACCTTTCCCACTACCGAATCCAGTTCAATCTTCACCCCTAAGGAAGCGACGTAGGCAACTTCAGCCTGCACAATTTCTTTTGGTAGCCTGAACTCGGGAATTCCATACATCAGCACCCCGCCAGCCACATGCAATGCCTCAAAAAGACTAACACTATGGCCGAGCTTGGCTAAATCGGCAGCGGCAACCAGTCCGGCTGGTCCTGAGCCGACCACCGCCACTTGTTTACCAGTTGGTCTGGGCGGATCGGCCTTGGGGTTCAGCGCCCCCCTATTATTCTGTTCCCAGTCAGCCACGTAGCGCTCCAGGCGTCCGATGGCAATAGGCGCTTTTTTCTTAGCTAACGAGCATGCTTGTTCACACTGTGTCTCTTGCGGGCAGACCCGCCCGCAGATGCCGGGCAGGCTGTTCTTATCCTTGAGTATCTTTACCGCTTCGGGCATATTGTCATTAAGGATAGCCTTGATAAAGCCGGGGATATCTATCTCCACCGGGCAGCCCTCAGTACAAGGATGCTTGGGACACTGGAGACAACGGCTTGCCTCGGCTTTAGCCTGCTCGGCGCTGTAACCCAAGGCAACCTCGTTGAAGTTTTTACCCCGTGTCTTGGGGTCCTGCTTTGTCATTGGCTCTCTGTTGAGATTAACCTTAGCCATGTATGTTGCTCAGACCTCCATTCAACAACGCTTGCCCACCTGAGCCTGCCAGTGCTCAAAAGAGCGTTTTTCCTCTTCAAGATAAGTACGCTGCCGGGCCGAGAGCAGGTCCCAATCTACCTGATGCCCGTCAAAATCAGGCCCATCCACGCAAGCGAGCTTGGTTACGCCACCAACGGATACACGGCAGCAGCCACACATCCCAGTGCCATCAACCATTATTGGATTCAGGCTAACGATAGTTTTCACCCCAAAAGGCTGGGTAGTCAGGGCACAGAACTTCATCATGATGGTCGGGCCAATGGCAATAACTCGGTCAACCTTCCCCCCACTCTCAAGCAGTTCCTTCAGTGGCTCAGTTACTACCCCTTTGCGACCATATGTACCATCATCAGTGGTAACTGTTAGCTGGTGGCTGACACTGCGTAGCTTATCTTCCCAGAAGAGCAAGTCCCTGCTCCGTGCCCCCAAGATGGAGATAATCTTATTTCCCTTCTCTTTCAGCGCCCTGGCAATAGGCGCTATTGGCGCGGCGCCAACCCCTCCTGCCACACAGACTACAGTACCAAATTTGTCGATATGCGCTGGTACACCAAGGGGACCAACAAAGTCGGCAATGGAGTCACCGGCTTTCAGCAGCGCCAGCCTAAAGGTTGTTGCTCCCACTTCCATAAACACCAGGGTGACACTGCCTTCCTTCCCGTCCCAGTCAGCAAGTGTCAGAGGAATGCGCTCGCCCCTTTCATCAATCCTGACGACAACAAACTGCCCCGCCAGCGCTTTTTTAGCAATTGCCGGTGCTTCGATTTTGAACAGATGGATTTTCGTCGCTAAGGTCTCTCTATAAATAATTCGAAACATTTGGGGGACTCCACCCTAGTTCATTTAGCTAAATAAAGCTTCTACCTGAACTAGAATTTGCTCATCAGTAAAGTGGTGCATGGCGATAATTCCTGAAGGCAGGCAGCACCTATTGCAGGAAAACCTACAATTTGGGCTGAAACCCGTTCTTCTTCATACCAGTACTCCTTCTACCTGAGCGACAATCTCTTCGTTGGTAAACTGTCTTGCAGTTATCGCTCCGCTAGGACATGCACCAGCACAAACCCCGCAACCTTTGCACAACGCCTCATTAATTTGGCAGACTTCCTTTTCCTCATCAAAAGAAATAGCATTGAAAGGACAAAGATTAAGGCAGGTCTTACAACCTGAACACTTGTCCTCATTGATTGCCGAAATGGCAGCCTCGAGTGTAATTTTACCCTTGCTTATCATTGCCAGGACCCTTGCTGCTGCTGCTGAAGCTTGGGCTACAGTATCGGGAATATCCTTGGGGCTCTGGCAGCAACCGGCGACAAAAACTCCCTCAGTAGGTGTAGCTACCGGATCGAGTTTCGGATGCCTCTCCAAGAAGAAGCCTGTCGCCTTTTGATTTATAGTAAAACAACTTGCCACTCCTCCAGCATCGGCTTGGGGCTCTAAAGCATTACACAGAATAACCATATCCACCGGAATACGGAGCATTCTCCCTAGAAGGGTATCCTCAGCAACCAAAATGAGTTTCCCCTTTTCCTCGTCGTTTATAGCCTGATCAGTGACTTGAGCCACCTTTCCTCGGATAAAGTTGACTCCTTTGTTTGAAAGACGCTCATAGAATTCCTCATATCCGTCTCCAAAGCAGCGCATGTCTATATATAGCTGGTAAACGTCTGTATTTGGCAACTCTTCTTTAATATAATTTGCTTGTTTTAGGGCATACATACAGCAAACACGGGAGCAATACTCGTGGTAATTCTTATCCCGGCTTCCTACACAATGTATAATGGCTACGCTCTCTGGCTCATGGCCGTCTTTGAGTTGGATTTTCCCCCCGGTTGGTCCCGTGGGACTAACTATTCTTTCAAATTCGAGTCCAGTTATAACATTCTCGTACTTTCCGTAGCCATATTGAGGAATGAGTTTTGGATCCATAAGGTTATAGCCTGTGGCTAAGATTATCGAGCCCACTTCAACCTCGAGAATCTCATCCTGCTGATTAAAGTCTATTGCCCCCGCCTCGCAGAACTTTATACAAGCTCCACATTTCTTCCCTTCTGATTTAATATAAAT
>Ga0307437_1001462_pt1 | contig 15751 bp, 20 predicted proteins | sample SalMarWE160390MG_FD_202146 | JGI IMG/M metagenome (GOLD analysis project Ga0307437, IMG submission 202146) | Salt marsh sediment microbial communities from the Plum Island Ecosystem LTER, Massachusetts, United States - WE1603-90 | ecosystem: Environmental > Aquatic > Marine > Intertidal zone >...
GCCCTTCCGTTATAATTTTAAAAACCTTAAAAAGGCCCGATAAGTACATAGCTTGTAGCCCGGCGGGTGTAGTTCAACACCGACTCCTCGCTGGGTCTTGCAGACCGCTCAGAGTCCTACTTATTGGGTGTAGTGTATTTCTATCTTTTATCATTTAGTTCATAATAGGGCTCGATATGGATTCCAATATGTGATTGATTACCAAACTTGTCTCTCATTGATTTTTCAATTTCAGCCGCAATTTGATGTGATGACTCAACTGTCAACTCTTTATCAACTTTGATATGAACTTCAATTGCAAAAATGTCACCTATTTTCCTTGTTTTTAAATTATGAAATCCTTTGACACCAGAAGTATTTTTAATTATTTCTAAAATATCATTTTCAGTTTCTTCAGGAAGAGAACTTTCCAATAGTTCCTTAATGCTTGGATTTGCGATATCCCAAGCCACTTTCAAAATAAAGAAACTGACTATTATTCCTGCTATTGGGTCTAAAACTCTCCACTTTTCTCCCAAAAGAATTGCTCCTGAAATACCCAATGCAGTTCCTATAGATGAGAATGCATCAGACCGATGGTGCCATGCATTTGCAACCATAGCCTGACTATGTACTTTCACTCCAATTATTTTTGTATACCAGTATAATCCTTCTTTAGTGATTATTGAAATTAATGCCGCATAAAGAGCTATGTAACTAGGTTGTTCTGTTACTACACCATTAATTGAATCAAGTACTTTTTTTGCACCAGTCCACAAAATACCTGCTCCTACAATCATCAATGCAAAACTAATTAACATCGTTGCAAATGTTTCATACTTTCCATGTCCATATTGATGATTTTTGTCTCGTTCTTTACCTGATACTCTAATAAAAACTAATACAATTATATCTGTCACCAAGTCCGATAAAGAATGGACACCATCCGCTACCATTGCAGAACTTTTCCCAACAATTCCAGCAATTATTTTTCCAACTGTCAATAATAAGTTAACAACAGAACCAATCAAGGTTACATTTCTTATTGTCTTTATTCTGCTATTATTGTTCATAAATTATTGATTAAAATCATTAGAGTTCATGCCGCTTATACATTACCCCTAACGGCAGTTAGTCTAAAAACCTCTGTTTATTGATAAATATTTATCAAATTTAAGACGGTTTAAGCAGGGTTCAAAATATTCAGGCAAGATTGTATTGAGATAATTGGATGGCTGAAAAGAGCTTAATTTTCGTTTATATTGGCGAACCAGGCTAAGGATTAATAAAACAAGTACCTCCAGGTACTTTTTAAGTTCATCTCTTCCTATAATGTTTGTCATCCGTCTGATTGTGTACGCTATGAACATAAACCCCACATCGGCACTGGCGCGTTTAATGCTCTTTTTAGAGTGAATGTAGCTGAACCCCCATTGTCGTTTCAGGATTCCGTATGGATGCTCAACGATGGCCTGACGTCTTTTATACAGGTGTTGCTTATGTTCGACATTTTTACGGTTTATTTCGTAGTATTCGGTGAATTTATTGCGTTCAATCAGCCTTCCATTTTTAGCTTTTGTGCACCTTACCCCTTATCTTTCTTAGAACTCTAACAATCTCCTGTGGAACAAATATTGTATTAAATTTTCGTGAGTAAAAGAGAATACCCATGCTCTTTAAATCAGCTATGAGAGAATCAATATCTTTCTTAACAATCGGGAGAACCGACTCATATAGGTGGGCGAACCACTCTTTTTTTGCATTACATCTTCCATCGCGAATAAGAATATCAGAAATAATATCAAGTTGAGAATGAGGATCAACAAATTCAGAGGTAATATATTCTTCGAACTCAGACTCAATCAAATTGAATATTTTGGAAATATTGATACTATCAACATTCTTCAAATCTTTTGAACTTTCATCAAGAATACCGTCAATCTCATTATGCTTTTTGGGAGTGTCGCTTATTATATTGTCAATAATTTTAAGAAATGAATTTTTCTCTAATGAGTTTAATTTAGAAAGTATTGATTCAAGTTTCATGTTGCAGGAATTATCAAATAATTGGGTAATTCTCAATGTTACTAAAAACTGCACTTAAATTGCAAATTCCGGTGTTAGTGAGCACCATATTCCGGTTTATAGTGAGCAGCCTGCTTGTAATTAAAACATATTATTGTTTTGAATTGATATTATGATGTTTAAGTTCCGGTTTTAGGTGCTCAGCCATTTTCGGAATCATATGCTCAGGTTGATCCGGAATGAGTTGCTCAGTCTGTCCGGATTTTGCAATATAGTTTATCCTCGTATTTAATTGAATTAAGAACTGTATTTAAAATTTTCTTAAAATTCAGCATTTATGTTTGGTATTTTAATAAAAAAAGATTATAATTACTTAAAAATAATTAACAAAATAAAAGGCTGCAATGAATAAAGACTACAAAATCACCAGAGAAAAATTCTTTGACCTTCAGGAACGTAATGCCATTCTGAAGACCTCTGAAGACGGTGCCAATGCTGACAAGGCGAAAGGCCGTATGACTTGGCCAATTCGTTACATGCTGGTGCATTTGGCTTTGAATTCGGGTTTGCGGGTTTCAGAGATTGCCAAACTTAAAATTCAGGACGTAAAACTCTCGATAAAACCACCGTACATCTTTGTCCGTAACGGGAAGCGTGGAAAGCCCCGTGAAGTTTACATCGACTGGGAGTTAACCAAGCATTTGAAGGAGTTCATCCTTCAGAAGAAAAACTGGAATCAATCAACAGAGCCGGAAGCTCCACTGTTTTCCGGTCAGGGAGGTCGGCACTCAACCACAACAGCCTTATACATCAGTTTCAAACAGGCTGTCCGGAAAGCAGCCCTTCGTGATGATCTCACAATCCATTCTGCTCGGCATGGCTACGCAACCTTATTGTACTACAAAACAAAGGACTTGCGAGCAGTACAAAAGCAATTAGGTCATTCCAGTTTGAATATGACGTCTTTGTATGCTGATATTATGCCAGAGGAAAATGGAGAGATTGCCAACAAAATACTTGATAACTAAGTCATGAAAACACAAGTTCAATTAAATCAAGATCTTCTTTATTTTTATAACGAGGGTTACTATGGTGAGCAGGTAAATGACTACATTAATGATAATGAATTTTCTTTCAAAGCTCTGAAAGGGAAGTCCCCGGAATCTAATCTTCTTCGTGAAATCTACGAATTAAGCGAATCAATCTATGATGTACATGAGATGGATGTTCTGTTAAAATCACTTAGTGAAATTGATTAAAAACAAAAACCCAGAATCATAAGACACACAATCATGATACAAATAGATCATATTTTTGTAACTAAACATCCACACTCACCCCTGCGTGGGCATTTTAAACTTACAATTGACGAAGTCCGCGAGTTTGGGGAAAGTTTCTTCGAGCTCGGATTTATGGCTAATGTTTGGTTAACAGACGGCTCATCTTATAGCTTTATCCGTACTATTGAAGGTTGGGAGTCGTGTAAAATGATTGATGAAGGTCTTGGTAATATTTTAGAGTATCCCGGAACGTTTGAAGAATCGTTAGACCAACTTTTAATAAAGGCAAACATGCAACCTGGCAAGAATTGATAAAATATTATATGAAACCAACAATCATGAAACGCAAATACGATTACCATAAAAATCTTACAACAATTAACAAGAAAATATTCAACACCAGATACGGTCAAATTACCGTTACCGTAGTATGTGACAAGACCGTTACTGTAGTACACAACCATCTGGAATTTCAAATTCCACATAAAATGTCTGCTGATGCTTTACTTAAATGGAAAGTAACAAACCAGCAGTTATTAGAACAGCTCAGGAAGGATGAAAGAATTAATTGAAATACAGCAATATTGTATTCAATTAAGTAGTTAACCCATTATTGAAGCATAAAATCAGAAAGGAGGTGTTATATGGCTAAAGATTTTCAAGTTATTAAGTTCGTGATGATAAATTTTGACGAAAGCTGGGACCAGAATATGCTGGTGACCAACTATGCCAGTACCCAATATACAGCTGGGAAGAAAGGGGGCAAGCTGTCCGTCTTATTTGAGGGAGCGTCTGGAATAATGCGCACTTATCATTATCAAATTGCACCTGGAGAAGTAGTATTTGTCGTTGATCAAGTAATCCACATCCCAGCACACTGCCTAAAGGAAGCACCCGGCAACACCATAAAGTGTGGTGGATAGTGTTAAGGGATACCAAAAACTTATAGCGACACTATCCCGAAAACGCTTCCCGGTTTAACATTGGAGTAGAGGAGACACGGATAGGTTTTGCCTGGCTCTATACGTTAATTAATAAACATTTTTCTGTCTTCTCAGTTTACATAAAAGTGACTGAGTGAAATTGAGATAAGATAAAACAGACGCGACTATATTGAGCAAAGATTAGATAAGTTGTGGTTTGACATAAAATTGGAATAAGATACTAATTAAAAGCCCTATTTTTTGTTTTAATCTACAGGGGAGGCGAGTAGTTTAAATTATTTGGGGGAGACTAATTTGGTTGATAAAATGATAAGTAATAAAAGGATATCATAGACTCATTGTCTTCCTCCCTTCAAAAGAAAGGAGACCATTTCTCTTATAATAACTACCTTATATCAAAAATAATTTTTCTAATTTAATGTAACTTTAAGTGCACTTTTATACGACTTACGGTTGTGAGTAAATCCTTAGAAGATATAATATTTGACCTCATTGAATTATTTAGACCTTATATAGAAGGTATTGATTCTGTACTTGATGTTGGAACCGGAACATCACTACCAATCCATATTTTTGCTGAGAATTTTCCTAATGTTAAATATAATACAGTAGATGTTGTCGATATTAGGAAAGGGAAAAAGTTACCGTTTGTGATTTACGATGGCAAAAATTTACCATTCGGTAATTTAGAATTTGATGTTTCACTATTAAATGAAACATTACACCATTGTGAAGATCCTGAATCTGTATTAATTGAAGCACGAAGAGTGGCGAAATCAATTTATGTTATCGAACATTTTCCCAATCCCAATGCTAACCTCAAAGAATTGGTTAAAACTGAAATTGATGCCCTTATTAACTTTGATATAAATTGTCAAATTTATAAACCTTTTACAGAACATTCACTTTACTTATTATTTAAAAAAATAGGTTTAAAAGTTTGGGACAAAATTGAGATACCTTATTATGGTAAAAGGGAAATAAGAAAGTATTTTTTCAAATTAAAATAATAAAATTCCGGGATCTGTCTAATCTTCTTAATACCCGGTTTGTTAATCCAGGTAGGTTTTTAATATTCTACATCTTGTAGAATGATTCAATTTTCTGATCGCCTTTTCTTTAATCTGTCTGATCCTTTCTCTTGATAGATTAAATTCCTCGCCAATTTCCCCGAGTGTATGCTCATGCTTACCGTTTACTCCAAAAAATAATCTAAGAATATCGGCTTCTCTTCGGGTCAAAGTATTAAGAGCCCTTTCAATTTCTTTCCTTAGTGAATCCATTAGCAGTTCTTTATCTGGGCTGGGGGTGTCTTCACTAAGTAAAACATCATACATGTTCTTTTCTTCACCTTGTACAAGTGGGGCATCCATTGAAATATACCGCCCAGCGTTTTTTATTGCTGCTGTCACATCATTAGGCGTTAGCTCTAAAGCCTGTGTAATCTCAAGGATAGTTGGTTCTCTTTCGTACTTTTGTTCCAGATCAGCAATGATCTTTTTTATTTTATTAATAATACTTATTCTGTTAAGTGGGAGCCGTACAATTCTGGACTGTTTAGCCAGTGCATAAATAATAGCTTGTCTGATCCACCAAACAGCGTAAGATATAAACTTAAAGCCCCTCGTTTCGTCAAATCGTTGTGCTGCTTCGATCAAACCAAGATTTCCCTCATTGATCAAGTCTGCAAGACTCAAGCCCAGGTTCTGATACTGTTTTGCAACAGATATAACAAATCTGAGATTTGCATTTATCAAACAATCCCGTGCCTCCAGGTCCCCCTTATGTATCCTTCTGGCGAGATCTATCTCTTCTTCTACAGTAATCAGCTTAATCTTGGCTATCTCATGCAGGTATTTGTCCATGGATGGGCTCTCCCTGTTGGTAACCTGCTCGATGATTTTCAATTGCCGCATTTAAAGGAGGATCTAGGCTTATGACATATATGTTAAATACTTTCTAAAGGTACCACTTATTATGGGGGGAAATTCATTTCCCCTTAGGGATTTGATTATCCTGCTTTTTTACGGAATCATTTTATATGAATTGTGCCGACAGCGAAAGCGTCAGGGTGAAGACCATGATCCCTATTTTATCCGAAAATGGGTATAAAGGTTTTGTCTGCCTTAATAGAGTAATAATTGACTGTGGACGGAATAGCCTACCTGTAAGAAAAGATCTGTCAGGTCAGCTATCAGGCTCTTTACTTTCTTTATACTCCTTTAGCAAAGATTGGAATATCTCCTTTACTGATGATATTTTAGTTGCTCTGAAAGCATTGCTTCCGGCAAAAGCAAAGCCATTTTCAAAATTCCCCTTAAGTGCATTTATAAGTGCAATGGCAATACAATAAGGGCTTTTAGTAATATCACAAGTCTTGATACATTTAAACGGACATTTTTCCGGCTGCTTTTTACCTGCTTTCACCTTTGTGAGGAAATTGCTTAAAATAGCTCGTCCAGGCATGCCCACAGGGCTCTTTATTATTTCAATATCCTTTTCATCAGCATCAATGTATGCCTGTTTGAATGCAGGTGAGGCATCACATTCATCGGTGGTTACGAATCTTGTTCCCATTTGAACACCGGATGCTCCCAGCTTCAGTATGTTATGGATATCCTCACCTGTATAGATCCCTCCTGCGACCCCCACAGAACCCGCCGTGCGGATTTCCCGCAACGGGCTCTTCAGTATGCAACACCTAGCTGGCAAATCAGACACCAGGATGAAGGGAAACAGGAGTAGGCAGCACAAACCAGCTCTGCTTCACGAGGTAGCTCCAATGAGTTTTACTCCGTTGACTTCTCCTCATAAGAGTTCTACGCCAGTACCTCTCTACCTGCCCGTGAATACCATATAATTTGGCACCACAGTGCGGAAGTGCATAGTACTGGTAGAAACCAAGGAGCATTGAGCTGAGATGCTTTTGCTGATCCCTGACTTTCCAATGCATGTGGATTGTCAACCATGTCTTCACCCTATCAAGAAATCGCCGGCAACTTTTATTGTTAGGCAGCCGTATCAGTGCAAATTTGCCCTGACGGTCTTTCCCACAAATATGTCGGAAATCCAGAAAGGTGAATTCTTCAGGCTTCTGTCCAATCACAGAAAGTCTTTCCCTTGCGAATCTCCCAAATGTGATTCTGCGAGTCTTCTCGCTTGCAAGTTCAATACTGAACTTCTTGAATCGTTCTGTAAGCCATTGCCCAAATTGATCCGCATCATCTTTGTATTGGAAGCCTACCACGAAATCATCCACGTAGCGAACCAGATAGGCTTCTCCTTTACAAGCAGGTTTAACTCGCTTCTCAAACCACAAATCTAATACGTAATGAAGGTAAATGTTTGATAGGATGCATGATATGGGACCTCCCTGAGGAACCCCGTCTTCAGACAGTACCTTAAGACCATTCTCCATTACTCCGGCTCGAAGCCACTTATCGATCAGTCTTAATAGTACCGGATCTGAAATCCGATGCCTAAGCATCTTTCGCATCCAATCATGATTTACCCGATCAAAATAGGAATGGATATCGGCCTCAAAAATCTGCATTACTTTGCCACCAATTAGATGACCCCGTAATGCCCTCAGTGCATCATGTGCACTTCGATTGGGTCGGTACCCATAGGAGAAATCACGGAAATCTGGCTCGTAAACTGCATTCAGAATACGGGCAACCGCAGCCTGAAGTAACCGATCTTCCACGGTTGGAATACCAAGTGGACGAAGTTTTCCTTCACCTTTGGTTATCCAAACCCGTCTTACGTGTGGCGCTTGGTAACTTCGCTCCTCCAATCGGCGATGCAGGTCTCCAATGTTACTTCCCAGATTTCTCGAATACTCCGCAATGGTCTGACGGTCCACTCCTGCAGCCCCCCGCTTGTTCAACTTCTGCCAGGTTTCCTTCAGAAACTCTGGTGTTAGAAGATGTACCAATGAGGTAAACTTAATGGAGTGATCTGATTTTGCCTTCGCGGCTACACGTTCAAGTTTTGTTTTTATGAATTATTCCTCCTCTGTGTAAGGTTCATGTTTCCCTCCAACTTGTGTACATACTGCTCACCGCTTCCCCATGTATGTGGCTTTCCCACACTCAGAGTACTATCAGTGAGTCCGACTCCCAAAGACGATTTTGCCTTCCTTCGAATGTGTCTATCTCCGGCATACCTCATGACTAATGAGGACATCTGTGGGCCTCCCAGGTTCCTGACAATCCCGTTTCTGCCGTGCCATGCTCTCAGACCCCGCCGGGTTCTCCTGCACTCATCGCCTATAACGAGTGCATACTGGTGCCTTCCAAGACTTCGACCTTGTCGGCCCCCGGTTGCTGTTTTAACGAGGCTCAATCGCTTCACTTGCGTTATGGCCAGGTCATCGCTCTGTCTACGCTTAACTTGTGTCATTACTGTCATAAGTTTAAGACTCGATTTTCAATGAGTTGGCTATACTCTTGTTGAAGCGGGAATTCCACCCGCTGGGATTGCCAAGCTTGGCCTGGCGCACCAAAGGATTTACGCATATCTGTAGGTTCCCGGTAAAGGTAATACCGGAATGAAGAAGTCAGCGAAAACATCTCCTGCTTCCATCTCTCTCTTTCTCCTTTTATCATAATCAAATTTTCCGGTAAAAATAACAGTATCAGAAATTACAAAAAAGATGCACTACGCCGAAGGCTTACATAAGAATAGCATTAAAGACCTACAGGATTTTTACTATACTGGGGAGAGTGATTTCATAAGGGATACCCAGGAGAGATTAATTAATCACTTTAACATTGAAATCGATGCCGTTGAAAGGTAAGCCTTCGGTCTGATGCCTCTTGCTTATTACAAATTTAGGGTTTTCAAATGATTTTAAGCTGATTTGATAATCAGATTACCGGGCAACAGTTCATCCAGCTTTTGAATGGAGTGATCGGGAATGCGTTTGAGCACCTCCTTTAACCATGCATATGGTTCCACTTCATTGATCTTGCAGGTTCCCAGGAAAGAATACATTATTGCCGCATGCCGCGCTGCCTGATGTGATCCGGCAAAAAGATAATTCTTCCTGCCCAGGGCAACCGGTCTGATGCTGTTTTCCACCAGGTTATTATCTATTTCCCACTGTCCGTTTTCAGTATAACGGATAAGCCTGTTCCATAAGCTTAAACTGTAGGTTATCGCTTTGCCTATAGAACTTTTGGGCAACACATCCGGCAATTGGTTTTTCATCCACTCTCCAAGTTCCTCAAGTATGTGCAGTGATTCTTTTTCCCGAAGCTCCCTTCGCTGATCATATGTTAGTCCCTGTTCACGTGCTTTCCTTTCCACCTGGTATAACTCCTGCATCCTTGCCAGGACATAAGCTGCCCTTTCAGGGTCATTGTCTTTTGCCTGATCGAACTTCCTTCTGGCATGTGCCATACAGGCCAGTAAGGTTATATCCTTCTTTTTGTCATATATATTGTACGCATTGTAGCCATCGGTCTGAAGCGCTCCCCGGAAAGATCTTAGAAAATCTTCCGGACCTTCCCGTCCCCTGCCTTTGCGGTAATCAAAACACACCAGCTTATCAGGCGGTGAGTAATAAACCCAGTGGTAGCCTTTATGGGTAGCCCCGGGTTTGTCTTTGGTCTGAACCGGTATGGGTGTCTCATCAGCATTCAGATAATTGCTTTGCTGCACCTTTTTCACAAGGACCTCATACAAAGGTTCCAGAAGACGACAGGCGGCTGTGAACCACCCGCTGATTGTTGACTCTGCAATATCAATATCCTGGCGCCTGAACTGTTTCACCTGACGGTAAAACGGTAAGTGATCTACAAATTTGCTTATCAGAAGATGTGATAACAAGCCGGCCCCGGCATTACCACGGGGAACAGGCAGTGACGGAAGCTCTCCGATAACTATTTTCTCCTCTGCTGTCACATACTTCGGGCGCACATATTTCTCCACGTAGAACTTCCCCGGAGTGTATTCCAGTATCTCGGTAATAACCTGTCCTATCATTCTTGCCCCACTCACATCTTCCTGCGGCTGAATGACAATCTCTTCCCGGTGAAGATGGGATGGAAGCGGTAACCTGACTGCAACTCCTGTTTTCCCTCCCCTTGATTTATGACGGGTATAAGTAATTTCTTCTTTCTCTGGTTCAGGGTGCTCTTGTTGTTCAATGTCCAGCGATAGTGATAACTGTCCGGGATCTTCCTGTATAAACTTCTCACTCTTACTACCGAAAATCATTCTTTTAAGCTGGGCAAGTTCTTGTTTTAAGTATTCATGCTCTGCTTGTAAATCAAAATGGGCTTTTTCCAGAGCCATGTATTGCTCTAAGGGAATATATTTTTTCTGTGTCGATATTTCATGCCCGTTTTGCATGACACAAAGATGTGTAAAACAGCACTGTAAGCCTAATAAATTCAAGGGTTTTTATTAAGAATCCATTACTTGATTGTTAATAAAAAACCTCTTCCTTTTCTTGGATTTTTCAATAGAAATACCTTCTACCATAAGCATCAATGTTGTCCAGCTCATCTGGCAGGAAACAGCATCCCCGGTAAAGCCCGGAAGTTCAAAAGTGCCTGATTCCAATCGCTTGTAGTAAAGAATAAACCCTCCCTGCTCCCAGCGCAGCAACTTTACCTTATTGCGACGGCGGTTAATGAAGATATATACCTCTCCCGAGGTGGGGTTCCTGTGTAACTGACCCTGTACAAGTCCACTTAAGCCATCAAAGGATTTACGCATATCTGTAGGTTCCCGGTAAAGGTAATACCGGAATGAAGAAGTCAGCGAGAACATCCCTTATCAAACCGCTTTGATTAATGCCTTTATCCTGGAAATACTGACTCTTTTATCAAGGCTGACTGTTACACCGTTGGGATAATGTATCTGAATGTCTTCTCCGCTGATATTACCGGGAGTATCAACATCTACCTGGATAAAACTGCCAGGTGCAGATGATTGAGCTTGCCTGTATTTTCTGAGCCAGTATAGAAAGGTATGTAAAGATAAATCGTGCCGGTTACAAAAATCCTTCTGTTTTATCCCACTGTTATTCCATTTCTCGATAAGCGAAAACATCTCCTGCTTCCAGTTTTCTCTTTCTCCTTTTATCATAATCAAATTTTCCGGTAAAAATAACAGTATCAGAAATTACAAAAAAGATGCACTACGCCGAAGGCTTACGTTGAAAGACAGATTGATTTTATCATATCCTCAATTCCTGGTTGGGATAAGAATTACAAACTCATTCAGTCAGTTAAGGGTGTAGGTCCTGTATTAAGCCGGTATATTATCATCTACACTGAGAACTTTGCCAGGTTTACAGATCCAAAGAAGTTTGCTTGTTATGCAGGTGTAGCTCCATTTGAATACTCTTCAGGAACTTCAATAAAGGGAAGAACCAGACTTCATCCATGCGCAAATAAGCAGCTTAAATCTCTTTTAAATATTGCAGCTATGGGTGCAGTGAGGCTCAAAGGAGAATACAAAACCTATTATGATAGAAGAACTGAGGAAGGTAAGAATAAAATGAGCACCTTGAATATCATAAGAAACAAACTACTGTTCCGAATATTTGCAGTGGTAAAAAGGCAAACACCTTATGTAGATTTAACAATGTTTGCAGCTTAAAAACTTGGATGAAAAATTTGCTATTCCCTTAGAATAGTGTTGTGTGCTGGGCTTATTATTTTAATTTTAGTCTTATTACTCCATACCCAAGATTACTATTCCTCTCTTCTTTATTGATACTTATTCTTTTAATGTCTTTTCTCGTTGTGCTAAATAATTTCTTAAGCAGAATAGTATCATTATTAAGATATATACCATTTATTTCGAACATTGTCAGAGGATTCTCGTAAACCCAATAATTGGTTTTCTTTAAAATATGTTTTAAACCTTGATTGATTGATTTCTTCGAATATATTTTAATAATTCTATAGTATAGTGCTCGACCTGTATAACTAAATAATGTATCATTCTGAACACGGATTGAGTCAATTGTTTCTGGAGAAATGTTATGACAAGAAACACTCGATGTGAGAAAAGGGACACCATCAATTATCCAGACAGGGTGAAGTTTGTTTGTATCTTGTAATGAATGATCATTTAACAATATTTCATAGGTTCGATTGCCACTAATTGAAATTGAATCTTTGATCTTTAATCTAGTCACCTGGGAATAGCAGTTGGAACCCCAATACACCATTAGAATGGTTAATATTATATTATTTACCCGGCAATTGGCTTTCATATTGTAATGCCCTTATTTAATGCAACGCTTTGTTTAGCCTTGCACACAACGGCTCGGGAATATGTGTAGTTTAAAAAGCGATTTACGCTAGTAAAGAGAGCTTTTAAAACTGCACTAAAAATCGCTTTTTATATTACATATATCCACTGTTGAACCTTGTTCGTGTTAAAGTTAAAAATTTGTATTGTCATTTCCTTTTATTGTGTTTATTTTTCCTGTGTCAATAATATGTGGTGTTAATATACTTCTAAATTCAGGGAATAAGAACACTTTTGCTCTAATCATTCATTACATTCTACAATTTAGGTAATTGTCATAAATTAAGCAACTGTTTTACAGGTTATTATTCAACATCATAGTCCAGTTCGAGCCGACTGCGGGTAGCAGATAATTTTCGTCAAGTGCAGTGAGGGTATTGAATGACTAAAGCAAGGCTTCCATCGGAACCCGTAGGGCTTGGCCTTGATGTGTCATGAGATATTGCAATGTGCAAACTCACGATTGGCGAATAAAATTGGCTGCAACAGGCGAGCACTAATCCTCTGTGAGGGTTGTGATTTAGGCTGCATACCATAAGTATGGGTCATATTATGCAGCTTAAAAAGAGCAATCCGAACACCTTTCTTCCTGGCCATAAATTATTTATTAACAATAAGTGTGCCCCAAAGCACTTCATCTTTATAGTAAACCCTGATGAAATATACACCAGCTTTCCAACCTGATGTGTTTAATATATATTTGTTATCAAAAATTGCCGGGATATTAAGTTTTGGTAATTGTCCCTGTGTGTAAACTTCAAGCTGCCATTCTTTATCAACCTTATTAGTGACAGTATTCATTTCTTCTTTAGTAACAATGGTAATAGTAGCCTGTTCAGTTGATGGATTTGGATAAATATCCAACGAGAATAATCCACCCATGCCACAATCAACATATTCAACTGAAGTCTTACTCCAATTTGTTGCTGTTCCACAATCATTATTTGGCCGGACATGGAACAGATATGTACCTTCAGGGAGAAAGCAATCTAAAGTTCCAAAGGTATTGTAGGTTGTAAATTGAGTATATGTTTGTGTTTCTGATATATTAGTTAGTTTTATATCAAAATGATTATAGGGGTAATTATATGTAAACGAAAACTCGTTACCAAAAGAGTTATTACATAAATAACCCAAACCTTCAGAACATTCAAATTGAATTGTTGACGGGTTAACACTTGGAATTCCAACTACTATGCTTGTATTCCTAGTTGCATTTCCACAACCAGCTAAAATTGTAGCTGTGAGTGTAACTACTCCATTTGATACTCTGTTTAATGTAGCTGTATTATCAGACTGATTTAAAGTAACAATACCAGAAGAGGGATTAACACTCCAATTTACTTGTGCATTTGGAGGTAAATCATCCACCTCATATTCCTCACTTGAACATAATAGGCTTGGACCTGATATTTGTCCAGAGGTTGCGGCTAAGTTAGGTTCACCCACTGCACTATATTCTATTTTGGTTGTAGAAGGATGAGATGGTACCCACTTATTAATTTCTCGGGCTAGAAAATCATATCTGACAAAGTAAGCTGCATATTCAACATCAAAGCCTGTTGGAGTGATATTAGTAATCTCTGCCCAAGGGAAACCATCGTTTGGGTTAGCAAAACTTAAACTTATAGACTCTCTTTCTCTAAGCCAGATATTAGGAGTAGAACAAAAAGGAATGTCAAAATCAACATGCTTAGTAATTATGTATCTATCAACTTGATAGTATGATCCGGAAGAGAGACCCCATCGTGGGCCTCCAACATAAATCCATTGATCCAAAGTTGTCTGCTTTGCTGATGAACCACTAAATTCATTGCCATGATACATTATGTTTGGCTCATCTAATAATGCTAAAGCATTATAAGCATTTACTTTACCATAGCCACTTTCTTCATCAAAACCAACTGCGAGAATATCATCTGATGTGATTTGTAAAATATGGCGAACATCATCATTAGTAATTTGAAAGTTTCGGTCTTTTGCCTGAGAAATAATCAATCCTGAAACTCCAGATACAATTGGTGTTGCCATTGAAGTTCCAGATGCATACCTTGTATTATTTCCTCTCCATGTGGATAAAATGCTTGATCCTGGAGCTGATAAGTCAATATGAGGTCCTGTATTTGAGGTTTCAGAGCGTTGTAAGGCTTGATTTGTACTACCTACAGCAATAACTTCGTGTGAGAAAGCAGCTGGATACTCGGTTGGATTCCCGTCTTTATACTCGTTCCCCATTGCTGCAACAACAACTACATTATTTTCGTATGCATTTGAAAGTGCGTTATAAAGTGTGGGTACAAAGAATATAACCTGATTTAAGGGGACACCACAATCATTAAATCCATAACTTAAGTTAATTACATTTGCACCATTGTTTACCGCATAATCGATTGCGTTAGCAACATCCCAAGGAAATGCTGTTGTAGAAAAATCCCAAATAGTCCCAACAAATGGCCATTTAATATCCTGTGAACCAACCATTTTTACAGGCATTATTTTACAATTCCACATTATTCCAGCAACATCATTATCATTGTTAGTTATCGCACCAATAATACCAGCAATATGTGTCCCATGGCCAGCAAAACTTAAGGTATGATCGTCAGGTAAATCATCCATTGGATCACTATCGAGATCACCGAAATCAAATCCGGCAATAACTCTTGATCTATCCCCCGGATCAAGATCAGAATGATTATAGTCAACTCCACCATCGCAAACAGCAATTATTACGTCATTTCGACCTTTATTAATATCCCAAGCTTGCTCAGCTTCAATATCTGATAAAGGATTGATAGTAGAATTCAAGTGCCACTGATTTTCGTAATAAGTGTCATTTGGAGAAATAGAAGGTTTAATCTGGATTGGTTTTACAACATAAGTTTCAGTAACTCCCTCTAAGTACGAAAGTAAATTTGCTAATGCAGTTATTTTTGCCCTGTCATTCATTGAAAATCTTCTATAGCAACTAATTTTATCGCTATATTCATGCCCGGGTTTTAGTTTTCCATATTCGTCATACCTGTTTATAAATACAGCTGGCAATTCCCTAACATTATATTTTCTTAGAATCCTACGAATTTTACTATTTCTGATGTTTTTAGTTTTAAGAACAAAATTGGACCTACCCCCTAAATCTGGACGCTGAGTTAAGCTAGGCTGCATTTTTAAAATTAGTATTTATTTTATTAAACTCTTCTATTGTTTTATATCCCAAAGCAGAATGTCTTCTTTTTAGGTTGTACC
>Ga0307437_1001464_pt1 | contig 15732 bp, 12 predicted proteins | sample SalMarWE160390MG_FD_202146 | JGI IMG/M metagenome (GOLD analysis project Ga0307437, IMG submission 202146) | Salt marsh sediment microbial communities from the Plum Island Ecosystem LTER, Massachusetts, United States - WE1603-90 | ecosystem: Environmental > Aquatic > Marine > Intertidal zone >...
TCTGCCGTAACGGTCTTCATATGTGGCGGAAACCAGTTCACCCCCCTCACCATGAAGAATCAAATGCACCAGTTCCTCACTCAGCTCCTTGACTGGCCTGGACAGAGAAAAACCGTGGCGGCGGCCCAGAGACTGCAGTATGCTGCTGTACCAGGTGCTGACCTGTCCATTTCTTGTCCAGGGTTGGATAGCTCCTTCAACCAGGCTCAATCCCTTGTCGGGGATGACTAAATTAGGGTCAATTTCCAGTTTGCAGCCCAGTCCCGTGCAAGCCGGGCAAGCACCGTAGGGGTTGTTAAAGCTAAATGTTCTGGGAGCAATTTCCCCCAGGCTTATGCCACAATAGACGCAGGCAAAATGCTCCGAGAAAAGCAACTCCTCGCCGTCCAGGATCTTAACCAGCACCACGCCCGACCCCAGTTTTAATGCTGTCTCGATGGAGTCAGCCAGGCGAGTGTCATTTTCGTTGTGCTCTATCTGTAATCGATCAACTACCACCTCTATGGTGTGCTTCTTATTTTTATCTAACTGAAATTCCTCGGAGAGGTCATAAATCTGCCCATCAACTCGAACCCTGACAAACCCTGCCTTCTGCAAATCGTTAAGTATCGTTTGATGCTCACCTTTGCGGTCCCTGACCAGCGGTGCCAGAATCATGATGCGAGTACCCTGGGGTATTGCCTGAACGGCATCGACAATTTGCTGCACCGTCTGGCGCGAGATTTCCCTGCCACACTGAGGGCAATGAGGGTGCCCAATGCGAGCAAAAAGAAGGCGCAAATAATCATAGATTTCTGTAACCGTGCCCACAATAGACCTCGGATTATGAGGCGGCCCTTTCTGGTCAATGGATATGGCCGGGCTTAGCCCTTCGATGTAATCAACGTCTGGTTTCTCCATCTGCCCCAGGAACTGGCGGGCATAGGCAGAAAGGGACTCTACATAGCGGCGCTGCCCCTCGGCGTATATAGTATCGAAAGCTAAGGAGCTTTTTCCTGAGCCGGAAACACCGGTGATAACCACCAGCTTGTTTCTGGGGATAACGACGTCTATATCCTTAAGGTTGTGTTCTCTGGCACCCTTGATAAATATGGCATCTGGCATGATGCTCTATTGTAACATTGCTGCTCAGGCTTTCTCAAAAGAAGGTTTTAGGGTTAAAGAACTAGAGTCAGCAGGCTTAACGGGGGTAGCACTTCAAGATTTGCTAACAGTGCCTGCCCCTATATGATATAATAATATATAGTTAATGCTGGCCCCTTGGGAGGAAACAATGAGGCGTAAGATTGTTATCTCGGCATTGATTGCAGCAATTTTGCTTACTGCGAGTTGTATCTTCTGGGGCTCGGCTGTCTACATAGATCCACCCGGCATAACTGGCGATAGTTCAGGTGGCGCTATAGTTACGTATGCCGTTTACGAAACGCTGACGAAGCAGGACTATTATATTCAGAGAATAAGTCCCGCGGGAGATTTTCTGTGGGGAGGAAAGGGTGTATTGATTGGCAGCACCGGAAATGGTATTCCATATTCAGAAGCAGTAAGCGATGGCTCAGGGGGTACCATTGTTACGTGGGGGGAGTGCCTTACGGAGGTACCGGGCGAACCACCATCCTGTCAAACCTACGTTGCTAGAATCGATGCCGAAGGGCATGTTGAATGGCGAAAGGACATACCAGGCGATGCCCAGGTAATACCCGATGGGTCGGGAGGAGTCACTATTGCCTTTGATGACCTTTATGGGGACCTATGCGTTCTCAAGATAGACAGGGAAGGCAATCTTCCCTGGGGCGAGGATGGAGTGTCATTAAACCTGTCCGGAGCTGTCTCACAGAGTGACATTGCCAGTGACAATTCAGGCGGCGTCATCGTCGTCGGGCACTACACCAACCCTTCCGCTCAGAGGGTAGATTCTGGGGGGAATACATTATGGCAAACGGGTGGTGTGCAAGTATGTGTTAGTTGGCCAGCCTCACAACCTCACGTAGTTAGCGATGGTGTGGGTGGAGCCATAATCGCGTACGAGAAATGCATATCCTGTGGAGACGGTTCACAAGGCTGCTGCGATTTGGATATCTATGCCCAAAGGATAGACGCCGAGGGCAATGTACTGTGGGGGCCGGATGGTGTGCCTGTTTGTGTTGAACCATTACCGCAGCAGGACCCGGGAATAGTAGATGATGGTGCCGGCGGCGCCATCGTCTTTTTCGTTACTCACTTTTTGATTGGAGATTCTCCTTATCCGGCTATCCACGCCCGAAGGATAGATGCCGATGGCCATAAATTGTGGAATGAGGATGTTGTGCTTTGGCCGGGTATGAATCATTTCCTGGTAAGCGACGGTTCTGGTGGGGCTATCAGCGTGTGGTATGGTGACGACGGAATAGGCGCAGGAGCTCAGAGGTTAGATGCTGCGGGGAGAAAGTTGTGGGGACCTGAGGGGACCCCGCTGACCTTCCGCAACTTACACTTTCCACTAGCAGTCCCGGATGGTTGCGGAGGGGTCTTCATCTCCTGGTCAGGTGTTGAATTCACAGGCTACGAAGTTTCCCAAGTTTCATTCTATGTTCAAAGAGTAGACCCCGAGGGCAACCTTCCATGGGGAGCTGAGGGAATCCTGCTAAATCCCTAGGACTTACAGCCTTCCTCAAGGTTTAGCGGTGGTGCCTGCCCCGTTGTATAATAATATACGGGTAATGCTGGGCTTTGCCAGGAGGAAACAATGAGGCGCAGGGTTGTTATTTTGGCGCTGGCTGTCATAATCTTACTTATTGCGAATTGTGGCCCCTACCGACCTATGCATATTACCCCGGCTGCCATGACTTGGGACAATTCGGGCGGTGCTATAGCTTTCTACCAAATTCAGGACATGTCCGACGCCCACTTTCATTTCGAATTTTACGCTCAAAAAATAAGTCCTCAGGGAGACTTTCTCTGGGGTGAAAGCGGCACATTGATTGCCAGTGGTAATGCAACCTTCTATTGGACATGTGACTTATACGCAGTAAGCGATGGCTCAGGAGGCGCCTTTGTTATGTGGAGGGAGCCCCTTCCCGAACCACCGTACCACTCACAACCTCATGTTGCCAAAATTGATTCTGGAGGGAATGTTGAATGGGAAAGGGACATACCAGGCGTTGACCAGGTAATACCTGATGGGTCGGGAGGAGTCATCATTGCTTATAGTGCCTCCGTTCTGAAGATAGATGCCGAAGGCAATCTTCCCTGGGGCGAAGATGGAGTGTCATTAGACCTGGGTTTGTCTGACATCGCCAGTGATAATTCAGGCGGCATCATCGTCGTTAGCTACGCCGTCGGCAATATTTGCGCGCAGAGGGTAAATTCTGGGGGGAACATATTATGGCAAACGGGCGGTGTGGAAGTATGTGGTATCCGAGGCGGAGAAGCTCAGGTAGTAAGCGATGGCTCAGGTGGAGCCATAATCGCATATGAGCGGTACATACCCTGGGGGGACGGTAAACAAGGCAACCGCGATGTGGATATCTATGCTCAAAGGATAGATGCCGAGGGTAATATATTGTGGGGGCCGGATGGTGTGCCCGTTTGTGTTAAACCAACATGGTCGTATGACCCTGCAATAATAGATGATGGTGCAGGCGGCGCTATCGTTTTTTTTGTTACTCACCTTCCCATTGGAGATTATCATTATCCAGCTATCCACGCCATAAGGATAGATGCCGATGGCCATAAATTGTGGCCCGAGGATGTTCAGGTCTGGGAAGGCGCGTATGTTTCCGCAATAAGCGATGGTTCTGGTGGAGCCGTCAGCGTGTGGTGTAGTGACGAGGAAGGTGAGGCAAGAGTTCAGAGGTTAGATGCTGCGGGGAGAGAGTTATGGGGACCTGACGGGACCACGCTGACCCTACGGGACGTGTACCTATCACGAGTAGGCCCGGACGGTTGTGGAGGAGTCCTCATGTCCTTGTCGGCCGTTGAATTCACAGGTGACGAAGTTTCCGCAGTTTCATACTATGTTCAAAGAGTAGATCCCGAGGGCAACGTCGTGTGGGGAGATGAGGGAACCCTGCTGAATCCCTAAAGTTTAGTAATAGTGGCTGCCCCGTTAGGTAATATATGATATAATATAGTTAATGCTGGACTTTGTGGGAGGAAACAATGCAGCGTAAGATTGTTATCTCAGCATTGATGGGGGTTATCTTTCTTACTGCGAGTTGTATCCCCGGTGGCATGGCTGTCCCTATCTCACCACCAGCTATAACTGGCGATAATTCAGGTGGCGCTATAGTTACGTATGCCGTTTACGAAACGCTGACGGAGCAGGACTATTATGTTCAGAGAATAAGTCCCGCGGGAAATTTTCTCTGGGGAGAAAGGGGTGTGTTGATTGGCGGCACCGGGAATGGTATTCCATATTCAAAAGCAGTAATCGATGGCTCAGGGGGTGCCATTGTTATGTGGAGCGAGTGTCTTCCGCAGGTACCGGGGGAACCACCGTCCTGTCAAAGCTACGTTGCTAGAATCGATGCCGAAGGAGATGTCCAATGGCAATGGGGAAGGAAGGGAGTGGAAATCTATAGCATGATCGCCGATGGCGCCGGAGGCATCATTATGGGTGTTGTGGCCGGTGACACGAAGCCGTCCCTTGTCAAGATAGATAGCGAAGGCAATCTTCCCTGGGGTGAGGATGGAGTGTCAGTAGGGCTATGGCCGGAACGTTCGGATGAGATGGCCAGCGATAATTCAGGCGGTGTCATCGTCGTTGAAAGCACTTTTCAGGGCTCTGATACTGTTTACGCTCAGAGGGTAGATTCCCAGGGAAATATACTATGGCAGCCAGGTGGTGTACAAGCATATACTGGCCCTGCGGAAGAAGCTCAGGTAGTAAGCGATGGTGCCGGTGGAGCTATAATCGCATATATGCGGGACATACCCTGTGACGACGGCGTTGGTTTTTGTGATTCGGATATCTATGCTCAAAGGATAGACGCCGAGGGCAGCGTACTGTGGGGGCCGGATGGTGTGCCCATTTGTACCGAATCAGCAGTGGTCCAGAACCCCCAAATTGTAGATGATGGTGCCGGCGGCGCTATCGTCTTTTTCGTGGATGAACGCGGCGTCTGTGCCCAGAGGGTAGATGCCGATGGCCATATATCGTGGGACGAGGATGTTGAGCTTCCGGCTACTCCCTGTTATTACCTGGTAAGCGATGGTTCCGGCAGAGCTTTTTGCGTGTCATATGATCGTGTGGCTCAGTGGTTAGATGCTAGTGGGACAAAGTTGTGGGGACCTGACGGAATTACCTTCACCACCCGAGACATACACGAATCAGGACTGGCCCTAGTGCCTGACGGTTGCGGAGGGGTGCTCATTTCATGGGAAGCAGACGTAAAATTCAGAAACTATGAAGTCTCCGACGTCTCATACTATGTTCAAAGAGTAGACCCTGAGGGCAACCTTCCATGGGGAGATGAGGGAATCCTGCTGAATCCCTAGGACTTACCGCCTTCCTCGGTTAAATCAGGCCACCAAAATGCATTAATACCGGTGCCAGCATCAGTGAAATCACCGACATTAGCTTGAGCATTATGTTCAAGGACGGTCCGGCAGTATCTTTCATGGGGTCACCGGCTGTATCTCCAACGACAGCTGCTTTGTGAGCGTCCGAGCCTTTACCCCCAAGCTTACCGGACTCAATCCACTTTTTAGCGTTATCCCAGGCGCCGCCAGCGTTGTTTAAGGTGATGGCAAGAATAAAACCGGTAGCCAGGGCGCCGATAAGGAAGCCAGCCAGGGCATATTTCCCCAGAACTACTCCCACAATCACAGGTGCAACTATCGTCATTATGGAGGGAAGCAACATTTGCTTCAATGCTATTCTGGTGGCAATATCCACGCATTTGCCATATTCAGGCTTGGCTGTCCCTTCCATCAAGCCCTTAATCTCACGCCACTGCCGGCGAACTTCCTCTATAATCGCTGATGTAGTCACTCCCACCGATTTCATTGTCATAGCGCAAAAGATAGGAGGCATAAGGGCACCTATAAATATACCGACAATAACCGGGACGCTCAGCAAGCTTAATGCCTCAGGCAATACCAGTTCGCCTCCGGAGACAGTCACAATGCCTACAGCCATAGCGAAGGCCAGAATCAAGCCCAGGGAATTCAAGGCGGCAGCACCGATGGCGAATCCCTTACCTGTGGCAGCGGTGGTGTTGCCCAGAGAATCTAAAGCGTCGGTTTTCTCGCGCACCTCCTCCGGTAACCCCGCCTGAGTGGTGATGCCTCCGGCATTGTCGGCTATAGGTCCGTATGCATCGGTAGCCAGTGTCACGCCCAGGGTAGACAACATACCGACAGCCGCCAAAGCCACACCATAGAAGCTGCCGAACCTGTACGCTACAGCAATCGCTATGGCTATCAAGACTATCGGTGGCCAGGTGCTCATCAGACCGGTGGCAAAGCCTCTAATTATAGTGGCACCAGCACCAGTGGTGGAAGCTTCAGAAATTTCCTGCGTCGGCTTAAAGGCATAGGAGGTGAAATAGTTTGTGCTTTCCCCCATTAAGGCACCGGCTGCAAGGCCGGCAAGCATCGCCCAGAAAAGGCTTAGACTGGCACCCAGAAAATAAATCACCAGGAAACCAAATACCGCTGTCAATATCGTGGCGCCAAGTGTGCCGCGACGTAAAGCTCCCAGGAGAGCAGACATATCTACCTTCTCTCCAACTCTGACCAGAAAGCAGCCAATTATGGAGGCTACGATGCCGCCAGCCATAACCAGGAGAGGCAACCACCAGGCAGCTTGTAGAGCAGCCTCGGTTGAGAGTCCAGTAAATAGCTTTGTCAGCCATGGTGCTATTACGACACCAACAGTTGTAAGCGTCATAGTAGCAATGACAGTCTCCACATAGGACTCAAGGAGGTCAGCACCCATGCCACATACATCGCCCACGTTGTCGCCTACATTGTCGGCTATTACCGCAGCATTCCTGGGGTCGTCCTCCGGTATCCCCGCCTCCACCTTGCCCACTAGGTCAGAACCGGCATCAGCCCCTTTGGTGAAGATGCCGCCGCCTACCCTGGCAAAAAGAGCTACCAGTGAAGCCCCGGTACCATAGGCGGGAATTATAAACAAGAACTCGTTTTCAGGGAGCCCATGCCATGCAAAATAGAGAATAGATAGCCCTATGATGCCAATGCTGACTACAGTCAGCCCCATAACCGCTCCACCCCGGAAAGAAACCCTTAGCCCCTGATTCAGGCTCTTCTGTGCCGCAGCACAGGTCCGGCCATTGGTCCTCAGCGCCATGTTCATGCCGGCGTAGCCAGCACCCATGGAGCATAGAGCACCAAAGACAAAGGCTACACTCAATCTCCAACCCAGGCCGGGGATGACCGCTAGAGCAATGGCTATTATCGCTACCACAATGCCCAATGTGCGATATTCCCTGTGAATAAAAGCAAGTCCCCCTTCCTTAATAGCGGCGGAAATCTCCCTGAGCTTCTCCGAGCCCTGGTCCTGCCTTAAAACATAGCGCACGAAGAATGCAACTACGCCAGCCGCTACAAGCCCCACGACTACACAAATCCAGACTAAGTCCATGGCTTTTCCTCCTGTATATACACAAAATTAGGGCACTCAAGCCAAGTCAAGGTGCCCTCGCTTCTGTTTGCTAAGATATGCATACTAGAGACGTCAGTTTAATACAAAAGGCACCAGCCGTCAATGATTGGAATCATCTGCGTTGGGACAAAGGAAAAAATTGACCGTGGTTTGGGCTGAAGTGTAAAATCAGCCTTTAAAGCGTACAAAAGTAGGCGCAAGTGGCCGATAGCCTTGAAGAGACAAAAGGTCAGAGATGCTGAGATAATCAATGGTCGTTGATTACACTTCAAAAACGGCTTTGAAATAGACTGGAGAGGAGCTAGAAATGGATTTTGAACTTAGCGAAGAACAAAAGATGTTCCAGGCAATGGTGCGGGATTTTTGTGCCGGGGAAATCGAACCCCACGCTGCTGAATGGGATGAGACAGAGAAGTTTCCCTATGATGTCATTAAAAAGATGGCTGACGCCGGGTTGCATGGTGTGCACTTTCCCGAAGAGTATGGGGGAAGTGGGGACGAATTAACTTTCGCCATAGCCACTGAGGAGATTTCCCGTGCCTGTGCCGGGATAGGTGTAGCGTATCTCGTTAGCCTTGGTCTGGGTATGTATCCCATCGTCATGCATGGCACTGAACAGCAGAAGAGTCACTATATTTCCCGTGTGATTAATGGGGCGATGGTGGCTTTCGCCTTAACTGAGGCTATGGCTGGCAGCGATGTCGCCGCTATGGAAACAAAATATGCCCGGGATGGCGATTATTATGTTCTGAATGGCCAGAAGATTTTCATAAGTAATGGTGCCGAGGCTGATTTTGTAACCACCTTTGCTACCAAGGACAAGTCGCTAGGCTATCGTGGCATCAGTGCCTTTGTCGTGGATAAAGGTACTAAGGGCTTCTCTGTGGGCAAACTAGAAAGAAAAATGGGACTGCACCCTGCTTCGGTAGCGGAGCTTATCTTCGATGATTGTAAAATACCTGTGGCTAATATGTTAGGCGAAGAAGGTAGAGGCTTCAGGATAGCTTTAGAAGGCATAGACGCCAGCAGGGTCAGCATAGCTGCTCAAGCACTGGGTATTGCTCAAGCCGCTTATGATGCTGCCGTGGCCTATGCTAAGGAGAGGAAACAATTTGGCGCCGAAATCGCTCGTCTTCAAGCAATCCAGTGGATGATTGCCGATATGGCTACGGAAATAGACGCTGCCCGGTTGCTGATTTACAGGGCTGCCTGGTTAACTAAGAAAGAAGGGCATGCTCCTCCTAAAGAAGCGGCAATGGCCAAGCTTTTCGCCTCCGAGGCAGCTCACAGGGTTTGCCACAAAGCTGTTCAGATATTCGGTGGCTATGGCTATACCAAAGACTTTGCCGTGGAACGCTACTACCGTGACCAGAGAATAACTGAGATTTACGAAGGAACATCGGAGATGCAGAGGTGGACGATTGCCCGCCAGGTATTGGGTGTAAAGTGAGGGGCTAATTATGTTTACAGACAAAACCTTGCAAGAAGTAGGGGAGGGTAAGAAGAGGTGGGAGAAGGAAGCAGGGAAAGCCGGAAGGCAAAAGGCTGAGAAGGGGAAAAGATTTTCCACCGTTTCCGACCTGGAGATAAAGGAGATTTATACCCCGGAAGATATCAAGGACCTGGATTATTCCAAAGATATTGGCTATCCCGGCATTTACCCCTTTACCAGGGGCTGCCAGCCTACAATGTACCGGGGAAGGGAATGGACCTTTCGTATGTTCTCCGGGATGGGCAGTGCCGAGGATACTAATAAAAGATGGCATCATCTGCTTAAGGAAGGTGAGACTGGGCTGAGCACTGCCTTCGACTTCCCCACCTTGATGGGATACGACACCGATTCGCCCCGGGCTAGAGGTGAGTGTGGGAGATGTGGCGTGGCCATTGATACCCTGAGAGATTTCGAGATTCTGACTCATGCCATTCCTCTGGACAGTGTCACTACTTCTATGACTATTAATCCCCCTGCCTCCATACTCTGGGCAATGTATCTGGTTGTCGCCGATAAATCAGGGATAAGCTGGGATAAAATCGGGGGCACGATTCAAAACGATATGCTCAAGGAATTTATTGCCCAGAAGACGTTCATGCTCCCGCCCGAGCCGTCAATCAGGTTGATAAGCGATACCATCGAGTTCGGCACCCAACATGTTCCCCTCTGGAATCCTATAAGCATCAGCGGCTACCATATTCGGGAAGCAGGCTCCACTGCTATTCAGGAATTGGCTTTCACCCTGGCTGACGGGATAGCCTATGTCCGGGATATCATTGAGCGAAAGAAGCTGGATGTTGATTCCTTTGCCCCTCGGCTTTCCTTCTTCTTTAATTCTCATCTCGATTTCTTCGAGGAGATTGCCAAGTTCCGGGCAGCGAGAAGGATGTGGGCTGGGATTATGAGAGATAGATTCAAAGCTAAGAATCCTCGCTCCTGGTGGATGCGGTTCCATACTCAAACGGCAGGTTGTTCTCTAACCGCCCAACAGCCCTACAATAATATAGTCAGGACTACCACTGAGGCTCTGGCCGCGGTCATGGGTGGGACGCAGTCTCTACATACCAATGCCCTCGATGAGACCCTGGCTTTGCCCTCTGAATCTGCTGCTACCATTGCTCTGCGCACCCAGCAAATCCTCGCCGATGAAATAGGTGTCACCAACACCATAGACCCCCTGGCGGGGTCTTATTTTATAGAGTCTTTGACCAACCAGATGGAAGAAAAGGCCTGGGAATACATCAATAAGATAGACAGTATGGGAGGCATGCTGGCTGCTATTGATAAAGGTTTTCCACAAATGGAGATTGCCGATGCTGCCTATCATTACCAACGGCAGATAGATAACGGAGAGAAGGTCGTGGTGGGGGTGAATAAATATGTTATTGAAAAAAAGGCTCCTCCCGAAATACTAAGAATAGATGAAGAGGTCGAAGAAAGGCAGATTGCCAGGTTGCAGAAAGTAAAAAAGGAGAGGGATAACCGCAGGGTGGCCCAAATTTTGAACGACCTTCGCGCTGCTTCCAGGACGGACAAAAACTTAATGCCCTATGTGATAGAGGCGGTAAGGGAATACACTACTGAGCAAGAAATCTGTGATGTCTGGAGAGATGTCTTCGGGGAATATCGAGACCCTGGATTCTATTGAACTCCACTCCCGAAATTTCCCTCTCCCATGAATAGTCTTCCCTCTCCCTCGAAGGGAGAGGGTTAGGGTGAGGGTGAGGCAGGGTGAGGGTGTAGTGCGAGGCTTTAGCCTCGTGCAAGAAATACCCTGTAGTGGCGGGGCTCGTCCCCACCCTGTAGTGGCGGGGCTCGTCCCCGCCAAAGGGGGAATGAGAAGGGAAGGAAAGCTTAAAATCCCCCTCTTAAGATAAGAGGGGTCAGGCCTGCCCGCCGAACAAATTCTTTGGCAGGCGGGGGAGTTATGAAGTAGCGGCGGGGTTCATCCCCGCCCTGTAGTGGCGGGGCTTGTCCCCGCCTAAACGGAGATTAGCTGGAAGGAAAGGTAATATGAAGAACTCAGAAAGAAGGATACGGATTTTAGTCGCCAAGCCCGGCCTGGACGGACATGACCGGGGAGCGAGGGTCATAGCCAGGGCTTACCGGGATGCCGGGTTCGAGGTGGTATATACTGGCTTGCATCAGACGCCGGAGCAAATTGTCGCTGCGGCGTTACAAGAGGATGTTGACCTGATCGGGCTGAGTGTTCTCTCCGGGGCTCATATGTATTTATTTAAGCAGGTGCTCGAGTTGCTAAAAGCCAACAAAGCGGATGATGTAATGGTCATCGGTGGAGGCATCATTCCTGAAGAAGACATTCCCAAGCTTAAGAAGCTGGGAATCAAAGAAATATTTTTACCGGGCACCTCTCTCGATAAGATAGTAGCCTGGGTAAAAGATAACGTCAAGCCGCGCTGCTGAAGCTAAGCTCACAGCGCATCCAAGAATAGCTCGAAGTAACCTATTTTGATTGCTCTTTAGAGCGTTGTTCAGCTTCAGAATCCCCCCGCACGTGTAAATTGTCTCTATTCTCAGAATATGTCAGGGAATGGGATTAAACGAAGAGGGACAGCTTTAGCTGCTGTCCCTGCTTTCATGCCCCTGGGCGTCTATTCTAAGATGATTTCAAAAAACTATGGTTTCGCTGCTTGAATAAACCCCCAATTTGTTAGTTCCTTAATGATTTTAATGAAAGCCTCATCCATGCTCTGAGTAGTAAGTGGTGCCCATACGATTTCCCTTATGTTCGTGTGAACCTCTACTCCTTTCTGTACAAGCAGGATAATCCTGTTTCCAAACACTCCTCTTGCTCTACCTAACTCATCAGCTACATTCAATCCCATATAATGTTTGCCAGTCTTCTTGTTAATTGCCTTTCCTTTGGTGGCTAAGCAAATCGCAAAATCTGCTTGAGCCTGTGTCCAATCAACTTGCCCTTCTATGCTCCTTCCATCGCTTGCCTCTGCCTCAGCAATGAAGTATCCAACACCAAGAGTATCCAAGAAGTCTTTCAATCTATTGAGTTGCTCAGTTTCTCCCTCATGAGCAATAAAGGCTTTTGGTGGTTCTGACTTAGTTACCCCTGATTTATCCAGCAATTCTCCTGTTTGGGGATCTCTTTTTCCGACTCTAATGTCTCTCTTAATCTTGCCAAGTGCAAGTGACGTTGCCTGTATGATTTGGTCAAGTGAACTCACGACAAGCGGAGTTGGTATGTAACTCATAGCGTGCATCCATAGCTCCTCCTGCCCGGTCTGAGGTATTCCAGTCGCATCTGATATCAGGTTCTTCAATGCACCTATCTTATCTGCAAGCAAATCATGTAGTTCCCAGGCTCTTCCAGCTTCTCTCGTTGTCAGATCTTCATGTCTTACTATTACTTCCTGTCTGAGCGAATAGTATTCATCAAGCTCCGTACATAAGGTCTCGAGCTCTTGCTGAATGTCAGTCATAGTCCGCACTCCTTCATTGCTTCAAAGCGTGTTGGAGAGATTGCATTACATTGACGATTCTATCCCCCGCAGTAGTGGGTGTCAATTGTGGCGCGGTGCTCCCTTTGCTCTACTTGCTCATGTCTTCTCTCTAAGGTTGGGTGAGAGGTGAGGGGGCTGCTCATTCCTCAATGTTCGTGAAGAGTCTTCTTCAAAGCAAGCCACGCTGACTGGTGCAGTTCCCAGGATTGGTCGTGGTATAATCAATTAAAGATAGAAAAATGACTAGTGCAATAATCGGTGGTGCAATAGCTGCTGTCATAGGTGCTTTGTGCTACGCTATCGCTGGTTTATGCCTAGAACGTCGTCGTAAAAAAGCTCAACAAATAGCAATAGTTAATGCTCTAATCACCGAGACAGAGGAGAATCTAACAATCTGTAAATCTTCTGATATACGTGAATTCTGGTGGCAGGCACAGTATCAGCTAGAAGCTTATCAGTCTTACAAAGGTCAACTTTGGTTCCTACCCGAAGACGTGCTTGATGAATTAATCGCTGCTACGATTAACATGAGGGGTCTCAATATTGGCATTCAAGCGTATCTTTCGCGAGTAGCCTACGGTCAGTCCGTCGATGCAAAGCCTATACTACCAGCACAAGACCTAATTGAAGGGCTTAAACTCATTCACGAAGACCTACAAGAATGGAAACAGAAACATGCTCATTGTAGATTGTGAAATTTAGTTTCTACTGTTTGTCGTAGACTTCGAAATTTTGTCTCGATAAATCGCAATAATTCGGGATTGCGACACACGTAATTAGCATTTATTTATGACATCGCAATATTGCCAGAATTGAGAAAAGCTTGGACTCAATGGCGTGGCGGTGTTTCTGAAATATTAAACACACTAATATAAAACCCCCGACTACAGGAAAGGCAAACCACTCGTGGGTAACTTCATACCACGCAGTTAGCCAAAACGCTAAGAATAGCACAGGAATAATGAAAGTATGGACAACTTCTAACCTACGTTCTAGCCATAGCGATAAGTTCATGAAAGAATAGAGGGCTGAAATGAGCATTCCTAATATTGCGACAGCATGAACCAGGCAGAGTAATGTACAGGCATTAACCAGCGTGTTTTTCGTATCTGCAACGACCAATTGGACAAAGACAGCAACAAGAAAAGCACTTGCTATTAAGAAATAACCTAGCCTCTCGTATTGCCCCCGTATGTATTGGATTTTATCGTCTTTTCGTTTTAGCATTTCCCTAGAATCTCTGCTAGCGGGATTGTAGTCTCATATGTGAACTTGTGTCAACAGTTCGTGTTTCTTTGCTCTATTTGTTCATGTCTTCTATATGTAATTAATAGGTGATATAATCCTGACAAACGGGAAACTCAAATGGCACAGAGACAACGGAGAATCAGAATAGAATTTTGGGTGGGTGTGATAGTTGTTGCTCTTCTGGCATACGCATTGATAGCGGATTGGTGGAAAGAGCACTCAGTATTGGGTTGGATAATAGTTGGGGTTATACTGGCGATATTGGGTTTTTCCATATACCGATTCCCAGCGTTTCGTGGATTGCTTTTTAGGACAGCAAAGAAGGCTGGTGAAAGCATAGCGTATGAAACAGCGGAGTCTGGGCGTGAACCTATGCCTCCGTACATAAGAGCAAACATATTGCAAAGAGCGGAGCACAGATGTGAGAATCCCGATTGTAGGTCGAACGTTAGGCCAGAAATTCATCATATAGATGGCGACCGCAACAATAATAGATTCAGAAATCTGATTGCACTTTGTCCTAATTGTCATACAAGGGCAGGTCATGGCGAGTATAGCAACAGCCAACTTAGAAATTGGGTACAGAGAAGTTGGGAAACCTCCAAAAGGGGTAGACCAAGACCTCGGTACTGACTGGATTTTCTCTGTAAACTAAACCTTAACCTTCCCCCCAAGGTAATTATGGTTGTGAAATCCTGATAGAGTGGGTGATGCCAAGAATCAAACACTGTAAGGAGGTATATTGACTTATGTTCTTAATTCCCATATGATGTATCAAAAGGGAAGGAGGTGAAGCTATGCCATTTTGTCCTAATTGTGGGAAAGAGGTAAGCGAAGGAATCAAGTTTTGCCCTGAATGTGGCGAGAGGCTCAAGAAGGAGTTTACTCCTGAGGAGAAAGAACAGTATATACAAGAACTTGAAGCGTCTGATAAGGAAGAGAAACCAACCGAGAGACCAAAAAGAACAAAGAGCCAGTTAGCAGGTATCATCGTAGGTTCAATTGTAGCTATCACCATAATCATTGCGGCCGTTGCTATCTGCTCTCCTCCTGAACTTCCTGCTCTGACAGCTAGCGAGCAGAACTATGCTGCAACTATAGCAGATCATGGTGAAAGGGTTGGTGAAGCAATGAGTAACCTTAGCGTCCTAATGGGGAATCCACAGATTGGCTATGATGAATGGACAATAGATGTAGCTACTGAGGTTACAATAATACGGCTACTCTATGAAGAAGCACAAGAGATAGAGCCCCCCAGTTCTATGGCTCATATTCACAACAACTATATGCAAGCTATGTGGCATTATGATAGGGCTATGGACTTTTTAGTTGAAGGGATAGATGCATTGGATGCCGATTTGATAGACCAGGCAACGTCAGAAATAGAGGTGGCTACTGAATATATTAATGAAGTAGCAGAACAGACAGCGGATTTCGTTGCAGCCCATTCTACTTGAACTTGAAGTCATTGGTTCAGGCATTGCCGTATTCTACCATTGGATAATCATAACAAAGCAGAAGAGGGATTGGTTTGATGAATAGACTTAAGGATGGGAATAATTTAAGGCTGTTATCATGACTTCAGATTGCATAAGAGGTACAGGAAGCTAGTTTGGGATATTTACTCCAGGACTGGTTTCAGCCATTTGAAACAAGGAGGTTGAATATGTCAGAAGGCACGGACAAAGAGTGGTTGATAGCATTTATGTCTGTTTATAAACAAGCAAGGCCGACAATTGAAACTGTTGCGAAATTGGATTCAGATGGCCATCCGGCGAGTCCTGATGGTTTAGTTGAAGGCTATAGACTCCTGTCGCCTGTATTGCAGTCAATGAAAGGGATGCCGAAACCCCCCAACAAGGAGCTGCGTAAGATTAAAGATAACCTGGAGAAGACACTTGAGATGA
>Ga0307437_1001470_pt1 | contig 15709 bp, 12 predicted proteins | sample SalMarWE160390MG_FD_202146 | JGI IMG/M metagenome (GOLD analysis project Ga0307437, IMG submission 202146) | Salt marsh sediment microbial communities from the Plum Island Ecosystem LTER, Massachusetts, United States - WE1603-90 | ecosystem: Environmental > Aquatic > Marine > Intertidal zone >...
GGCTGCCGCTCCGTCGAGCCCGGACCCCTCTCGCTCCAGGACGACCACCCCCGATGCGCCCAGGGTGACGATGACGGCCTTGCGCACTCCCGGACCCCCGGCGCCATCCTCGATCAGTGGTCCGGCACGCTCCGCCACTTCCCGGGCGTCGTCGGTTCGGCTGCCCGCCCGATGGCTCTGGGTGGAGAGCAGCGTCGCCAGCTCGTTGCGATTGGGCGTGATGATGTCCGCCAGAGAGAGGAGCGCCCGATCTATCCCTATGGCCGGGGCGGGATTGAGGATGGTCGTCGCGCCCGCGGCGTGAGCGCAGACCAATGCCTCGCGGACGACGTGGAGCGGCACCTCGTTGCAGACCAGGACGACGTCGCCGGCCAGGCGGCCCAGCCGGCCCAGGCAATCGCGGGCGTAGCCCTCCTCGATCGCCCCGTTGGCCCCGGGCACGACAGCGATCTCGTTCTCGCCCGCGGCGTCCACCAGGATCAGGGCCATGCCGGTGGGCTGGCCGGGGAGCGAGGCCACCATGGAGACGTCCACCCGTTCGGAGGCCAGCGCCCGCCGGGCCTCACCCTCGAATGAGTCGTCTCCCAGTGCCCCGATGAACAGCGTGGGGCGGCGCAGCCGGGCGGCAGCCACGGCTTGATTGCCCCCCTTGCCGCCGTGATGACGCTCGTAGCTGCCGCCGGTGACGGTCTCGCCGGGATGCGGCAGGGCCGGCACGCGGGCCACGAGGTCGATGTTTACCGAGCCGACCACGATCACGCGGCCGCTCATCTTCGTGCCTCCGATCGCTTCGGAGCGGCGACGTCCTGCGCCGCGCCTTTTCCCTGCTGATTGTGCGGCAAGCGCGACTCAGTGGCACGGCCGGACGGGCAACGCCGGCGCGAAGGCGCCGGACGATCTCATACCGAAGGGAAGTGGCGGGCTCGACCGGATTCGAACCGGCGATCTCCAGCGTGACAGGCTGGCATGTTAGGCCGCTACACCACGAGCCCGTGCCGACGGCGAAGGATAGCAGGTGGACGCCGGAAATGCCCGCGCCCGCGCCGGCTCTCGGCGGCTCCGCTGGCTCGCGGACCTATACTCCATAGATGAGCAGCGACGGCCGTGGCGGCGGCCTCGTCGATCTCCGCAGCGACACTGTCACACACCCCACGCCGGCCATGCGCAAGGCCATGGCCGAAGCCGAGCTGGGCGACGACGTCTTCGGCGACGACCCGACGGTCAATTGCCTGGAGGAGCGCACCGCCGAGCTGCTGGGCAAGGAGGCCGGCCTGTTCGTCGCCTCGGGCACGATGGGCAACCTGGTGGCCCAGCTCGGCCACCTCGGCCGGGGCCAGGAGACGATTGCCGGAGCCAGCACCCACATCGTCGCTGACGAGCAGGCAGGCCATGCCGTCGTCGCCGGTACCTCGGTCCGCCAGATGCCGGAGCGCCCGGACGGGACCTGGGATCTCGAGGCGCTGAAGGAAGCCTTCCGCGACCCCGACGACATGCACGAGCCGATCACCGGCCTGGTGGCGCTGGAGAACACCCACGCCCACACCATGGGCCGGCCGCTCAGCCTGGAGTACTCGGCGGCAGTGGCGGCCGTCGCCCACGACCACGGCGTTCCGCTGCACGTCGACGGGGCCCGCCTCTTCAACGCCACCACGGTCCTGGGGCTGCAGCCGAGAGATCTGGCCGAGCCGGCCGACTCGGTCACCGTCTGCCTGTCGAAGGGCCTGGCTTGCCCGATCGGCTCGGTGGTGGTCGGCAGTCGCGACTTCGTCGCCCGGGCCCGCCGCGGCCGCAAGCTCGTCGGCGGCGGGATGCGCCAGGTGGGCGTGATCGCGGCGGCGGGACTGGTGGCCCTCGCCGACGGCCCCGAGGGCACGATCGAGCGCCTGGCCGAGGACCATGCCAACGCCCGCCGCCTGGCCGAGGGCCTGGCTCAGCTGCCGGGAGTCGAGTCCGCCGGCGGCCTGGCCCAGCCCGAGCCCGGTCCTCTCGACCCGGCTCGCGTCCTGACCAACTTCGTCGTCTTCCGCGTGGTCGGCGGGCCTCCCGCGCGGGCAGCCTTCCTGGAAGCCCTGCGCGCTCGCGGCATCCTCATGGTGGAGTACCCTCACGGAACGATCCGCGCCGTGACCCACTACGGCGTCACCGAATCGGACATCGAGCGCGTCCTGGCGGCTTGCACGGCAACCCTCCGAGAAACCCCGATGCCCGCCTCAACGATGGAGCGCTAGATGGCACAGTACGAACTCCCGCGGCCCGTCACCGCGGAGCCCGGGCCAGCGGATGCCCGGTTCTGGGATATCGTCGAGGCCGATTTCCGGCGGCGCATCGACCGCAGCCCGATCATGGCCTCGTACCTGGGCCTGCACCACAACGACGACAAGCTGGACGACGCCAGCCGGGACCGGGTCGAGCAGGATATCGCCGACGCCCATCGCCTCGAGCGCGACCTGCAGGCCGTCGAGGCCAGGGGCCTTTCGTGGCAGGTCCAGGTCGAGCGCGAACTGGCCCTGCACAACGTCCGGCGCGAGTTGTTCGACCTGGAGGCCCATCGCGTCTGGGAGCGTCGATCTACGGCCATCGACGGCGTGGGCGATTCGCTGTTCGCCGTCTTCGCTCGGGACTTCGCGCCGCTCGCCGAGCGCCTCGTCTCCCTGACCGGCCGCCTGGAGCGCGTGCCCGCATTCCTGAAGCAGCACAAGACCCGGGCCACGGCGCCCCAGGTCCGGCTGTGGCAGGAGCTCGAGATCGAGTCCGGCGGAGACCTGCCGGCCTTCTTCGGGGAGGTCCAGGCCGCGGGCCGCGGCGTCCTGGACGAGAAGCAGCAGGCCCGCCTCGACAAGGCTGCCAAGAAGGCCGCGGCCGCGGTGACGGCTCACGTCAAGTGGCTCGAGGCCGGCATGGACAAGGCGGTGGAGCCGTGGGCCATCGGCTCGGACATGCTCGACCAGCTCATCGGCCTGCGCGCCTTCGACGGCCTGGACGCCGACCAGATCCTGGAGATCGGGCAGCAGCAGCTGACCCAGAACAAGGCCGCCCGAGTGGAGGACGCCCGTCAGATCGACTCCTCGGCCTCCGAGCGGGAGGTCGTCGATCGAGTCAAGTCCAACCACCCGGCCGACTTCGAGGCGGCGCTGGCGGCCTACAAGGACGCGATGATGCGGGCCCGAGCTCACATCATCGATCGCGACCTCGCCTCCATCCCCGCCGACGAGACGATCTCGGTCATCCCGACCCCCGAGTACCTGCGGACCGTCATCCCCTTCGCCGCCTACTTCGAGCCGGCGAAGTTCGACGTCAAGCCTCTGGGCATCTACATCGTCACCCCCTCGGTGCGTGGCGACCCCAATGCCATGAGGGAGCACAACTACGCCTCGATCAGCAATACCAGCGTCCACGAGGCCTATCCGGGCCACCACCTTCAGCTCTCGGTGGCCATGCGCCACCCATCGCTGGTTCGCCTGCTGACCGACGCCCCGGAGTTCGTCGAGGGCTGGGGCATGTACAGCGAGCAGATGATGCGCGAGCAGGGCTTCGACGCCGGGCCGGAGTTCCTGCTGGCGATGCACACCGACGCCATCTGGCGAGCCTGCCGGATCCTGCTGGACATCCGGATGCACCGGGGCGAGCTGACGGTGGACGAGGCGACCGACTTCCTGGTCGAGCACACCGCCTTCGAGCGGGCCAACGCCCAGGCCGAGGTCTTCCGCTACACGTACACGCCTACCTACCAGCTCAGCTACCTGCTGGGCAAGGTGCTTCTGCTCCAGCTTCGGGCCGACGAGCAGCAGCGTCTGGGCGACGGGTTCAGCCTCAAGGGCTTCCACGACGCCCTGCTCGACAACGGCAGCCTGCCGATCAGCTTCCAGCGCCGGCTGCTGGCTGCCCGGTCCTAGCCGCGACGCCGAACGTATCTCGGCTACCATTCGGAGTCTGCGCGTCGCCATGAAGCGCAGACGACAGAGATTCAACCCTGGAGACCGCTTGATGATCCTCGCCTCGATCTCCTCGCCGTCGCGCCGTCTGGCGAGCGCAGCCGCCGTGGCCCTCCTCGTCGCGGCCTGCGCCGTGCCCACGAACGAGCCCACGCCCTCGGCCACGCCGGCGCCCACGGTCCCGCCCAGCGCCCCGCCCTACAGCCTGGCCCCCAGCCCCTCGAACTGCCCGGCTCACACGCCCTTCCCGCTCCCCAGGGGCGCCACCGCCACCATCACCATGACCACCAACTATGGCGTGATCGTGATCCAGATGGATGCGACGCTGGGGCCCAACGCGGCGGGCGCATTCGCTGCCCTGACCCGCTGCGGCTACTACAACAACGTCCTGTTCCACCGCATCGTGCCCGGGTTCGTGATCCAGGCGGGGGACGGCGAGTACGCCCGGCTGCCCAACCTGACGCCGGCGAAGATGGGCCTGGGGGGCCCCGACTGGAATGTCGATGACGACACCGTGACGAGGGCTTACACCCGGGGCATGGTCGCCCTGGCTCGCACCTCGGCTCCCAACTCGGGCAGCTCCCAGTTCTTCATCATCCTGGACGATGAGGCCCAGGCCAGCCTGGGCAGTGAGAACACCAACAACTACGCCCAGATCGGCTACGTCATGTCCGGCATGGATGTCGTCGACCGCATCGCCCAGATCCCCACCGGCGGCGACAACGACGACATGGCGCTCCAGCCAGCCGTGATCCTCACCACCACCTACACCGTTCCGTAGACGGAGGCAGTCATGCCAACGGCGACGATCGAGACCGATAAGGGAACCATCGAGATCGAGATCCACGACAAGGGTGCGCCCAGGGCGGCCGCCAACTTCGTGGAGCTGGCGAACAAGGGCTTCTACGACGGCGTGATCTTCCACCGCATCGTGCCCGGCTTCGTCATCCAGGGCGGCGACGGGCAGTACGGCCAGATCGACAAGCTCGACCGTTCGCGCGTTGGCACCGGCGGCCCCGGCTACAAGTACGAAGATGAGCCGTTCAGCGGCGACTACGTTCGGGGCGCCGTGGCCATGGCCAACGCCGGCCCGAACACCAACGGCAGCCAGTTCTTCATCTGCCTGGAGGACCTCTCCGGGCGTCTGCCCAAGCAGTACACCCTCTTCGGGCAGGTGACGAAGGGCATGGAGGTGGTGGACGAGATCGCCGCCCTGAAGTGCGACGGGCGCGACCTCCCACACGAGCCGGTGGCGATGCGCTCGGTGAAGATGTCGGCCTGACGGGGCCGACCGGGCCATCCGACAGGTTGGCGGGGGCCGGCTGGCAGAGTGGAGAGTGCCGCCTCACCCGGGCCGTTCCGCCCTTCGCAACAGATACGTAACTCGACGCTCACAAAGTTGCGGGATTTTAACCCAATTGCCCGCCAAAACCCTTGGAATGAAGGCTAGATGGGCGCTAGACTTTAGAAGCTGCCAGTCAGCCTGCTGCCCCAGTTACAGGGACATGGGTAGGTCGGGTCAGGGTAGTCGGTGCAGCCGACGTGATAGATGGCCCTGTAGCGCGGCAGAAGACGGTTCGTCTCGTACGGACTCAACCTTCACCGGGACAGCAAACGAAGCGGCTCCCTCGGGAGCCGCTTCGGATTCTCCGGCCATGGCGCCCGGGGCGGTCTCTATCATTCCTCCACGACATCGCCGGGCGTATCCGGGAGCGTCCGGAGCGCGGCCTGCAGCCGAACGGCCCCGGCAGGAAGGAGGGCGGGCGGCTAGGGTTGTGATCACATGGACCGCAAGTGGCTGATCCTGACCGTCGTGTCGCTCGGCTCCCTCATGGCGACCCTCGACGCCAGCATCGTCAACATCGCCCTGCCCTCGATCCAGGGCGACTTCGGGGTGGACCTGACCACCATCGAATGGGTGGTCGTGGCTTATCTGCTGGTCATCGGCAGCCTGCTCCTGCCGTTCGGGCGCCTGGGTGAGGTCGTGACCTTCAAGCGCGTCTACCTCGTCGGCTTCGCCGTCTTCACCCTGGCCAGCATTTGCTGCGGCGCCTCGCCCAACGAGCTGACCCTGATCGGCTTTCGGGTCGTGCAGTCGATAGGCGCGGCGATGATGATGGCCATGGGGCCGGCCATCGTGGCCAGAACCTTCCCGGCGCGAGAGCGGGGCCGCGCCCTGGGCCTGAACGGCGTCAGCGTCTCGCTCGGCCTGAGCCTGGGCCCGTCCCTGGGTGGGATCCTGACCCAGGGCGGAACCTGGCGGGCCATCTTCTTCATCAACGTCCCGATAGGCATCCTGGCCATCCTGTGGGCCTACCGCGTGCTGCCGCCCGAACGCCCCCGGGACGGCCAGTCGTTCGACCTTCGCGGCGCCGCCCTCTCCGGGATCGGGCTCTTCGCCCTGCTGCTCGCCCTGAGCGAGGGACAGGAGTGGGGCTGGACGAGCCCGGCGATCGCCGGCCTGCTGGCCGCCTTCCTGGTCCTCGGCGCCGCCTTCCTGGTGGCGGAACGCCGGTCCGTCCAGCCGATGCTCGACCTGGCGATGTTCCGGATCCGGGCCTTCTCGGCAGGCCTCGCCAGCGTGGTCATCGCCTTCGTCGGCCTGTTCACCGCGACTTTCCTGCTGCCGTTCCTGTTGCAGCAGGGCCGCGGCTTCTCGCCGATCGAGGCCGGCCTGCTGCTCACGCCGGTGCCCGTCGCGATGGCCCTTGTGGCCCCCTTCAGCGGCGCCGCCTCCGACCGCTTCGGCTCGAGGCTGCCGGCCAGCGCCGGCATGGCCGTCATGATCCTCGGACTGGCGAGCCTTACCCAGCTGCCGCCGGACTTCAGTCTCCCGGACCTGATCTGGAGGCTCGTCTTGCTGGGCGTCGGCCAGGGCCTGTTCATGAGCCCCAACAGCAGCGCCGTGCTCGGGTCCGTGCCACGCGCCAGGGTGGGCACGGCGTCGGGCACGCTGGCTCAGATGCGCGTCAACGGCCAGGCCCTGGGCATCGCCCTCAGCGCCGCGATCGTGGCCGTCCGGCTGCCCGTCCACCTGGTTGGCGCGGGAGGGGGGCCGCCTTCGTCCGCCGCCCATAGCGCCGCCCTGGGCAGCGCTATCCAGGACGCCTTCGCGGTGGCTGCCCTGGTCACCTGCATCGGGCTGGTTACCAGCCTCGTCCGCGGCTCCGCCGGCCATCACGCCGAGCAGCTGGAGCACGTCCCGCCGTCACCGCCCGCTGGCTGAGGGCGCACGCCGCCAGCCTCGCCGGTTGATGGCCCCAGGCGCCGCTGCGCTGCTATCCTTGCCCTCCGCGCGCCTGTAGCTCAGCGGATAGAGCGTCGGCCTCCGGAGCCGAAGGTCGCAGGTTCGAATCCTGTCGGGCGCGCTCAAATGGGTAGGTGGAGCCCACCTGGGTAGGTGGCGCTCACGTCAACTTGCGTGGAGACGTGGGCTTGCCCCGATCATGTAGTTGATCAGGCCACCTTCACCTTGATGTGAAGTCCGTTCTCGAAGTGCTCGTCGGCGAGGACGAGGCCTATGAGGGTAGCTCCGCCGTTGAGCGTCCGCCAGCTTCCCGAGAGCCGCTCGACGATCTTCCAGACCAGATAGAGAGCGTTCTCCCGGACGCGAGCCCGCTTGGCGACGTTGGTCCGGAGCCGGACTCTCCGGACAACACGACTCGATCGCTTTGCTCGTTCGCAGGTGGGGCCCAGTGCTCGGCGGGGAAGTCGTACCCGGTCCCTGGACCGCCCGGAGCGTATCGAGCGCGTCCGAGGTGTTCGTCGATCTCGGCTTCGAGGGCCTGCGGAGAAGCTTGCGAGCGCCCTACCGCGCGATCGACTCGGTCGGGTGACTGCGAGCTCAGGCTCCAACCGCCTGTCGCGCTACCCTACTCGAGCGCCATGGCCTTCGCGGTCTGACAGCCATGAGAAGTTCATTCGGCCTCCCACCACCCAGTTCGCGCTGCGCTGTTAGGAAGGCCGGGTCGCGTGCGTCAATATAGCGAAGGGGTGATGGATGGCCACCTCGGACCTGGATGACTTCGACGGCTTCTACTCGCGGACCTATCCATCTGCCTACCGTTTGGCTCTGGGCATCACGGGCTCGAAGTCGGCCGCCGAAGACGCGACCCAGGACGCCTATCTGTCGGCGTATCGGCGGCGGCGCAGCTACAGGGGGGATGGCCCGGCAGAGGCCTGGCTGCGGCGGATCGTGGCCAACGCGGCGATTGATCACTGCAGGCGGCTACAACGCCACGGCAGGACTGGCGCCCCCGACGATGTCTATGCGCAACAGGACGACCGGCTGGAGTCTACCCCCCAGAGGGTAGCGCTGGCTGCCGCTATCCGCGCCTTGCCGCCCCGACAGCGAGCCGCGGTAGTCCTTCACTTCTTCCACGGCTACCCCCACGGCGCGCTCGGCGAGCTCCTCGGCATGTCAGAGGGGGCCGCCGCAATGACCTTGCATCGGGCGCTCACGTCCCTGAGAGCCTCCATGGGGAGCCAAACGACGGGCAGTTCGATCCAGGGGCAAGCGGACCAGGGAGGCCTGACATGAGCGCCAACAATGATCTCGACACGGAGATTCGCGGTCTGCTTGCGCAGCTGCTGGGCGGGCAGAGCGGCAGATACCCGCGCTGGGGAGATTCGCAGCAAGCCGCCTCGGCCACTGCGCCCGGGCATCGTATGGATATCCTTCAGCTTCGGTTCGCTCGGGTAGTCGCCGCCCTGGTTCTGGTGGTAGCGATCGCCGGGCTGCTGCTGGTCTGGCGTCCGCTCCAGGCCGGCGCTCCCGCGGGTGGCGGCGGCGTAGACGTCTGGGCAGTGACAGCCTTCGACACGAATCGGGTGGTGGCCGTTGGGGGAACGCATGACGACGAGGGGGACCTGGTCGTGGCCCGCAGCGCCGACGCCGGCAAGACGTGGGAAGTGCTACACCCCGATGCGCCTGCCCTGACGACGGTCGCCGCCGCCGGCACGCGGCTTTTCGGCGCCACGCGCTGCACGGCGCCCTACACCACCGAAGAAGCCGGTCCGACGCGCATCGGCCCAACCCCTACTTCCTGCCTGTACGTCAGCGATGACGGAGGGGGCACCTGGCGGGATCTGGGCGTGGGCCGGCTGGTGGACCCCTCATTTTCCGATGCCAGCCACGGTTGGGCCCGATCGCCGATCGACCTCGGCGACGCTCAGCTAGTCTACCAGACAGCCGATGGCGGCCAATCGTGGATGTCCTCGCTATCGCCCTGTGCGGCGCCCACGCCTCAACTCCAGCAGATCGTGGCAGCGGGTCCCGACCACGCGTACGCTCTGTGCATCGGCAACGAAGGCCCGACCTACGTGCCGAAGTACGCGTGGCAGGTTCTGGAAGTGAGGTCTGCTTCTCAGCCGGTCGTCCTGTCCAGATCGCCGGACGGTGGGCTCGCCGGAGAGCCGGCGCGATGCCTGGACATCCGGGCCAACGGCTCGGGTCTGCTATTCGCCGGCGACGCCCTCTACGTGACGGCGGACCACGGCGTGACCTGGCTCCGCGCGGTGCGCCCTACTGACACGGCCGTCCAGAGCGCCATTCTGGTGGGGTCTTCGTCGGTGGGCTTCGCGGCAGTCCGAAGCTCAGGCGCCCGGACCGGCATCGAGGGCACGACGGACGGCGGCCAATCCTGGCATCGACTCATAGCCTGGGATTTCTGGAGCGGTCAGGTTCTGCCGACGGACGCGGCAGCCGGATCTTGATCAATCCGGTGCAAGGGGCGCCATCAGCTCGCGGCATGCGCGCCCCTTGCACGGCCAGAGCTCAGCTGCGCGAGTCGACCACAGCCGCCCCGGTCATCGCGTCCACGAACACCGAGGCGGACGACCCGCCCCCCAATCGTACGAGTCGGACGAGCCACACCAGCCGCTGCGATCCCTGATCGTCGAAGCTGACGTACAGTTCGGCGTCTCGAACGATGGGCTGATCCCAGCCGAGCGCGGCTGCGGCTGCCTCTACGGCCTCAGCCTGCGCGACATTCGCTGTCGGCGGCGGGGAGTACGACCGCGACTGGTTCTGAAGCGCGAACACCTCGCCCGTCGCGGGGTTCACGGATACGGCCCGAGTGTCCGGGGCCCAAGCCCCGTTCACTCGCGTTCGCCACTCGACTACGTACTCCTTGGTGTCGCCACGGTCGATGAGAGTCACCTCAGGCGCGTTGCCGACCTCTGAGATCGCATGGTCCCGGAGATACGCCTTAGCGATAGCCAGGGCCTGGCCGGGGACGATCCCTACCGTTGCCACGGTGGGCGCATGGTCGGCGACGAATAGCGTCCTGACGCGGCCAGTCTCGGCATCCACGTTGGCGTGGATGCCCTTGCCGTCGACAGGATAGAACTTGTTGACCCCAGAGCCCTGCATGTCAGAGGCGTGCAGGTCCGCTGCATCGGGGACGAGCATGCGGACCCTTGCCACGGCCGCATCCCGTCCGATGCCAGGCTCTGGTGGTGCTGCCGGGGAAGGATTCGCGCCGGCGACTATCGCGACCCCTCCAGCAAGCGCAAACGAGGCTGCCAGAGTTGCGGCAATGACAGCGTTCCTAGTCTTCTGCATCTCGCCCTCCTACGATCCGTAGGCGGCCGGCTCGGTGTAGATGCCCGAGCCGTAGACACGCTGAGTGTCCCAGCCGTCACCCCCGAAGGGCCAGCGATAGTTGACGACGTCCTGGGCAGCCAGAGTGGCCGCCTGGCCGACCGTGTAATGCTGGTTTATGTACAGGGGGAACTGCTGTGCCCAGTACCTGTCTGCGGGCAGCAGACCGCCGACCTGCAGGTAGTCCCAGAAGGCGATCGATGAGTCGACGCCGTTGAAGCTGTAGGCGTAGGAGGCCATATTTGTTCCTTGCGCCGTTCTACATCCGGCGAAGATCATCAGGCGGATGTGGTGGATCGACGAGGGGTAGTTGGACAGACAGGTGCCGTCGGTGAGGCCGCAGTCGAAGTTGGTACGAAGAACGGTTGTGCAGCCGCCGGTGCGTCCCGGCTTGCACCAGGTTATGTAGCCTGGGGCGCCATGTCCGAAATCCACCCAGATGGCATCGCTCTGGGCGAAGTACGTCCCCATCGCCGTCCACACGTCCGTGTTGTAGGTGAGGAACTTGTTGTAGTGGCTACTAAGAGAAGTGTAGAAATTGTGGGCCGCCGGACGCGTGTCGATATCCGACCACTGCGAGCCGAAGATATCGGCGTACGGCGGGTTGTACATGTTGGCCGCAGCGTTCGGCACCTGGAACCAACCGAACAGCACACTCGAGATGACAAACGCCAGAGCCACCAGCGCGGCCCGACGCTTGCTGCTGCAGTGATTGCGGTGCATTCGCCCCCCTTTCCTGGTTAGCTGGATCCGGGCGAGAGCTGGGGAGGCTCGACTGGGATGGTCCCCGTCGACACTCGCAGGCGCGAACGCGACCTGCTCCTCAACCGGGGCTGGCTCGCTCGATGCACCCCACCTTCCCGCCAGCCGAAGTCCCGACCCACTCCGTCCCCGGTCCACTCTCACCACAGAACCGCCCATACTGCGAGATGGTTGGCGCCCGCGCAATCGGGCACCTACCGTATGCGGCGGCCCACGGGCCGTCCCACGCTACCCCGCGAAACGTTCATCACGGACCGCTCAATCTTCAGTCCGCCTCGGGCACTCGTGGGCTGGGTAGAGCGGGGACCGCGGGGCGCTATGGCCAGACTGACGCCGGAAACGCATGAACCTCGTCGGCTTCAAGGCCATCGCCGCCGGTGACCCCACTTGGCCGACGATCTCCCATTCGGTGTGCGGTCGTGACGAGGTCGACACCAGCCCGAACCGCGGAAAGCCGACCCCACAGCAGTACTGGGAGCTTCAGCCGGAATCAGCCAGCAACTACGTCTCGCCAGGCCGCCGCGGAGATCGCATGCGCGCCGGAACGGGACATTCAGGTCGCTGCGGTGCTATGTCTCCTCTCGTCCCGACTGCTACGCTGGCCGCTCTGCCAACGCCCACCAGCGGTCGGCTCCACCTACCGGAATTCGCTTCCCCGCCGGTATGGTGTCCGGGAACTCGAATCCTGTCGGGCGCGCCATTTGCTGCCCTTCGGGAGGCACGGCGCGCAGACCGTCCGCACCCGCCTCGCCGAGCTTGTCTTTCCCCGTATCCTTGCCTGAGGCCGGCTGCGTCATCGTGCGGGCAGGCCGCCGCGTTCTCCGCTCTGGAGGGAGAGATGACCGCACCCGGTCGAATCCGCGAGCGCGGCCCGCTCGCAATCCTTCTCGCAGCCATCGCCCTTGCCGGCTGCTCAAGCTCCTCGGCGACGGCGGCGCCGGGCAGCCAGGGTCCAGCCGCGTCGGGCGAGGGCCCATCCGCGACGCCCACTCCAGTCGCGACCGTGGGCCCCGACACCTTCGTGGCTACCGGCTCGATGGCCAAGGCCCGCGTGGGTCACACGGCGAGCCTGCTCGCGAGCGGCCAGGTCCTGATCGCGGGGGGCGATCCCTTCGCTCATCTCACGTGGACGGAACTCTTCGGGCCGGCCTGCGATTGCTTCGAGGCCACCGGGGAGATGGGCACCGAGCGCATGAAGCACACGGCGACCGTGCTACCGGAAGGTACCGTCCTTGTCGCCGGAGGCGAGGGGAGCGGCGAGGACCCCACTTTGGCCGAACTGGCACTCGCTTCGGCCGAGCTGTACGACCCTGCCACCGGCAAGTTCACCCCGGCCGGGTCGATGACGGTGCCTCGTCTCGACCATACGGCCACTCTGCTGGCAGACGGCCGGGTGCTGATCGCGGGCGGCCAGGATGACGAGTACAGGATCCTCAGTTCGGCCGAGCTGTACGACCCTGCCACCGGCGAGTTCACGGAAACCGGGGCGATGACCGTGCCACGTGTCTACCACACGGCCACTCTGCTGGCAGACGGCCGGGTGCTGATCGCGGGCGGCCAGAGCGACGCCGATTCGCCGGATAACCTCGCTTCGGCCGAGCTGTACGACCCCGCGAGCGGCAAGTTCACCGCTACAGGGTCGATGGCAGAGCCGCGAGGCTGGCACACGGCCACTCTGCTGGCAGACGGCCGGGTGCTGATCGCGGGCGGCCAGAACCAGATAGGCAGCCTCGCGTCGGCCGAGCTGTACGACCCCGCCAGCGGCACGTTCGCCCCGGCCGGACCGATGACAGTGCCGCGATCCGGGCATACGGCCACTCTGCTGGCAGACGGCCGGGTGCTGATGGCGGGCGGCAACGCTCATCACGAGGCCCTTACCTCCGCCGAGCTCTTCAACCCGGGGTCAGGCTCCTGATCGCCGCGGGCGCCGGCTAGGGGCTGCCCATCGTCAGCACGGCAGCGCCGCGGATCGCGCCGGCGTCGAGCGCCTGGAGGGCCTCGTTGGCGGCCTCGAGCGGGAAGAGCTGCGCCGCCGTCTTGATCGGGATGGAGGCGGCCAGGCCCATGAACTCCGCGGCGTCGCGGCGGGTGACGTTGGCCACGCTGCGGAGCTGGCGCTCCCACCACAGCCAGTCATAGGGAAACTCGGGCACGCGGTCCAGGTGGATGGCGTTGACGGCGACGATGCCCCCGCGGTCCACCGCGCGCAGGGCGGCCATGACCACGTCGCCCACCGGAGCTGTGGTGATGGCCGCGTCGAGGGGATGCGGCGGCGGGTCGTCGTAGCCGCCGACGGAGGCCGCGCCCAGCTCCAGGGCGCGCTGACGCTCCACCTCTGAGCGAGCCCGGACGTGGACCTCGCAGCCCCAGTGGCGCGCCACCTGGATGCACAGCGAAGCGGACGCTCCGAATCCGTAGAGGCCCAGCCGGCCGCCCGGTTCGATGCCCGAGACACGCAGGGCTCGGTAGCCGATCACGCCGCCGCAGAGCAAGGGGGCGGCATCCAGGTCGGCGAACCCGTCGGGGATCCTGACGGCGACGTCGGCCCGAGCCAGCATCGCCTCGGCGAAGCCCCCGTCCCTATCCCAGCCTGTGAATTCGGCCGACTCACACAGGTTCTCGCGTCCGCTACGGCAGAAGCGGCACGTCCCGTCCGTGCCGAAGAGCCAGTACGCCCCGGCCCGATCCCCTGCCGACCAGCCGGTCACTCCCTCGCCGATGGCGGCCACCCGCCCCACCGCCTGGTGGCCGGGCACGATCGGCAGGCGCCTTGCCGCAAGGTCGCCGGTCGCCAGCTGGAGGTCGGTCCGGCAGACCGCGCAGGCGGTGAGACGCAGCAGCAGCTCGCCCGGCCCGGGAGCCGGCTCCTCGCGTTGCACCGGCCGAAGCGGACCTTCGGCCAGCGGAGCCTGTCGTGGCAGTTCGAGCAGCAGCACGACACAAGGTTAGCGCGCCATCCTCCGCGTGCCGAGCAGGCCTCTCAAGCCGTTGACGCGCGACTGCGCCGGTAGTACGTTCGCGTCCTGTTTCGCGGCCCCCGGCAGGTGGGGGAGATGCGCCGCCGGCAGCCGCGGTTTGGGCTAGAACCACGGAGGAGAAACGCATGCGGAGAATCCTCGCCCTCGTGATGGCGGGGGCCATGCTCACGATTTCGGTTGGGCCCACGGCAGCCATCACCAAGAACTACCAGAAGGACTTCGAGCACCCGTTTGTCGGACTCATCGGCTTCTACGACTCCGACTGGAACTGGGTCCACCGCTGCACCGGCGAGCTGCTCTCGCCCACGGTGGTTCTGACCGCCGGCCACTGCACCGACGACGGCATGGGCGGGGTCAACGCCCACGCCCGCATCTGGTTCCAGCAGGACGCCGGCGTCAACTACGATCCGGCCACCGAGCAGGATCCGGTGACCGGCTACCCGACCGCATGCACCGGCACCGGCGGCGACCAGCTGGGCATCCTGTGCGCCACCTCGGGCGAGATGTACAACTACGGCTTCAACTACTTCGCCGGATTCCCGAACACGCATGACGTCGGCATCGTCATCCTCGATCAGCCGATCTTCATGCCCGAGTACGCCAGCCTGGCCCCGCCGCAGGTCCTCGACGACCTGATCAAGGCCCGCGGCACCCAGGACACGGCATTTGGCGTCTCCGGCTACGGCATCAGCTTCTCGGCCAAGCGGGGCGCCTACGCGATCTCGTTCCGGGAGCGCCTGATGGCAACCGAGAAGCTGGTCAACCTCGTCAGCGCCAACAACGACGGCTACAACATCCAGCTCAACGGCAACGGCGACAACAGGGGCGGCACCTGCTCCGGCGATTCCGGCGGCCCGGTCTTCTGGCCGGCCGACACGAACCAGGTCGTAGCTGTCACCTCCTGGGGCATGGCCAATGCCGGCTGCCGTGGCGACGGCTGGTACTACCGCACCGACCGCCGGGCGGTCATCGACTGGATCAACTCCGTCGCGGGCACGAGCTTCTAGCCCGACATCCTCGCTCCACGCAGCACGAAGCCCCGGCCAGCGCCGGGGCTTCGGATTCCTGCCCGCGGCCCCGTGCGGGCGCCAAGCTGACACGTATACCCGGCTCGGTGACACGTGTACGATGGACCGGCGCGGGGATGCCCGGCCCCACGCCCGGACTCGCGACGGGGTGAGCATGGCGGCCGAAGGTTCAGCCGAGAAGGCCCTCAAGACGGAGCCGACGGACTCAGGTCGCTGGTACCGGTCTTTCGTCATGGCCGGGCTCATCCTGTCGGTGGTGGTCGGCGCGGCCGCCTTCACGATCGGCCAGGGGGGCGCGCAAGCCCCGATCCGTATCCTCGCCTACCTGGTGCTGCCAATCGCCATCACGCTGGCGATGATGGCAAGCCGCGACGGCAGGCTCGGGTTCCTCGTTCTGGCCCTGGT
>Ga0307437_1001477_pt1 | contig 15631 bp, 10 predicted proteins | sample SalMarWE160390MG_FD_202146 | JGI IMG/M metagenome (GOLD analysis project Ga0307437, IMG submission 202146) | Salt marsh sediment microbial communities from the Plum Island Ecosystem LTER, Massachusetts, United States - WE1603-90 | ecosystem: Environmental > Aquatic > Marine > Intertidal zone >...
AGCTTTTCCCGCAAAGCCCGGTTATACGCCTCTGCCGCTGGTAGAGGCGGGCAGTTCAATATGACGGTGGGGGCGGCAACCCGGTATTTCTTTGCAAGGTACTCAGCACGGTAGGTGCCGGTCGCGACAACCTCGTCGGCACGTCGTATCAGGAACCGCTCCAGCACCCGCCACCCCATCCTTTCCAGACTTGAAATATAAGCCAGTTCGGTGGTAAGCTCGTGGGCATCATACACCAGCCTGCCGCCGTGCCGCCGTTTTGCCATGTAGCCCAGGGGCAGCGTATCCGGGTCGTGGCAGTGATAAATGTCGCCTGGCTCACTCCTAACAATTTTCCAGGCGCGCCGGTAATATTGAAGAAGGGCAAAGAAACTGCGGATCTTCACCGCCAACCTTCTCAGCAGCCTGTAGAACGGCTGCCTGCATTCTGCCGAAATCGGACCCTTCCCCGCTAGTGAGGTATCCACCCGCAGAATTCTGAACCCGTCTCTTTCCTCGTACGGCTCTGTATCTTTGTCCAAAACCGCGATGATTCTTATATCGTGCCCGGCTTCAGCCAGCGTCTTCGCCTCCTTCAGAACCCGGGCATCGTGCCGGCAGTTATTATAAACGAACATCCATGTTTTCATGCTTTGCAATAGTTCACGTTTTCAAATTCCGCAAACACATAAGTCAGAGACGGTATGGTAACAATAATGTATGCCACGTCCCCATTCGGTGCTCCCATTAATATAGAGCATACGGGTCATAGTTGTGTATGGCAGTGGAACCGGTCACCCCAGCAAACTGGCGGAATGCTTGTACCACCGTCTCATTACCCCCAGCCCGGCAAAAGCCGCAAACGATCAACTTTATATCCTCCTTAGTCTAATCAGCGTATATCCAGATATTCAATAGAAATATCAATACCTTGATCCATAATCTCCTTCTGCGTAGCAGAGTCAGGTGGATCGCAACCAACACTGAAAGAGATTTCGCTTAATTCTTTACTGTTTAGGAACTCTATGTTTTGTTCAACAAAAGTCGGGTTACCAATCTCACTAACAGGCATAGACCATACTAACGCCTCATCGAGAAAAACCTTGATTTCCAAAAAGGAGAGCAATGCTTTATCTAACTCACCCGCTTCGACAGAGACAAAGAAGCGTAAGCTCTGATAATCACTTCGTCCTTTCAAGTCTATGTCTTTTTTAAAGACAATGAAGCCGGGGTATTCCGCAATTCCGGATAAACTCAGGGTAAATGATAACTTTTTGAAGTTGTTTTCTATTCTGGTTAGAAGCAGGTTGTACCCGTGCATATTGACCAGCTTTAGTGACTCAAGAGTAATTTCGTTTTGTGCCATGTTTAAAAACTGCATATAGACACGGAAGGATTTAGCTTCAGAGTGGATGTTTAATGTTGTTGTAAAACTATTGCTTCCTTTTTTACCCGGCATATGCCATGATATTGAAGCGATACGCGCTTCGTCATTGTACTGCTGAAAGAAAAGCTTAAGTGCATCGAGGTCCCTATGCAAGATGTAATCAATTTCAATCTTTACAAGAGTAGAGGTACCAAAGCCTTCAAAGAAAGCGTCCCAACCTGGCGGAGGCGCAGACCAGGAGCCAGGAAACGTATAGATATAATAATGCGTATAATGAGCAGGTAGGTTAAATGTGATGGCTGAATTATCTGTAGAAAAGGCTGTGATATTGTGTATGTGAGATGCCCACGCACTCCCGGCAACATCCCACTTTGCTAAGTCGGTTACTAGCTCTTCTCTAGCCATATCATCAATCAGGTAATATCTTGCAGCTAAACTGTTTGCATTCACATAGTCAGGCATCAGATACTGATCCATTCCATCTGATACTTCCTCGACCAGTTGAAATTCTCTCATATCCATAAGCGTGAGCCCGGTATAAGAAATACATTTCGCCGCAGCAAAAAAGAGTCCGATAATAATTATGAGGCCTATAAGGCCCACAAGATGCACTGATGCAATTCTCTTAAAACCCTTGACGAAACGCGACCTGTTGTTAGCTGTTTCCATCTGTAATCTATTTTTCCAGATTAGTCGATTTGGAAGCTTTTTTAATGGAGTTCCACCACGTATTACTTCTAAGTTTCCATCCCCCGAATAGTAGCTGAGCAATCAAGAGGCTGGTCAAGAACACGGTAAACAGGCTGTATCGAGGTTGAGCCTCAGTAAAAAAGAGAATAAGAAGATAAAGAAATGCGGTAAAGAAAATTAGGAAAAAGCCACCGCGTTTGATTGGGAAAAACGGGTGCAGCAGCAATCGCAAAAAGAGCAGAAAAAATAGAATAGCAGATAACAATTTATGAAGCTCCCTCTGCATGGGCACACCGTCGCTGTTGGTTCTGCCGACCCAGGGGTCCTCGGCCGGGCGACTTGAAAACCCCAACGTCCCCGTCGGGTCGGCGAGAACCCCGTTTTTGCGAAAAATATGTCTTATTGTCTCAACCGGGTCGGAGGATACTTCGCTCGAAAGCTTCCTGACTGAAAACTCTGTCCGGAGGTCCTCCGGCAATTGCCTTGAATATTCTTCACGCCATGGCAGCATTTCCCCATACCTATCACTACCATGCACATCCTTAGCTGAAATATACGTAACATAATCTGATTCACTCCATATGCCTGTAATGTTGATGAATACTGATTTAGATAACTCGTAAGTGCCTAAGGGGATTATGAGAAGTACTAAAATAAACACCAGGCCCCGTTTCAACCAGTCCTTGCCGGGAAGGCGAGCTCGGTTGGCTTTGTTTACTATGTTAACTCTGTTTTCACGGTAATGATTGTACAGATAGTAAGCCAGAAGAAAAATCAAGGCAAACCAAGCGGCAAGACCAAAACCTCTTTGAACTTCAAGGAGAAAAATCAGAATTCCAACCGTGATAGATAACAGAACTATCGGCATAGATATATACGACTTGTCGTGCAACCTCTTATCAATCCAGTACATTACCAAACAAAGACCTGCAAGCCAGGGGAGGAAAGCAATATCGTGGTTAGCCAGGGTTACGCCATACCAGATATCAGGGCTCAAGGAAAAAAAGAGGAGCGCCCCCGCGGCAATCTTGGCAGAAAAGACTCTTCGGCCAAAATCATAGAAGATAAACATAGTTATAGTTACCAGAAAAACATTGACCAGCTCGAGGGCCTGTTGATTGTCTCCGAATATGTACTGAATGGGAGCCGTGTAAAAAATCGACCTCAGAAAATAGACCCCTGGAAAAGCGCTTTGTGCTGCCACCCCATCTACAACGATTGAGTGCCCAATATTCCAGTATGTATGAAAATCGCTAACCTGTTGGGCATCAAAGTATCGCACCCATAGAATTCTGCACACGAGCGTCAAAATAAGAAAGGAAAAGGCAATCAGGTGAATTGTCGAATCTTTCTTCGCACGAAGGAGAGCTATAAGATATACGGAAGAAAAAACTAGAATGGCTGCGAGCCCAAGGTAGAACACCGAGGCAAAACTCCGCCATGGGCAAGTGACATTAGCAACAAACGCATGAAAAGCTAAGACTAAAAATATCGTCCAAACCGTGGCTATCGAACATCTAATAATGAAAGCCGGAATTCGCATCTAGCTCCTCGAAACAATAAAAACACCGGCACAGATTACAATGATGCCCAGCCAGCGCAGGACACCGACATCCTCTTTGAAAAAGAGCAGGGAAAACAGGGCAACTAAAACATAAGATAGAGCCATGAAAGGATAGACAAAACTCAACTGCGCTTTCGATACGGCCAGAATCCAGGCCAGCGCAGTCACTATCGTGAGCAAAACCGCGGAAATAACGTAAATGTTGGTATAAGCCTTCAGGAAAAAGGGGATCAGGTCGCCTAAATGCGCAGGAGATCCACCTACCAAAAGAAGGCCTTTCTTCAAAAGTAATTGAGCTGCTGTCATCGCAGCTACCGATATAAAAACTAACAGATAGAGCATTTCGTCTCTCCTTCGTACTTATGCTCTGTCATCGTGATATTCTCATACCTTACCCTAGTTGGTAGTCACTTCTTTTACTACCTTAATAACATATTGGACTTCTTCGTTACTTAGTTTGGGATACAGTGGAAGCGTTATGGTGCTATCTCCTATTTTTTCGGCGATGGGGAATGAGCCTCTCTTGTAACCAAAGGTTTGCCTGTAGAAAGTCAACAGATGAATCGCCCGGAAGTTTACTGCTACTCCAATCCCCCTTTCCTGGAGTTGCCCCATAATGCTGTCTCGCCTTTTCGGTGGCACCAGAATAGTGAATAGATGCCTGGCACTTTTCGAATTTGGTAATACCTTTAGGCAGGTAATCCCTGAATCCTTCTTAAAAGCCTCTTCATACATTCGGCAAATTTGCTCTCGTCTCTGCCATCTTTTTTCAATATTCTCCAGTTGGTTCAGCAATAGAGCTGCCTGGATGTTGCTCATGTTGTATTTCCAGCCGAGCATCTCCATGTCCCAGTGTTCGTATCTCCTGGAATATCTGTCTGCAGCTCCCTTGCTCATACCATGAAGCCTTAGTTTCTTAAGCCTCTCGGCGATTTCTTCGCTGTTGGTGCTAATAGCCCCACCCTCGCCCGATGTAATATTCTTGGTAGCATAGAAGCTAAAACAAGCGGCTTCGCTTAATTCGCCAGGCTTTATTCCATCCCTGACTGCCTCAATGGCATGGGCAGCATCCTCGATGACAGCCAGGTGATGCTTATCTGCAATCTCTCTAATCTTCCTCATATCGCACATCTGTCCGTACAAATGAACAGGTAGAATGGCTTTTGTCCTTGAGGTAATAGCATCCTCAATCAAATCGGCATTGATGTTTCCTGTTTCAGGTTCTACCTCAATAAAAACGGGCCTTGCCCCGGTAAATAGCACGGAATTGGCGCTAGCTATGAAAGTCATCGGCGTGGTTATAACTTCGTCACCCGCCCCGATGCCACAAGCTAAAAGGGAGAGGTGCAAGGCGGCTGTGCAACTGGTTACCCCCACGGTATATCCGCAGCCCAAATATCGCGAGAACCTGCCCTCGAACTCGCTAACTACTTCGCCGGTGGTCAAAAAAAGCGAGTTCAGAACGCCGACCACATTGTCGATATCCTGCTGGCTGATATTATGTTTATAGAACTCCACCTTCATAAGATGCCTCTATTCTCTATTTCTGGCAGGCCCGGTAGCTTTAGTAGTATTCAATCTTTCCATCCCTTGTCTTCACCGGCACATGTCTCATCCAAAGCAGCTTTTGCCACCAGTCAGGATTTTGCTCGTACCACTTTATGGTTTGCTCCAGGCCTTTGCCAAAATCTGTGACTGCTTTCCAGCCCAAAATGCGCTGAGCTTTATCTGTTCCGGCGAGGTGTTTCTCTACCTGCCCGAAACGGTCAGGTGTATGAGTAATCAGGGTATGAGGTTTGTTTAGCATGGCTACAACCATATCTGCTATTTCTTTTACGGAAGTATCTTTGCCGGTGCCGAGGTTTATGACTTGACCTTTGACTTTATCCCGGTCTATATGTATCACCTTGTCCAGCGCCTGGCAGAGGTCTTCCACATAAATCCAATCCCTTGTATTCTCTCCAGAACCATGAACAGTTAGCGGCTCATTGAGAATGGTGCTGGTAATGAAGCGGGGAATCACCTTCTCCAGATGTTGATTGGGACCATAGTTGTTGAAAGGCCGCACAATAATTGCTGGTATATCGTAGGTAACCCAATAAGAATAGACCAGCCTGTCAGCCCCTACCTTGGCGCTGGCATAAGGGCTTGTTGGATTCAAAGGATGTTCTTCTGTCATGGGCACTGTCTGGGCTGTCCCGTAGACTTCCGAGGTCGAAATATGGATGAACCGTTCCACCGAGTCTTTGTTTTTTAGTACTGCGTTGGCTATTACCTGTGTCCCCAATACATCGGTTTCGAAGAAGATGGCGTTATCAAAGATGGAGCGGGCGACGTGGGATTCAGCGGCGAAGTGAACGACAACGTCTGACTTGGCCACCAGTTCATTGACCAGGTCGGCGTTCCGGATATTGCCGTACCAGAAGCTAAAGCGGGAGTCATTCTTGATTTTTTCGGGGAGATTTTCGATATTACCGGCATAGGTAAGGGCGTCAAGGACGATAATGTGATAATCGGGATAGCCTTCAAACAGATATCTTACAAAATTACTCCCGATAAAACCTGCTCCACCTGTGACTAAGATTGTCTTCATTCAAACCTCCTGGAATATTTATCCAGCGCCCTAAAGCCATTTATGAAAAGTGCTTCGTGAGCCGATGAGTCTGAAGCCGAGATTGCTCCAGGCACGCTGAACAAAAGTGTTATTTATTTGTGTTACAACTTGCACGAAGTCTACTTTTTCACGAAACCAACGCAGACCGTGGTGAATGAAGCTAGTATATACACCACTACCACGGGCTTTGGGAGATACACAAACAAGCACGATCTCACCAATCTTGTGGTCTATGAACCTATTTACCTCCTTGTGAAATTTACATGTGGAAAAGCCAACTATTTTCCCGTTGTCCTCAGCGACGAAGACTTGGTCAGCAACTAAGCCCACGCAAGAATTCCTAGCCCACTCAGCGTATAATTGGTCGCAGCTTTGATCATCCAGCGTGGGATCGGAGTGAAAACGGTCAATATAGTTTTGAAAGCTCAGTTTGGAAAGGGCGACTGTAGGTTCAATATCCTCCTCTTCTTGACTCCTGATCCTGAAAGGGTATTCCAATTCTTTTAACGAAGATTTGGCAAAATCGAAACAATAAGTGACTATTATATCCATCAATTTAAATCCGGCTCCTTCGAGAGCGTGAATGCATACAAGATCGGCTGTGTCTACCCTACAAGAGAGATGCTCTATCTTCAAATCTTTACATCTCGTGATTAGCTTCGATAACAAACCATCCAGAATGCTAACCCTTTCTTCATAATTTCCTATTGCCCTTAAATAATCAATTGCCGCCATCTCCTTTGCGAAAATCTGCTTGTCCCATGGTAACATTCGTAATGTTGCCAAACCAACTGCTTCTGCCCCATCCTTAACTAAGTAGGCATAATTATCTTGGGGCAACTGTAACTGTGCCTTTAGTTCTCCCATAACGAAGTTATTTAGCTGGTCATTTTTTGTCCCCCTAATATAGCGATAGGGCTTATATTCATAGATTGTTATTATAGGTTTAACCATTTGCAGCGTATCCAATGTCAGAGATTCCACATCGTATCTTAACATTAGTCTCCCCTTGACCCAATAATCCTCATTGGGCAATATCAACTACGCAAAAAGTATTTGCTCAAAAGCCTCACTCTATGCCCAACTTATCACGCGCAATATATTCTGGTTTATTCTTGACCTCCTTGTTCATTCTTCCGACATACTCGCCAAGAATACCCAGCGCAAAAAGCTGGACTCCGGAAAAGAACGTTATGAGTATTACGATGGTGGCAAATCCGGGGACGCCGAATCCATACAAGAAGTATCTAATGAGGTAGAATAGTGCTAAGGCAAGACCAACGACTCCGAGAAACAATCCACCAAATATGGCAATCTTAAGCGGCAGCTCAGTGAAAGAAACAAGCATGTCCAGCCATAAGCTGAGCAGTTTAAACGGCGTGTATTTTGTCTTTCCGGAATGTCTCTCCTCGTGCGCAACCTCAACTTTCCCGACTTTGTAACCCATCCAGCACAGCAACCCGTCGAGGAACTTGCTTTTCTCGTTAAGCAACTTGAGCTGAGCGACGGTATAAGACCTCAGTGCCCTGAACCCACTGAGGTCGGTAGCCTCCACAGACAATATTCTGCCCAATACCCACTTCGCAAACCTCGAACCTGCCCGTCTAAAAGCGGAATGTTTACGCTGTTGGAACACGCCAAATACCACCTCATATCCCTCATCGAGTTTTTCGACCAATTTCGGTATCTCTTCCGGTGGATTCTGCAGGTCCGCGTCTAAAGTGATTATGATTTCACCTCCAGCAGTATCGAACCCCGCCATTACCGCTGGGTGCTGCCCGAAGTTCCTAGTAAATCTTATAACCTTGACGTTATTATCCTTCTCATGTAGACCCCTTAAGATTTGAAAAGAGTTATCCTGGCTGCCATCATCAACGAAGATTATTTCATGAGAGCCATCGAGATTATCCACCACCTTGGTCAATCGGGCATAGAGGACTTCGAGATTCTCTGCCTCATTAAATACTGGGATGACCACGGAATATTTGATGTTGTTCTTGAGATCCATTATGCTCTACCAAATCCAATATAGTGAAGCATTGTATTGGTTCAGTCGTTTTCGGACAAATCGACTACGGTAGAAAGCATACAATCCTCCTCAGTTCCTGTCAATTTTTCATCGCCTCTTGGTAGCGTACATCGTCGCTAACTTCCGCGGCACTTGCCAGGTAGCCGACAACTTTAAGCGACTGGAAGTAAAGATACTATGTATTTGATTTGTCACCCACCGACCAATCAATTTTATTTTCATACTGGTACGGCTCTAGCCCAAGTTCCACGTGGATTATGTTATCAAGTGCCTGATTTGCGTAGAATAGCTCGGGATCGCTGACAGGCGACACAACAGTCATAATGCCTGTGTAGCCGGCAGAGCGGAACTCTTCTCCAGATATCCTCGTGTCCGGTGGGCTAATATCAGGGTAGGTAGCAGTTGGTGCACTACGGGCAGATATAGAACTGGCGAGCAATGCCGTTGTCATTATAAGGATGGTTATCTACCGCACAAATGTACTCATCTCAGGCCGCCTCTTTCAGCACCCGGGCATCATAACGGCAGTTATTACAAACGAACATCCATACTCTCATTCTTTGCATAAGCTCATAAGCGTTCCACTATCGCCATCCAGGCGTTGCCTGTGCCTTTCTTAAGAAGAATGAACTCACCATCTGGGAAATAAGTCACAAGGTCGCTATCCGTGAATCTCATCTTGTGGTATGAGGGCAGTGGCTCGGTTTCATTATAGGGAACGGTAGCTATCACGAAGCGACTCACGCGACGCAGCTCATGCAATGCGGCAATAAATGATTGCTTGTCAAGGTGTTCGAGAACTTCCATACACGTGACGACATCAATGGACTTATCTAGAAAAGGGAGGTTGGTTACTGACGCATACACGATTTCATATAAATGGCTCTCGTATGACATGGTGAATTTCGGGTGCCGTTCTATGTCTACCCCTACAATTCTTTGGAACCTGCTTAACGACGTCAGGAGATTCAGAAAAGCACCGCTACCTACGCCAATATCAAGAATGGACTTAGCCTCTGGAAGCAAAGAGCTTATATACTCAATGCGTCTCCAGTCAGTTTCGAGGTATCCTCCATAACGATTGCTGTCTACTCCAAAACACTCGACATATTTCTTCTTTATGGTGGCTGTACAAGCGCTTAGCGTCACATCGGCCAGTCTGACTTCAGTATATTTGCCACCCTTAGCTGCCACTGTTTTCTGCTTTTTAAATTCCGCATAGCACACGCGAATCAGCCGGTATGGCAGAAACATGGTATTACGCCCGGGTTTCCGCACGGCTTGAACCAGCATAGTTCCTAATTGATATGAGAAGGAACTCTTAATTGTTTGTACTGTTCTTTTTTGCTTCTTAAACTCATTCGTTTGCTTGGCCAGATTTCTTACTTGCTTATCAATCTTTTCCTGAAGCTCCTCTAACTGTAATCTGAATGGTGGCTTATTTACAGGCCACTGTAATAATACGGGCCATAGACTCCTGATTATCCCCATGTGAATCACTGATTTTACTCTCCGTTCCGTGGGTATAGACATAATTTTCTCCATCAAAGCCCTACAGTTGAAGAGTTCGAACGTATCAAAGGCGATGTCACTCTCCAGTAAAACACAACTTAGCCATGTGCCATCACGGTGTTCCCAATAAAACATATCATATGGGTCATAGTTCATAATTTTGGCAAACTCTGTTACCTCTATAAATTCACTAAATGCCCCCACGACTTTTTCATTGTCACCCATTCGCCTATATACATGTGCCATTACTTGTTCTGTTAGCGGCAACTCATTGAATCCTACTTTCCTGTAATAAGACTTAGCCACCTCACCTGTACTCGATCTGATATGCAAAGCATTTGACGGTAATTGATCTAGATAAGCTTTTGCTAATCTTCTCCCATGAGCGTGATAACTATTACGAGCTAGCACTGCACTCAGCTCTTCATCACTTTTCCCATATGTCGCTGCATCGGCAAGGCAGATATGATGCAATTCGAGAGCCTCGGCTATTTCACTAGCGGTCAGCGTGTCAGTCTTCAATACCCTCTGTCGTCTCTCATAAGATTGAACTATAGAACGCACCGATTTGTCATCCGCCATTCCGGATAATATGGAAGACAAGTTGCTTCCGGTGTCATCCAGATCTAAATAACCCATGTCCCCATATGTGAAAAATACTATATCCTTCACTAAATTTCTTGCCGCGGCAAGAGTTGTGCGTGTATCAATACCAGCAGTTAAGGATATAACTAGATTATAGGTACCATGCAAGAGATCCAGCTGTTTCTCTAGCATTACAGATACCTCCTCAACCACGTCAGAGAGCTTACCAACTGACAAATTTCTTCGGGGATAATAACGCTGTATCTTCTTCTCTTCGATATTTATCAGGGTATTCGGTGTTAAGACATAAACTCCTTCGTCTGGGGTCAAGATTCCGGGATATGCACGGCCCGACACCGTTAACCATCTTTGGTCTCGCTTGATAGTCTCCATTCGGGTACATTCGCTTGAATTCAAATAATCGCCTATAATGCTACAATGTGAAGCTATCACAACCAAACCTTGTAGGGAGTAAAAAGCACTACGAGTTCCGAATGCATCTGTCATGAATTTAGTCCTGTTGCCGTGGTGATATATAATGATAAATCTGCCTGACAGGTGGTCAATGTAATCCAGCAAACTTTCTTCGGACAGGCTTAACTCGCCAAGACATTTTCTTGAGATGGAGTTAATGTCCATGCCCCAGTAAAGAGTGTCAATCACCCTGCCCAGAATCGCCACCCAGCTACTGTCTTTCTGCGAAAATGCCCATGGGTTTTCAGGGTCAAAAGAGATGAAGTAATCTCCGATGGTCTTCCTCGTCCACGCAGTGATAGGCGGCTCGACTTCCACCTCAGAGAACAGGTATCCCCTTTTATAGAGCAGGTGACTGTAATCCATGCTTTATGCCATATTTGCCAACTCAATCGTGGTTACTATTCATCAGGAGCACAGCCAGAGACGCTTGATCACTCACGACGAATTGCCGACTCCATCCTGTAAAGTAGAAACATTTGCAGCACCTTTTCCACTAATAATGCCCGACAGTTATCGTAGACAAATGTCCGTACCTTCATTCTGTCACTGAAACAAGAAATCAGCCAAGACCTGCGCTGCGACATCAGAGCCGTTAACCAAGCATAGGCTAAGATATCTTTTACGAAACTCGGCATTATTGGTATCATCAAGCAATTTTTCCAGACATTCCCTCAGCCCAGATGCTGTCAGTGGGCTTAGCAACAGTCCCGTGCCTGTTTGCTGAGCAATCATGGCACGGCCGAGTTGGTTATCAGAACCCGTCTCCAGATTTGGAATGAAAATGGAAGGTATCCCGAAGTAACTCAGCTCTGTTACAGTATTGTATCCTGCTGCACTTATTACTATATCAAAGCCCTGGTAGTAACGTGAAAGAGGGTAATCTCTAATAGTTCTCACACCCTGGAAGCACTTGAACCTGCCATGAGAGATAGGAGACTCGGCAAGAACAACCTGGACGTCGGCAAACTGCCGGGCAGTTTCAATAATTATCTCACTTTGTGTGTTTATGTCATTTATGTTTCCCGCCCCAAGTTGTATAAATACTGTTTTCTTGGCGGGGTTTAGTCCCAATTGCTCAATTACGTCTTGGCGGGGGAGCAACTCGTTCCGGTCCAGGAAGACCATCGGCGGCACAATGATTCGCCCTGCGGAATCTTGAGTGATATTTTCCTGGCCCAGTTCACCGGGAACAAGTTGAAGGTCAAAAAGTTCTGTTTTCCGGTTAAATATTTCCTCTTTTCCTTCTTTGAGCATCATGCGCCTTATCCAAACTTTGCACATAGATTTATGCTGAGCAATAGCCGTCGCTACACTAGCTGCAGACACACCATCGAAAACGAACACGTTTATTCCGTGATTGTTGACTATACCGTCAAAGAGACTTCGTAATGAACTTTGCCGCCCTTTTATAGAAATTTTATCCATAAGCTGGTCCGGTGTAGGGTGATGATATGCGATAAAGCCTTCCTGCCAAAACACGTTCAGGGCCTGACTGGTAGTGAAGAAAACTATCTCAGTTATGCGGGTGTTAGTTTTGAGTCTCCTGGCAATTGCCAGGAGACGCGTCACATGTCCCAAGCCCCCGCCATTTGTCGGCATGAACAATATTCGTGCCTCTTGAATTCGTCCGCTCTGAGTGGTTGGCAGAAGCACTGCTCCGCTCACAGTAGCAATTGTTGGTTCATAAAGCGTCGATTCGCGCTTCTCTGAAGGGGTCGGTTCAGGTCGTGGTTGTCGAGACTTCTTCGACCGATAATCTCGATAGATACGCCATAGTCTGAATGGCAGGGCAATAGCGGCCTTGAGTGACGTGGCTGCCTCTACCAGCGCATCTCCTGCACGAAAGGTGATTGAATTTGTGAGAGAATCATATTTTCGTGCATATTCATTCCTAAGTCCCAGTAGCCTGTCCTGTAGTTCCTGTTTATCATTCTTGAGATTTTCAATTTCGTGTTCGAGCCTACGTATTCTACTCGAAAGAGCCGACGATTGTTCACGATTCTTCGCTTCCGCCCGTTCGTTTCCAGTTTCCTTGTTGTTTTTGCCGCTGTTGTCCGTATGCTCCGTCATATGCCATCACCACATAACTGCAATTTACATCGCTCACCTGCATTTCCGAAAGTGTATTGGTTTTCTTGGTGCAGGTGCTCAACATAGTCCGACATTATTTCTTCTGCGCAACCCCACTTGTACCTTCCTGTGAACAAGTGACTATAATTCATTTCTCCATTCAATAACGTGACCAGTGACGATTTTACAAATCATTCTCCCTTTTCAGCTTGAAAAATCAATTGTGTTTCCTGTTTAGCAGCTCGCTGTAAAGGTTGCCAATATCCTTAGCAAGAATACGCCACTCGCGGTTGGCGACCACCCACTTTCGTGCTGCTTCTCCCAGTCTTCGTGTTAGCTCGGGGTTATCAAGCAAGGTCTCCAGGGTGTGAGCAAGATGCGCGGCATCATCCTTCTTGTGCAGTAGCCCGGTGCTACCGTCAAGGACAATCTCTGCCAGGGCGGCAACATCAGAGGCAACTACCGTTTTGCTCATAGACATAGCTTCAAACGGCTTGAGCGGCGAAATGATTTCATTTACCTGTGCCCCTTTACGAGGCAGACAGATTATGTCAATAAGAGAGTAATATCTTTTAATTTCATTATGGGGCACACGGCCGACAAAGGTCACGATATCACGGAGTTGTAGTTCGTCGCACATAGTCTGTAGTTCGTCATATTTGACTCCGTCGCCTACCAGCAGGATACGGAAGTCGTTGCGGCCCCCGTTGCGTAGTATGGCTGCAGCCTGCAGCAGGTACTCCAGTCCCTCGTACACCGCAAATGCCCCGATGTAACCTATAACCGTCTTACCAGCATAGCCTAACTGGGCTTCCAGTTCCGTGTCTCTGGGTACGGGCACGAACCTGCCTGTGTCCACCCCATTGGGCACGACCAGTATCTTGTCGGCCGGTACCCCTCTTTCGATAAGCAGTTCTTTCACTCCTTTCGTTATGGCGATTACGGCAGTTGCCTGGTTACAGGCATCCGTCTCCCTTATTACATAATTATGGTAGGCTTTTGTATTTTTATAATTTGGGTCCTTGGAAGCGGGCGTTAATTCCCATAATCCCCTGACTTCATAAATGGAGGGTAAGTCCAACATACGTGCCACATTAGTCGCTACAATTCCGTTCAGGAAATTGGATGCCCCATGTATGAGTGCTGGCCTATATTTGATACATAACGGGAACACATTTTCAAGATATTTTTGAAGATACATGTCTGTCAGTAGAGTTGTAAGATTCTGTTGGTCTTTAAGTATTCGACAATATCGTACGTTATCGATAACATCCATATCGGGAATAGCCTCACCAGCAGATATCTGTGGTATATTGAGACCCCGTTTGCCTTTTACGTCAAAGGGGAATCCCAGACGGGTTACTCCGTACATGTGCCAGCCGTCTCCTGTTAGTGCTTTCAACAATCCATGAGTGCGGATGGCATATCCACCGTGGGCATAGGGAAGTGAGTTATGGAGCAGATAAAAAATACTGTCTTTGTTCGGCGCATAGTTGTCTGGAATCATCAGTGTTGCATGTGTACTGGCACCTCCCATTTTCTGCTTAATCGCATTGATTCTTTTTTTAACGGCTCCCAGCACGTACGCCTTTTTAGCAACTGGCCCTGGCGTTGAAGGCGAGGGGTTTTTTCTGACAGCCCTGACACCCAATCTGAACACACGATACGGCAGTAAAATGGTATTGCGACCAGGCTTGCGGACGGCCTGAATCAGCATACTCCCCAGTTGAAATGAGAGGGAACTTCGAATCTCCTGTACCGTTCTTTTCTCCTTTGCCAGCTCAGTCTTCAGACGGGTTGTTTCCCTCTTGGTGGTACTTAGCTCGGCCTTGGTGGTATTTAGCTCGACCTTGAATTTTTCAGCTTCTCTGGTCAGTGCAACTTCTCTGTGCTTAAACTCCTGCTCTGCCCTCTCAACCAAAGTCAACTCGATACTATCTATTTGTTTCTCCAGGACTACCTTTCTCCTCTTGCATAACAAACACAGGTATCTGCCTATTATCTCAACTTCGCTTACCACAAAGTAGGGATACATCAGCTTGTACAGGGAAGCCATATAGAAGGTCTGTTTATGGTCGGGGTCTTCCAACAGACCAAATGGGACTGTTATTATCAGCTTCCCATCATCAACCAGAAGCTCGTAAGCCCTCGTTATAGCTCTATCCGGCCTTACCTGGTGTTCGAGGAACTCGCCCATGATGGCTGTGTGAAATTCCCGGTCTGGCAAATCAATATCGTAAATATTACCCTTGGCAAAAGTCAGCCTTTGCTGCACCTCCGCAGGCTCCTTTGCCCGGTCAGAATTTGCGTATTCGATAGTCCTATCATCAATGTCCACGCCAACGACTTCAAAGCCCTCGCGTGCAAGCAGGATTGAGGCTATGCCCTGGCTGCAACCGATGTCGATGACGTTCTTCCCTTCAGCTCTATGGCACATCCAGTGTATGCGCTTCTGCGCTACCGATGGTGCCTCCTTGGAGAATGAGTCATTGGCCAAACCTTTATATAGTTCGCTGATTCTATCACCGGTTCCCATGTTTTCTCCTGTTGCAGTTTAAACCATTCACACCATCTTGGTAAGTATAGCTATGATTCTCTCCGCAGTCATGCCGTCCCATAGCTCAGGGCAATGACCCTTCTTGCGGTTGCTATCGGAATGCTCTAATGTGTGACGGGGCACATTTATTACGCATACGTAAGCCTCCCCCTAGGGGTTGGAATTTC
>Ga0307437_1001480_pt1 | contig 15582 bp, 9 predicted proteins | sample SalMarWE160390MG_FD_202146 | JGI IMG/M metagenome (GOLD analysis project Ga0307437, IMG submission 202146) | Salt marsh sediment microbial communities from the Plum Island Ecosystem LTER, Massachusetts, United States - WE1603-90 | ecosystem: Environmental > Aquatic > Marine > Intertidal zone >...
GCGGCTGGCCAGTCCTGAACTCTCTGCCTGCTCCTGTTGACAGCGATAATGACGGTATGCCGGATGACTGGGAAACCGAAAGGGGCCTTGACCCGAAAGATGGCTCCGACGGCTCACTGGATAGCGACAGTGATGGTTATACCAATCTCGAAGAGTATCTCAACGCTTTGGTTTAGTTTTAAATCCTAAATCCTAAATCCTAAATCGAAAATCGTAAATCGTAAATTAATTTGGGGTTTACAAATGAACGTACTTTTAATCGGCAGCGGCGGGCGTGAGCATGCAATCGCCTGGAAACTCGCTCAATCGAAGAACCTGGACAAACTTTATATAGCTCCCGGTAATCCCGGCACGGCTGAATGCGGGGAGAATGTCCCTATTGCGGACACCGATATCGACAAGCTTCTGGATTTTGCAAAGCAGAACAAAGTGGAGCTTGTGGTAGTCGGCCCCGAAGACCCCCTGGCAGCCGGAGCTGTTGATGTATTTGAGGCAGCCGGCATCAAGGCATTCGGGCCCGGCAAAAAGGCGGCTCAGCTCGAAGCGGACAAGGCTTTTGCGAAGCAGTTGATGCGCTCGGTTGCCGTCTCAACTGCTGAAGGCAGAGTCTTCGATAGATTCGAAGAGGCCAAAGCATATATAGCCAGCAGGGACGAAGCGGTCGTAATAAAAGCAGCGGGCCTTGCAAAGGGCAAAGGAGTTTTTGTCTGCGAAGAACCCGCTGACGGAATATTGGTTGCTGAGAAGATAATGTGTGATAATATGTTCGGCCCAGCAGGCGAAAAAATCATCGTCGAAGATAAATTGCTGGGTGAGGAGGCGTCCATACTTGCCTTCGTGGATGGCCGGAATATTTACGTTATGGAATCATCGCAGGACCACAAGCCCATCGGCGACGGAGATACCGGGCCTAATACCGGAGGAATGGGGGCTTGCAGCCCGGCTCCGGTGGTTACAGACGAATTGTTGGACAGGATATCGCGCGAAATTCTCGTGCCGGTTGTTGATGGTATGAATCGCAACGGCTCGCCGTACAAGGGTGTGTTGTATGCCGGTCTAATGATAACCTCCGCCGGGCCGAGGGTGCTGGAGTTTAATGTCCGTTTTGGCGACCCGGAAACCCAGCCGATTTTAATGCGGCTGAAAAGCGATTTACTGAATGTTTTGCTGGCGGTTTGTGACGGCAAATTGGACCGAATTGACCTTGAATGGGACCAGCGCCCGGCCGTTTGTGTCGTGATGGCTTCAGCAGGTTACCCGGGAGATTACGAAAAGGGCAAAAAAATCACCGGCTTGGATGATGCCGAACAAATGAAGAATGTTGTCGTATTCCAGGCGGGCACCAAATGTCAAAATGGCGATGTTGTTACAAATGGAGGCAGGGTCCTCGGAGTAACTGCACTCGGACAGACCATCGCAGATGCAAAGAAAAGGGCATATGAAGCTGTAGCTCTGATTAAATTCGACGGTGCCTATTACCGCCGGGATATCGCAGATAAGGCAATTGATAAATAATACTTGATACTCGATACTTGTCTCAGGGTAGGCACCGCTCAGAACTCGACGGGAATCGGGCATCGAGGAACAAGAATCAAGATGGCTCAAACCAGGACAAAAAAATCAAAACTCGATACCGTTATTCACCGGCTTCTTGCCGTCCTGCTGCTGATAGTTATCTTATCACTTGCTTTTATCCTGGCCGTGCGCGCCCTTCCTCACATTGCCATTGGCCAGATTGCCGAGCTTACCAACACGAAAATCGAGGCTCAATCGGTTGATTTAAATATCGACGGCTCTGTCTATATCAGGAAGCTTGTAGTCAGCCCTTACAAAAAACAGAGGTACGATGACACTATTTTCAAGGCGGAGACGGTTTATGCACGTTTTGGTGTAGGCAGCTTGTTTTTACTTCGGCCTCGCCTGAAGGTTATAGATGTCAGCGATTTTGTTTTCAACGCACAATACGATGTGGACACAGACCGCTGGAATTTATCTGCGCTGAAAATAAAGCTTCCTCAAGACGGTTCCGGACAACTGCCGAGCATCCGGCTCGAAGCGGGTAAGCTCCAATACAGCAAAATCTCGGAAGGTCGGGTAAAAGTTGCCGCCTCTGTGCCTGTTAAGGCGGAATTAGGATTTGATGAAGAGACTCAGCAGGGCTACAAGTTTGATATTACAACCGCCACGCTGACCAGCGGTTATGGTAAAAGCCACCTGACAGGTTCCTGGGAGCCGGGCCTTCTTACGCTTACGGGCGGTCTTTCTTCCACGGATATCTCTGTGCTTGAAATGGCCTGGTCTATAGATGTTCTGGCCGCTGAGTTAAAATACGAACCTGACAGCGACTATTCGTTTGCGCTGAGAATAAAAGGTTTGCATTCCAAACGAAGCCTGCTGCTCGATAAATTTGCATTAATGGGGCCTTCTTTTTTGGAGAAGTCCGGCCCATTCGCCGCCTTACAGAAATTTTTTAGCCGGTATAGTCCCGCCGGCAGAATCAATATTAAACTCGATGCATCGGGCAATCTGAAGCAGCTCGCCGAAGGCACTTTGACAGGCATAGTTGACTGCTGTGATGTTACGATTTGCGACAATAAGTTTCCCTACCCGATAGAGAATCTGACCGGAATAATTGATTTCACCAGAGACAAAGTGACATTGAATAACCTCTGCGGCAGACACGGAGATGTTAAGCTTTTCTTTAACGGCTGGTCCGGCGGATTCGGGGATGCCTGGCAATATCAAACTCGTATGACAAGTAGTAATATGGCTCTGGATGATGATTTGTATAATGCCTTGAACGAAAGGCAGAAAAAATTCTGGACCGTTTTTTCTCCGAGCGGCAAAGCGGCAATAGATTACCGCCTGACAAGGCACTCACCGACCGACGAAGGAAAAACACTTGTCGTTGAGCTTCTTGGCACCGATGCCGTGTACCAGCACTTTCCCTATCCGTTAAAAAATCTTTCAGGCCGGCTCTTTTTCAATCCCGATGATATAATTTTTTCCAATGTGGTCTCGCAAGTAAACGAGCGAAAAATTATCGTCAACGGCAGGGCCATAACGACCGGTGACAATGGGCCTGTATATGATATTACAATCGACGTAAATAACATACCGTTGGATTCGACCCTTGAAGCGGCGCTGCCGCCTCAGCAGAAGAGCTTGTATGAGCAGTTTGCCCTTGCCGGCCTGGGCGATGGTCATATAAAGGTTTCCACATCCGGGCAGGATACCAACTCAGTATCTTTTACCGCCGATTTGTCTTTCAGGGATGCTTTTTTAAGGTCGAAGCAGCTGCCGTTAGCTGTCTCCGACATATCGGCAAGTGGGATTTTTACTCCTGATATGATACTCATCAAAAGTTTCGTCGGCCGGCATAGTGATGGTTTGCTTTCCGTCCTCGGGCGGATTTGGCTGGGCCAAAAATCTCAGCAGCTTCAGTATTCGCTGACGCTGAGCGGCAGCAACGCCGAGTTAAACGACCAGTTGTTCGGCCTGTTACCGAAGCCGCTGGAGAGAAACGTCCTTGAATTTCAGCCCGTCGGCAGGATAAATTACATCGCAGTTTTAGACAAGGGCGACAGCAATGACTATCCCGATTACAATATAACGGTGGATTGTCTCGGTGATGGCATAAATTACAAGAGGTTTCCTTATCCATTAAAAGATATCACCGGCCGCCTTATGATAACAAAAGACCTTATCAAGCTGACTGATGTTACCGCCGTTCCCGCTGGTAGTATCATGATAGTCGAACAGTCGCCCGTCATAAAATTAAACGGCGAGATTGTCCTTACGGATAATGATTTCAGCAGCGCCCGGTTTCAGCTTGATGCTTGCAATATTTTTTTCGATGAACAGCTTGGTTTTGCTTTGCCTGAGTACCTTAAGCCCCTGTATCAGAAGCTGTCGCCGACCGGCTGGTTCGACGTGAATTCAGCAGACATAAAAATATCCGGAGCCGAGGACGGCCGAAAGTATGTCGATTTGGATGGCACTGTTAAATTCAGCGAGTGTAATTTCAACTTACCTGGTGTCATAAGCGAATTTACCGGTGAATTAAAGACCAAATGTCTGTATAAAACCGGCTATGGTTTCAATAATGGCCGGGCACTTCTTTCTGCGCAGATGCTCAGGATTGGCGGAAAGGCCTTTACGAATTTGCTGGCCGATGTGTATTATGATAATAATCGCCAGGTTTGGTTTAGCAAAAACCTTGTTGCCGACCTTTATGGCGGCGGGCTCACGGGCGAGCTCGAATTCAAACAGCCGGCTGACAGCCCGCTGGAATATTTCCTGCAGGTGGGTTTTGATAATGTCGATTTGAAGCAGTATCTTTCGGACGCGAGCTATCAGTTGAAGTCCCCTGGCTCTGAGCCGCCGTTAGGCGATTATACCAGCGGTAAAATGGACGGCTCGTTGAGTGTCGGTTTTCAGGGCGGTGATAGTTATTCCCGCGTTGGGCGGTGCCGGCTGGACATCAGCGATATTCAGGTCGGAGAAATGTCACCGATGGCGAAGTTCCTACAGTTATTGAAGCTGACAAAGCCGAGAGATTACGCATTCAACCGGATGTTGGTCGATGCATACATTATGCAGGACAGGGTGTTTTTTGAGCAGTTCGATTTATCCGGCCAGGCTCTTGCTTTTACCGGCTCAGGCTGGATGGGCCTGAAAGACCGGAATATCAATTTGGTTTTTGCAGGCCGAGGCGACCGCCTTGCTTCGGCGGACCCTTCCATTTTCCAGTCTCTCGCTGAAGGACTTGGCCGCGCCGTTGTGCGCATCGAGGTAACCGGTGATATTTATGACCTGCACGTTGAGACAAAGGCATTTCCTGTTTTAGAGGATTCCCTGCAAATTCTTGGCACAAAACCGGCTGATTTGAATCAGTAGCCCTCAGTCACTCCCGGTTTTTCTAAGCGCAAGCGTGTAGATATTTTTCCCCCGCTTGAGAAATTTTCGTTCGTAGTTTGTTCCGGTTTTTTCTTCGTTCCCGGCGCCTGATGCGGGAAGAAATTCGACCTCTTCGAGTTTTTCATTTTGGGCCGCTGTTAGTTGTTTTATTTCTTCGAAATAATCGGCGTGGTCGGTGGCGATTCTGATTTGCCCGCCGGTCTTTAATGTGCGGATAAGCTGCTGCAGGTTGTCGGGGCAGAGCAGCCGTCTTTTATGGTGTTTTCTTTTCGGCCACGGGTCGGGGAAGTAAATGTGGTAGCAGTTCACGCAGTTGTCCGGCAGGAAATCGGCTATGAAACCGGCCGCTTCGGTTTGGATTATACGAACGTTTTTCAGCCCCCATCGTCCGATGCGGTCAACTGCGTGGCGATAGTATTTATTCGCCCATTCGATACCTAAGAAATTATCGTCAGGCAGTTCCTTTGCCTGGTTTAAAAGGAAGGTGCCCCTGCCGGAGCCGATTTCAATATGGACAGGGCCGCAGCGTCCGAAAATCCGGACAAAATCGATTTTTACGTCCAAATCCTCGGTTCTTAATGAAATCGATGGATATTCTTTCAGTTTTCGAGCCATTTTATTACTTTATGTCCATTAAAGGCATCAAATATACAAAACAGTAGGATTTAGCTTCATCCATTATACGAAAAATGCACCTTTAGGTGAAGTTTGCCCTTGCCTGCATGTCTTTTTGGGATTAAAGTATATATATAAAGCATTCGATAACAGGGCGATGGGTTGATTGTTGGCTGGTGCGACCTCATTATGGGACTTTAAACGCAGAGCCAAAAGGGAGAACTGAGAAATGATTCTCCAATTTATTAGAATACGGCGTAAGCAGATTCTGATAGACATCAATACGCAAAAGGATTTTCTCTTAGCTGACGGCAAGGCCTGCATAAGGAACCACAGGAGGGTTCTGGCGCACATTCGCAGGGTAATGGCCTGGGCGAGATGCCGCGGTGTCCCTGTAATTTCCACTGCTGAGGTTTACCCAAATAATAATGGCTGTAAGATTGACTACTGTCTTGACGGAACAGAAGGACAAAAGAAAGTTCGATATACACTGCTGGATAATCGTATAAGTTTTCCCGCTGACGGCAGCACGGATTTGCCGAGAGATATGCTTCGCCAGTACAGGCAGATTATTCTTCACAAGCGTTGCGTTGACCCCTTTGAAGAGCCGAGGATAGACCGGCTGCTCAGTGAAATTCGGGCCTGTGAGTTTATTCTGGTCGGCGCCTGTCTCGAAGGCGCCGTTATGGCGACCGCTTTGGGCCTACTGCAGCGGGGCAAGAGGGTCAGCATCGTTGTTGACGCCGTCGGCTCGAATAGTAAAAGAGAAGCCAGGTTGGCGCTACGCAAGATAGAGGCCAAGGGGGCTAAATTGATTGAGACCAGGAAACTTGCCGGCACGTCGCATCTAAGGCACGTCGGCGTATGTCACTGCCGAAGCTGCCAGAGCGAACACCAAAAAGAAATCATCGAATAAATTTGATAATTCGCCGATTCGCTAATCTTTTTTCGCCGAACAGTTTTCCTGCTTAGTTATCGGACGTCTTCGCCGACTCTTTTTTCATCATCAAAATAACCGGTGGATAAGTTTCCATAATAGGCGCCTTGAAATTGGGTTTGTTTGGGTTTGTTTTGCATATTGGTAATTGGTAAATGGTAATTGGTAACTGGTTATTTGGGCTGATGTTACGCTCATTTTGCTGTTTTGGAAATTGGGTTTGTTTTGCATAAAAGAGTTCATATTTCAGCCACAGAGGACACCGAGGGACAGAGATATTCAGCCACAAAGGTGCTAAAGCACGAATTTTAACCGCGGATTTGCGCGGAAAAATTGTCCACGAATCCATTCGACTGCGCTCAGGACAGGTTTACACGAATTATCACTAATTATATCTAACTCCATAATTTTGCGCTTTAAACTTTGGTTTTACGCTTTCAGCTTTAAATTTTCCGCTTCTTCCGAGATACGCTTCACGATTCACGAAAACCGAATCGTAGTTTACATTATACCAAACTACATCTATTTGTTCAATAATTATTTAACATTTTCTTTGAAATTTTTTACTCATAGTGCTCTAAACGTAAGTATTTAGTTATTCTAAGATTATAAATCCTGAGCGAGGAAAATCCAAGTCGAAGGATAAAAATCTAACATTTTTTATAAAAAAACATCCCCGCGCAGGCGGGGACCCACATAAATCGCTATATACCAAAGACTAACAACTATACACGAACAACTAAACACAAAACTCGTTTTGTAGAAAAGTGCGAATTGATGAATCTCATGCGCAATAATCAACTTACAATGCCAAAGAGTCTCTCCTTTCCAGTGGTCCATTGACTTATTCAAAACTTAAGGGTATAAGGGAAATTAGTAAGAATAACATCATTGTGAGCGACTCGAATGCCTGTTATTGCCGAAAAATCAATTACTATCAAACCTTTCCTCAAATGGGCAGGTGGCAAAGGCCAGTTAATCGGTGAGATAGACAAGCGTCTGCCCAGGGATGAAATACGCTCTGGCCAAATTGATACTTATGTCGAGCCTTTTGTTGGCGGAGGGGCTATCTTTTTTCACGTCGCTTGTCATTTTCCCGAAATTAAGCACTTTTATCTCTTTGACATAAACCCGGATTTAATTACCTGCTATAACGCGATAAAAAGTAATGTTGAGGAGTTAATCTCCGAATTGAAATCTTTAGAGGCGATGTTTAAAAGAAAAAGGTCTTCTCGGAGAAATTTTTTCTACGAAATACGAGAAGAGTTTAACAATAATTGCGATCCTGCTAAGCTGATATTTTTGAACAAGACCTGCTTTAACGGCCTATACCGTGTCAATCGCAGCGGCTACTTTAATGTCCCTTTTGGCAACTACAAGAATCCCAAAATCTGCAATGAGGAAAACCTGCGTTCCGTCTCAGAAGTGCTGACAAAGGCAGATATAATCTGTGCAGATTTTGAGAAAACAGAGCAGTACATAGATGCTGATACCTTTGTTTATTTAGACCCGCCTTATAGACCAATCAGCCAAACAGCAAGTTTTACTTCTTATTCTAAAGATGACTTTAATGAACGTGACCAATTGCGTTTAGCAGAATTTTGCAGACGAATCGATTCTAAGGGTGCCAAGTTTCTTTTAAGCAATTCAGACCCCCAAAATGGAGATCTCACAGACTGCTTTTTCGAGGTTCAATACAAGGATTTTACAATCGAAACAGTCAGAGCTACCAGACAGATCAACTGCAAACCATCAGGCCGAGGGCAAATCAACGAACTTTTGATCACCAATTATTAAGGTAAATTTTATGTCTGATTTTTTAGCTTTTTTGGCAAGACTTATATCACATCTGAAAATAGATCTCTCCATAGAAGAGTTTAAAAGAAAAATTAAAGATGAGCACGAATTAGCTGCGAAAGTTTTACATGAGATAAATAAATTCCTCTACCAAAAACATGCAACTTTAGACAAAGAATACATTTCAGAATTTCACAAGTACTGGAAATACAATCATGAGAAAGTACTTCAACCCCATATAGGTGAAAAAGAAGCTTTGAAAGTCGCAAAGGTGCTTGAGAACATCTATGCTAAGAATGCTATCAGAGTACAGCTTAATACTCTCGATTTACAGCCAGAAGAAATAGCTAATGTGAGATTTTTTACTGCAGTACAGGACTTCAAAATAGATATAAGTGCTAAGGCTAATCCATTTGAGCTTTACAAGCTTAAGCCAGATTTCTTCTCCCCTGATAAGATATTGCAAAATGAGCTGCTTATCGATGAATTTCTGAATAGAATTGGTGCTGAATCACAACGTGACAAGAGGAAGCCATGGATGCGTGAATCTGCAAAATTATTGCTACAGAAATACGATAGCTCCGCATTCAATATCAATAAGTACCATAATGGAGATGTCCTTGAAATAAAGAAAGCTTTAGCAGAGCCCGAGAAATATGGCTTTTCTCAGAAGAAGGCTGACATGTTCTTGCGCGATATGGCTGACTTGAATGTATGGACTTATAAGAAGAACATAGAAGAAATAAACGTCATGAGTGATAAGAATACTATTCGGATAGCACTACGCACAGGAATTTTACAATTTAGAATTCCATTACTTGCAAGCTATCTGGATGTTTATTGCTATCAGTATTCTCTCGTTGATAAATGGAATGTAAAAGCTTGGCGTGAAGTTTGGAAAATCTGGAATACAATCACAAATAATCATAGACCCCCAACGCCAGCTTCTATTGATTATCTAATATATCGTATGGGGAAATTGGCCTGTAAACCTTCCGCTCGCTTGAGAAAATGTCCACCTTCTAAGCCTGTAAACAAGAAACGTCTGGACAGTTATGTACGTCAAGACCAGTTGATTTTTAATGATAACTATTATTGTATATTTGAAGAAGTGTGCAAGCCAGAACGAAAAATTCTTAAACACCCGATGTCCATATCCATCGAAGGCCAAACAGGTTGGAAAAGTGGGAGAGCTGATGAAGGAGGTGGAGGGGGCATACAAAGTTAATGACTAATTTAGAAGAAGAACCAAAAAATATTTGTGTTTATTCATCCGAATTTACAACTGTTTGGTCATTTCCTGAGCGAGGTAACTGGGCGACGCATAATTCAAAATATCGCGGTAATTTCGCACCACAAATAGCACGAAATATTATTGAGATGTATACCGAAAAGGGGGATTCCATTCTCGACCCAATGGTTGGAGCTGGCACAACTCTGATCGAAGCAAAACTGTTAGTAAGAAATGCACTTGGTCTTGATATAAATCCGCAGACCGTCGAAATTGCTAAAGAATCTTTGCAGTTTAAGCACAATCCGCCAAGCCGGCAGAAAGTCCAGGTTGGTGACGCCCGTAATCTCTCATTTTTGAAAGAGAATTCTTTTGATTTAGTCCTGACCCACCCGCCTTATATGGATATTATCAAATACTCCGAAGGTAAAATCGAAGGCGACCTCTCAAATATCTCAAACTTGTCTAAATTCTGTGATGAAATCGAAATAATCGCTAAGGAGCTTTTGCGGATTCTCAAGCCGGATAAATACTGTGCTATTCTCATCGGAGATACCCGCAAAGGAAAACACTTTGTCCCACTTGCTTTTAACGTTATGCAGCGGTTCTTAAAAGTAGGCTTTGTGTTAAAAGAGGACATTGTAAAAATCCAGCACAACTGTAAATTTACCGAACGCTGGCGAACTAAAGCGGGACGTGATAAGTTTTATTTAATAATGCACGAGCATTTATTTGTTTTTCGCAAACCCAATCCTAATGAAGATCTTTCTCGCCTCAAATTCAGCCGTTTCCTTTAGCTTCGTGATTTATTTCCCGCAAGCCAAAAATCCTGATGAAATTTCCTCCGCGATTAAGATTTAGTGAATTAGTGAACTGGTTATTAGTGATTCGTTAATCAGTGTAAAACCGCGGTCAATTTATATTAGACGGGATTTACAGGTTAATCCTGTTATCCTGTCAGATTATTCGTGTTAATTCGTGACTAATTATTTGTTGCTCATACACAGTCAGCGTGGCAAAAATAAATCAGTGCCTATCCGTGTAACTTTGTCCTGAGCTTGCCTTCACTGAGCTTGTCGAAGTGTCGAAGGAATCCGTGTCTAAAACTCCACCAAGTCAGCCAGAATCAATACTATCTCGTCTCGATATTTCCTTAGAAAATCAAGCATTGGTCTAGACGAGGAGTATGATGAGTAAGATTGCGACTGCAAGAGCTAGAAGGGCAATAATCCAAATTTTTGGGGGAATACTTTTTTTGTAGAACTGCATATATAGGTCTCCATGTCAAATTTCATCTGCCAAACGGTACGGCTCACCGGCGCTGCTGGTCCGGTTGCAATAACTTCAATCGTTAATATCTCTTTTTCACATTATATCACCATTAGCCCAACTTTCAACAAAAATTTCCCGCAAGCCAAAAATCCTGATGAAAATTCCTCCGCGATTCAGATTTACTGGATTGGTGAATTGGTTATTGGTGATTGATAGAAAATCCCCCGAAGCAGGCTTCGGGGCTAAATAAATGGATTCCTGCGTTCGCAGGAATGACAAAACCTTATAATCTGCGAAATAGGGCATACACATAGTGATAATTTGCCATTCTACCTCAACGGGACTTCACCCCGTGAGATAATCCTTCACTCGTCCATCCTCTGTCCTCTGTTATCTGACCGCCGCTTGGGCTGCTGCTAATCTTGCAATCGGCACTCTGAAGGGCGAGCAGCTTACATAGTTCATTCCGACCCTGTGGCAGAAATCGATGCTGGCTGGCTCGCCGCCGTGCTCGCCGCAGATACCGACCTTCAGTTTCTTTCTGGTCTTTCTGCCTAATTTTGTCCCCATCTCAACTAATTTGCCGACGCCTGCCTGGTCGAGCGACTGGAACGGGTCAACTGCGTATATACCCTTTCGAACGTATTCGCCTAAGAACTTGCCCGCATCATCGCGCGAAAAACCCATCGTCATCTGCGTAAGGTCGTTCGTCCCGAAGCTGAAGAATTCCGCTTCCGTAGCAATCTCATTCGCTGTCAGCGCCGCTCTCGGCACTTCAATCATCGTCCCGACGAGGTATTTGATTTTAGCCTTTCTTTCCCTGAAGACCTTCTTGATTTCATCGACTATCTCATCTTTGACCAGCTTCATCTCTGTAACTGCCCCGGTCAACGGAATCATAATCTCCGGCAGAACGATTTTGCCTTTCTTCTTTACGTTCAAAGCCGCCTCGATAATCGCCCTTGCCTGCATTCTTCCGATAGCAGGATAAGTTACGGTCAGCCGGCACCCTCGATGTCCTAACATCGGGTTGAACTCGTGAAGCTGCTCGACCTTTTCTTTTACCACCGCTGTTTTTACTCCGAGCCGCCTTGCCATCTCCGCCTGGCTCTTCTCGTCCTGCGGCAGAAATTCGTGCAAAGGCGGGTCCAGCAGTCTAATCGTTACCGGCAGCCCCGCCATCGCCTCGAATATTCCCTCGAAGTCGCTTCTCTGATAAGGCAGCAGCTTTTTGAGCGCGCCTTCGAATTGTATTTTCGCCCTGGCGTATTTCTTCTCGATTGTCTCTTTATCTTTTGGCGTTTGTGCCGCGCTCAATTCCGCCAGCATATCTGCATAATCATCCGCCGCCAGAATCATCTGCCGCACAGGCCATATCCGCTCGCCCTCGAAGAACATATGTTCCGTTCTGCAAAGTCCTATCCCTTCAGCGCCGAATCCTCTGGCCCGTTTTGCATCTTCCGGCGTATCTGCGTTTGTGCGGACTCCTAATTTGCGAACGTCATCGCAGATTTTCATAAATTTGCCGAAATCGCCGCTCATAGTCGGCTCAACCGTCGCCAGTTGTCCCGTCATAATTTCGCCGGTAGAGCCGTCCAGGCTTATCCAGTCTCCTTCTTTGATGACCTTGCTGTCGATGCTGAGTTTCTTTGTTTTATAATTGATGTTCAGGTCGTTGACGCCTGCCACACAGCATTTACCCATCCCTCGTGCGACCACTGCCGCGTGTGAGGTCATCCCGCCGCGAGCAGTCAGGATACCTTCTGCTGCATCCATCCCGCCGATATCTTCCGGGCTTGTCTCGATTCGGACAAGGACAACTTTTTTACCTTTTTTATTCCACGCTTCTGCAGTATCCGCCGTGAAGACCACCTGCCCGACCGCTGCCCCTGGCGATGCCGGCAGGCCCTTGGCGATAACATTGCGTTTGGCCTTCGGGTCGAAGTGCGGATGCAGCAGCCGGTCTAATTGCTCCGGCTCCACACGCCCGACCGCCTCTTTCTTTGTAATCAATCCATCCTGCACCATATCGACCGCAATCTTCACCGCCGCTTCCGCCGTCCGCTTGCCCCGCCGCGTCTGCAATATATAAAGTCGTTTGTTTTGAATGGTAAATTCCATATCCTGAGTATCTTTGTAGTGCTTTTCGAGGCGGGTCATCAGGGAAGTCAGTTGCTTGTAGGCCTTCGGCATAACCTTCGAGAGTTTTTTCAATTCGATGGGAGTTCTGATGCCGGCGACGACGTCCTCGCCTTGGGCGTTCATTAAAAACTCGCCGTAAAACTCCTTTTTGCCGGTGCTCGGATTGCGAGTGAAACATACACCCGTGCCGCAATCTTCGCCCATATTGCCGAATACCATCGCCTGGACGTTCACGGCGGTGCCCAGCAGGCCGGTAATTTTGTTCAACTTGCGATATGTAACCGCACGAGGCGTGTTCCAGGAACGGAAAACAGCGTTAATCGCGTGAGTCAATTGAGTTCGGCCATCCTGCGGGAACATTCGGCCTACGTGCTTTTTATATACGGCTTTGTATTTTTCGACGACCTGCTTTAACTGCTCGGCGCTAAGCTCATTGTCCAGCTTGACCCCTGCCTTTTTCTTGGCGGCGTCAATTACGTGCTCGAAATGCTCGTGGTCGCAGCCCATAACCACATCGCCGAACATATCAATAAACCGACGGTAAATATCGTATGCAAAACGAGGATTTTTGGTCTTTTTTATAATGCCATCAATCACATCGTCATTTAATCCGAGATTAAGAACGGTGTCCATCATTCCGGGCATTGACACGGCTGCTCCGCTTCGGACACTGACTAGTAAAGGTTTTTTGGGGTCGCCGAGCTTGGCGTTCATCGCTTTTTCGAGCTTGGCCAGGTTTCTGTCAACTTCTTGGGCAAGGCCTTTCGGCCATTTGCCGCCTGATTTGTAGTATTCGCCGCAAACCCTTGTGCTGATAGTAAAGCCCGGCGGGACCGGAACGCCAAGGTTCGTCATTTCCGCAAGATTTGCACCCTTGCCGCCGAGGATTTCTCTCATCTTCGCGTTGCCTTCGGCCCTGCCGGAGCCGAAAAAATACACCTGTTTTGTTGCCATTGTCAAAAATCTCCTTCTAAGCTAAATTGCGTATTCAAAAAACCTTAAAAACGTCGGGATGATACTCCATACCCTAAATACATAAATCCGATAACAATCCCATAGGGAAAAGAATCGCGCAGTTTACAGCATGAAGGGAAGGATGTCAAGACTGAAGTAACTCCGAATTTCCGAATCCAAAGCCCTAAATTCGTCATTCGTAGTCCCTATGGGATGCCTTACGGCACTACGGAGAATAGACAAATTCTAAATGTAAATGTTCAAAATTAAATCCTATGTAGAATGTAGGGCTAAATATTGCTTTGTTTGTTGTTGTATTGACAAAGTGGGTGTTGGCGATACAATGGAGATGTTGGACTTTTTTGGTGGGAGTAGCTCAGTTGGATAGAGCACCGGATTGTGGTTCCGGGGGTCGCGGGTTCAAATCCCGTCTCTCACCCTTGTCTCGTATTGCGTGATGCGTATTGCGTCGTGCGTATATCGTATGTCGCATCCCCCATTGGGAGAATCCATAGAGTAAATTGACTCAATACCAATGTTGCTGTCTGTTTTATCTGCCTGAACTAAGCCGGAAAATCACTTACGGATCCGGGTAGCCCGGATATTTATACCAGGTGGCGGTCTGGCCTACAATCTGGTCGGTGAACATCGTGGTGTCTGTGCTGGTGATGGTCGAGCCGCTGCTATCCTGCACATCAAGAGAGAGCATGCTTGCGGCAATTCCAAAGCCGGGCTGGGGTTGCACACCGAAAGTCGTCCCGTCATAGCTGCCGCTTTCACTGATGCCGGTAATGTAGTCCTCGTCCGTGGTGGTAGAACTAATTTGGGCGTTGTGGGGCACTCCCACCTGGGAGCCGCCGCTGTCGCGCTGCTCAAACTGCTTTTCGGCAGTAACTGTTACCGACTCGGCGGTCCCGCCGAATGTCTGGCCAGTTCCTACAACCCAGGTGTCGGCAACGGAGCACGCACCAGCTTCACCGCCAACATACAGCAGATTGACACCGCTGGCGTCGATGCCTTGAGTTGCAAGGAAGGCAGAGCTTCCCCCGCTGCTATTTGTCCGCAAGGCCTCTGCCTGGAATGTCGAGGAGAAATCACCCACTGACCCATAGTAGGTTGCAGACAGGTAGGCCCATCCTGTTTCGCTATTTGTGTAATTCGCATACGTCCCGTATGCCTGACCTTTGCCGAGCAGAGTGAACTCTGCGGTGACGGCCGTAGAATTCTCACCGCCCGGGCCGGGCAGATCGGCGGTAATAGTAAAATTCGGGTTGGTAACATTGAAGTTAACGGTTGCGTTAGGGGGGCCCGGCATAGCCATCGCCGGCGAACCAAACATCATCGACAGAGCGGCCGTTATAATTGTCAAAACTTTCTTAATCATTCTCCTCCTCCTCAGCAATCACTAATTAGCATCGAAGGATGCCCAGGATTTAAGGGCATCGGCATCAAAGGTTGTTGTTATAGTTCCATACCCAAAATCGAAGCCGGTGGATACCTCAGTAGCAGGGGTTGCAGCGGTGAAAGAATAAGTCCCTATGCCTGTGGCCCAGGAGCGAATCTCAGCATACAATATATCGGGTTCTGCCGGCTGAGGAACAGAGCCGAAATCAAATGTTGCTATGGTTGCCGAATAATAGTCACCGCTGACATCCACAGAAATCATGGAATCCTCCTGCGGAGTAAAAGTCCCAAGCCCGTCAGCATCCACGAA
>Ga0307437_1001481_pt1 | contig 15573 bp, 14 predicted proteins | sample SalMarWE160390MG_FD_202146 | JGI IMG/M metagenome (GOLD analysis project Ga0307437, IMG submission 202146) | Salt marsh sediment microbial communities from the Plum Island Ecosystem LTER, Massachusetts, United States - WE1603-90 | ecosystem: Environmental > Aquatic > Marine > Intertidal zone >...
CACATAAGGAAAACAATGGCAAAGCTGCAGCTTTAAATACGGGTTTTAATATTGCAAAAGGTAAATACCTTTTTTATACGGATGCAGATAATCAATATGACATAAACAGCATCAGAGGTCTAAAAAATTTGATTGGTAAAGCCGATATTGTTTCCGGTTGCAGAATTAATAAGGCGATTTCGCCCTTTAGGAAGTTTGCCTCCGATCTTTATAACTTGATTGCAAGAACCTTTTTCGGGATAAAAGCCAAGGATATCGAATGCGCGTTTAAACTATTTAGAAACGAGAAATTAAAACAAATTGAAATCAAAAGTTCAAATTTTATGGTTGAGACGGAAATCCTTGCGAAAGCCACCAGGCTTGGGCTTAATATTGTTGACTTTCCTGTTCGGCACTACCCGAGAACAAAAGGTGAAACCAGTGTAAGTCCTTTGAGAGATACCTTACGTACTGTAAAAGGACTTATATATTTAAAGTGGGTGTTGGATTGGAGCTAAAAAAGGTAGAAAAATATCCTGATTGGTTATATATACTTTTTCTGACTCTTCCTCTGTTAATCCTCTATTTTAGAGTATTAATAGGAAAAACTTATCTCTGGGATGATGCCCTTTACCTCTGGTATCCCTATAGACATTTTGCGGCTAGTTCTTTGAGTAAAGGTATATTTCCTCTTTGGAATCCGTATTTGCTGGGTGGCGCCCCTTTTCAAGCTGACATACAATCAGCTATAATTTACCCTTTTAATTTGTTCTTAACCCCCTTTATTTCTAACGGATTGCTCTCATCAAGAATGCTTCAGATAGTTACGATTTTACATGTATATTTGGGCGGAGTCTTTATGTTTTTCTTGATGAAAAAATTACTCAATCACAAATTTTCGGCCTTTTCCTGTTCCCTTATATATATAATGTTGCCACAGATAGTTTACCGATCCGTCCAGCCTATTGTTCTGGAATCCATGATATGGCTACCGCTTCTTTTTTTAATTGCTATTCATTTGGTAAAAAAAAGATGCTGGTTGTTTTCTGTCCTTGGCGGTGTGATAGTCGCTTTAAATTTATTTGCAGGTTTTCCTCACTTTGCTTTTATGAGTTTTTCTCTCGTTTCCGTGTATATTTTTTCGTACGCAATCAAAGACTTTTTCATTGAGAAAGATGTCAAAAGCGGAAGTTTTTTAATACTACAGAGTGTTACTATGTTTGCTATCGGCGCCGGTTTATTTGCTGTTCAATTGCTACCTTCCATGGAATTTACGAAAATTGCGACAAGAGCGGTAGGGTGGAATTATAATCTTGCTACAGATGTTTCTTTTCATCCTTTAAGATTGATTAATGTTTTCATCCCTAAGTTTTTCGGGAATGTTTCTCCTCTTGTTAATGATTTCTGGATAAGGACGCCTTATTATTCATCATGGGAGATGGCAATTTATTTTGGGATGTTACCGCTTGCTTTTGCCGTATACGCGTTTTTACGTCAGAGGAGTTTTCAAATCAAGTTTTTCGCAATAGCTGCGGTGCTTTCCTTATGGTTTGCATTCGGCAGGTATGGTTTTGCTTATTATCTGGTTTACCTAACACCTGTTTTCCACAAATTTAGGTGCCCCGCCAGGTTCGTTTACCTTTTTAACTTTTCAATGATAGTCCTCGCCGGTTACGGCATAAGAGATATGTCAACAAATAGAGTTGACAAAAAACTGGTAAAAAAAATAACAATTGCTCTACTTGTTTTTGCTTTTATTATATTCTTATTTGTTATAGGTTTATTTAAGGGTGTATTTAATAATTACAAAAGTTTTGATACTGCGAGGAAATATTCTTTTATAAGTTTAGTTATTATTTTGGTTACAGTATTGATATTCTTCAAATTCGAGAATTTTAAGAGAATAAAATATATGCCTATTTTACTTTCTCTTTTTCTCTTTCTTGATTTATTCCTGGCTTGTTTTGGAGTTTTTGAGGGCCCCAGTAAGCCAGAGCAGTTCTTTGCAAAAAACGATGCGGTAAGATTTTTCACAAGGGAAAGCGGCGATTTTTATAGAGTTAATACAAGAACAAAAAATATGGGTTTGGTTTTCCCGAGAAGTATTGGATGTGTACATAGATTTTATACTCTTCAGGGACTTATGCCCCTCAGGTTATTAGATTATACAAGCATGAAGGCAAATGTTAATCAAGATATCTTCCAGAACTTATATAATGTGAAATACAGTTTAGGTATTAGAAACGGAAGTCCATTTTTTTTCGAGAACACCGATTATCTCCCGAGGGCCAAAATTTATTATAATTATTTAGTTGAGAAAGAAAAAGAGAAAGTTTTTAAGCTTCTAAATACCGGAGAATTTGATTATAGAAACACAATTATATTGAAAAATAATCCTTCTTTATCCAAGACACCAGTTTCCGGTGAAGGTTTCGTTCGTATCACAGAATATAAAGAGAATTCAATTATTTTAGAAACAAAATCCGAACAGTCGGGTATTTTATTTTTAGGTGAACATTACTATCCCGGTTGGAAGGCTTATATAGATGATAAGGAAGAACTAATTATAAAAGCTTTTGAAGCATTCAGAGCTATTGCTATTCCGGCTGGAGTTCATAAAGTGAAATTTGTTTTTAAGCCAGTTTCTTTTATAAGAGGTAGAAATATTTCTATTGTAACTTTAATATTTACAACTATTATTTTTATTTTTTCTCTAATATATTATAAGAAGAAACCTTAGTTTTTAAATTTTTAAAGTTAAGCCCCCAGAGCCAGAGCGAAATCAATCCGATTCCTACCACAGGTATAAATTGAGAAGCGTAAAGCAGTATAGAATAGCTCAAAGCAATATTTGGATCGACATGAAAAATCATCAATCCTTCTTTTACGAAAAACTGAAATGTGCCGACAAAACCCGAGGTTGAAGGAATCATAATTCCGAAGGTAAGAATTGTCATATCAAGGAAAGCCGCATATAAGGGTAGGCGAATTGAGAAAGAAAAGAATAAAACGTAAAAAAGCAAACCGGTTATACTCCATATACCAAAAGATAAAACTGTTGCCAGAATAAAACTCGAGCGTTTTTCCAGAATATTCAGTCCTTCTATGAAAGCGAAAATGAGTGTTCTAATCTTTTCTTTTATCTTTTCGCCGAAAATTGATAATGGTTTTTCGATTATTTTGATAAAAGCGGTGCTTTTTTTATGCATAACTAACAGCAGACCGAAAATTAAAATATTCAAAATAAAAATCGTAGCACCTATTTTTTTAAAATAAACCGGTACCGGAAAGAAGATTAAAATAATTGCCGCAAAAAAAGATAATATGAAAACGTCCATTACTCTTTCCACTATTATTGTGGCGAAAGCAGCACTCTTACTTATATCTCCTCTTGCACCTATTAGGTATGCTCTTATTACTTCGCCGACTCTGGCAGGTAGAGTGTAATTACACATAAAACCTATCATAGTTGCGTTAAAAACCATAGATAAAGGTAGATTCTTTAAAGGATTTAAAAGAATTTTCCATCTAATTGAACGGAGAAAGAAAGCAACTAATGTCAATAGAATCGCAAGAAAAAAATATAATAAATTCGCGTTTAGTAATGATTCTCCTATTTCTTTCGCGTCAACTTTTTTTAAAGCCAGAAACAAGAAGATAATTGATATCAATAAACTAAGGACGAGCCCCAATTTTTTCTTCATTTATGCTTTCCTTCAACTATTTCAATCGAATTTGAACTACCGAGAACTGAGGCTCCGGCATTTAAAAGTTTTACGGCGTTGTCCATATTCTTTATCCCTCCTGCCGCTTTTACAGGTAGTCTCGTTGCGCTTTTTATTTGTTTTATTTGAGCAACAGTTACAGGTCCGTTTGTACCTGTACCGGATTTAATAAAGTCGGCACCTGCACTTTCTGCAATCGCCGTTGCCGATAAAATTTCCTCACCTGATAAGATAGGAGCTTCAATAATTACTTTAATTGTTCCTTCAGGGTGCACAATATTTACTATTTCTTTTATATCCTTCTCTATCTCTTTATATTTTTTGCTTTTTAAGAGCGGTATTTGTATTACAAGATCCACTTCTTCTGCTCCGCTTTTAATTATTATTTCTGCTTCTTTTCCCCGAACAGCAGTCAATGAAGAACCTAAAGGAAAATCACAGACAGAAATGATTTTTATAGTTCGGTTTTCTAGATACTCGAAAACAAAGGGGACCCATACAGGATTTATACAGACTCCTCTAAAATTATATTTTAGGGCTTCTTCACATAATTTCAAAATGTCTTTTTCGCTTGCACCGGCTCTCAAATTTGTATGGTCTATTAAAGAGTTAATATACTTCATTTTTAACTATATTATTACTCATAACCTTTTTTAAAAAGTATCTCGTCTGGTTTCGTTTCCTTGAGAAATGAAATATTAAAGTTTAAAAAGCAAAATGACAGATTAAAATGCAAAATTATCCCTTCCCCTGACCTCAAAAGCTAAAAACATATTTGTGCTATTAGCGTGATTTGTTGTTTCTTTGTTTTTTTATTTTTTAATTTTGCTTTGTATTTTTGCATTTTGATATTTGATTTTTGAACTTAAGCGACCATCGGGAGCTATTTTACTATTCCTCTTCTGGATTCATTGATGAATCTGATAATATGTTTTATATCTTTATTATCTTTGAAATCTTTTTTAAGTTTTCCTACAGCCTGTTTTGTGTTAAGTCCTGATCTGAATAGTATGCGAAAAGCTTTTTTTATTTCTTCTATTCTTTCGGGTGAAAAACCGTTTCTTCTAAGACCACGAGCATTATAAGAAACGACTCGTAGGGGCGAACCGGCAGCCATGGCAAAAGGAACCAAATCTTTTATTATTCGCAGGCCCCCGCCTATCAGTGAATAAGCGCCGATTTTAACCCACTGGTGGACGGGCACGAAGGCAGATATATATGCGAAATCTTCGACTTCTACATAACCTCCGAGCGTTGCTCCATTTACAAGAAGAACATTGTTACCTATTTTACAGTTATGGGCTACGTGAGAATATGCCATTAGGTAATTATTGTTTCCGATTCTGGTTTCTGTTCCCTCTTCGGCAGGAAGATTGATTGTAGTAAATTCTCTGATTATGTTTGAATACCCAATGATTACTTTACCCGTTTCCCTTTCTTGCCTTTTATCCTGCGGAGTATCGCCTATTACAGAATAAGGATGTATTTCATTACCTTCCCCGATTTGAACACCGCTCTTTATAATAGCCCCTTTAGCTATCATTGTGCCCTTTCCTATTACAACGTCTTTTTCAATCCGGCATCCTGACTCGATCTTAACGTCTTTCGCAATTTTCGCTTCAGGGTGAATATCTGCTTTCATTATGTTCCCTTTCTTTCTACAATAGCTGCCGAAAATGAACCCTCAGCAACAACATCTCCTTCTACAAAAGATTTCCCCTCCAATTTACAAAAGTTGGCTCTGAATCCCGTAAGCTTTACCTTGTGTTCCAGAACATCCCCCGGACGAACAGGTTTTCTGAACTTTGCTTTGTTAATAGAGGTAAAATAAACATTTGACTTCGTGGGGTCTTTAAGTCTATTAAAAAGCAGAAACCCACCAGCCTGAACCATTGATTCAATTATCAGAACCGCAGGCATTATAGGGTCCCCGGGAAAATGTCCCATAAAAAAAGGCTCGTTATAAGTTACGTTTTTTATACCTACAATTTCATCTTCACTTATTATGTCTACTTTATCGATCAACAGAAAAGGATATCTGTGAGGCATGATTTCAAGTATTTTTTCAATGTCAAATTTCATCTTCTCTCCTTTTTATTTCTTTTATTAATTGAAAATGCAATAAATGACCTCCTCTAAAGACGAAATATCGTCCGATAGGAATTGGGTTAAAAAGATAGAGTTCTCCAAGCAAGTCCATTACTTTGTGTCTTACAGCTTCGTCTGGAAAACGAGCCTTATTTAATATTCCGTTATCCGTATAGATGAGAGTGTTTCCCTCCGAGGCACCAAGGGCAAATCCTTTCTTATTTAGTTCTTCTTTCCAAGAAAGTAAACCGTAGGTTCTACACTTTGCAACCTCTTTAAAATCAGATTTTCCGTTAAAAATATACTCCTGATAGTAAAGTAATGGGTGATCATAAGAAATAATATAACGTATTTCCAAATTTTTTGCTGGCCAACAGCATGCAAAGCATCCTTTGCCTTCAACCATGATATTTCTTTTAATATATCTTTTCTTTTTTTTGTTTTTTAATTCTTTTATGCCGGTTCCTCCGATTTTAGAGATAAAAGGGTAGGCGCTACCGTCAAGGGCTGGTATTTCATCTCCTTCGACTACCACTTGAAGGTGATCGATCTTACAGGCGTAAAGAGCGCCCATTAGATGTTCCACGGTTCTTATGTTCTCACCATTTTTTGAAAGAGTAATTTCACGATCGCAAAACTTCACTGTATCAAGTGTGGCAGGTATTACTTCACCGTTTTTTATAAATATTATTCCTTCTTTTTCCTCTGGTTTAAGTATTATTCTTGATTTTTTTCCTGTGTGGACTCCTATACCCGAAAATTCAATATTCGCTTTTATAGTTCTTTCTTTCATTTTATAAATTTCCTGATTCTATTCTTTAAGCTCTTTTTATCCATATTGATTGATTCAAAGAGCTTATCCTTTTCACCATGTTCGATAAAACGGTCAGGAATACCTATCCTTAAGACTTCTCTTTTAAGAGATTCTCTGTTAAGGAGTTCTAAAACTGCGCTACCAAAACCTCCGCTAACAGTGTTTGTTTCCACCGTTATTATTTTTTTACTTTTTGCCGAAAAACTCAGAATTGTTTCTTCATCTAAGGGTTTCACAAATCTTGCATCAATCACTGTCGGATTAATGCCCCCCAGTTCTCGAGCTACTTCAAGAATTTCATAGGCAATTGGTCCTATAGTTAGTATAAGGATATCTTTTCCTTCCTTCAAGATATCTGCTTTACCTATAGGAATAGCTTCTATCTTTGAGGGCTTTTTTACTCCAACGCTCCGACCTCTCGGGTAGCGTATTACCGATGGACCATCGGTGTTAAGAAGAGCTGTTTTAAACATTTTTTTCAGTTCTATTTCATCTCTCGGAGCCATTATCAATATATTTGGTATTATTCTTAAAAAGGATAGATCGAAAACTCCGTGATGTGTAGATCCGTCTCCCGGCGTGAATCCTGCTCTATCAAGGCAAAAAATCACAGGTAATTTTTGCAGAGCTATGTCGTGTATTATCTGGTCATATGCCCTCTGGAGAAAAGTTGAGTATATTGCGCATACCGGACGTAAACCTTCTGCGGCAAGCGCGCCGGCAAATGTAACCGCATGTTGTTCTGCTATACCGACATCAAAAAATCTTTCGGGAAATTTCTCTTTGAAAGCTGCTAACCCGGCACCTTCTGTCATAGCTGCCGTTATTGCGATTATATCCTTATTCTTTTCTGCTTCATTTAAAATCGCTTCTCCGAAGACTTCTGAGTATTTCTTCGGACCTTTCTTTTTTATGACTTTCCCGGTTTTACATTCAAAGGGTCCCACCCCATGGAAAAGAACCGGATTTTTGCACGCAGGCTCATATCCCTTACCTTTTTCCGTAATAATATGCAGGAGTTTGGCTTTCTTTATTTTTTTTACTTTTGACAGGATCATAAGTAATTCATCTATATTATGTCCGTCAATTGGCCCGTAATAAGAAAGACCCAACTCTTCAAATATAATATTGGGTACAATGAGGTTTTTTAGCCCAATAGATAATTTTTCTGCGGCCCGCGTTGCTTTTTTATTTAATCCGACGGGCAACTTCTCAAGAAGGCTCCAGGTATCTTCCATAATAAGATTGTAAATTTCGGCTGATTGAAGTCGAGTTAGATATTCCCTGAATCCGCCCACATTCTTTGCTATGGACATCTCATTATCATTCAGAATGACCAGCATATCTTTTTTTAGATAACCTATCTGATTTAAACCCTCTAAAGCCGCTCCCCCTGTTAAAGCACCGTCTCCTATAACAGCCACAACTTCATTATCTTCACCTTTTTTATCCCTGGCAATTGCAAAACCAAGGGCGGCTGAGAGAGAAGTGCTTGCATGTCCCGTTCCAAAAGCATCATAAATCGACTCATTTCTTTTTAAAAAACCGCTTAAACCTCCGAATTTACGCAGAGTTTCAAACCCTTCTCTTCTACCTGTTAATAATTTGTAGCCGTAAGTTTGATGCGAAACGTCCCAGATTATTTTATCACTCGGAGGATTGAATACCCGGAGTAGAGCTATTGTTAGCTCTACTACTCCAAGATTCGGTGCAAGATGTCCTCCGTTTCTTGAGACAACATCAATTATTTTATTCCTCATCTCAGTTGCAAGAGCTTTAAGTTCCTTTACGGATAAACCTTTCAAATCTTCGGGAGAATTAATCTTCTCAAGAAACATTTAAACACCTATAAAAATGCCAGAGCAAAAAACACTCCAAAGATCACCCCTACTACTACTTCCAGGGGAGTATGACCAATTTTTCCTGGGAGATTAGATGGAGCCAATCCTTTTTGTGGGTTTATTTCTGCCAACTTTTTTATCAACTCCGAATGTCGACTTATGACTCCTCGTACCACAAATGCTTCCCCCATTATGAATATTGAAAGAAATAAGGAAATTATAAACAGAGGCGATTCTATTCCGTAATATATTGCTATTAAAGTGGTCAAAGTTATGGTCGCCGATGAATGTGCGCTTGGCAAACCTCCTAATTCTAAAAGATTGTTCAACGTAAATTTAAAACGCTTCCTCATTATCCAGTGATTAAAGATTTTTATTAATTGGCACGCCAAACCACTCAGGTAAGGTAGAAAAAAAAGATGCCATAGATTTGAGGTCATTTTAATTTCTCCGTCCGAGTAAGAAGTTTAATAAATCTTCAAATATTTTATTATCGACGCTTAAAACACTTAATTGCTTTAATGCGAGCATACTGTACTTTCTCGCTATCTTTCTTGAGAAATCAATTCCGTAAACTGAGGGGTAAGTCAGTTTATTTTTATCTTTCTTCACTTCTTTACCCATTTCTTCCTTTTTGCCTTCAACATCCAGAATATCATCCTGTATTTGAAAAGCCATACCAATTAAAAGTCCTCCTTTTCTTGAAGCTAAAATTTTATTCTCCGTTGCTTCTGCCAGAACCGCTCCAATTTCACAGGCTGCAGAAAAGAAAGAAGCTGTTTTATGAGAATGTATATATCTAAGAAGTTTTGGGTCTTTTTTATTTGAATCAGATACTACATCCTCAATCTGACCACCTATAATTCCTTTATTACCAATGGCTTTTGTGAGAACCTGCAAAGTTTTTTCTTTTAAATCTGCTCTGATATCACTATGAGAGATTATATAAAAAGCATGTGAGAAAAGAGCATCACCTGCTAATATCGCAATATCTTCCCCGAACTTTTTGTGAGAACTTAAAATCCCTCTTCTATAATCATCATTATCCATCGCAGGCAGATCATCATGAATTAGAGAGTAAGAATGAATAAACTCAATAGCTGAAGAGAAAGGCATGATTTCATCAAATTTATTTCCTCCCGAGAGAGAATAAGTAGTGATCATAAGAATGGCTCGAATCCTCTTACCTCCGGCAAGAACCGAGTACCTCATAGCTTTGTGTAATAAGGGCGGGTATTCTTCCTCCGAAGGGAGATATTCGTTTAACTTATTGTCAACCTTCTTCTTCCAACCTTTGAGATAATTCTCTATATCCATCGATCTTGAATTTTCCTTCACTATCTTTTATCAATTTTTCTATCTTGGTTTCAGCTACTGAGAGATAATCTTTGAGCTCAGTAAGAAGCTTTATCCCTTCTTCAAACAAAGGCAGGGATTCTTCAAGAGAAACCTCACCTTCTTCTAAATTTTTAACAATTTCCTCAAGACGATTCAAGGATTCTTCGAATTTCATATCTACAACCTATCATAATTGTGTCAAAGTGTCAAGGGTCGGAAAAATTTTTTGTAAAAAGGTATTAAAAAACAAAGGGGTAGTTTAAACTACCCCTTTGTTGAAGAAACGGAAAAAGGTCAGAATTTACTCAACCCTGTAAGGGAATATCCATGCGTTTGAATCATAACTATAAGTCTCATTATCGAGAGTATATTTATTCAACACGTCAAATGCCGCTACTTTAACACCGGAAACAGACGAAGCAATCCACACTTCACCCCATACCCCGGTCGTTTTTGTCTCTGTAAATTTCCATCTTCTCCAGTGATCCCCTCTACTTTTAGCATGAAAATAGGCATAAACGTCGTATGATGAATATAGAGTAAGATAGACTTCTTCTTCCGCTCCAAAAGTAAGGATATCTCCTCTTTCAAAAAACACCCAGGGGTCAGTCAGAACCGTATCCTCATAGGATTCACAATTGATTCTTACAGAATCTATAGCTACCTCTACAGAATCAGAATTAACTTCTGCTCCAGTTACACTTTCGAGCCTCCATCCCCTGTGAGAAGTCGCTCCATCATAACGTTTAAATATTGCATAACTTAAAAGATTATCTCCAAGATCCTTTTGGTAATGGATCACAGAATCCGTAGCCGCCGATGTGTCTATTTCAAGTATATGGAAGACTCCATCGTTTCTGAGCGAAATTGTAACAAAAGCTGAGTCATTTACTATATTTATCGATATTTGTCTATTCACGTCCAACGGCTCCCGCCACCATGTCTTAGGGTCTGAAATGGTTCCAATATCATTTGCGGACAAGGTATCCTCTGCGCCATAATGAGCAGTGATCGAGAAAAATTTCTCTTCATTGTCCAATATGTAATTTTCGATTGCCTCTTGATCCAAAGAAGCGTCCAGCCTTATCAGTTTATCCTCGCATCCAATACTGAGAAGAAAAACAATGACTAATACGAAGCTCAATAATATTTTATTCCTCATATCAGCCTCCCACATATTTCTTTAGATAAAAAAAACTCTATTAGGTTCCAATTTTTTCACTCCCAGATAGGGTCGATAATCTTTCCTATGAAAAGTATTGTACCTGAATGATTCTCCCTGATTGCAAAGATATAAGGTCTATCAACATATATAGTAGGATAATAAGTTCCGGGTCCGGGACCACTCTCCATCGCAACAACAGTAGCTGCTGCAGCTTCTGTACCTTCTTCATCCACTTCCAAAAAAGTCTTATGTATAATTTTGCCAATAAAAATACCGCCCGGGCTATACATCCCGGTGAAGTCAGCCGCACCAGTAAAAGCAATCCCCATTCCCATATCTGTTAGGACCTTTTTCAAAATACTATCCGTTTTATATTCTAGTTTGAGTTTAGGTAAAAACAAATTAACCGAATCTTCAGAAAAATTATTCATCCATTCATCCCATTTTTCCTGTGTCAATCCTGCAATTAACTCATCTATATTTTTCCCATAACCCGGTAGGATTACAGTCATCGAATAATTGCCATTACCATAAGGAATATCGATCGCCTGTAAGAGCGAGTCTTCAAAATATTTAAAAAGGCTCCTTATTTCCATCATATTGCAATCTTTAGTTCCGCCCCCGGGGAGATGGAACGACTCTTCTTTTGTATCCTCCTCGTCGAACTGGTAAGTCCAGATCCCGTTAAAATATATGGCATTTACGAGAAACATAACAGCATCCGGGGACACGAATTCCAAAATATCCTTTATTCTGCCGTTTGTGTTTTCTTCTACCCAGCTGTTAATCGTATCCTTTACTGCCTCACTTTGGCTGAAATCCAGTCCGCTTACTCTGGCGTCGAAATAATCTCTGCATCGCTCAAAAAAATCCTGTTCAAAAGTGAAATCATCCCTATACCAGATGGAATTCGCGATATTGAACTCCACATCAGAATCAATACCTCTTAGTAACTCTATCAGACTTTTATAGGATTCGTTTATTTCAACTCTAGACAAATCGCCAAATTCAAGTGTTGTCCTCATTGCCTCTTCTGTACTCTCACGGGCACCGTTATAGGTCATCCCGAGAGCCATAGAAATCGAAAGAGGAGATATAAAAACATTTGAATCGGCCATTTCTGTGTTTATTTCTTTAAAAAGTTTGAGGCCAAAAGAGTTATCTGCCTCGACAATTTTCGCCTCGGCAGAACTTAACTCTCGGAGCGGTTCGGTGGGCTCCGTAGTATCACAACCAAAAGTTGAAAGTAAAATTAGAACAAACAAAAAGAAATACCGTTTATTTTTCATTTTCCCTCCTATTTTTCCTTTAACAAAAGTTTTATTTAACTCCACTCTCTCACTCCCAGACAGGTTCGATAATCTTACCGATAAAAAGTATTGTACCGGAATGGTTTTCCCTGATTGCGAATATATAAGGTCTATTAACCCGAATCGTTAAATCCCCCTCAATACATGTAAGACTCATAGCCACAACCGTAGCTGCAGCTGCCTCAGTACCTTCCTCATCTACTTCCAGAAAAGTTTTATGTATAATCCTATCAATGAAAATACCTCCCGGTTCATACATTCCGGTAAAGTCGGCTTCCTGATAATCAAATGCAACTCCCATTCCCAAACTCGTTAGAGCATCTTCCAGCAAATCTTTTATTCTATATTCAAGTTTAAGTTTTGGAAAAAATAGGGTTACAGTATCCTCAGTAAAACTATCCATCCATCCATCCCACTTTTCCTGTGTCAATCCTGCAATTAACTCATCTATATCTTCCCCATAATCCGGCAGGATTACAGTCATCGAATAATTGCCATTACCATAAGGAATATCGATTGCCTGCAGTATTGAATCTTCAAAATATTTAAAAAGGCTCCTTATTTCCATCATATTGCAATCTTTAGTTCCGCCCCCGGGGAGATGGAACGACTCTTCTTTTGTATCCTCCTCGTCGAACTGGTAAGTCCAGGTACCGTTAAAATATATTGCATTTATAAGAAACATAACATCATTCATTGGGTCAACATAATCGACAATTTCCTCAATTTTGCCGTTAGTATTTTCATCCACCCAGTTGTTCATTGTATCCCTTGCCGCTTGGGGTTCATGGAAATCCAGTCCGGCTACTCTTGCATCAAAATATTCGCTGCACCTTTCAAAAAAATCCTGTTCAAAAGTGTAATCGTTTCTATACCAGATAGAGTTCGCGATATTGAACTCAACATCAGAATCTATTCCCCCTAATAATTCTATCAGGCTTTTATAGGACTCATTTATTTCATCCATGGACAAATTTGCAAATTCAAGTGTGGTTCTCATCGCTTCCTCGGTGCTCTCACGAGCTCCATTATAGGTCATTCCAAGAGCCATTGAAATAGAAAGCGGTGAGATAAAAACATTTGAATCTGCCATTTCTGTGTTGATCTCTTTAAAAAGTTTAAGTCCAAAAGAATTATCAGATTCAACAAGCTTTGCCTCGGAAGAACTTAATTCTCGCAACGGTTCGGTGGGGTCGGTAACATCACAACCAAAAGTTGAAAGCAAAATTACAACAAACAAAAAGAATACCTTTTTACTTTTCATATTTCCCTCCTGTTTTTTTATTAGATGAAAAAACTGTTATTTAGTTCCAAAAAATCCTGTCTCTTTATCTAAATCAAGAAAACTTCTTCAAAACTAAGAAGTTTATTATGACAAACTTATATGTAATGTGGAATTTTGATCTACTTTTATTTTATAAATCTTAATATAAAGGGATAGCTATATCTTTCACCTTGATTCGTTTTAACTGTTGCTATTATAGTTAATACAATATGGGCAACCGCAATGACAGGAAGCAAAACAAACCCAATCGCGACGAGGCATAGCAGTCCGGCAACAAGTCCATAAATAGTCATTGAAATTTGAAAATTCAATGATTCTTTACCCTGTTCATCTACGAAAGCAAACTCGTCCTTTTTAATTAGCCAGATAATAAGAGGAACAATTATATGCCCAAAAGGTACGCCGATATATAATGAGAGGGCGGTTAAATGACAGAGCATAGCCCACGTATTTGCATTTTTATCTTTTCCTTTTGCCATTGTTTTACCTCCTTTAGTTTTTTTACGTTTATTTTTTACTTTTAAATTTATACAGTCAGAATGTTATGTCAAGAACTTGACTTAATGGATTCTTCGAATATAAGTTGAAGAGTTTTCTAGGCTTTGGGATTTTGGATTTAATAAAAACAAAAAATCTTTATTTGTGTTATTCTTTGCTTCTAACTAATTTGTTTGTCTTGGTGGCTTAATAAATCGTTAACAATGCTTAAGCAACTTCGTACCTCTGCAACGATCTTTTTAGATCAAATCAAAGAAGGACTTACTTCAATTAACTTTTAATTATACTTAGCCAATTCTTTGATATTATTTCATTTTAGAATGAGGCACTTATTTATTTTTTTAAAGCTTTTACCAGCTTGAATTTTATAGAAATAGACACCCGACCTCATATCTGAAACATCCCACTCAACCCTGTGGAAACCGGCTGATTTATTCTCGTTTACTAGAGTCCTGACTTTCTGACCTAAGGTATTAAAAACTGCGATTTCTACAAAAACGTCCTCGGGTAAACCATATTTAATAGTCGTTACAGGATTTGACGGATTCGGGAAACTGTGCGAGATGCTATAATTCTCAGGTATGGCATTAATATCATCGTCTGTATTTGAATCGCCTGTTGTAATTGAATCCAATTTGGACATAAACTCATTTCCATCTTTATCCACCAGGAATATTTCATAGATGTATTCAGTATTATTAGCAATATCAAAATCCAGATAATATCTATCAGTAAGGTCCGATGCTAACAGCTGACCATTACGATAAATTTTAAAAGTTACCGTATCGCCTTGTTGGTCAAGAAGGGGACTAACTTGTCTGGACTTTAGCAATGATGACATTTCAGAAGAACCCGGTACCGTAAAAGATGAAACAACCGTAATAGATGAGTCCCCAAAAACTGCAGAACCCGATTCAATCGTTTCAGGAATAATATCGTAATACTCTCCCTCACTGATATCAAGAATTTGAAAAGACATTGGATTCCCAGGTATATATCCGGGGGACAAAGTTCCGTTATAATCACAAAGTACTATACTCCTCATACATACGAAAACATAAGGTTCTTCTCTGGTTGGAGAATAAACTTGATAGCTAACTGAGATTGGGCCGATATCAGCGCTAGAGTCAATTGGGCATTGACTGGCTGAAATTCCCGCTTCATCAATAATATGGATCTCATCTCCTTCATCTAAAAACGAGAATGCGTTTGAGGGAATCATCACTGTTTGAGATTCACCCCAACCCCATTTCAGTACAACCATATTGCTATGTGTTTCCGCATCCATATCGAAATCCAAAACAGCAATTTTATAAAACAAACAATTTGCCAAACCCTGATCATCAGAAATTTTTAGTTCAACCGTATAATTACCCCCCTCGGTGAACTGATATTCGGTATTTCCATTAGCACTTGAGCTCCAGTCATAAGTCCCATCTCCATCGAAATCCCATTCATAGAGCTCAACAGTTCCATCGGGATCGGTTGCCGAAGCAGTAAACGTTACTGTTACGGGCACTCTACCCAATA
>Ga0307437_1001484_pt1 | contig 15550 bp, 4 predicted proteins | sample SalMarWE160390MG_FD_202146 | JGI IMG/M metagenome (GOLD analysis project Ga0307437, IMG submission 202146) | Salt marsh sediment microbial communities from the Plum Island Ecosystem LTER, Massachusetts, United States - WE1603-90 | ecosystem: Environmental > Aquatic > Marine > Intertidal zone >...
CCGGCGCTAAAACCTTCAACGCCGGAACCCAGAATAACTTTTGTGCCTGCCCTGGTGGCAGTACCCACAGTGGTACCACCTGCTGTACCAATAGTGGCGATAACAGCGGTCTCGCTATTTGTGCCTGATCCTATAATTATCTTCTGACCAGTTATAAAGTCAGCCACACTTGCTACTTTAATATTGTTTGAACCGGCTGGTGATGCGGCTAAAAGGGTGACCGTGGTCTGTAACAGGAAATCGTGGCAATTGCTGTCGCTGTCGTAACCGTCCGGGTAGCGGCCAGCGCTCCTGTTGGGCCGGCTGGTGGGCGGAGAAGGCCCCATCCTGAAGCCTATGATCATACCAGGTGAAGGTACGCTGCATCCGCTCTCCCCTGCTCCGGAAGCGGCCTGGTAACCCTCAGCGGCCCATGGATCGACGAGTCCGCCATAATTGAGACCGTCAACAACATTGTCATCGGCGTCACGCAGCACCATGTTGCCGGCACTGGAGGAGAGGGCAGGGCCTCCGAACCACTGGTCGGGCTCCTTTGCTTCCTGGTAGCCCGCGGTTGTGACCTTTTCGTCACGTACCACCACGTCGATATCATGGTCGCTGACCAGGGGTTGGTCGAGCGTTATGCTGGAGCTGAGCGCCAGTACGGGCTCGTTGCTCGAGTGAGCTAAGGCAGTAGCCGGCTTGAAACTTATCCCCGTTCCCCTGGCACTGAAGGGCATATTGGATGCATGGTCGAATTTCAGCGGTTCCGCCAGGTCGAGTCCCGTACCCGGATCATCCACATCCGTCAAGGGACCGTTGAAAGTGCTGCGGGACGACTGGGTACCTACACGTGTAACGGTAACGGTCTCGATCCCATGACCTTCGCTGTCGATGTCCAGTCTGATCTTGTCCCCTACAGAGATGTTTTCGACAGAAGATACCTTGATGTTTTTGTCGCCAGCTTTCGCGTCCATTGAGAGCCAGGCCTGCGTTCCCTGCTTGCCGACCTCGGTGATCGTGACCACCTCATATTTTTCAGTGGCTTGTGCAACAGTGGGGTAGGTCGCGTCATAACCTATTGCCATCTTCTGGCCGACCTCGAAGCCTGCCACGCTTGTGACAGGTATGTTGGTCGAGCCGGCGGGAATCGTGATCACCGGACCGTCGGGGAGCGGCTGCCACACCGTCGTCGAGCCGCTTGGTCTGCCTCGACGTCCAAAACCGAATGGCGATGCAGGTGCCTCAGGCTCGGTTGGTGTGGTGATGCTTACGATCCTGTGGGTTTTTACAGTTGAGCCGGTGCCGATTTCAATCATATCGCCAACCGACATGCCGGTAATACTCCTGACGTAGATGGTGGACTCACCCTTTTTCGCGGGAACCGCCAGCCCTGAATTAGACAGACCTAACAGGTAAAAACCATGTGAAGCAAGCTTTGTTTCGGCCGGGATCTTCACCGATGAAAAGATGGGCATTTGAGTTTGGTGGTGGGTCAGGGTCCAGTTTGAGATATCGATTTCAGCATCGCCGGCGTTATAGAGTTCGATGAACGAGTTTGTTGAGTTGTCAGGAGAACCGTCGCTGATGCGGAATTCGTTAATCTTGATCGGGCTGACGTTACGCACTTTTTCAGCTGTTGTCTCGGATTGTTTCTGACCGTTCGTCGAGCTAGTCCACGAGGCACTGCCGACCAGGTCTCCGTTGAAGGACTCTGATCCAGAGGTTACAGTGAAAGTTGCGCTCACGCTCTCCCCTGCTGAAATTGTATTAGTGAATATCTTTGTAGATTCCTCGGAGTTTAAAACTACGGATTTCCACCCCTTAGGCACGGAAATGCTCAAGGCGAGGTTATTCACGGGTGCCCCGGTAGTATTTGTGAAAGTCACGGCAGTGTTCTGCGAAGACTGCGGTGAGAATGTCTGGAGTCCTGGCGGAGTGTCGACAGCCGACGCTTGTGCTATGCTCAGCCGCTGCACGTCGTACCTGGCAGCCACGATATTGTCCTGAATCTTCTGGTTGGTTTCCTCCGTCGGGAAAGTGCCCGGGGCTGTCATTGCGCCTTCGTAGAAGGTGCCCTGTGAACCGTTGCTGTTGTCGCCGCCGTTGCCTAAAAGGATGGCTCCCTGCTTGCGCATCGGATCATAGCTGCTTCTGTCATTGATGACGCGCGGTCCGTCGAACATAACTTGCAGGTCGCCCTGCTGCGCATCTCCGCCCATTGATCTCCAGTGGTGAGGTTCACCATCAGCCATTGCGGTCACGAAGCGCCAGGTGATACTTGGCAGGTCGGGGCAGTACTTATCGTTTGGAGATTCGTTGACACAACCCACCAGATTGTTCTCCTGATCGGTCATGATCCACGGGCCGGGGGTCTGTCCATGATACCAGGCGGTGGCGTTGCCGTAGTAGGTAGTTTCCATGGTACCGTCGCCGTCGTCGCGACTGTCGGTCTCGGCATTGCCGTAGTCGAAGCAGCAGCCGGAGTTGTAGTGATGGCCGTTAACGATCCAGTACTGACCCTCCGCCTGGTCATCGACTGCAGTGCCAACCGGGTCGTCGTCGCGGAGGCCCATGCCCGGCTCGATGAAGACGCCGTAGACTTTGTGGCCCATGAGAGTCACCGGCGCCATGTCGGCGACAGGCAGGTTGTTAAATCCACCCATGGCCGGACCGCTGAATCCGCCGCGGGGTGCCTGTGTGAGGTGGTTGCCTTTACCTGACTGGTCGTAGAGAATAGTGATCCAGCAGTATGTATCGGCGCAGAATTCGTCCTGTGCGGCTGCATCAGCATATCCTCCCGGGTCACCCTTACTGGGCCGGACCACACCTATGTCCAGGGTCTTGCCGTCCGACTGGCGCATAACCTGGTATAGCGGACCATTGTAGGACGCGTACAACGCACGAGTGCTGCTGTGGGCAGCCACGCATGGAGAGCCTGCAGCGGCATAAATATCACACGGACCTTCCGGTCTTACTGAAGTAACATTGCACCCTGTCCCGACCATCAGTATCACCATCATCATGGTGACAGGTAGTACGAGCGCCAGTGCAAGAATGACAATAAAACTACTTTTGTTTTTCATGTTTGTCCTCCTATTTTAATTTAATTCGAAATTTCTCATAATGTGTGTGAGAAGTAATTCGTCATGGCGATAATCGCCTATCGTCTCATTCACTTCCACAGATGTCTTTATTTAGGCCTCTTGTAATACTGGTTGGGTGCACCGGGTGTGGGAACGTTGTTTGCGACCTGCGTCCCACTTTCATGCGCCCGGGTCAAAGGAGTGGCGAGAGTGATACCACTACCGGAGACCTGTGCACCCACAGCATGCGTATATTTAAGCGGCATGGTTACGGTGATGGTGTCGGTCGGGGTGTTACTCCGGCCGCCAAAACGGCGGCGTCCGGCAGTTATGGATGCTACAACAACTGTCTCGAGTTTTTCACCACTGTCAATAGTGATGGTCTGACCGGCGTTGAAGCCTTCCACGCCGGCAACAGGGATAGCTGTTACTCCCGCCATTTTAACAGTACCCACCGTGGTGGCTCCTGCTGTACCAATAGTTGCGATAACAGCGGTCTCGCTATCTGTACCTATACCTATAATAATTTTCTGACCAATGATAAAGTCTGCCACACTGGCGACTTTAATATTATTTGAGCCGGCTGCTGCCGGGGCTGACAGGGTGATCGTGTTCTGTAACTGGAAGTCGCTGCAGTTACTGTCCGTATCAGCGCCATCGGGGAATCGACCTACGCTCCTGTTGGTCATTCCGGCAGACGGGGCGAACTGCCCGAAGCCTGTGAATGAGCCAGGTACCACTACAATGCAGCCCCCCTGGCTTTGATCCCCCTCAAGAGTGGCGATTTCGGGGCTGGTGATGGTCCCGTTGGCGCTCGAGTTGCTCTGCCGGGAACCGTAAACCATGGCATCGACGATCACCTCACCGCTGGCATCCATCAGTGTGACTGATCCGGCAACGGACGAGAGGGGGGCTCCGTACCATTGATCAGGTTTTGCTGATCCCAGATAACCCACCGATGTGGCCAGGGGATTTAACACAGGAGCTCCGACTTCATGACTCCTGTCCAATGAGCTTTGGAGCGTAATACCGCTACCGAGCGCCTGTATGGCATCACCGCTTTTGTGGGCAAATCGCGTGGTCGGGAAGAAGCTGATTCCTATGCCTCTGTCAGACACGTCGACGGCCATCATGTGGTCGAACCTGAGCGGCGTGGTCAGCTCCACATCTCCTGTGGTGCCGCCGCCAAATCCTCCCTGACCGAATCCGCCACGGAATGGAGCTGCGACAACATTGATAATTTGTTTGACTTTGACGAGTTCCCTGCGTGCCCCAGTGCCTACAGTCAGCGTGTCACCGACCGTCATGTTGGAATTGGCTGCAAGTTTGATGATGACATCGCCGGCTTTTGCTGCCTCAGCCAGGGTTGTTAGCGTGGCTGCCTTGCCAACTGCAGTGACCGTGGCCACCTCGTAGTTACCTCCGATATCGATACCGATCTTTTGGCCAACCTCAAAGCCGGTCGCGTCTGTGACGGGCAGGTTGGTCGAGCCGGCAGGTATCGTAAGCCATGGCCCCGTGGAGACAGGGACGAATACGGTGGTCATGGGTGCGGCCGCAGTTCCGACGTTTTCTATTGTGCGCGTCTCGCCGTCAATGTCGATTTGCTGACCGACCTCGAAGCCGGCAGTACTTCGAACGTTTATGATGTTCTCGCCCCGACTTGCAGGAGCAGCCAATCCTGAACTTGAGAGGCCAAGCAGGTAGAAACCATGAGCTGCGAGTTTCGTCCCGGCCGGGATCGTCCCCAGCCTGACAGGAGCCCACCCGCTCCGGGTGTTGATCAGGGTCCAGTTGGAGAGGTCAGCATCCCTCTCGCCGGCGTTGTAAAGTTCTATGAACTGGTTGGTCGGGTTCATACCGGTTTCGAAGCGAACCTCGTTAATCTTGACCGGGAAAACGTTCCGCACCCTCCGGGAGTTTGTCCAGGATTGAGTCAGACCGGTAACCCGGTTCTTCCACTCAGCCCTGCCGGTCAGGTAACCGGCGCCGGTTGCTGCCGGTGAGGTAACTGTAAAGGTTGCACTTACACTGGCTCCGGGCGCTACAGGATCAGCGAACTTCTTCGAAGTTTCTTTGGAGCCCAAAACCACGGATTTCCACCCCCCGGGAACGGAAATACCCAGGGTGACGTCTTTCACAGGCGCTTCCGTAGTATTCGTAAACGTCCCTTTGATTTCCTGTGTCGATCTAGGTGTGAATGTCTTAACCTGCGACAGGCTAACGCATTGTACATCGTACCTGGCAGCCACAATATTCGCCTGCACTGCATTGTGAGTGGCATCTGTCGGGTATCCGGTAGTCATCACGCCTTCATAAAAGGTGCCTGCCGATCCGTTGCCGTTATCTCCGCCATTACCCAGTTGAACAGCCCCCTTCCGGTGCATCGGGTAGTAGTAATTGTTCTCGCGTGAACCTGGACGATTTCCGCTGTAGAATGTCGTCAGTCCTCCTTTCTGCGCGTTGCCTCCCCGGATTTCCCACTGGTTTCCACCACCGCCGTTGACGACGCCTGTTACAAAGCGCCAGGAATCGATCGTCGGATCAGCTATGTTCTGTCTTGCGTTATAGCCGGAATAAAGGCCTGCTTCCATATCGGACATGATCCATGGGCCCGTGCCGCTGCCACTACCCCAGGCGGTGGCAGTACCGAAGTAGACGGTTTCCATGGTACCTCTGCCCACGGCACGGCTGTTAGTGGACGTGTTGCCATAGTTGAAGCAACAGCCGCTGTCAAAGTGCGTTCCGTCACAGACCATGTATATGCTTTGCGGTTCATCGTTGATTGCCAGACCGGTAGCATCATTGTTGCGTAAACCCATACCAGGCATGATGTAGACACCATAAGCTTTATGTCCCATTATAGTGATTGGCGCCATGTCCGCAATTGGCAGAGTGTTAAATCCACCCTTTGCCGGTCCCCTGAATGTTCCAGGAGGCGCCTGAACGAGGTGATTGCCATTTCCGGACTGGTCGTAGATAGTAGTTATCCAGCAAAGTGTATTGGCACAGAACGCATCCTGTGCGGCTGCGTCGGCATATCCACCCGGATCGTCCTCACCGGGCTGTACCACACCTATATCCAGGGTCTTGCCGTCCGACTGGCGCTTAACCTGGTAGAGCGGACCGTTGTAGGATGCGTACAGTGCACGTGTGCTGCTGTGAGCAGTTACGCACGGGTAGCCTGCAGCGGCATAGATATCACACGGACCTTCCGGTCTGGACGGAACAGCATTGCGCCCTACCCCTGTCATTGCGATCAGCATCATCATGGCGACAGGTAGTATGAGTGTCAGTGCAAGAATGATCACAAAGCGACTTTTCTTTTCCATTTTTTGTTATCTAAGTTAACATTTGTTTTTATTTCTTTCTGAGTGCCTGTTTAAAGTATATCCATTTATTCTATAAATAACTGATCTAATGTAGTTCTCAATTTCAGGGTTTCTATTTTTCTTTTAATAATAGCTGATATAATTCCGGACTGAATTCTTCCAGACCGTAAATTCCGTGTAAATGATTTGTTGTTACCCATGGCAGCCAGAATCTGTGACCTCCGACACCACGCCCTGAACCTCCTGGGCCCATACGCCAGTGTTCCTGTTGCCAGCCGGGTCCTCTTAAATCATAAAGACGTCCCGGGATGGCTACCATAGATTTTGTATCATGCAATAATACTCTTGCAACATCAAGATAATGTTCATCACCGGTATATTTATAGAGTTTTGCATAGGATGGTACTGACCAGGCCAGGTATTCATCGACGCCGCCTGCAGCCATGGCTGTTATTCCCTGAAGTCCAATGGTTGGCACTCCTATTTTCCAGTGCAATAATGAGTCGACTGCATCCACCGGCATCGGCAGGTTCCATATCCAGATCCAGCTCTCGGCAAAGTCTGCGGCCACCTTTGCCCGATCGAGCCATTTGGAGTCTTTGGTTGCTTCATAGAGGCTCAGGAAGGCTTCAAGGCTTATCATTCCGGCTTCTTTATCGGTAATATTCGGATTGTCGCTTGCGCCTCCGATAAAGAGTCCTTTTTGACCCCAGTTTTCCCAGACGAAATCTGCTGCACGAATGGCGGCCTGCATATATTTAGGATCGCCGGTTTCTCCGGTCATTATCAGAAATAATGGCACCGGGCAGCAACTCATTGTACCTGTGGATTCAGCAACGACACTTGTACCTGGTTCCCACCTACGCGGGAAAGAACCATCTTCCCTTTGCTGAAGTATCAGCCAGTCAACATACGTTTTAACCCAGTTGAACCATTCAGGATGCTGGCGGCCTGAATCGCGCTCACGCTGGTAGGCCTGCAAAATTACACGCATACCTTCTGTCCCATTCCTCAGCCAGGGAGCAAGCCATTCGTGGTTCCATGGCTTTCCGGTGGCAAGATCATAACCTGTTGCCTGGAGAGGTACAGAATTCAAAGCCCGGACCATTGAAGAAATAATATCTAAACCAAGCTTATGCATTTTTTGTCCCCGCTCCGTTTTGTCGCGTTCTCCTTCACGCAGCAACTGGTCTGCACCTTCAAGATTTTTACCAACAAATCCCATTGCAATCATTGTCCAGTTCCACTGACGCTGTACCGTATCCACAGTAGACATGACAAATGGAATACCAGTACGCCCGTCAATGGTGGCAACCTGACTGGCCAGATGATCAATAAGTAAACGACGCATTTGCTCAACATCAATAAGCGTACTGACCGGATTCAGCGTTTTCCAGGCCCATCGCCATGTATTTCGGATCACATCACTGAATGATTCATTTTCTCCAAACCGAAAGCTTATTTCGTAATTTTGGACAGTTTCTTCTGTTATCGGATGAAAACGCCTGATCCATCTTATTCCGGCAGGTGTACCAAATCCTCTCCCGAACATAGTTGTTGTTCCCGGAAATGTAAATCCGAACTCAACAGGCCCCTCATTTACCTGCCAGGCACCGAGAGAACCAAACTGAAATCTGGGATCAGTCATAATATCCGCTGATAGTTTTGTTTCATCAACAGTTGATTCACCATTCGGTGAGGGATCAAGTATTGTCACAGAAGAACCATTATTAAAAGAGAGTGCGAAAAGCGGAGCAGGAAGGATATCCTCCCTCATAATAAAGCATTTTGCCTGATAGTTCAAAGTGCCACCTGGTGAGCGATCGCCATCATAAGTCGGGTCACCATACAGTGCTCCGGGAGCGAGGCAGTTCACATCGGTCCATTTAACAGATGAATCAACCGCAAGTGCCAGGGAAGAATTAAAACCGCCAGGAGTATCCCCTTGGACTTGTATCTTTCGCTTTAATGACAGTACAGATCCTTCATAACTCCACTGGTCATTTATATTGAAAACGACATTTTCCCCGAATTTCACTACAGCAACAGTTTTAATTCCGGACCTGGACTTTTTAATAGAATTATACCCGGTAATTATCGTATGAATGCTATCTTCATTTTGAAGTATTTCTAACTTCACCGGATTAATTTGACTAACTGCAGGACTAGTTCCGCCGGATATTACTATACCCCAGTCTTTACTTTCATTCCTTACAAAAGAAATAGTTTCACCTCCTGATAGTTTTCCAAGATCAACATGTTTTCCTGAATATGAACATCCTGTCAGTAATACCAGACAGAAACCAATAATTGTTAATGGGTTTAGAAATTTCATTTTTATTGAGTATTGATTATCATATCAAAATATTATCACTGGCATAAAGCGTGTATTTGGATATATTCAGAAATATTGATTTACATGCAGATTTTATTTCAATTTCCTTTAATCAGTTTCTGATATAAATCCGGATCAAATTCTTCAAGGCCTGTAATTCCGTGTAAATGGTTAACTGAGACCCAGGGCAGCCAGCTCCGGTGAGAGCCGTTACCTCTGTTTCGTCCCATACTCCAGTTTTCCTGTTGCCAACCTGGTCCTAAAAGGTCATAGGTTCGTCCGGGAATTGCAAGCATTGCCTTCGTATTCAGAAGGAGGATACGTGCCACATCCAGATAGTGTTCATCATCCGTATATTTATACATTTTGGCATAAGCCGGTACGGACCAGGCCATATACTGGTCTACACCAGAACCACGTGCAGTAATCCCGTTTACTCCAGTAGTAGGAACCCCCGGTTTCCAGCCAAGAGTAGCAGGATCAGCATCGACAGGCATCGGAACGTTCCATATCCATATCCAGCTTTCCGCAAAATTGGCAGCGGCTCTGGCCCGGTCCAGCCATTTGTCATCTTTTGTATTTTCATAGAGAATCAGATAACCTTCCAGAGCGAGCATTCCGGCTTCCTTATCGGTAACATTTGGATTATCAGTAGCGCCTCCGATGAAAATGCCCCGGCTGCCATAAGTATTCCAAGTGTATTCTGCAGCGCGAATGGCACAATCGAGATATTTTTGCTGACCTGTTTCTTCGGTCAGTTTTACCAGCAGAGGAACCGGAATACAACTGCTTGTTCCGGATTCTTCCCTTGGTGTTCCCTCACCGGCATTCCAGCTCCTTGGGAATGATCCGTCGGCTCGTTGCTGAGGGATCAGCCAGTCGCCAAATTGCCTGCACCAGGCCATCCATTCAGGGTGGTCATAGCCCAGTTTTCTTTCGCGGCGAATTACATCGATCAATGTACGTATACCTTCTGAAGGTTCTCTTATTGTAACTATTCCTTCCGACTGGCAGTCGGGTCTTCCGGTCAATAGATTGAATCCTGTACCTTCCGGAGGAGCCATTGGTACGATACGTACAAAACTGTTTATTATCTTCAGGCCCAGCTCTCTCATTCTCCGGCCCCGGAGACTTGAATCGCGGTCTCCTTCAAGTAATAACTGGTCGGCTGACTCGATGCCTTTTGAAACAAATCCCATCAGGATTTTTGTCCAGCGTGCCAGCTCATTTGCCTTTGGATCGAAATCAACCCCCAGGATACGAGCCAGATCTTGCATTTTTCTTAATTCTTCGGGGGTCGGGTTGGCACGCCCTGTACCACCTACCGGACGAGCCTGAGCTGACTGGCCGGGCTGGCGCGGTTGTCCTGATGGTCCTGCATTAACTGGCTGTCCGGCTGGTCGGGGAGTGATTGTTCTTCGATAAGAACCCGGATTTCCGGTAACAGCATCGTAAAGGAATCCAACACCTGCCATGTTCCCTACAACAAGGACATGATCAGCAAGATGATCTATCATAGCACGACGGGCAGCTTCTATATCGATAGGTGTTACCTGGGGTTTCAGGCTTTCCCATGCCCAGCGCCAGGCATCACGGACCATAGAGTTAAAGGATTCTCCCTTGCTGATGCGAAAGCCTACCTGGTAGCTTTGAACAAATCCTTCCTTTACAGGATGATAACGGCGTCTTACCACTTGGGCCGGAGTTGTTGTACTCCCGCCAAACCCAAATCCACCTGCAAATTCGTTAGTGGTACCCGGAAGCCAGAATCCGAACTCCACACCTCCACCTGTGACCTCCCGGGCTCCCAGGGCTCCGAACCGGATTTGTTCATCAATCACAGTGGTAGTGGCCGGTGCTGTAGTCTCTGCCTGGGTAGTTGCGCCATCCGGTGCGAGATCTAAAACTGCGGCCCAGTTCCCGTTTTTGAATGAAAGACCAAACAGAGGGGCTGAAATATAGTCTTCCCTGATTGAGAAACATTTTGCATTATAAGCCAGAGTACCCCCCGGTGAAGTATCTCCATCGTAGGTGGGATCGCCGTAAAGTACATCGGGGGCAAAATAAGATGCATCTTCCCATTTTACTGATGGTTCAGTTGATAAGCATATAGCAGAAAGGAATCCGGCTGTGTTATCGGTTCCGCTAACGGTCACCTTTCTGTCGACAGACAGAACATCTCCAGAGATATTCCACCTGTCAACTATATCATAGGAAACTTCACCTTCAGAAGATAATATAGCCTCAGCAACGACAATATCTCCTTTTTTTTGTACCGACTTATAACCGACAGCCAGTCTGATTTCATTGTCTTCACCTTTAAAAACCTCCACTTGTGCAGGTTTTCGGTTAATTAACACAGGAATAGTGTTCCCTGTTATCTCAATTCCCCAGTAACCTGAGGTATCGCGTATGAAAGAAACATTTGATCCGGACTGCAGATCACCCAGACTTAGTCTTTTCTGGCTGCATGAAACCAGCATCAGCAGGCTCATGCCAAATATCAGACATTTTGCGAATCTTTTCATTTTTATAAGAATCACGGATTATTAAAAACCATATCACTCACAATTTAATTACCTTTTGACAATTGCTGAAACAATTCTTTATCAAACTCTTCCAGACCGGTGATCCCGTGCAGGTGATTCACAGAAACCCATGGCAGCCATGTCCGGTGGGCACCAACGCCTCTGACCGGTCCCATCCTCCAGTGTTCCTGTTGCCAGCCGGGACCCTTAAGATCATAAGTACGCCCGGGAAGCGCAAGCATAGCTTTGGTTCCATGCAGAAGGACACGGGCAACATCCAGATAATGTTCATCACCTGTGTATTTATATAATCTTGCATAGGAGTGTACAGCCCAATCAAGATATTGATCAACACCACCAACATCATTCGACCCGATACCGTTAACACCAATAGTAGGGACACCGGGCTTCCAGCCCAGATCAGCATAATTGGCTCCGATCGGCATCGGCACATTCCATATCCAGATCCAGCTTTCGGTATAGTCGCCGGCCGATTTTGCACGTTCCAGCCACTTATTGTCCTTAGTGTTCTCATACAAAGAAAGAAAGGCTTCCAGCGACAACATTCCGGACTCTTTGTCTGCCACGGTTGACCCGCCTGTTGCACCTAAATATACACATTGACTGCCTGTAGAATTCCAGACATAGTCCCCTGCACGGATTGCAGATTCAAGATATTTTATTTCACCTGTTTCCCCGCTCATTTTTACCAGTAATGGTACGGCGGCATATGTGGTGGAGCCTGCAGAATCAGTAACTTCGCCATTAAACCAGCCCATCGGGAATGAACCGTTGCTCCGCTGTTGAGTCAGCAGCCAGTCAGCATAATCCCTGGCCCACTTTAACCATTCCGGATGTTGACGGCCAAGAGATTTTTCGCGGTGAATGATATCCATCATAATACGCATATCTTCCGAAAGAGATCTTAGAGTGAACGCACCTTCTCTTCGGGCAGAACCCGGTTTTCCGTTTCGGATGTCGTATGCCTCACCGGCAGGATACGGAGACATGGGAATGTAATTAATCAGACTTTCAATTACCTTTAAACCAAGTTCTTTCAACTTCTGTCCGCGAGGACTGTTATCCCGGTCGCTTTCCATCAGTAACTGTTCACCGACCTCGACGTGCTTGCCACAGAATCCCATGACGATTTTAGGCCAAAGATTCAATTCAGCAGCATCAGGATCCATATCCACACCTACAGATTCAGCCCAGGCTGCCAATTCCTTAATTTCTTGTGATACAGGGCCCTGAGACCTGGCTGCAAAACTATAGGATCTAAGAGAAGGTCTGTACGAACCCGGTCTTCCTGAAACAGCATCTATTACAAATGGAATACCTGCCCGGTCATCAACTACCAGGATACGATCAGCCAGGTGGTCAATTAATGTTTTTCTCATAACTTCAACATCCACTGTTTTAACCTTCGGATCCAGGCTTTGCCATGCCCACCGCCATGCTTCACGTTCCATATCACGGAAAGAATTACTCTTTCCAAAACGGAATCCCACCTTGTAACTTTGTGTAAATCCGTCTTTTACCGGATTATATCTATGTCTTACCACAGGAGTTGCTGTTCCTCCTCCTCTGATTCCAAATCCAAAACCTCCGCCGGCAAATTCGTCAGTAGTTCCGGGAAGCCAGAATCCCATTTCGATTCCCCCGGCTGCTACTTTTTTTGCCCCCAGGGCTCCAAACCTGATTCGTTCATCAATAATGGGAGTGGCTGCCTGTGCTGTGGTTTCTTCCATTGTTGTTGATCCATCAGGAGCAGGATCAAGCACAGCAATCCAGTTACCATCGTTCAATAAAAGTCCAAGCAAAGGTGCCGACAATACATCTTCCCGCAGAGAGAAATATCCGGCGTCATAATAAGTACTGCCTCCTGCTGCCCTGGGGCTGGTGTGTGGTTTACCATACAGCAGACCGGGAGCCAGGAAATTCACTTCTTCCCATTTTACTCCAGGTGCAGTGGATAAACGTATCGCAGAATAAAATCCGGTACTGTCAATAGTACCATTGACACTTACTTTCCTGGCCACTGACAATTCGTTTCCTGAAATAGTCCACAGGTCTTCTATATCAAAGTTTCCAACATCTCCATTTGCCACTTTGACTTTTGCAGTAACAACGTTCCCATCTTTCTGTACAGACTGATAGCCCACATACAATTCTTCCACACTATTATCACCCTTGTAAACTGCTATCCGGGCAGGTTTAGTCTGATCCATAAGCACACCATATTTATTGGAAATCTCAATACCCCAGTCGCCCCCAGGGTTCTTAATGAAAGAAGCCACAGTTCCGGTTTGTAAGCGGCCAAGTTTCACTTTGTCGTTTTGCCGGCTACATGCTGCCAGAAGAGACAGGCATAAACCAAGTATTAAAAACTGCGAGACTGTTTTCATATTTCTTGTTTATAATTACATTTCCAGTGATTATCAGGTATCTATTAAGGAATTATTTCAAGTTTTTCAGAAATGAATGTTACATCACAGGCCATAATATCTGTCACTGTTTTTCATCAGGTAGTCCAGATTGTACACCGGGCGCTCAATATCATATGGTATTGGTCTCCGGCTGAACTGCTGAAAATATTGCAGACAGGCATCTTTCCAGATCACTGCATTGCGATATTGTTCACGCATTCTGGTCTGAACAATTGTAAATCTATTCTTGTCCACATAAAGTTCCACCTGGTCCCATATCTTTTGAAAATCCCTGACCTGCTGTACTCCTGCAGCATAATGGTAACATATTTCATCCCACAGAGTCCGGCCGCTTTTCATTGTGTAATCCCAGGAAACGTGATGGAACCACAAAAGGAGTATTTCGGGACAGGTCATAAGATCGTTTAATTGCGATGCGAGAGGTTCATGGTACTGGCTTACCCCATCAGTTCCGGATCGTGTCCTGTCGAATCCGACACCGTTAATATCTGCCTGGTGATAATAGGGGGGTGTCCAGTCTTTTCTCATCCCTTCAGGTGCCCACCAGGGACCTGGTCCGTAATGTGTATTAGGCATGGAAAAAATATGATGGAAGCCGAGTGGCATCATATAGTTAACGGCAGCCTCCCTGCTCTCGAGCATCATCTTCTTTACCGGTACCAGGAATTTTTCTGTCCAGTCTGTTGTATATAGTGTTGATGCAGCCTGTCCGGCGGGAACCTGACTGAAAGTAAGTTTTATCCATTCATCTGCAATTTTTTCACTTGTCAGCGTATTATCCCAGGCCAGGCGTCCGAAAGTGTACCAGTTAGCCTGGTCGAATGGATGTCCGCACCAGTTTGTATCAACCCCGACATTAGCGACACCGGCAATGCCAGTATGTTTTTGTGGAAAGATACTCCCGTCGGTACAACGGCCAACCGTACTGCCGGGTCCTTCCTGGTATGTTTCGCTTTTCAGGCACTCTTCCCACATAGGTGCGAGGAAGACCAGGTGAACCGTTCCACCAAGGTATTCCTTCATGATCTCAAACTCCGGCATGACGGATGTTTTTTTCATTGCCCCGAAAAGAGGACTAAAAGGTTCACGTGGCTGAAAGTCGATGGGCCCGTTTTTTACCTGAATGATAACATTGTCGCGAAACTGACCGTCCAGTGGCATAAACTCAAGGTAAGCCTGTTTGGCGCGATCCTTATCGGTTGGGCTATAAACAAAAGCCCGCCACATTATAATACCTCCATATGGTTTGAGCGCATCCGCAAGAAGGTTTGCCCCCTGGGCATGAGTGCGTCCGTAATCATGAGGCCCCTGCATGCCTTCGCTGTTGGCTTTTACGATGAATCCGCCAAAATCCGGAATTTTACTGTATATCTCCTTTACCCTGGCGCTCCACCATTTTATTACACCGGGATCTAATGGATCGGAAGTTTTTAATCCGCCAATAATGGAGGGGAAGGCAAAATTCACTGCCAGGTAGGTTTTGACACCATAAGGACGAAGTATAGCAGCAATTGCTTTTACCCTTTCCAGGTATGCCTCTGAAAGTACCAGTGGTGAAGCATTGACAATATTCAGGACAGCTCCATTGATACCAATTGAAGCGTTAGCCCTTGCGTATTCTTGCCACAATGTCTTATCAGCATCGGTGACTGCAAGAGCATTCTTGCCTTTTCGCCAGAAAATAGAGCGACTTGCAAAACCTCGCATAGTCGAACTATCAGGATCGTCCCAATGGTTTAAGATCCTGACCTCGTATGAAGGGTTACAAATTATTTCTTCAACAGGTCGCCCTGTTTGCTGGCGCCGCAGGAGCTCATAAACGCCATATAAAATTCCCGGA
>Ga0307437_1001485_pt1 | contig 15545 bp, 12 predicted proteins | sample SalMarWE160390MG_FD_202146 | JGI IMG/M metagenome (GOLD analysis project Ga0307437, IMG submission 202146) | Salt marsh sediment microbial communities from the Plum Island Ecosystem LTER, Massachusetts, United States - WE1603-90 | ecosystem: Environmental > Aquatic > Marine > Intertidal zone >...
CTCCCCCTCCACGATGGGGGAGGCGAGGTGGGGGTGAGGGGAAGTCAGCTCGGAGCCCGAGTTGTTCTGCCCTTCGGTTCGCGCAGTGATCCCCGACTCCCTGCGCGGTCGGGGCTCCGCTACCAGATGGCGGCGGAGAGAAGCGCAACGGCCACGGCGCAGTAGCCGAAGGCGATGCGCATCATGAGCTTCGTTCTCCAGGTGGGCTGCTCCTCGATCGCGAATCGGCGCGGTCCGAACGAGGGCAGGGGGCGAATCCCGGTGTGCCAGGCGAACGACGCATCGAGAATCAGGAACCCTCCGTACAGCAGGCCGGCCAGGTGGACCAGAAACCGCGAATCCCCTGGGTGTAGGTACAAGACGTGCAGCAGGCCGGCGAGGAGGGGCACCGCGAACGCACCGGTCACGTAGGGGCGCAGGCGCAGCATCCTCGCGTACTGCGGGTGCGCGGCGTAGATCTCCCATGCCTCGTACTGTCGTTCTCCGCGATACAGGAATCTCGGCAGCCACATCGCGGCGAACCAGACCGCCCAGTACGCGATGAGCTCCCAACTACGAGACGACGCCAGCATCCTGCCTCCCCCACAAGACCTTGTCGGCCCATGCTCTGCCTCTGAGCAGAGCCCCATTCCCTGGCTTAGTTTGCCAGCTCCTAGCGCCTCATGCAATGAAATCCTTTCCCTGGCTAATGCTTTTAGACTCTGCTCGATGCTGGTAGTAGGGTGGTATGGGGTGGTTCACATGAGAAGAAGTGTCGTCGGTGGCGCCATCGTTGCCGTGGCCGTTTCGTTGACCGTCGTTCTCTGGCCGGCCACACCAACTGCAGATGAGGATTGGGTAATGGGCGACATCGGCCGCGTCGCTACCGCACTTGGGGTGGAGCCGACCGAGGAAGGCAAGTACGACGTCTCCGAGATCCTGTGCGAAGTCCTAGCTAGGTTGGACATCGATTGCTCCACCAGCTGCTTCATCCGCTTCGACAACGCAGTCGATGTCTACCGGGGGAACACAGCATGTCTACAGATCAGCACCGTTCCCGGTTCGGTTTGTTCGATACTGGTCACTCTGCCATCCGGCAGAACGAGCACAGCGAGTGGGTTGTCAAAGCAGACCGCGAGTAGCTCCGGGACTGTTATCTGGAGTTGGCTCGTCAGCGGCAACACCGGCCCAGGGAAAGGCACGATTCAGGTCACTACAACAACCCCCGATGGCGAGAGCTGCACCGCGGAAACAGAGTGGATAGTGCGTCAGAAGTGAGATTCAGCGCCCCTGAGCCAAAAGCACAAGCTTGTCGAGCTTCTTGCAGTCTTCGCAGCCGACTCGGCCGTCGGGGGCCTCGGGAAGGTCGTAGATCTCCCGGGCGCGCTTGTAGAGGGGTTCGAGCATTCCCAGATCGAGGTCAACGGGGTGTATGGAGACGGAGAAGGGCATTGCAAAGCCGTCCTCGGTGTGGATCTCGGGGCTGGCCGCAGTGTCATGGTCCGTCACCGGTTCGGCGTAGACGAGGGCGAGTTTCGAGACGTCCCCGAAGTTGAGGTGCTCGGCGATCGCGGCGTAGCCGTTGACCTGGACGACGTACATCGGCATGAGCTTGTCCTGCGTCTTGGTGTACCTCGCCGTCTTGTAGTCGATGATCGCGATGGTGCCGTCCGCGAATGTGAGGATCCCATCGGGCGCGCCGGTGAACAGAATGTCGTGCTCCGGGACCTCCATCCGGAAGCTGTGATGGCTCGGTGGATCGATGTAGCCCGTGATCCGGCCGAGCTCACCAAGCCCGAACGGAGCACCGCCATTCTTGTCCATCCAGGCATGAATCACACGCTTGGTGTATGCATCAATCGAGCTGAAGATGCCGGGGAAGATCTGGAAGGGCAGTCGCTTGGCGTGTGTCTTGAGCCAGAAGCAGCGCGGACAGAAGTCAGGTCTCGCCAGTTCACCCAGGTTCTTCGCCGAGATGCGGAGTTGAGTTACCGCCGTCATCATTCCGCCCCGTAGCGCGTCTTGATGTACTCGGTAGCGCTTTCCGGCTCCAGTTTCACGGTCTGCGCTCCACTTCGCACGTAGAAGTCGCCCTCTTCGTATTCCTCGAGCTCTCTCCACTTGAAGTAGACCGGCTCAGGGCTTCGCTGACAGCTTACAAGGCAAATCGTCTTCCCTTGAACGGTCTCCATCTTCGCGTCCACGCACGTTCCCGCACGATCGCCGAGTGCCGCTCCGATCATGTGGCTGAGATGCAGCAGGAACTTGTCCTCGCTTTCGAACTGATCGGCCTCGATCCCGACAACCGACTTGTCGTCGGCCACCCCAATCAGTAGGTCGCCACCATCGGTGTTCAGGAATGCAGCGATGGTCTTGAGCACAGCATGCGTGACGACGGTCGGGTCTTTCCTGCCCTCTCGGAGGTTCCACCGGAGCGTTGACTTGAACTCGAGCGTTTTCGACTCATGTTGCTTCAGAAGCTCCTCGGCCTGCCGATGCGTCCGGAGGTACTGGTCGAACAGGTAGTTCTTCAGCGCCTCGCCGAACGGCTTGTTGTCCGTGATCCGCTTGTAGAGCTCGAAATTCGTATCCACGATCTGCTGAATGACATCATCGACCTTGTGATCGAACGTCAAACGGACGTTCTCGCGTGTGTTGACGCGAGCGCTCGCATCGAGTGCCTTGTCCTGATCGAGTCGATCGATCATCTGCTCGAGCGTGACCTTGTGCTCCGGCCCAAGATTCAGTCCAAATCGCTCATTCAGCTCCTTGATGAGAACGGAGAGTGGCTCAAGGTCCTCCTCGTCCGGCCCGAAGAGTCGCTTCGAGCGCATCGGATGGAGTCGGCCGTTTCGGGCCTCCAGATCGATCCTCCCGCCTCTGGTCTTCTGGATTCGATACGAGTCGATGTCGATGTTCTGCTGAACCTCACGGGGGAGCGTGTCCGGAGGAGACGGGATGAGCCGGCGCAGATTGCGCCCGAAGACGTACAGCTTCTCTAGATCCGTATCCGCAAACGGCAGGATCTGCGAGAGGAAGGCGTAGAGACGCGCGTAGTCGGTCAACTGGCTACGGAAGTCTCTCCGCTCTTCGTCGGTCAGCTCGCTGCACCGCGCCACCACACTGCCAAGTTGTGAGTACAGCCTGTCCTGCGTCACGCCCGGGGTGAAGTACAGCTTGGCGAACGCCTCGACGTCCGCCACCGTGTAGACACCATACTCACGCAGTTGCTGCTCCAGCTCGTACAGGAGATTCGGATCGGTCGCCTCGGAGAGGATCGTCTTCTCGTAGAATGGCTCGAAGCCCTTCTGAATCGTGTCGGCCTCGTTGGCGAAGTCGAGAACCGCTGTGCCTTCTTTCCCCGGATAAGTCCTGTTGAGTCGCGACAGCGTCTGCACCGCGTTCACGCCGCCAAGCTTCTTGTCCACGTACATCGTGTGAAGGAGCGCCTCATCAAACCCGGTCTGGAACTTGTTCGCGACTACCAAGAATCGGTTCTCCGGTCGGCGGAACTCCTTCGCCGTCTGCTTCTCGCTGATTCGCTTCCCGGAGCTCGCCGAGTTCATCCCTGGTTCGGTATATGCCTTGCCGCCGTCGTTGACCGTTCCGGAGAACGCCACCAGCGCCTTCCACGGATGGCCGTGCTCTTCAAGGTATTGATCGAGCGCGAGCTTGTACCGCACCGCGTGCAGCCGCGACCGCGTCACGATCATCGCCTTCGCCTTCCCGCCAATCGCGGCCTGCACCGTGGATGCGAAGTGCTCGACCATGATCGAAACCTTCTCGTGGATCGCGTGCGGGTGCAGTTCGACGAACAACTTCATCAGGTAGGTCGCCTTCTGCCGGTCGTAACGTGGGTCATCCTCGATCGTCTTGAGCAGTCGCCAGTACACCTGATACGTGGTGTAGTTCTCCAGAACGTCGAGGATGAACCCCTCCTCGATCGCCTGCCGCATGCTGTATAGGCTGAACGCCTCGAACTGCCCGTCTGATCGCTTCTCCCCGAAGATCTCGAGCGTCTTCGGCTTCGGCGTCGCAGTGAACGCGAACATCGACAGGTTCGGGAGTCTCCCCCGCGTCTCCATCTCGGCGAGGATGCGGTTCTCCAGTTCCTCTTCGGGCGTTTCGGCTCCTGACTCGTCTCGCTCTGCGTCTTCCAGCGATCCGGATGTAAGAACGGCTTTGAGGCTCTTCGAGCTCTCGCCGGACTGCGAGGAGTGCGCCTCGTCGATGATCACCGCAAACCGGTTCCCAGGAAGCTTCCCAATTTCATCCACGATCACCGGGAACTTCTGCAGCGTCGTGACGATAATCGTCTTTTGGCTTTCCAATGCTTCCCTCAGCTGCCGCGACGTCTTGTCGATGTTCTCGACCACGCCGAGCGTCTGCTCGAACTGGAGGACCGTTCGCTGAAGCTGCCGATCGAGCACGCGCCGATCCGTGATGACAACGATCGAGTCGAACACCCGCCGATCTTCCGCGCCGTGGAGCGTCGACAGCTGGTGCGCCAGCCACGCGATCGTGAAGCTCTTGCCACTGCCTGCCGAGTGCTGGATCAAGTAGTGCCGCCCCGTCCCGCGCATCCGCGCATCGGTGATCAGCCTTCGAACGGCGTCGAGTTGGTGGTATCGAGGGAAGAGGATGAACCGCCGCCCGGTCTTGTTCCCATCCTCGTCGAACTCTTCGACCTCGTGGATGAACTGCCGCACGAGGTCCAGCACGCTGTCGCGCGACCAGATCGTCTCCCACAGGTAGCTCGTCGCGTAGCCGGACTGCGTCGGGGGCACCGGCGGATTCCCCGCGCCTCGATCCCAGCCACGATTGAACGGCAAGAAGGACGTCTTCTCCCCGCGGAGATGAGTCGTCACGTAGACCAAGTTTGGATCGACAGCGAAGTGCGCGAGACAACGGCCGTAGCCGAGCAGTGGCTCACGCGGATCGCGGTCATTCTTGTACTGCCACATCGCATTCTCGACCGTCTGCCCTGTCAGCGGGTTCTTCAGCTCCGCCGTGAAGATCGGGAGGCCGTTCAAGAACAGAGCAAGGTCGAGGCTCTTGTCGCTCTTCTCGCTGTAGTGGAGTTGACGGATCACGCAGAACTGGTTCGCCCGATACAGCTCACGTAGCTCCTCGTTCAGTCCGCTCGACGGTTTGAAGTATGCGAGCTCGAACTTGCACCCTCGATCCTTCATGCCGTTGCGAAGAACATCGAGCGTGCCCCGCCGTTCGATCTCGTTCGCCAGACGCCGAAGGAAGCGCGCCTTTACTTCGTCGCCGTAGTGCTGCTTCAGGCGGTCCCACGTCTTTGGCTGCGTCGCGAGGATGAAGTCGATTGTCTCATCCGGAATCAGGCAGAGCGCTCGGTCGTAGTCATCCGCTGAACGCTGGCTGTAGCCACCGGGGATGAACTCGCCGAATCCAGGAGAAGGCTCGCGCGATTCGGTGTCGGCGGCGCCTACCATCTTCCCCGTCACCAGCACGTTGACGATCGCGTCCTCGAAAGCCCTCTCGGCGATGTCCTGCATCAGATCTCCCCCTTCGGCTCCCACGGCCCACCCGGCGGCCAGTGACTGCCGGGACTGCCTCCACCCCGAGCTTCCGCGATGACCGGCTCCAGGAACTCCGCGATTGTCGCGACGACGTCGGCAAGGTCCTCGGAGACATCCACAACGCCCGACTTCTCCAAGAAGCTTCTCCATTGAAGCATCCTGCCCGGGTCGTCGACGAAAGCTTGCGTCAGCCCCTCTGGCAGCTCTCTTGGAATCGGCGTGCCCCGTCGCTCAAACGTGTCTCTTATCGCGCTCGAGAGGACTCCCGATTCGAAAGCCTCGTGCACGGACAGGATGTAGATGTCGAAGTAGTCCTTCAGACGGCTGTTGATCAATCCCCGGACAACGATCGTCTCCAGCTTCTCGGCGATGCTTGTCTCCGGTCGATAAGCGCGCAGTCTCGCCGCAGGAAGGTCGAGCATCTGAGGAAGCTCTACCCATTCTGGTTCCGGCGTCACCGCGTCGCCTATCCCGACATCGACCTGAATCGGCAGCCTTGCGCTGCCCAATCGTGCCTGGAGCTTGACGCGGCGACCTCCGTACGCGGTTTCTTCGCGGATGGGAGTGACTCGGATCGAGTCGGCCAGGTATTCCATTCCGTCCTCGATGACAGGCTCCGTGCAGACATCCGCCATGATCCGCCTCAATCCATCGTCCGTGATCTCGCCGAGCCCGAGCAGATCTGCGTCGCGGGTCGTACGCGTCGACTCGCCGATCCAGATCAGCATCAGCTGTGCGCCCTTCAGTAAGAACCGATCCGCATGGCTCGACTTCGAAAGGCGGAACAGGAGCCGGTGTAGCGCGTAGCGCTCCAGAAGGAGCTGCGCTTCAATCCCGAGTTCCTTCGACTTCGCTACAAGACGCGTATGAACAGAATGTGCGAGACCTTCCGTCGCCATCACGCCGTGATCGCCTCGAGATAGGGCCTCATCACGTTCCAGACCCGGCAGACGCGCGCGTACCTTGCGACGAGGTTCAGGTCCAGCCTGCGCTCGCGCCAGCTCTCATTCAGCGCCTCCAGCGCCACATCCATGCCGATCTTGTTCCGGAACTTGAAGCAATCCACAACGGTCTTGGGCACGTCGTAGACGCGGACGATCTGGCCCTCGAGCACGTGTTCCTCGATGCCCATGGTGAATGCTTCTCCTGACATGCAGACAAAACGCATGGGGGGGTAGTCGGTCCTGGGTGCGCGTGTGCCGCGGGGAAGCGCCATCCACAGCTTCCGGGGAAGCTGCGTGCCAATGACGTGGAATTGGAGGGCAGAGAGCAGGCAGACGACGCCCTTGGGAGCCGCTGAGGCACCGAGCACGAGGCCGTGATGCTCGGTGATCTCGTAGTCCGGATCCGGGAGCCGGTACAGGCCACGCGCCGCACGTTCGAGCTTGCCCTCACGGACAAGCCGGGTCAGAGCTTGCGTGTGGATGCCTTTGGCTTCCACATCGCGCACGTGAACCAGGCCAGATTCTTCCACAAGCTTCAGGATTCGGTCAGCATCCGTCTGCATCTCCATGTGGCAGAGTGTATACATTTATCGATAAGTGTCAATGTATTGCCACAGCGCTTCAAACCTCAACACCTCGCTTCTAGCAGTGCCCAGCTGCCTATTCGACCAAGAATCTCACAGATCGGATTCCGAGTGCTGACAGATCAAGGAACCCATCCCGAGGGTTGAAGTACTCCTGGTTCTCCTTCTCAAGGAATAGCACCTTGTTCGCGCGATCGGGAGAGCTGCTCATCTCAAAGGAGATGGTGAGGGTCTCCTTGTTCCGCGCTAGCTCTACAGTGGCCGATTGGCAAGCGCTCTGGTACCGAACAGACGCACCCGAATCTTGGTCAGGCGAAAACGTGGCACAAGGCCTGCCGAACTCCTCCACAAGGTCCGCGAGTGTCAGGATACTTGAAAGCGGATCCCGCTCAATCCGCAACCTAAGCTGTGGATTGTCTGGGTTCAGCCCACCCTCTCCCCAGTAGATATCTTTCATGTCATGCATCATGATGGCCAGCGCAGCCCACTCCACGCAGAACCGTCGAATCGCAATCGCCCCGATCTGTTCTACTGGGTACTCCCTCAAGACATCATTCAGATAGAGAAACGCAACTGCGCCAGGAAGACCATGTGTATTCATGAGAGCGTCTCGAATGAGGCCAAGACGGTTCGGAACCCAGGTGACGGGACGATCAGGCCGGGTCCGAGCACAGTAATTCCGGAAGGGGACGAAAACCAGGCGGTCTCCGAGCACCTCACAGATCTGCTCAGCCTGGTCACCAGGCCCCCGAACCATGCAGAGCACGTGCTCCAATCGACTGCCCAGCTTTCCGATGTAGCGCCATGGGTACCCCATGTCGTGGAATGCGGCAGCTAGATACGCAGTTTCCAGGAAGAGAGCTTTCCAGAGCTCGCGCGAGATGGGGCCACCACTGAACCAGAGACTTGCCTCCTCAAGCCCCATGTCGGCCAAGTAGTCCCGGCAGTACAGGGTTTCGGGTCCACCCAACACGGCGTCCGCACACCAGTCAAGGAGACTGGCCTCCGACTCGCCGGCACCTACATTCAGACGGGTCAGAAGCTTGTACACGACGTAGGCAGTCAGTGGTTGATGAATGAGATGATCCCTTTGGTAGCTCCTCCAATCGACGGTTGCCGCCCAGTCATCCGCCAGGACCTCGGGGAGCAGGAATCGGTATGCGGGGAACGCCGTCTGCGAGTAGCTGAGAATGGCGCTCTGGGATGCATACAGGTTTGCGAACCACGAAGGGCCAAGGCGAGATCGCAGGTGGCTGAAGGCGTCAGCGACGCTACCTCCTGATCGAGCGAACTGATCTGCAAGTGATGAGTACTCGGCTCGGTCGATGGATATGTATGGAGCCAATAGCCGGGGCGGGCTGAACTCGCTGCTTGTCGCGACACTTCGGAAATCCTTGAGACTGAATGTGAGACTCACAGATCCCTCTTCCAGTGATCAGTGACCCTCTTGAGTACGATCTGAAGCTCTCTCATTGAAGATGCACCGGAGAGGGACTGGCTCAAGCGTCGTTCTCCCTCTTCGTGGGGCATGCGCTTTTCAACCAATACCGGCTCGACGATCCCGCGAACATCCGGGATGAGCGCATCTTCCTCTTCCCTGAACTCCGCAAGGCGCGCCAGGACAAGAAGCAAGAAGCGTGTATCAGCCAGCGAATCGAGAAGACGCGCTTGCGAGTACGCACAGACGCAATAGAGCTGCGCAAGCTCCTCAGGCGGAGTCCGAAGCCTACCATGGAGTCTGTGAGCCTTGAAGGCATGCCTGGGCCTGGTCATTGATTGACGCGCAAGAAACTCAACTATCCCTTCGATACCGCGAGACTCTCCAGGTTCCTCCTGGTCCGCGCTCTCCCACGCCAGCGCTTCGACGGCACCGATCGCACCAAGAGCAGAGATCAGAGCCTCAGACAACTCACTCTTCTCCCAGATGAAGGACCCCGTAGCCAGCATCGCGCAAGCCAGGAGGGATGGGAGAAAACGCTCAACCATGACGACGGCGTCGGCGACGTCGGCGGCCATCGCATAGGCATCCCGAAACACCCTCTGATGAGCACGATACAGCAGCCTACCCTCCTCGAGGAAGGCGGAATCCCTGAACCCCGACTCAAGGAACGGAATGCCCGTTGACGCAGCTGCTGAACGAAGTTGGTGTGTCATATCACGGATCCAGCCACGGGGATACCACTCATCCCGGATCAGTCCTGCAAGGTCGCCCATGCCATTCGTGCCCAGACCCTCCGCCGCGCCTCGTAGGGTGTTCTGATACGACCAGAGATCCTCGGCAGTATCCACCAGCCATTTCGCGGACTTCGGGATAGGCCCTATGTAGGCGAGTTTCGAGATTGCATCTGACTCGGATGGAAGGCTTGCCAGCCACGTGCCCCGGATCATCGAACCAACATAGCTGCCTCGCCTGTCGTGCGTCCGTCGGAGCTGTTCCTCGGCGAACTGGTACTCGATGTACTCATCATACGGAACCATGAAATCGCGAGGATCGCCCCTTCCCGACTTCAAGAGCCCTGGCCAAATGCAGTCGTCCGGGACATCCACTAGACTGAACAGCAGGCTCGCATCATCTCTGACTGCAGCGCTGGGTACCCGATTCAGGATAAGTCCCTGATAGAGCTCTGGGCGTGTGTCGTATTCTTTCCACAATGTGAAGTCGTCACCCAAGTAGAACGCGAGGCTTATTCCCATCTCAGCGGTGCCGCCGCTATCCCGCGACTCAGCTTCAACAAGCCGAATGAAGAAATCCTTGTCTTGTAGCCCATCTCCTCGGAGTGAGTCAGGCGAAGTAGAGTCGCGGGCCTCTCGGAATCGGAGAGTTGTACTCCACTTCTTCTGGCACAAGGCGTGGAGATCGTCAATCGCCGCGCCGCATGCATCGATGTCTTGCGCGTCAAGTGAACTCACCGTAAGGAACTTGCCAAGCCGCGGGCCGATGTCCGTCAACCACTCTTCCAAAGCAGGGACCAGGCCCGCATATCCAGATGCGTTGTCAAGCACCACACAAGCACGCCCTCGCCTGCCGTTTCCCGCAACTGCCTGCGAGAATCCATGTGCAAGCTGCCGGATGAACTCGACAAACCAGAACGCGTGGAGTTCATCGAACAGTAGCTCCGGCCTGGACAGCCAAGAAACCCCGGCGCCACCGGTCTCGGACGCCCTCCTGATGCAGGATCCCAATACGTTGATACGCGGCGACGGTTCAATGTGCAATCCTGGACTGCTTGGAGCACCGTGCTCGAATGTGAATGTTGGAATCCCATCTCCGCACATGAAACCATTCGCAAACAGATCAAGAAGGTTGGCGGGCTTGTCGTCACACTGGGTTCCCGGAGGATGCAGGATGTGAATGACCTTCCTCCAGAACCCCGAACTCAACCCTTCAGTTACGTCCGTTCCAGTGATGTCGAGATCCAGCACGAGGACACCGGCGACCTTCGACCGCTTCCGCTGCAGAATATCTGCGAGATTAAGTGCCGCCGTTGTCTTGCCTACGCCTCCCTTGCGAGACTTGACACTGATTATCAGTGGATTGGGATACTGAGGCTTTGGTGTCATGATCTCTCCGCTCCAGCCAGCGCAACTTCACCCCGCACGTCGATCTTGCCGGTGACGGCGGCGGAGATGAGGGCGGTGCGGTATTCCTTCAGTCGTTCGATGGCTTCTCGGATCTTGGTGATCAGGGCGTCGATCTTCGCGGTCTCGCGATCGAGGAAGTCGGCGATGGCTTTCTGTTCCGGAAGGGGGGGCATCGCCACATGCCAGTCTCTGATGTGGCCCTGAGAGAGCTTCACCATCGAGAGGCTTGAGCCCCTCGCGTCTGCCTCGATCTGGATTCTCCCCGCCCGAGAGAGCAACCAGTAGACAAGGTACCGTTTCTCAGCTAGGGGATCAGCCAACAGGCGATACACTAGATCCGAGAGCATCAGTCGTCGCCTCGTCTGCTTCACGAGGCAAACATCGCCGACGAGCTGTGGGGTGTTGCCTCGAGTCAGGAGGATGTCCCCGATCCGGATTTCGAGCTGCGGCCTTGCCTCAACACCAACTGGCAACGCCTTGTGCTCGTGTTGCACGAATCGTCCGTCCTGGATCGCGCTTAGCTTGATGACGCCCCACTCATCATCTTCGGCCGTTCTATCTTCGGCCACAGGGCTCCAACCCTGTTCAATTGATCCGACTGCCCTGCGCAGCCGAAGTGTCTCCCAATGCGCCGGGATCTGGCCGAGCCATTCGATACCGGAGTCCTTCATGGGAACGTCGGGATCGAGGCCTGCTTGCGCTGCCGCGGCAGCAGGCAGGCCCTTGGTGACGGTGTGGGTGATCAGCGCGGTGCGCTTCTCCTGCAAGAGCTCGATCAACCGCTCCTTCTTCCCCACCAGCGCATCGATCTTCGCCGTCTCGCGATCGAGGAAGTCTGCGATGGCTTGCTGCTCGACAGGCGGGATATCAGGTACTGGAATAGCGCCAAGCTCGCTACGCGTGATGTGGACCATCCCAATGATCCCGTGAGCGAGCTGCTCAACGTAGTTGGTGGCGGCTCGAAGCGTCCAATACAACCAGTTCCGGTCCACGATGTAGTCTGCAACCTTGAAGATGTGCTGATTGACGAAGTGGCGACCTTCCCTCCACCACAAGAACGGACCGAACGAGGTCCCGCGGTTCCCGGACCAGCCGAAGAGCAAGTCTCCTTCGTAGGCGTGGTACTCCTCAGGCACCTCACGGGTGGTGAAGTTGAAGTCCTCCCCACGGTTGAGATTGCCTATCCGAATGATGGGGGTGCCCTCAGAGCCCCACTCATCTGTCGAGAAAGCCAGGCCATTGACGAACTTGGCAACGTGCTTGAGCGGCTTTCTTGCCCAGTGCGCCGGGATCAGGCCGAGCCATTCGATGCCTGAGTCCTTGTACGTCGGGTAGGATGGCGCCTTCACTTCTTTGCCCCCTTGCCAAGTGAGAAGGCCAGCTCGATGAATGGACCGACTGATCGCCCGAGGATCGCGACGCCGGAATCATGAGGATCCGGATAGCCGAAGCGTGTCTTGGCTGAGCCGTTCAGGGAGAAGTCATAACCCTTGACGTTCACAACGCAGAACATGTCGTCGCGGCATTCAACAACAACCTCGTCAGTTCGGAACGGCCACCTGTCGCCGTAGTCTGATGCGGCGACAAGCTTGGACGGCCACTTGCTCTTCAAGGCTTTCTCCTTGCTGCGCTTGGACCAGTTCGCCTTGCTCTGCTGATTGCGTGCGACGGAGCGACGGTAGTCCGTCATTCCAAACTCGTCGTCCCTGAGAAAGATGAACTCAGAGACCGTACCCATGAGCTGCTTCAGACGCCCGCCGTGATTGCCAAGCGTGAACTGCATGCACACAGCGCGAACGAACCTCTCCAGTATCCCGACGATCTTCGCATTCACGCGTGGGTAGTAGTCGCGGTGCAGTGCCTCGAGCGAGTCCGGCGTGAGATACGGGCTCGGATCCTCAAACCTCGTCTCGAGTCGTTCCCACTCGGAGCTTGGATCGATCGGCGGATTTGGACTGCCTGCGACGATATCCAGGTTGTAGTACCGCGCCATCTTCCCGAACTCCGAGAGGATGTGGATGATGCCATCGAGTAGTGCGTCGTTCCGCAGGAAGTCCAGATCAGCAATCAGCAGAGGTCGGCCGTTCGTGTCGAAGTACTCATCAATCAACTTCTGCTTCGCATCCGCGAGGCTGTGCCCAATCGACTTCAGGAATGCAACATCCGGAAACGCGCCATTGCGCGCTTCATAGACAAGGCAGAAGTAGGATTTCAGCAGACGCTCAAGGCCGCTGGCGAGAAGCTGCTGGGGAAGATGGTAGAAGTCATTGCCTAGGTGGATCTCTTGAAGCTCGCCGAAGCCGGCCTTGATCAGATCGCGAGCCGTCTCTAGCTCCAGGATGAGAGCCATCAGCCGTGCTGTATCATCTGGAGCAGCTCTGCCTTGACTCACTCCGTCACCTCCCGCAGCATCTCCATGATCTCGCCTTCGAGCGTCTTGATATGGGCTTCGATCTCCTCCAATGGCCGCGGAGGCTCGTAGGTGTAGAAGTAGCGGTTGAAGTTGATCTCGTACCCGACGACGCCGACGTCGCTGTCCTTCTCGTCCCGCTTGGACTCGTCGATCCAGGCATCCGGTACATGGGGCCGCACTTCGCGCTCGAAGAACGCTTCGACGGATTCGGAGAGGGAGACGTTCTCGGTGTCGCGCAAGTTCGTGTCAGGCTCGGGGTTGCCTTTGGCGTCGCGGCAAATCTCGGCGGTCTCGTCACGTTCGGAGAGGGCGTTCAGGATTGCTTTCTTGAGTGCTGCATCGAGCTTGATCCCGTGACTGCTGGCCGTCGTCTTGAGCGCCTTCTCGAAGCTCCGGCGGGCCTTGAACAGCGTGTCCGGAAGTGCCCCTAGCATGGCGAGGATCTTCTCTTGTTGTTTCCGCCCGAGTTCTTCCTCCTGCTCCTTCACTTCCGGATTGCGTTTCTTGCTCTCGGCGAGCCGCTGGAACGCTCGTTCATCCTTCAGACGCGCGATCCGCTCCGGGGAAGCCTGGAAGTTGATCTGCAGCGGCCGCTCGACCGTGATCCGTCGATACCCGAATTGCGTCGTCGGGAAGATCTTCGAGTGCTCTCCCTCTTCAAAGGTGTAGAGAATCGCCAGAATTTCGGTCGCCTTCTCATGCGGGATCTCGCGGCGCTTGTCGCCCAAGCTCTTGCGCATCGGGATCCAGAACGAGGTCGCGTCGATCAGCTGGACCTTCCCCTTGCGCTCGGCTGCCTTACGGTTCGTCAGAACCCAGACGTAGGTCGCGATGCCTGTGTTGTAGAAGAGCTGCTCCGGAAGCGCGACGAGCGCTTCGAGCCAATCGTTCTCGAGGATCCAGCGGCGAATCTCCGATTCGCCGGAGCCCGCCCCGCCGGTGAACAGCGGCGAGCCGTTCATGATGATCGCGACGCGCGAGCCGCCCTCGCTCGGGTCCCTCATGTGCGACAGCAGATGCTGGAGGAAGAGGAGCTGGCCGTCGGAGATCCGCGGAAGCCCTGCGCCGAAACGGCCAGCGTCTCCGCGCTCGTGCTCCGCCTTGACCGCCTCTTCGTCCATCTTCCAGTCCTTGCCGTACGGCGGATTGGTGATCAGGTAGTCGAAGGCCCGTCCTTCATGACGGTCGTTGGAGAGCGTGCTGCCGTAGGCGATGTTCTCGGCGTCGCGGCCGTCCACTGAGGTCATGAAGAGGTCCGACTTCGACACGGCGTACGTCTCCGGATTCACCTCCTGGCCGAACAGGTGGATGTCCGCCTGCGGGTTGATCGGCGCCTTGAGCTGTTTACCGTCCGTACGGATCCCGGCCGTGATGTGCTCCTTGGTGATCGTCAACATCCCGCCCGATCCGCAGCACGGGTCGTAGACCGTGAGCACGCGACCGACGCCGCGAATTCGTGCCTCGTCGCCGGCGAGGAGGAGGTCGGCCATCAGGTGGACCACGTCGCGCGGGGTGAAGTGCTCGCCCGGGTTCTCGTTGAGCGCTTCGTTAAACCGCCGGATCAGTTCCTCGAAGATCGTCCCCATCGTTGCGTTGTCGACGTTGTCCGGATGGAGGTCGACGGTTCGGAACCGTTCCAGCACCTTGAACAGGAGCCCGGCTTCGGCGAGCTTGCTGATCGTGTTGTCGAAGTCGAACTTCTCGATCACCTCGCGCATGTTCTCGCTGAACCCTGCGATGTAGTTGCGGAGGTTGTGCGCCACGTTCGGCGCATCCGCGACGAGCCTGTCGAAGTCGTACTCGGACGTGTTGTAGAACGCGAAGCCGGAGGCCTTGCGAAGCAGGCCGTCTCGATCGGCCAGCTTGTCTTTGTACTCCGCGTTGACGCGCAGGACTTCGGGTTTGGTCGGCGCGAGGACGCAGTCCAGTCGGCGAAGAACCGTCATCGGCAGAATGACGTCTTGGTACTTGCCGCGCCGGAAGACGTCCCGAATCAGGTCTGCCACGCCCCAGATGAAGCTGACGATCTCGCTGTGGTTCATGAAGCCATTGTACGAGTTCCTCGACACGCCTCCGCCCAGGTCGTCGCATTTGCGACCGCCTCTTGAGATCACAGATTGTGACTTCAAGATGATCTCCCGCTCATTCTACCCAACTCTAACGCACGACACGACAGCGGGGCAACGGGAGCAGCCAAGCTTAGCGTGTGATGGGTTACGGCCACGCTCCACGGCGTCGGTGAGACCGCTGGGGTTCTTGAACGTCACCAATGACGTATCGGCCGCGGCCCAATCGGCGGATACTCTTGATGACATGCTCGACGAGAGGGTCCCGCTGAGAGCTGTTTTCTGGACGGCGCTGCACAACCACGCCATCCCGTTGTTGCTGTTCTTCGCCGCCGCGGCGGCCGCCCTCGTGCTGGCATTGCGCTAGGGGACAGGGGTGAGGGGACAGGGGTGAGGGAGGAAAGGGTAGGGCAGAGGAGTGAGGGGCA
>Ga0307437_1001489_pt1 | contig 15539 bp, 15 predicted proteins | sample SalMarWE160390MG_FD_202146 | JGI IMG/M metagenome (GOLD analysis project Ga0307437, IMG submission 202146) | Salt marsh sediment microbial communities from the Plum Island Ecosystem LTER, Massachusetts, United States - WE1603-90 | ecosystem: Environmental > Aquatic > Marine > Intertidal zone >...
CCCGGAGATCAAATGCACAGGATGGGACGTGGATGGTGGCTACGCAGAATATGTGACGATTGCAGAAGAGTATGCCTTGCCCCTTAACGACGTCCAATTGGAACCCGTCGAGATTGCACCGCTGATGTGCCCTGGAATAGCGGGATACGCGGCGTTTAAACTCACAGGGGCGCAAAAGGGGGACAAATTGGGGCTTTATGGCTTCGGCCCCACGGCCCGTTGTGTGCTTAAAGTCGCGCAATCTATGGGCATAGAGACATACGTGAGCACCCGATCGCAGAAAAACATCGCAAGCGCGAGGAGGGAAGGAGCAAAATGGGCTGCGGACGCCTCAAAAGAGAGGATGCCCTGTCAATTGGATGCAGCCGTACTCTTCCCCCCGGCGGGGAACCTGGTTGAACCTGTCCTCTCTCAGTTGGGAAAAGGCGGGGTCCTGGTGATGGCACCCGTGAGCGCGTCTCCGATTGCGATTGAAAATTACAGCGAAAATCTGTGGGGACGCGACATACGGACCCTGTATAACTTGAACAGATCGGATGCCGAAGAATTTTTCGCGATCATTGACCGGCTGGAGTTAAACGTGGGCACGAGCCTGTTCCCCTTCGAGGAGGTACAGGATGCGCTCATCCTGACCAGACAGGGGAAGTTGGAACAGCCAAACGCCGTGATCAAGATTGCCGAATGATGTTGAAGGAGCCCGTCGTATGCTGGCAGGCAACCACGACTTAGACATCACCACCCTCGAAAACTGGCTCTGGGAGGCTGCGTGCAGCATCCGAGGGCCGCTGGACGCCCCCAAATACAAGGATTACATCCTGCCGCTATTGTTCTACAAGCGGCTCTCAGACGTGTACGAGGACGAGGTCACCCGCATCACTCAGGAGATCGGCGACCCGGCGCTGGCCCGCGAATTGGCGCGGGAGGACCGAAGCCTCACCCGCGCCTACATCCCCGACGAATACACCTGGGCCGAGGTGCGTAAGAGCCCTGTGGACCTGGGCGACCGGCTTACCGCAGCCGTGCGCGAGATTGCCAGGGAGAACCCCGGACTCAAGGGCGTCATAGACATCGTGGACTACAATTCCACCGCCGCCGGGCAGCGCATCCTCGACGACGGCAACCTGGCCCGACTGCTGGAGATCCTCAATCGGTACCGGCTGGGGTTGCGCGATGTGGAGCCGGACATCCTGGGCCGCGCCTACGAGTACCTGATCCGCAAGTTCGCCGAGGGCTCCGGCCAGAGCGCGGGCGAGTTCTACACCCCGACCGGCGTCGCCACGCTGATGGCCCACATCCTCGACCCCGACGAGGGCGAGACCCTCTACGACCCTGCGTGCGGGTCCGGCGGCTTGCTCATCAAGTCACAGTTGCGCCTGCGGGAGAAAGTCGCCGCGCGCCTGGGTGTGGACCCGCACGACCTCAAGCCCGGTGACATCAAAAGGCCCCTGCGGCTCTTCGGTCAGGAGATTCTCCCCATCACCTACGCCATGGGGCGGATGAACGCCATCGTCCACGATATGCGGGCGGAGATCGCCCTGGGCGACACAATGAAGGCCCCTCGTTTCACCACCCCCCTCTCCCTCGCGGGGAGAGCCTGCCCTGAGCGGAGCCGAAGGGAGGCCGGGGGTGGGGGTTCCCTCCGCACCTTCGACAAAGTAGCCGCCAATCCAATGTGGAACCAGAAGTTCGCCACCGAGGTCTACGAGAACGACGCCTACAACCGCTTCACGCGGGGGACGCCACCCGCCAGTTCCGCCGACTGGGGTTGGATTCAGCACATGGCCGCCAGCCTCAACCCGGGTGGCAAGATGGCGGTAGTGCTGGATATCGGCGCGGTGAGCCGGGGCAGCGGCAACCAGGGCTCCAACCGCGAGCGCGACATCCGCGCCAAGTTCGTCGAGGAGAGGCTGGTCGAGGCCGTGATTCTGCTGCCCGAAAACCTCTTCTATAACACCAGCGCGCCGGGCATCATCCTGGTGATCAACACCGCCCAACCCCACGCTGGCGAGATACTGCTGATCAACGCTTCCAAACTCTTCACCAAAGGGCGCCCCAAGAACGAACTGACCGGCGAACACATCCGGCAGGTCTACGAACTCTACCGCGACTGGTGGGCCGAGGAGGGCCTGAGCGCCATCATCACGCAAGAGGAGGCGGCACGCAATGACTACAATCTGAGCCCCAGCCGCTACGTGACCACCGACGACGGCGAGCCGGTGCTGCTGCTGGAGGAGGTGCTGGTGCTGCTGGCCCAGGCCGAGGAGGCGCGGGCCGAGGCCAACGTGGAACTGGACACGGTGCTGGCGAAGTTAGGCTTTGCGGGGTGGCGAGAGACATAGGCGGGCATCGCTATTTGCATTTTGGGCAAAAAATGATAATATCATCATAGTCTATTCTCATTTATGCGAATAACGGCGCAACTTTGGCTTACGAGGGGCATCGGCAAATGGACGTTGAAGCCTTCCGTGACAGTCCAGCCGGTTGGGTCACACGTGCAACCGGTGGGTACTGGGCATTCGTACCGACCCCTCTCCCGCCCACGTTCCCGTGGACATCAGACCTGGTAGCCGTCCTCTCGGAGGCCGACCGGGCGCTGGGGGAACTGGCGGGGCTGGGACGGTCGCTACTCAATCCTCATATTCTCATTCGACCCTTCGTGCGCCGCGAGGCGGTCCTCTCCTCCCGTATTGAGGGCACGCAGGCATCCCTCTCCGAGCTCTACGCATACGAGGCCGTCCAACTGGCTATGTTTGAGCCACCGCCGGATGTGCACGAGGTGTACAACTATGTGCAGGCATTGGAGTACGGTCTGGAGCGGCTGCGGACCTTGCCGCTCAGCCTGCGCCTAATCCGCGAAATCCACGCCCGGTTGATGGAGGGAGTACGGGGAGAGCACCAGACCCCCGGCGAGTTTCGCCGTAGCCAGAACTGGATTGGGCCGCCAGGTTGCACGCTGAACGATGCACCCTTCGTACCGCCGCCAGTGCCGGAGATGCGCGAGGCGCTGGATGCGTTCGAAGAGTTCCTGCACGCACCCCCGTCTTTGCCACCGCTGGTACGCCTGGGGCTGATTCACTACCAGTTCGAGGCCATACATCCCTTCCTGGACGGCAACGGACGGATCGGGCGGCTGCTCATTACCCTGTTGCTGTGCGCCTGGAATCTGCTGCCCGAGCCTCTTCTTTACCTGAGCGCTTACTTCGAGGCCCGTCGACAGGAATATTACCACTTGCTGCTGGCGACGAGTCTAGAGGGCGCGTGGGACAACTGGCTGACTTTCTTCCTGCACGGGGTGACCACCCAGGCGCGGGATGGGGTGACCCGTGCCGGGCGGCTGCAGGACCTGCGGGAGCGGTATCGAGACCAATTCCAGACGGCGCGGGCAGCGGCGCGCCTGCTCCAGGTGGTGGACCTACTTTTCGCCCAACCCGTGCTGACCGTGCGCCAGGTGGAGACAGCGTTGGAGGTGAACTTCTCCACGGCCCAACGGTACGTGAACCAGTTGGAGGATGCGGGCTTGGTGCAGGAGATCACCGGCCGGGCCCGCAACCGCGTCTATCGGGCCGACGAGGTGCTGCGGGTCATCGAGGAGCCGTTGGAGGCCGGGCAGGAGGCGCGAGCATGACACTTGACTGCTTCAAAGAAACCGAGATCGGCCCGATCCCGGTGGAGTGGGAGGTGGTGCGTCTCGACAAGTTGTGTCGGTTGGGTCGAGAGAGTGTAGACCCTCAAGAATCACCTGAAATGCCCTACGTTGGGCTGCAACACATTGATAGTGGCGAGCCTCAGTTGCGGAAGTGGGGCAGCGGCAGTGAGGTAAAGAGCTCCAAGAAGCATTTCTTTCCTGGTGATGTGCTCTACGGCAAGTTGCGCCCTTATCTCGACAAAGCTGTATTGGCTGAGATTGAAGGAATCTGTTCAACCGACATCCTTGTTCTCAAAGCAAACCTAGAACGTACTACGCGAGGGTTCTTGGTATACAGCCTGCACACCAGACGGTTCCTCTCGTATGCTATCAGCACAACTAGCGGGACCAACCTTCCGAGAACTCGTTGGATATCGTTAAGCGATTTCAAGCTTGCCTTACCCCCCCTCCCCGAACAACGCCGCATCGCCCACGTCCTCCGCACCATCCAGCGGGCCATCGCCGCTCAGGAGGACCTCATCGCCGCCGCGCGGGAGACCAAGCGCAGCCTGATGCAGCGCCTCTTCACCTACGGCCCCGGCCCCGAGCCCGCCCCCACGAAGGAGACAGAGATCGGGGAGATACCGGAGCATTGGGAGGTGGTGCGGTTGGAGCAAGTCTTGCGGACTGCTCAATACGGGCTTTCAGTAAGGGCCGACCGCACCGGTACATATCCGATGCTACGGATGAACAACCTAGTTGATGGCCGGGTTGATACCTCCGACCTCAAGTTTGTGGAGCTAGATGAGGACGATTTTGCAAAGTTCAGAGTGCGCAAGAGGGATGTGCTGTTCAATCGCACGAACAGCTACGAACTGGTCGGAAAGACCGCCATTTTTGACCTTAAGGGCGATTTTGTTTTTGCATCGTATCTCATCAGAGTCGTTCCCGACACCACCCAGTTATCGCCAGAGTACCTGAACTACTACCTCAACTGGGATGACGCACAGCGCAGGCTAAGAATGCTTGCCACGCGTGGCGTCAGTCAATCAAACATCAGTGCTACGAAACTCAAGCGGTTCAAAATTGGACTACCCTCACTGGCAGAACAGCAAGAGGTTGCCCAATCTCTGTCAGCGGTAGATCGAAAAATCTCCGCCGAAGAACAGCGCAAAGCCGCTCTCCAGGCACTCTTCAAGACAATGCTGCACCAACTGATGACCGGCCAGATTCGGGTGTAGGGCCGCTCGACGGAACGCCCCGACCAGGAGTGGACACTGGATAAAGGATGTCAAATGTCTCACCGAGTTACCCCTTTGACCCTCTTGGGGCTGCTAATCCTGATGCTTCTATCGGGTGCCTGCACCGAGCCCACACCGACCAGGACTGCTCAGCCCACGTCTACCAGTACTGCTCAGCCCGCTGCAGGACTGGTCATCCAGGGACACGTGTGGCTGAACGCCGAGGGAGGACCGGGCCTGACCGACGTGAAGATCTACCGAAGATATGCCTCCTATCCCGGTGTGCTGGTGGCGACCACGGGCCAGGATGGCTATTACCAGTCCGACTTTGCCCACATCCCTGGCGACGAGATGGTCACCGTTTGGGCGGAATTGGAAGGATACACCTTTGAACCGCGGCAGCACTACTGGCGGCATTATTATGGCTACGAATCGAAAACACTGAATTTCGTCGTCATTCCTGCACAGCCTGTCCATGACGTTGAGACTCCCAAGGTCGAAGTCTGATGGAGCTATGAGATGACCCGCCTGAGCGAAAAACGCGATGTCCAGGAAGCCCTGGTCACCTACCTCATCGGCAGCGGCTGGGATTACCTTCCACCCGACGACGTCCTCCAGGCCCGTGGGAACGATCTTCGGGAGCCCTTCCTGCCACCCACTGCCCGTCAGCGCCTGACCGCTCTTAATCCTGGCCTGGTCACTCCTGCCAACGTCGAGGACGTGCTCCACCGCCTGCGCACCGTCCGCCCCGATATGACCGGCAACGAGAACTTCCTCGCCGCCCTGCGCGGCCGCTGGACCGTCTACGACGAGGCCCAGAAGCGCGAGCGCAACCTCACCCTCATTGACTTCGATACACTCAAGAACAATACCTTCACCTTCACCCAGGAGTTCAAATTCGAGGACCGCGACGTCCGCCGGGCCGACATGGTGCTCTTCGTCAACGGCCTCCCCGTCGCCATCGTCGAGAACAAGAGCCCCACTCTTCCCGAGCCCGAACTGGAGGCCTTCGACCAGGTGCAGCACACCTACACCCAGCGCATCCCCGAACTGCTCAAGTTCCCCCAACTCTTCGCCGCCTGCGACCTGCGCCTCCACTACGGTGCCACCTTGGACAACGTTTCGCGTTGCCCACACTGCCCACAGCCCCGACGGCGGCGACGGGGTGGGTACTTTTTCGACTGTCAAGTGGGTACTTTTTCAATTGTCAAGGTTCAGGCTAAACGGCTTAAGTGGGTACTTTTTCGATTGTCAAATGGGTACTTTTTCGCTTGACAAAAACACCGCGCCGACGACCAGACCCACAAGTTCATCCTGCGCCCCCACCAAATGCGGGCGGTCGAACGCATTGTCCACCGCGTCGCCACCGGCGAGGCCCCGACCGGCCTCGTCTGGCACACGCAAGGGTCGGGCAAGACCCTCTCGATGATCGTCGCCGCCTCCAAACTGCGCCGCCTGCCCCAACTGGAGAACCCCACGCTGCTCGTCGTCGTGGACCGCCTGGAACTGGAGGCGCAGATGGTCCAGAACCTAGAGGCCTTCGGCTTCCCTGCCGTTGTCCGCGCCGAGAGCAAGCGCCATCTGCGCGAACTCCTCGCCTCCGACTATCGCGGCCTCATCGTCACCCTGATCCACAAATTCGACCGCACGCCTGCGAACCTCAACCCGCGCCCCAACGTCGTCGTCCTCATTGACGAGGCCCACCGCAGCCAGGAGGGGGACCTCGCCACCTACATGCGGGCCGCGCTGCCCAACGCCTGGTACTTCGGCTTCACCGGCACCCCGGTGGACAAGGGCAAAGTGGGGCGCGGCATCTTTGAGACCTTCGGCAAGCCCGACCCCTCCGGCTACCTCGATAAGTACTCCATTGATGAATCCGTCGAGGACGGCACCACCGTCCCCCTCTACTACACCCTCACCCCCGCCGAACTCCGCCTCGACCGTGTGATGCTGGAGGAGGAGTTCTTCCGCGCCGTGGACGAGGCCGGCATCGCCAGCATCGAGGAACTCAACCGGTTGCTCGACAAGGCTGAAAAACTCAAGGCCGTGCTCAAAGCGCCCGACCGTGTGAACCACATCGCTGCCCACGTCGCCCGCCACTACCGGGAAAACGTCGAGCCCCGGGGCTTCAAAGCCTTCGTCGTCGCCGTGGATCGGGAGGGCTGCGCCCTCTACAAGCAGGCCCTGGATCGCTATCTGCCCGAGGGCTACACCCGGGTCGTCTACACCGGCCACCACAAAGACAAGCACCTGCTGCGCCAGCATTACCTGGACGACGCCGAGGAGAAGCGGGTGCGCAAAGCCTTCCGCGGCCCTGGCCAAGAGCCCAAGATCCTCATCGTCACCCAGAAACTACTCACCGGCTACGACGCGCCCGTCCTCTACGCCTGTACCTCGATAAGCCGCTCAAGGACCACACCCTGCTCCAGGCCATCGCCCGCGTCAACCGGCCCTATCCCGATAAAGAGAGCGGCCTCATCGTGGACTACATCGGCGTCTTCGAAGACCTCCAGCGCGCCCTGGCCTTCGAAGGGGAGACCATCACCAAGGGACTGATTGATCTAGGGGAATTGAAGCGGCGCTTCGCCGACCTGCTGACGGCGGCCCAGGCGGCGCTCGCACCCATTGATCTCTCGGATACTCCGGGACGGCCGGCGCGCATCATTGACCACTTCTTCGAGGAGGAGCGTCGGGAAACCTTCGTCCGGCTCTTCAAAGACCTCCAGACCGCCTACGAAATCCTCTCCCCCGACCCCTTCCTGCGGGACTATCTGGACGACTACGCGCTCATCGTGCAGGTCTACCAGGCCGTCTACAACTACTTCAACCCCGAAGCGGAGAGACGGCGCATCCAGCGGGATCTGCTCCAGAAGACCGACGCTCTCATCCGGCGGCACATCGCAGTCGTAGCGTTGGTGGACACGCTCCCCCTCTACCCCATCCACCGCGACATCGCCAACGTCATCAACGCGGACGCCGTCAGCGAGCGGGTCAAGATCACCAACCTCTACCGCAGCCTGACCGTCTACATCGAACAGCACCAGCAGGAACAGCCCTATCTGCTCTCCATCGGCGAACAGGTCGAGGGTGTGATCCAGCGCCTCCGCGAGCGGCAGATCAGCGTCCAGACCGCGCTGGAGCAGATGACCACTCTGACTGAGAACGCCATCGCCGCCAGTGAGGAGCAGGCCCAGAGCGACCTGGACGGCAGCGAGTTCGCCCTCTACTGGGTGCTCAAAGGCCAGGGACTTGCCGCGCCCAAAGAGACCGCCCGTCAGGTGCACGCCGTCTTGGACGCCCATCCCGGCTGGGCCTACAATCCCAAGGTGGAGAGCACGGTGCGGTTACAACTCTACAAGGCCCTCAGCCCCCAGGTACGATGGCAGGCACGGCAGAACGTCCTCGGCGAGGAGCCCGCTCCGATGCTGGCCCAGGCCAGGCGTGCCGCCACGCTGAAAACCACTGTAGATGCGCTCCTGCGGATGAACAAGGTGGTGGCGGGATGAGCGTCGAGGTTCACATTCAGCGGCAGGCCCGCAAGAGCCTGGCCCTCCGTGTCACCCCCGATGGCGTCGTCGTCCTCATCCCGCGCGGCCTCAATCCCGACGCTCCCCGCGTTCGTCGCTTCATCGAGCGCGGGCTGGAGAAACTCCCCTCACCATCGCCCCCATCCGAGCCTCTCACGCCCCAGGCATTGCGTGACCTCGTCGCCGCCTGGGCCGAGCGTATCGGCGTCCAGGTTGGGCGCGTTCACATCCGCACAATGCGCACCAAATGGGCTTCCTGTTCCAGCCGGGGCACCATCACCCTCAACCGGGATTTGCTGCAACTCCCCCGCGACCTGGTGGAGTACGTCGTGTGCCACGAACTGGTGCACCTCAAGGTGCCAGGCCACGGCAAGGGCTGGCAGGCGTTGATGGGCATCTGTCCGCCAGACTGGCGGGAGCGAGAGGAACAGTTAGCGGGATGGGCGTTCGTGCCAGGGATCGCCCAGACGCCTGGCACGTAGCTCACCCCAGCGGCGGCACGTGCGCCGTCAGGCCGTGTAACTTCGCCTGGAGCAGCGTGAGGGCAGAGACCAGCGGGTTCAGCGGCACCATCATCACCCCAACATCCAGCCCTCTGGGACAGGCACAAGACCTGCCCCTACCCCGATTTATTGGGACGATACCTGTAGAGCATCTCCTGGATGCACTCGGAATTCCCCCGGCAACTCTCGACGCAGGCCTTCGTGCGGCCCACCACCCACCGCACGTCGGGGTGAAAGCGGCGCAGCAGGTTATAATGTGTGACGCTCACATCAACCGCGTTTGACGGGCCTCGCCAACCGTGATACAATGTAGTCACAATGTATGGCTACATTTCTGAAAGGTGGAGCGGCAATGCCGGAGGTTGGAGTCCGTGAACTGAAGAACCGCATCAGCGAGATCGTCCGTGCGGTGCGAGAAGAACATGTCGAATACGTCATCACCTACCGGGGGCGGCCGGCGGCCCGCATCACTCCCATCACCGACGAAGAGAGTGGCGAGCGGGCCTGGCAGGAACTCGAACGGCTGAGCCGAGAGGTTAGCGCTCAATGGCGGTCAGACAAATCGGCGCTCGAACTCCTGGCCGAGGTGCGGCGGTGAGGCGATGGTCGTCATTGATGCCAGCGTATACGTGAGCCGCCTGCAACGGCAGGAGGCGCAGCACGTCGAAAGTGTGCGCCTGCTTGAGGCGGTGGCGGCGCGTGGGGTGCCTGTGTTGTGCCCGGAGATCTTGTTGCCGGAGGTCGCGGCTGCCCTCGCACGTGGTTTGGACGACGCAGAGTTCGCCTATCGTGTAGCCGCTCACCTGCGGACGCTGCCGGGCCACAGTTTCATTACGGTGGATCGGGCGCTAAGTGGGTCCGCGGCTCGTCTGGCCGCCGAGTTCCGCATGCGCGGTTGCGATGCGATCTACACAGCCCTGGCGCAGCGGGAAGGGGCACGTCTGATCACCTGGGATAAGCAGCAGCGAGAAAGGGCGGCGGGCGTGGTGGAGACGTTGACGCCGGCTGAGGCGCTGGCTGTGCTGAGGTAGCGTGGCTGGCTACTACACCTTCCGCCAGTTCGTCGTCGAGGCCCGCGGCCACGAGGTCACTGTCGTCGGCAAGCCTGGCATCTGGTCGTGGGACAGGCTCAATCCGGGCACGGCGGCGCTGCTGGAGGTGGCCGAGGTTGAGCCGGGCGACGGCGTGCTCGACCTGGGCTGCGGGACGGGCGTCATTGGCGCGATTGCGGCGCAATTGGCTCCGCAGGGCCACGTCACGCTGGTGGACTGCAACGTGGCGGCGGTGGCCTGTGCCGAGCGCACGCTGGCCGCCAACGGCGTCACCAACGCCGAGGTGCGTCTGGCCGACGGCGTAATCGGGCTGTCCTCCGCCTCGTTCGGCCTGGTGCTGAGCCACCTCCCGCGCGGTCGGGCCGTGCAGGAGGAGTTCATCCGTGGCGTGGCCTGGGTGCTCCGCCCGGGCGGTCGCTTCTACTTCGTCGCGAACAAGCGGGTCGGGATCAAGGGGGCCATCACCTACGCCCGTGAACTGTTCGGGCAGTGCGGCGTGGTGCGGCAGAAGAAGGGCTACCACATCGCAATGGCTATCAGACCCACCGGACTGCAACCATTCCCCCTCGCAGATGGCTATGTCGCACGCGCCATCACCCTGAATGGCATTGAGACGACGCTGGTCAGCAAGCCCGGAGTCTTCGCCTGGGACCGGCTGGACGACGGGACGGCGGCGCTGGTAGGCGCGATGGAGATTGGCCCGCACGACCGCGTGCTCGACCTGGGGTGCGGGACGGGGCTGGCCGGGCTGGCGGCTGCTCGCCGCACTGTTAACATTCCCTCTCCTCGCAGGGGAGGGGCTGCTCAGGTTGTGCTCGCGGACGCCGACGCGCGCGCAGTCGAATCCGCCCGCCGCACGCTGGAGGCGAACGGTATCGCCAATGCTGAGATACTGCTCTCCGACTGCGGTTCTGCTGTCCCTTCGGCAGGCTCAGGGCACCGCTTCGGTCGCCGCTTCGACGTGGTCGTCGCCAACCCACCTTTCCACCAGGGCGTGGGGGTGGACTACGAGGTGGCCTGCCAGTTCGTGCGCGATGCGGCGCGGGTGCTTCGTCGTGGTGGCCGTCTCTTTCTCGTCGCCAATCGCTTTCTGCGCTACGGCGACTTCATCCGCGATACCTTCGGCAGTGTCGCTACCGCCTACGCCGACAACCGTTACCACGTCCTGACCGCGGTGGCGCGGAAACCCGGTTTGGGGTAAAATAGGACAGGAGGCAGGAGGTAGGTAATGTGGATCGGGCAAGAGCAAAAGCGGGCTGATGCCTGCGACGTGGTCGTCGTCGGGGCGGGGCTGGTGGGCGCGGCGGTGGCTGTGCGCCTGGCCCAGGAGGGGTTCGATACGGCGGTCTTGGAGGCCAAGAGCGTGGCGGGGGGCGCGACCGGGCGCAGTGCCGGGATGGTGATCACCGGCCTGGCAGGTCACTACAATCGGGCCGTCTCCGCCTATGGCCGCCAGAAGGCGCGGGAGATTTGGGCACTCACCGTAGAGGGGCGAGAGCGGCTGGTCGAGACCGCTGTGCGACTGGAGGTGCCCATCGAACACACCGGCAGCCTCGCGTTGGCCGTCGAGGAGGCCGAGGTGGATGCACTGAGAGAATCGGCGGAACTCCTGCGGGAGGATGGCTTCGATGCCTGGTTCGGCTCCAGTGATCCTTTGAACCGGGGTTTCCGCGCTGCCATGCGCCAGCCCGATGACGTGATCGTGGACGCCGCCGCGCTGACCCGGGCCCTGCTGACCACCAGCGGTGTCGCCGTCCACGAAGGAACCGAGGTCTACCACCTGGAGCCAGAAGGGGACGGTGTGCGAGTCTGGGCACGGGGCCGCACCGTGCTCTGCGGTGCCGTCGTGCTGGCGATCAACGGTTACGCTCCGCTGTTTGATTTCTACTTCACCGACAAAATCGCTCCCACCCGCGGCCTCATCTTTGCCACCAAGCCACTGGGCGGGATGGTGCTGGAGCAGCCTTGTTACGCCGACTACGGCCACGAATACTGCCGCCAGTTGCCCGACCGCCGGCTGTTGCTGGGTGGCTGGCGACGCCCGCACATCTCGCGCCGGGAGGCGAGCCAGGAGAACGAGCCGGACGATGTGGTGCAGGGCGGGCTTATCCGCTTCGCGTCGCGTCATTTCCCCGAGATAGAGACGCGCAGCGCCGACCGTTGGTCGGGAACAATGGGCTTCACCACCGACGGCCTGCCGCTTTTGGGCCGGCTACCCGACCTGCAGCGGGTGCACTTCGCAGTGGGGTTTGGAGGCCGGGGACTGGCCTGGGCCTTCGTCGTCGCTGATCAACTGGTGGAGTTGATGCTGCACGACGCCGACTCGGGGGTCCTCTCGGCGGCGCGGCTCACTTGAAACTTGAGACCTGTAACGACGACGGCCTCGGATTTCACGGTTCCAGATCTCAGGTCACCGCCTGGGCGATGGCCTGAATGTGGGCCGGGGTCGAGCCACAGCAGGCTCCCACCACCCGTGCCCCCAGCGCGACGAACCTGCGGGCGTACTCCGCCATATCCTCTGGCGTGGCGTCGTACACCACCTCCTGCCCAACCATACGCGGTTTGCCCGCGTTCGGCTTGGCGATGAGGGGAGCCTGGGGTGTGGTCTCGTGCATCTTTGCTACCGCCCCCTCGGTCATCTCCAGCGTCGCGCCGCAGTTGGCGCCAAAGGCGTTCACCCCCAGCGCCAGTAGTGTCTCCGCCGCCTGCTCCGGGCGCACGCCCATGTTCGTCCGCCCGTGGCTGTCGAAGGAGAGGGTGGCGAAGGTGGGGATGCCGGACCCGGCCTGCTGCGCCCCCTCGACGGCGGCCCGCACCTCGTTCAGGTCGGACATGGTCTCGATGTAGAGTACGTCCACCCCGGCCTCCGCCAGCGCCGCAGCCTGCTCGGCGAAGATCTCCACTGCCTGCTCGTAGGTGATCTTGCCCAGGGGGGCCAGGAACTCCCCCAGCGGGCCGATGTCGCCGGCCACGTAGGCTCTGTCACCAGTGGCTTCACGGACGATCTCGACCGCCCGCCGGTTAATCTCGGCCACGCGCTCCGCCAGACCGGATCGCTCCAGCCGCGCCCGCGTCCCGCCGAAGGTGCAGGTCAGGATCATATCGGCTCCGGCTTCGACGTAGGCGCGGTGCACGCCACGCACCGCGTCGGCGTTCTCCAGCAGCCAGCCTTCGGGAGACATGCCGACGGGCAACCCCGCCGTCTGAAGCATCGTCCCCATCGCGCCGTCGGCGACGATGATGTTTCCGCTTCCCAATCTGGATAGAATGTCCTCTTGCTTTACTCTCATAGCTGACTTCTTTCGCTCCAGCCTTGCCCACTTTCTCCATTACGACTTCTTCGTAGACACCTTGCGGAATGTACACCTTCCCAAACATCTCCTTCAACAAATAGAAGCGATCTATTTGGGCCAGGCTGATGAGCGGGGTGGAGTTGGATACTACGATCACGCCTTAGCCTCGCCTACTTCCAACTCGCGCACGGCTTCAAATTCCGCTTCCAATTCCTCATCCGAGTAATCGAGATAGGCGATACCCTCTCGATCTAGGAGAGCCAGGAAGTCTCTGCGGCTAATTCCTAACAGGCTCCCTGCCTTCCCAGAAGAAATCTTGCCCTCCCGGAAAAGAGAAATGACCAACCACTTTTCAACCTCGTTCTGTATCTGCTCTTTTCGCAAGCCCAGGGAGAGCAAAACCCTTGGTACCGTTATCTTCATCGTAACGGTTTGCATTTCTCACTTCCCGACCCCCATTTTACTCCCATTGTCATTTCCCAGCAACCCCTGTACCACTGCCACTGCCTCGTTAGCGTTCTCGGCGTAGGCGTCCGCGCCGATGGTCTGTGCCCATTCGGGGCTGGCCGGCGCGCCGCCGATGATGACCTTGACCTGCTCGCGCAGGCCGGCCTCCTTCAGCGCTTCGATGACGACGCCCTGATTGCGCATCGTCGTCGTCAGTAGCGCCGAGAGGCCGACGACGTTCGCCCCGGTTTCCTGCACTCGCTCGACAAATTCACTGGCGGGCACGTCCACCCCCAGGTCGTACACCTGAAAGCCCGCCGCGCTGAGCATCGTCGCCACCAGGCTCTTGCCGATCTCGTGGATGTCTCCATCGACGGTGCCGATGACGACGATGCCGGGCACGTGACGCTGCTCCCGCCGCGCCATCAGCGCCGGCTCGAAGACCGCCATCGCTCCCTTCATCGCCTCGGCGGCCATCACCAGGTCGGGGATGAAGTACTCGCCGCGCTCGAACCGGTCGCCGACGACCCGCATCCCTGGATTGAGCGCTTCCTCAATGGCGGTCAGCGGCGCGACGCCTGCCTCCAATGCCTGCGCCGCCAGTTCCCGCGCCTCGCCGGGCTCGCCGAGGATGACAGTTTCTTGTAGTCGCTTCAGAGTTTCGCTCATTTTGGCTCCTCGTTTCTGGATGCTGGATGCTCTATGCTGGTTACTCGCGGTTGGGGAGGCGGTCCATTCCGGCGGATTGTGCCGCGCGCAGGGTGATCGCCTCCAGTTCATGCACGATCTCAGCGGGGGGGGGCTGTGGCTCATAAGCGGCGATGATCTCTTCGACGCGCTGGTGGGCGCGCTCGGCGGCGTCCAGGCTGCCCTTGGCTTCCCAGCCGCGGCGGAAATCGCGGTCCACCACCGGGCTGGGGATGAACAGTTCCTCCCGGAACCAGCGGCGTGTGTGGGGCGTGCTCAGAAAATGGCCCGCGTGTCCCACCTGGCGGATGACCTCCAGTGCCAGCGGGGCCTCCCGCTCGACCATGCCGGCCACCAGTCGCTTGGCCATTCCCACGATCTCGGCGTCAATCACCAGTTTCTCCAGGCTGAAGCAACTCTCGAAGTCGAGCATGCCGGGGCCGGAGATCATATTGACGCCTGCCAGCGCCCCCAACACCGCGCCGATGCCCGATTCGAACCCGCACTGAGCATCCACCACCTTGGCGTCGGACATTCCCAGGTAGGCGTGGGTGGGCAGCCCCAGATGCTTGCCCACCTCGGCGTAGGCGCAATCAATCATCATCGTCTCAATAGCGCCCATCGGAGGCGTGCCGGTGCGCATGTCGAAGGCAGCTGGCGAACCGCCCCAGACGATGGGCGCGCCGGGGTTGACCAGTTGGTGGATGGTGACGCCGCTCAGGTTCTCGGCGGTGTGCTGCACGACCGCGCCCAGGAGGGTCGCTGGCCCCGTGGCTCCCGCCAGCGGCATGCTGACCAGTTCCGCTGGCACCCGGTACTGGGCGCAGTCCATCAGGTTCTCGCAGGTGATCTCCGACCACAGCAGCGGTGGCGAGGGGCAGGCGTCGAAGACGGCGGCAGGTCGCTCTGCCAGTGCCTCCTCGCTACCAGCCACCGTCACCAGCAGGTCTTTCATCGTGCCCCAGGTCTCGACGGCGAACGCGCCGGTGACGACCGGCTTGCGGGTGTAGAGGAGAACCAGGTAAAGGCGGTACAGATCGGCAATTTCCTGTGGAACGTCAGCGCAGACGAGGGAGGTAGCGGTGGCGTCTAACGTGTCCAGCCCGTCGGCCAGTTTGACGAAGCGCACGAAATCGGCGGTGACGGGGGAGCGTGAGTGCTTGG
>Ga0307437_1001503_pt1 | contig 15470 bp, 15 predicted proteins | sample SalMarWE160390MG_FD_202146 | JGI IMG/M metagenome (GOLD analysis project Ga0307437, IMG submission 202146) | Salt marsh sediment microbial communities from the Plum Island Ecosystem LTER, Massachusetts, United States - WE1603-90 | ecosystem: Environmental > Aquatic > Marine > Intertidal zone >...
TTTCATCTCCGATAGTTTCGCGTAATGTTTTCGTTCTTCTGCAATTATCTCTTCTAACAAACCCTTCTGGTTTTCGGATACAAATTTCTCCACTTCATGATAATAGAGAACCGAATCCAACTCTTTCTGCATTGCAAATTTGACGGCAGAAAGAACATCTTTTACTTCACTTTGCTGTTTTTCCAACTGTTCCTCGGTAAAAATCACATTGTCAACATAGTACTTTAAATAATCAAAGTACTCATCGGAGTAATTATCAAAAGATACATCTTTAGTTATTTTGGAAAGTAAGCGGGTAAAAATTTTCTTATGTTTTACCTCTTCATCTCCGAGATAATTAAATATTTTTTTTGTTTCCTCATCATCTGCTAACTTACTTGCAAATCGATAAAATTTCTCACCGTTTTCCTCAATCCTGATTGCGAATTTAAAAATCTCCTTTGCTTCAAAAATCGCCATCTATCCTCCTTAACTCTTCATCTATAGCATCTCTATTAAAACCAACTATAATCGTTCCATTAATATCAATCTGAGGAACACCCATCTCTCCTGACTTTTCAATCATTTCCCTGGCAGCTACCCTATCCTTCGAAACATCCTTTTCCTCAAATTCAACACCTCTTTGATTCAAATAATCTTTAGCCAGATTACAATAGGGACAGCTGGGCGTCGAGTATACGATTATCTTCGACATTTTTCCCTCCTCTTTACCATCTCATTAAAATCTAAAGATGGCGCTCTATCTCCCCCTTGTTTTCTTCAAACTTTGCCTTATATATGTCGGGCTTCCTTCCGAAACAAAATCCAAGACTCTCGTAAAAAGAAACCATTTCAAGATCCACACTTCGCTCTTTTATCGCCTTTTCTGTGGGAAGATATCTAACTTTCCCTTTCTTAACATCCTGAACGGTAACTCCACTCATCCCGTTAAGTAAGAGAACCACCGCTCCTGCGCCAACTTCCATGCCAAAATTTACATCGAAAGCGGAAGATTTGCCCGAGCGAACAAGATGCTCAGGTTTAACATCGCGAACTTCAGGCACCTCGTACAATCCCGGAACAAACATTCCCTGTTCCTTCATAAATTTCTTTACTTCCGGATCTTCTTTCAATCTTTTTTCTAATTGGCGCCGAACATACCTGCCGGCTCCGGCTAATTTTTTATGCCCAAACGCATCCACCCCAAGACTTTCATCAACCATTTCCTCTCCTGATGCATCTTTTATCCCCTCTGCAACAACAACTGTATATGTACCCGCATTTACATCACTATCGATTATTCTCCTCATATAATGCTTTTTAAGATGCTCATAGACGACATCAAAATCTACCAAAACCTCAGGTATCAAAATACAATCGGCATCAGCGGCTACACCTCCTCTAAAGGCCGTATGTCCGGCATACCTACCAAACACCTCAATTACCATTATTCTGTTGTGGCTTTGCCCCGTCGTTTTAAGATCGGAAACAAAATTCGAAACCCTGCTAATTGCGGAATCTGCTCCCACAGAATAAGTCTGGAGGTCAAGATCCATTGTTTTCGGCGCATGAACACAGGGTATACCCTGCTTCACCAAGTCCACTACCACACTGCCCGTATCATCCCCACCGGAAATAACCAAACCGCCTATATTGAACTTCTTAAGGCCTTCTTTGATTCTTTTATATTTGTCTTCACTCTGTATTTTTTTTATCTTCACTCTGGAATGCCCTGCTTCCGAACCTGCAAGGGTCGAATTTATCGTATCAACTCTCCTTTCGTCAAGCAAAGCTATTTTCTCCATATCTACAAGATTATACAATCCTGCGTACCCGTTTGGAATAATGTAGGCAGAAACTCCGTTTGCCATAGCCATAAAAGCGGCACCTCGAACAACCGCATTCAAACCGCCGCAGTCTCCACCGCTGGTTATAATCCCTATATTCTTTATCTCAGACATTTATTTTCTCCTCTCTTACTCTTTTTAATATAAGGGGGTTTATATACATGACAAGTTTCGCCGTCAATCCGAACCCACAGTCGGCTTTACGCAAAGCGCATCATTTAAGGCAATCACAGCTTTATTATAATCTTTTCTATTGATTACAAACTGCATATTAACCTGTTGCAAAGATTGCGAAACACACTCAACATTAACCTTATTATCCGCCAATAATTTCGTAGTCCGCTCAAGAATCCCCGGACTTGCGATATTGGTTCCAACCACACACAAAACAGCCACTTTTTTAACGGTAATTCTATAGTATTTCTCTTTCAACTCTTTCACTAACTCGTCACTTAAATCTTTCTCCCATATTACCATAGATATGCTGTTTGCGTCCGTTGCTTTCAAAATATAACTAACTCTATATTTTTTAAGAATTTTCATTATCTCAAGGTCAGCTCCGACTTCACCCACCATAAGAGGATCATGGACTTCCACAACAACCACTTTATCACTGCCGGATATTACTTCCACTCTTGACTTCTCACCCACATAATCTTTTGAAATAAGGGTTCCTTCGTGCTCGGGCTCAAAAGTGCTTTTTATCCTGATATTTATTCCTGACATCTCTATTGGTTTAGACGCCTTCGGATGGATCGCTTCCATACCTATATCTGCAAGTTGATCTGCCACGTTAAAATTCGTAAACCCAACGGGAATAGCTTTACCTTCGCCCACGACTTTAGGGTCAGCAGAAGAGAGATGAAATTCCTTATGAATAACAGCCTCCGCAGCTCCAACCTCAACTGCGACCTTGCTGAAAGTAATCTCGGAATATCCTCTATCGAATTCCCTCATAATGCCTTCCGTCCCTTTAGTATATCCGGTAACAACAGCCAAAGTCTTAGAAAAATCTATTCCTTTTAATTTTTTATGTATTCGTTCATCGATACTCAACAATTCGGAATCTTCAAAACCGCATAAATCAACGAAAGTAGAATGGATATTATTATTCTCAAGAATATTTACCGAGTTGAAAGCCGCATGAGCCTCTCCTATAGAAGCCAAAACTTCACGCGCTGCAAGCAAAATACTGTTCTTATCAAGATAACCCGAAGCTAAAACATTAGCCATATTATGCAAATAATTCCTGGCTTCCTGAATGCGATTTTTTATAAAATTATCGGCAATTTCAAGATCCAATCCAATATCAATAAAATCCCTGTTTATTTTCAATAATTTCTCCAGCACTTCCTCCAGGGCTCTATCATAATTTTCCTGCTTCACAAATTTGGCATAAACACCGGGCTCGCCTGACTTCTTATGTTCCAGAAGCCAATTGGTTACATTCGCGTAAGCAGAAACAACAAAAATCCTGTTGTAGTAATCTCCTTCTTTCCGATTACCAATAATTATATTTTTCAGTACGCCCTGGAATTTAGACATCGAAACTCCACCGATTTTTTCAACAGTTAACATCAATCCTCCGTTAAAAATTAGGATACACTAAAAAACTTTGTTGTCAAGAGCCGCCACCCCGCCAAATTTTGAAACACAGAGGGCACAGAGAAACAAAAAACTCACAGAGGACACAGAGTATTTATTGTTTTAATTCAAAATTCTAAATTCAAAATTCTTAATTCTTGACGCATGACTCACGACTCAAGAATTGAATGGATAATATCCATTCAATTCTTCACAATCTCCCATACATTCGAGGTTTTGTTTCCCTGCCTATCACTTAGGATAAGTTTTAATTCATGTTTACCCTTTGAAATCTCCTCCGAATGTTCAAAAATCAATCTCTTTTCCTGAGGGTCATATCTAAAAACGGTTTGCTTGTCATCAATAAAAGTTTTGATAGAGTAAAAATCGACTCCCGCCAGAGAATCCAAAACATTAATCCGAAGAGGGATCTTAAAGGAAAAATATTTACTACTTAAAGAAACTTCCGGAGCAACCGAGTCTTCAATTAAACCAAAAGTGCCCAAATGATCTATAAAATCCACCAGATATCCCCCTTCTCTTTTAGAAGAACAAAAACTCCATCCCAACCCATTTTTCTCGTAGATAGAAAAGAACCTACTCTTTGGGGGAACTTTTATTTTAATTTTGACTTTTTTCTTAAAAGGCACAGGCGGCTCCCAGCTCCAGGTTTTTACTTCCGAATAGCCTACTTTAACTGCAATTAACTTTGTATTAATGACCTCCCCCGAGGTAAGATTTATCCGACACATACCATCCGGAGAAAGCAATTTTTGAAAATTTTTCTTTTTAAAATTCCAGATTGCAATCGAATCTCCGGATTTCAGAAAATCCCTGGTTTTTCTCAAATCATACCATTTCCCATAAACCTGAAAACCATTTGTTTCGAAAAGTATTTTATTGTTGCTCAGATCAATTGACTCGATTTTCTCGTTTCTTAGTGAATCCTGTAAAGCAATAACTAAACGGCTAATATTCCCTGATCCATCATAGACCTCAATCGAATAATTTCCTCTATCTTCTCCGGTTATAATTCCATCCCCTCCTTCATAAAAGGGAAACCCGTTGCCTCGAACAGTAAACAACCTCCTGAATTTTCTTCCTGTTCTCATTCGATATTCAAAATCAAAAAGAAACCTGGAATCCTTATAGTTTGAGTAAGAAAATCTATCTACAAATTCTCTTCTTATAAGTAAATTGTTTTTATACAACTTGATTTGTTTAGGTCCGAGACGACCGGAACGCGTATTAACCATATCAACAGTTTCTATCTCTATACCTGCTCTTCCTTCAATAAAAACCGAAATTGTATCTGCGGCAGCCATAAAAACCTTCCCTATATGGGATCCAAAAACCCTGGAAGATTCATCTAAAGGGACAAGACGGACAGCTTTAATAACAGGAGAAACGGTGTCGGGAACAGTATAACCCCTCATGAAAGGATCAATCGGATTACTGTTTTCATCTCTCAATTCAAAATGGAGGTGAGGATCATAACATCCTGAACGGCCGGTGTACGCTATTATATCCCCCTCTTTAACCTGGATTTCTCCTTCCTTAAACCAAATCTCTACCTCATAAGAACCTTTTCTCAACTGCTCTTTTCTTACTATCTTTCGTAAATCCGAAAAGAAATCGGAAAGATGAGCATAAACATAAGTTTCTCCCGTCCAACTTTTTATATATACAACTTTCCCGTAACCCCACGGAGAAGTCTTTACTCTCACTACCGAACCTCCAACAACCGAATAAACTTCTTCACCTATTCTTACCGTCGGAAGGTCTATACCGGCATGAAGATGCCCTTCCCTCCATTCCCCAAAAGACGAAAGCAGACCCTTTTTCTCCGTAAGCGGCCAGGTAACATCATTAGTTGAAGAAAATATGACTATTGCGCACAGATAACCTAAGAAAATCATAATATTCAATTTAACAAAAAATCTTTACAATGCAACAAAAAAAATTCCTTATATCACTCGAACCACGAAAAAAACAAAAAAATTAAGTTAATTCACTCAAACCCCATACTTAACAATATCAACTAAAACCAATAAGTAAAATTTAATATACTAAAGCAATAAAAGATTTACGCAATTTTGATAAATTTCGAATTTATGCGCTTGTGGCGCAGGTTCTTAGTTTTGGAACGATTTTTGTAATATTAAATAAACAATGAAAGAGATATTGATAGTCGACGACTTTAAACCGACGTTAGAGTCGATTAAGTCGTATCTTTCCAGTGAGTATAAAGGCAAGCTTAAGGTCCATATCGCGGAAAACGGAAAACTTGCAGCGGATATACTCAATTCCAGCGAAATTAATTTAGTGGTAACGGATATAGGTATGCCGGTAATGGACGGTCTCGAGTTACTTGCCTACATGAGCAAAGACCATCCGGGAATTCCGGTAATCGTCATGACCTCTTTTGGTACACCGCAGATAGAAGAACGGCTTAAGAAATTCAGCGCTTTTCTTTACCTTGAAAAACCTTTTGATATTAAAGAGCTTGAAGAAAAAATCTTAGAAGGGCTTAATGCAGAAACCGAAGGGCATATTAGGGGTTTCTCTCTGCCCTCTTTTTTACAACTTATTGAAATGGAATCTAAAACCTGTACTTTAGAAATCGAATATGAGGAAAACAAGGGCTTTTTATATTTCTCGCAAGGGGCCTTGATTGGCGCCAAAACCGAAAAGAGCACCGGTACAGAAGCAGCATTAGAGATTTTGTCTTTAGAGAAAGCCGAGATTGATATTCTATCTAAATGCAGAAAACCCGAAAAAACGATTACCACCCCTTTGCATTACTTACTCTTGGAAAGCGCTCAAATCAAGGACGAAAAAAACAAAGAAAAAGAAGAAACAAGCAGCCTGGAAAGTTTAATCGAGCAGGAAATCGAAAAAGAAATATATTCTTTACTGGATCTTAATGACCTGGGAACAAATTCTAACGACCTGGGAACAAAAGAAATATATAGTTAAAAATTTTCTTCAGAAAACCTACCTTAAATTTTTCTTTCCAAAAAAAGAGACAAAACAAAAAATAACAGGGCAATAAAAAGAAAGAAAACAGCTCCATTTTCGAAACCTTTTCCTCCGAAAATATATTTAAGCTCTTCATCGGAGAGGCTTTCAAGTCTCGACTCGGATGGATGTGTGTTTACCGCTGCTAATCCTATAATTGTATTTCCGTCAGTTATCCTGTAAATTCCGCATTCTTTTGTTTCTTTAAAGATGTAATTATTTTCACCAACTCTATACGGTTTATATTTATCTCCTTCAGGGCTGATTATTTGGGGCTCAGCTGAGCTTTTTATCTCTAATGGCTCGTCCAATAAAATATTGCGGCTGTTTGTCCCTTCGGATAAAGAGTTGATTAGACTAAAAAGAAAGGGTATAAAAACAGGATGCAGAGATATATCGTTTTTCTCAAGTGAAATTGGGAGAATCAGATGGTTTTTTATTTTGCTGATAAAAGGATCTCCGTTTTCAAAATACATAAGGGTTTCACCTTCGGTTATCAAGCAATTATATCTTACAGGAATTTCACTTAAGTTTTTTAGATGTAATGAACCGTTAAGGGGAGAACCCTCCACAATGGTTGAAATTCTATCGGGGACTTTATTGGAAATCGAGGTATTCTTTTCTCCCTGCAGACAAAAAATTCCCGGACTGGCGTTTCGCAGCAAATCTAACTCATCTTTTTCATTTACGTCGCATACAAAAAAGAAATCCCCTCTTACATCAGCAGTCTCCTTGACCCACTTTACCTCAAAGTAAGAAGCCGAAAGAGCTGCTATCAGACGCTCGGGATAAGCATCTGAGAGAATACAAATGTTTTTCTTCTTCTGTACGCTCACTACAAAATAAAATTTGTTGTCAAAACCAAATCCTTTCTCGTCTTCCAACTCGAGGGATAGCTGATATAGACCTTTTCGTAAGTTTAGTTCAAAAGATAATAAGTTCTCTCCGACTTTTAAAATCTCACTCTCTTCCTTAAGTATTTTCCTTTCTGTTTTTAATATTAGTCTGGTTTTTTTCTTCTCTTTATATTCATTCAAAATCTTGAAATTTATGACAAATTTCTCTTCTTCAAAAGTTGGACCTGCGGAAGCACCGACTATTCCGAGATTACCTTCCGGAAAAGATGCCTTTTTGATCCTTATTCCGGGAAATTTTTCACCCTCTTTTAGTATCTCTCTGAAGCCGTTCCTTTGAGCATCGGTGATCAAAATCCCAATGGGTCGTTTTTTTAGATATGAGAAGAACTGAGGAATACCTGAACTGGTAGGAACAATCAAGGTTTTTTTACCCTTAATCTCGATTCGCCCCATTGAAGGAGACTTATCGACAATTAAGGTCTCCAACGGACTGAAGAAAGCAAAAGGAATTTTTAAGTTTGCGGCGGCCAAAATCAACAATATTATGAAACCAATACGAATTATCAGCAAAAAAATTCTTTTCAGTCGGAACCATCTAATAAGTCTTGCGTCATTCTTTACGATAAAAAGCAGAGACGGAAAATCAATCTTTTTAAGTTTTCTTCTCGATATCAAGTGTATTATTATTGGTACTATGACAAGAGGGAAAAGAAGAAAAAAAACAGGAAAACTCATGAAAGGCGTTTTCTTTTCTCAAGGTATTCTGTAAGTGCTTTATCGTAAGGAATATCTGTAATTACTTGAAAATAATCTATACGCTTAGGAGCCAAGCCATTTCTGTAACTCGAGATAAATTGATTGAATTTATTTTTATATAAAACCTTAAGGCTTTTAGGGTCCACGATAATGGTTTTTGAATCCTCCATATCTCTGAACAGAGACTCATCTTGAAAGGAAAAATCCAGTTCTTTTCTGTCGAGAATATGAAAGACAATAACTTCGTGTTTCTTTGCTTTCATTACGTTGATGATTTTAATTACTTTTCCTGGCTCTTCCAGCAAATCGGAAAATAAGATACAAAGACTTCTCTTTTTTATTAAAGGGAGCAGCTGGAAAATAGCGTCAGAAATAGAAGTTTTACCCGACGGCTCATTTTTGCTCAGAGTACCGAGTAAATGTTTTAGATGATTCATTTTGCTTCTTGCTGGTATGAAAGATTCTATTTTAGAATCGAAAAGAACCAATCCCACCGAGTCGTTCTGCTGAAGTAACAAATAGGCAAGAGAGGCAGCAAGTGTTCGGGCGTAATGAAATTTGGAAATTTTTTCTCCGAATCCCATAGAATTACTTTTATCTAACAGCAGCAGCGCAGATAAATTTGTCTCAGCCTGGTATTTCTTTAAATAAAATCGCTCAGTTCTTGCATATAATTTCCAATTAATTTTATTAATAGGGTCTCCCTTATGGTAGGGACGGTGTTGTTTGAATTCAAGCGAAAAGCCGTGATACGGGCTTTCATGTAAACCGGTTAAAAAACCTTTGACAATTATTTTAGCCCTGAGGTTAAGGGTCCTAATTTTTTCTAAGACTTCAGGCTTTAAAAGTTCCAAAAACTTCTACACTATTCTTCAAGTACTACTATTCTAACTTTTTCTCCTTCTGTTATAGTAAGTGGTTTACCCTCGCTGTTAAACCCTATTATACCATAATTTTTGGGTACTGTATCTTCCTTAATAACGGTCGCAAAAAATCCAACCATTATTTCTCCGGGATTTCCTCTTTTGTCCGCGTGATAACCGTTTGTATCTGTACTTTCGGTTTGAGAAGGTACATCGTACAGGAATTTACTTATCTCATAAGATTTCATCCTGCTATCCGTATAAGGATTTACAGGAACTTCAAGCGCTTCTATTTGTTCATATATATCATCTAATAAAAAAGGTATTTGCCCCGTATTAAAAGCCCTGTACCTTTCTATCGCCGCTTTAACCGTATACATATTTGACTGTAATTTTCGTTCCTTTGTAATTACTTTTGAGTTTTGATACTGCGGTTCAATCAAAATATATAACAACCCCAAAAAGGCAATAATTATACATATATCAAGAACTCTTAACGTAGCTCTGTTCATTTAGCCTCCTTATGTATTGTGTAAGAATAATTAATAATCAAATTCTGTCAAGGGGATTGATCTTGACAAAAGCAATTATAAACTTATGGTTAAAAGTAAAGGAGTGTGATGAAATGTATAAAATGTTTAGGGGCATAATTGTTTTGTTATCACTTTGTGCGTCGTCATATTTATGCACAGCCAAGGAAGTTACCATTACTGTACCCTATAATAACGTCCTTCTTAACAAAGAGCTGAAAACAGCCTGGGGTATATCTGTTTTTATTGAAGGCTTACAAAAATCTATACTATTCGATACCGGAGGTGATGGTTCTATTCTTCTGTCCAACATGGAAAAGCTCAAAATCGATCCTGCCGAGGTAGAGCTTGTTGTTTTATCTCATATTCACGGAGATCATGTTGGAGGTCTTGGTGCCTTACTCGAAAAAAACAAGAAGGTTCCGGTTTATCTTCCTTTCTCTTTTCCTGATGATTTTAAGAATAAAGTAAAAAGCATAACAGGGAAATTATTAACCGTAAAAGAACCCCATAAGATATGTGAAAACGTGTGGTCAACGGGTGAATTAGGAACCTCAATTAAGGAACAATCACTCGTTATTGTTACGCCGAAAGGCCTTATTGTGATCACTGGTTGTGCGCATCCGGGAATAGTCGATATTGTGAAATTTGTTAAAAATCATTTTAAGGAAAATATTTATCTGGTTCTCGGTGGGTTTCACCTAATTTCTTATTCTGAAAGCGAAATAAAGGAAATCATAAGAGAACTGAAAGCTTTAAAAGTGGAAAAGATTGCACCTTCACACTGCACAGGTGAAAGAGCAATAGAATTATTCGAGGAAGCATGGGAAAAAGATTTTATTGACCTGGGTTGCGGAGCAAAGATAAAGATATCACTTGAGGATAAGAGCGAATAGCAAATTAATACTAATTAAGGGGGATTAAATGCAAAACACCGGGACCGGTAATAAGACCGAAGCAATAAGAAAGAATTTAAGCGATGTAAATAATATTGTAATGGTAATAAGCGGTAAAGGGGGTGTTGGAAAAAGCACTGTTGCGAGCAATCTTGCTCTTGCTTTAGCCGGAAACGGTCAAAAGATTGGCCTTCTGGATATTGATATTCATGGTCCAAATCTCCCCAAGATGCTGGGCGTAGAAAAAGAAAGGATGCAAAGTCCTGCGGAAAATAGAATCGAGCCAGTTAGAATATCCGACAATTTGAACCTTGTATCCATGGCGTTTTTACTTCCAGAGGAAAATCAAGCAGTAATATGGAGAGGACCTTTGAAGATGAAAATAATTCAGCAGTTTTTAAGTGATATCCAGTGGGGTAAGCTTGATTGGCTAATTGTAGATTCCCCTCCTGGCACAGGGGATGAACCTTTGTCGATGGCTCAGCTGGTACCTGCGAGTAGCGCCATTATAGTAACTACCCCCCAGGAAATTTCTATTCTCGATGTAAAGAAATCAATAGACTTTGCCAGAAAATTAAATCTAAGATTACTGGGCATAGTAGAGAATATGAGCGGGTTTAAATGTCCTCATTGCGGAAAAGAAATTCCGTTGTTTAAAGAAGGAGGAGGAAAGAAACTCGCACAAGAGATGGAAATCCCCTTCTTAGGCTCTATACCTATAGATCCGGAAATAGTTGAAGCAGCCGATAAAGGATTGTTGTATGTTGAAAAATTTCCTGATTCTCCCGCGACAAAGGTTCTAAAAGAAATTGCAGATAAAATCAGCAGGAAGAAATAAACTTGGGATTTAGGATATAGGATTTAGTTAAAACGACAATAAAAAAGGGTTGTGTTTTGCGGCTTTGTGCTCTTTGTATTCTTTGTATTCTTTGTGGTTCAATTCTTTTTTTTGACTTTTGACTTTGGACTCAGGGGCGTGTTGCCCAAAGGGCTTGTTTCATCCTCGGCAATGTCTTTGCGAGTTAATCTCCTTGCCTGACCCGAGCGGAGCAATCTCTTTTTTCGAACTTAAACGCCACAATTTCATAATATACGGGGAGATTGCTTTACATAAGCATAGCAAAGAAGAAAAGTTCGCAATGACCTTGCTGGACTGTGGATTTTATTTTATCGGTTTCCGGCAACACGCCCTCGTGACTTTGGACTTATAGAAACATTTGTGGTATTCGCGAAATTTGTTTTTACCTTAGGTGTTGTGGATATATTTTTTACGTATAAATAGACTAACGGAACAATTGGCTATCGAGGGCAGTCTTTAAAGGAAAGATTGCGCGTGCTTGACATTTTATTCGATGTACATACTTTAAATAAACAGGAGGCGAAATGGGTTTAATAAGCGAAGAAGACAGAAAATATTTGAAAGAAGAATTTAGCAGTAATCTGAAGAGAGAAGTAAAGCTACTCTATTTCCGAAAAGAGAAAAACGAATCCGAGTATTCAAAGCAGACAAAGGAATTGTTAGAAGAACTTGTAACTCTTAATGATAATCTATCTCTGGTTATTGAAAGCTGTGATAATTCCGAAAAAATGAAATCCGAAGAGTTGACCCTTTGCCCCTCAATCAAAATAAAATCTGATAGAAAAGGTTTTATCAATTTTTACGGTGTTCCCGCCGGGCATGAATTCATTTCTCTGGTGGAAGGAATAAAAGATATGGGGTCAGAAAATCTTTCTCTTCCTAATGATGTCATAAAAGATTTAAAAGAGATCAAAGAACCTGTAGATATAAAAGTTTTTATTACCCATGGCTGTCCTTACTGCCCTGGTGCAGTTAGAAATGCACATCAGTTTTCTCTGGTAAACGAGAAAGTAAAAGGTTCGATGGTCGATGCCAATTACTTTGGGGAACTCTCGATGAAACATCGGGTTTCAAGTGTGCCTCATATAGTTGTTAATGATAAGATTGGTTTTGTTGGCAACATGCCACCAAACTTGTTTCTGGATAAGGTAAAGGAAGCTTTAAAATAAATGGATTTTTCTATACAAAAAAAACAAAAGGATAGTGGTAAAAAACATTTCTCTGCCGCTGTAATAGGAAGTGGTCCGGCTGGATTAACTGCGGCTATTTATCTCGGGAGATCTAAAATCGAAACTGTGGTGTTTGAAAAAATTATTCCCGGCGGTTACGTTGTTAATGTTGAGAAAATAGAGAATTATCCGGGTTTTGTCGAAGGTATACCCGGAGAACAATTGGGAAAACTGTATGCCCAACATGCCGAGAAATTCGGCTCAGAGATAAAAACTGAGGAAGTTACAAAACTAAATTTAAATGAGATGCCTTTTAGAATAGAAACTTCTCATGGCTCTTACACTTCAGACAGTCTTATTCTGGCAACAGGTACTTCGAACAGAAAATTAGGCGTTCCAGGAGAGGAAGAATTCACGCATAAAGGGATTTCCTTTTGCGCAACTTGTGACGCACCTTTCTTTGAAGGTGAAGATGTTATTGTTGTGGGAGCAGGTAACTCGGGAGCTCAGGAGTCACTTTATATTTCTAGATTCGCGAAGCATATAACGATAGTTGAGTTAGTCGACCATCCAACAGCAGAGCCTATACTTGTAGACCGGTTAAACGAGAATGAAAAAATAAAATTGCTGGTTTCCCATTCGGTGGTGAGTTTTAAGGGTGATAAACTACTAAGCAATGTTGACATCAAAGATATCAATAGCGGAGAGGTAAAAAACCTTAAAGTAAAAGGTGCTTTCATTTACGCAGGCGAAGTCCCGAATAATGATTTAGTTAAGGATACTATAAAATTAGATGAGAAAGGGTTCATCGTTACCGATGAGCGTTTACGGACTTCTATAGGTGGAGTTTTCGCCGCAGGCGATGTGAGGAACACACCGCTACGACAGGTAGCAACTGCCGTTGGAGACGGAGCGATTGCCGGACATGAAGCGTACAGATTTCTTGAAGAGAAAAAATGACCATAAAAGTTTATACAAGCTCAAGTTGCCCTTATTGTACCAGGGTTAAGAAGTTTTTAAAAGAACATGGAATTAAATTCAAAGAAATAAATATATCAGTATACCCGCGAGCTGCAAAAGAGCTGAAAGAAAAAACCGGTCAGACAGGAGTTCCTGTTATACTTTTTGGAAATCACAAAATAGTTGGTTTTGATGAGAGCAAGTTAAGAAAAATCTTAAAGATAAAAAAATGAGGCAAATATGAAAAGATATATTTTTGTTTTCCTTCTATTTCTATTCTTAGTTATTTCGGGATGTGGTAAAGCTAAAGCCAAAAATAAAATTAACACTAAAAAGAAAACAACAGAGGAGAAAGTAGGTTTGGCGAAGTCTATGATTGCGCCTGATTTCACTCTTAAAGATATAGAAGGAAATTCTCATACACTTTCTGAATACAGAGGGAAAGTGGTACTCGTCGATTTCTGGGCTACATGGTGTTTTCCATGTATTATAGAAATCCCTCATTTTGTTAAGCTATATAACCAATATAAAGAAAGAGGTTTTGTTATTCTGGGAGCAAGCCTGGATAACAACGAAAAAAGGCTTAAAAATTTCATTAAAAATCAAGCGATTAATTATCCTGTTCTTGTAAACGCGCGAAAAGTAAGCGTTATATATGCTGTACAGGGAATCCCGACTGCTTACTTAATTGATAAAGATGGAAGGATCACAGAGAAATTTGTGGGATATGCTCCCGGAGCCGAGAAAAAGATAGAGAAGCTCATTCTCAAATTAATTGAAAAAGAAGATGGATAAGCGTATACTTGTTTATATTCTGGGGCTTATCTTTTTTCTTGGTTTTTTTGTCTCCGGTATTCATTCCCAGCAGAGATTGGATGCCCAGTTTAGAGGTTCGATTATCTGTTTTTCCTGTATAGGTATTGAATAAAATGTTCACGTGGCTCTACAAAAGAGTTGCCCGGTATTCCATATTAGTCGCGTCTTTCTTTGCAGGAAATAATTATTTTCATAAAACCATATACCAGGGAAAACTAAAGGGCTTTTTTTTCCCGGGATTAAATTGCTACGCCTGTCCTTTAGCCAGGTTTTCCTGTCCTCTTGGGTCTTTGCAAAATTTTATCGGTGTAAAGACTTTTCCTTTTTATGTATTAGGATTCATGGGCCTTTTAGGAATAACACTGGGAAGATTGGTATGTGGTTGGATTTGTCCTTTTGGTTTTCTCCAAGAAATTCTTTATAGGATAAAGACTTGTAAAATTCGTATTTCCCAAAAATATAGTTATTCCAAGTATTTGATTTTGTTTGTTTTTGCTGTGATTTTTCCCCTCCTCACCACCCAACCCTGGTTCTGCAAGTTATGTCCGGCTGGAGGAATAGAGGCAGGTATTCCAATGGTTTTGTTAGATCCTTTTCTTCGCTCACTTATCGGTATTTTATTCTACGTTAAAATGATAATAGTTGTAACTTTAGTATCCTTCTCGATCTTTGTAAAAAGACCTTTTTGCCGTTTTGTGTGCCCTCTAGGAGCCATATATGGCATCTTTAATAAATTTACTTTTTTTAAGATAAAAGTCGACGATGACAAGTGTATCGAATGTTATGCCTGTCAAAATGTGTGTCCCATGGATGTCGAAATCTTTAAAGTTCCGGAATCCGTGGATTGCATCAGGTGCGGCGAATGCATTAAGGCATGTCCCACCAGTGCATTATCTTTTAAATACGGAATAGATTAGCGTTGAAACCTAATATCTAAAGTGCAGTTCCAAATCTTGACATGGGTACTGTTTTCCTTATATTACGTTTGTATGAAAATAAGAGGAAAAAACAAACCCGAGCTAACCATAGTAATCCCCGCTTATAATGAAGCGGAAAATATAGAAAAGACCGTTTTAGCTGCCCAGCAAGTCTGTAAAGCTTTCTTTGACGGATATGAGATCATTGTTGTGGACGATGCAAGTAAGGATAACACATCAAGCATAGTCAAGCGGATAGTGAAAAAGAATTCAGATGTTTTGCTATTAACACATAAGGAAAACAATGGCAAAGCTGCAGCTTTAAATACGGGTTTTAATATTGCAAAAGGTAAATACCTTTTTTATACGGATGCAGATAATCAATATGACATAAACAGCATCAGAGGTCTAAAAAA
>Ga0307437_1001504_pt1 | contig 15464 bp, 17 predicted proteins | sample SalMarWE160390MG_FD_202146 | JGI IMG/M metagenome (GOLD analysis project Ga0307437, IMG submission 202146) | Salt marsh sediment microbial communities from the Plum Island Ecosystem LTER, Massachusetts, United States - WE1603-90 | ecosystem: Environmental > Aquatic > Marine > Intertidal zone >...
CATCCAGAGAAGGGCCTACGGTCTTCGTGACGAGGACTATCTCCGGCTCAAAATCCTTACGTGTATGCTCAAGGAGATATAAATGTACCCACTCGACTACGCGAAGAGCCGTTTTTATATTGTTTTAGTACTATACGCATTTTCTATTTTTAGTGACACACCTTAAAAAAATCAAGGTCGGACCTCGACCAATGACTGAGGGGATATATGAAAGAATGGGGTAGAATTCTTATTCGTGACAATTGGAGATTAACAACATAACCGCTCTTTCCAGCGGACGTGGGGAAGCTTGTTGAAAATAACAAAAAAGAGGCAACCAAGGTCATGAAGGCAAAAAAAATTATAACAATTGCTTTGATCTTCCTGATAGGGGCGGTAGTAGGCGGTATTGCCGGAGCATCCGTTTCATCATATTTCCTCTTTTCGTTTTTCAACAGCGGTTCAATCATGCAAGATGTGGTGAGCATTAAACAACACGTAGCGGCCCTTCAAAAGATACGAGCAGGTGACATAGATGGTGCAACGGAATCCCTTGAATTTGCTCTCGACAGCAAATTGATCCGTTTCTCGGTAGATCTGAAAGGCCCGGGGCAACCACACAAGCCAGTCAACAATGCGCTTAAAGCCGCAAAGGCCTACCGAACAAAATATCCCAGGACCACCGATTATCCAGGGATCGATGAAGCAGTTGCGAAGGCGCTATTAAAGGCTAATCAATGAACTCACCGCAATGCCTAACGAGATGCTGAAAAGTATGGAATTAGCACATATTTCCAACGACAAGGCAGCGGCCGGAAGAACGAAAAAGGGAGTTTTAATCGCCATAGCCATCTGCTTTGCGATGCTTGGCGTTGCATACTGTGCCTTCCCGGAACAATCTATAGTAGGTTCAGTTATAAAAATCTTTCCCGTTGGTGCAGTTATTGTTTTATCTTTTTTGTGGTGTATACTTGACAGTATAATCAATGACTATTCATTATTGAATAATAGACTATTCTTTATAGTAGTATTTATTTTATTTCTCTTTATTTTGCCGTTAGGCTTGATAATCTATTTATGGCTCAAGGGGGTTTAAAAAAGGTAACTTGGCATTAATAAAGGCAATAGCCTTTTGCACTTTTTTGGCCTTGCTTTTCACTGTTACAGGATTTATAACCAGTCTTATTCTGGGAATACCAATTTAGAAGATATCAGAAAGGGATTAAAAAAAGAAATGGAGTCGAATCTTCATTTTTGATACTTGGGGATTAACGACACAACCCTTCTTTCCAGCGGACGCGGTAGCGCACAGCTCGGTAAAAGCATGATACAAGAACCTATTCGAGAAAGAGAGGCGGATACGGAGTAGGGATGGGGTCAAATCTTCATTCGTGACAATTGGGAATTAACAGTATAACCACTCTTTCCAGCGGACGCGGTAGCGCACAGCTCAGTGAAAGCATGATACAAGAACCTATTCGAGGAAGGGAGGCGGATACAAATGAAACATCAAGAAGGATTTTTCAAAGGCGGTCGGGATGCCAGGATCTATTATCAGTGCTGGTTACCGAAAGGTGAGCCAAAAGCTGTACTGCTGATTGCCCACGGGTTATCCGAACACAGTGGGCGATACATGAATGTAGTCAATCACTTTGTCCCGCTGGGCTGTGCCGTGTATGGAATCGATCACCTCGGGCACGGGAAATCGGATGGCACCCGCGTGTACGTAGAGCGTTTCGCGGATTATACGGATACGCTCAACCGCTACGTTGACATGGTACGCAATTGGCAGCCCGAAAGGCCCATCTTCTTGGTTGGGCACAGCATGGGCGGTTTGATCAGTGCACTGTACCTGCTCGATCACCAGGCTGAGTTCACCGGAGCGGTTCTTTCCGGACCTGCTGTCAAAATGGCCGACAAGATCTCACCCGCTGTCGCCTTTGTAGGCAAGGTGCTAGCGACCGTGATACCCAAGTTCGGAGTGATGGGGCTGGAGGCAGAAGGTGTGTCCAGGGACCCCGCCGTAGTGCAGGCATATGTTAATGATCCCTTGGTATACACAGGAAAAATAACTGCTAGACTAGGCATTGAATCCCTCAAGGCCGTGCAGCGTATTACCGCTGAAGCAGGCACAATTACGCTGCCTATTCTGATTCTACAGGGCAGTGCGGACAAACTGATCGATCCGGATGGCGCCCACATGTTGTATGCTACAGTCAGTTCTATTGATAAGACAATCAAAATCTATGACGGTTTTTACCATGAAGTATTTAATGAACCTGAACATGAGCAGGTGCTGCGCGACGTCGAGACGTGGCTAGAAGCGCATCTTGGATCTTGAAAGGGCGGAAGGAATGGGGTCGAATCTTCATCCTGAAAACTTGAGATATACGGCATAACCCCTCTTTCCAGCGGGCCAGTCTCAAAGGAAAAGCGTGGATAGAAAGAATCTCATTATTGTTTCATTGTTGAGTATTTTCTTCTTCATCACCGGTTGTTTGCCAGCTACTCTGCAAACAAAAGAAGCCGATGACGTAGTCTCCTATGCCGGCTTTGCAGAGATTGATCCTACGAAAAATCGTATTATACTTGTCGGCGACACACAGAGCACGAGTCGTTACAAATTCTGGCGTGAAAAGAATGATAGGGAGCGACAGTTGATCATCAAAGAAATCGCCAGGCGCGAGCCCGCATTTGTTGTCCACCTTGGCGACCTTACCATCCGAGGTAGTTCAAAAAGACACTGGCGTCAATTTGATGAATTCCACAAGGGATTGCGTGATAAGAAGATACCCTATTTCCCCGTCTTAGGAAATCATGAATTGTATGGTAATAATAAAAGAGCACTTCAAAATTATTTTGGACGGTTTCCACATCTGGCCGAAAGGCGTTGGTACCGTCTCACCTGGAAGAATGTTGCGGTAATCCTGGTTGATTCAAATTTTCCCACCCTCACCACAGAACAAATTGAGGAGCAGTCCCGGTGGTATGTGAGCGAGCTCGAAAAATGCGATCAGGATGGGACAGTTGAATATGTAATTGTCTGCTGCCATGAACCACCTTTTACCAACAGTCGAGCCGTGGACCCGAATCAAACGGTTATCAGGTACTTTGCTGATCCTTTTGTTCGATTCAAAAAGACGTGCTTATTTTTTAGTGGCCACAATCACTCGTATGAACGGTTTCAAATCGGCAGCAAGTTTTTCATTATCTCTGGTGGAGGAGGTGGACCAAGACGCAAGGTCTCCATTGATCCCGCTAAGCGTCCTTACAAAGATCTATTTCCCGGTCCCGAACTCCGCTTTTTCCACTTTTGTGAAATTGAAAATCGTGAGAATAATCTTGCCTTCCGAGTCCTGCGCCTGGAACCTGATGAGAACTTCACGGTTGTTGACCCAGTAATTATCACACATATGAGAAGATAGGCTATTCGGAGAAAAGGGGTTCGAATATTATTCTTGACATCGTACAAGTAACGGCTTAACTACTTATTGTAGCTCAGCGCTGCAAACCTCAGCGCTGAGCTTTAGTGCCAGTGCGCGTAAGATTTTATAAAATGAAAGGAGTTAATACTATGACAGTAAAATTACGTAAGACTATAATCATTGCTTTTTTGTCTTTTCTTATTGTTTTAGCAACATATCCTTATGCCAGGGCACAAGACAAAAAAGCAGAACTTAAAATTTATCAAAATTTTTTTAAGGTAACAGGCGCTGAATCGCAATACAACCAAATACTAAATCTAATGGTTGCTCAGCTTCAGCTGGGTTTTTCTGCAGCTTTGAGGGAACTCGCAAAAAAGGTGGATGATGCCACACCGGAAGAGAAAGAAAGAGGCAGGCAGCTGCTTGAACAAGGTATGAAAAATTATTTTCAGAGAATGAAAGTAAAAATAAACGAAGTAATGCCGTTGGATGAACTCATTAGTAATGTTTATTATCCAGTATATTCAAAACACTTTACTGTTGCAGAAATAGAGGAATTAATAGCATTTTATGAAAGTCCAATCGGCCAGAAATATATTTCTGTAACACCAACCTTAATGCAAGAATCTGTGGCAATAATGAATCAGAAATATACGCCACAGTTACAAAAAATTGGCTTCAAACTAGCCGAGGAAGAAATGGAGAAGATAAAACCGGAATTAGAAAAGCTTCGGAAAAAGAATTGATTTCTCTACAATGTACGAATGGGATGGGATCGACTCTTCATTCTTGATAAATGAGGATTAACAGCATAACCACTCTTTCCAGCTATGGAAAAAAAGGAGGAAACCATGAGTAATAGAACCAGAAACTATACCATAGTATATTACCTGTGCAGGGTATTGACCGCCTTCATCCTTTGTTTCATGCTTGCTGCCTGTGCAACGGTACCGCTCACCGAACGCAAGAGTCTCAACCTCATCCCTTCGTCCGAATTGCTCTCCTTAAGCGACCAGGAGTACGCAAAGGTCCTCAAGGAATCCAAGCTTTCAACCGACCGTCGGCAGGTCCAAATGGTTACCCGGGTGGGAAAAAGGATCGCCAATGCAGCCGAGGAATTTCTGCGGGGGTCACGAGCGGAAAAGAAATTAAAGAATTATCAATGGGAATTCAATGTCATCAAGGATGATAAGACGGCCAATGCCTGGTGTATGCCGGGGGGGAAGGTGGCGGTGTATACCGGTATCCTTCCGTTTACCCGCAACGAGGCCGGATTGGCGGCAGTGCTCGGACATGAGGTGGCCCACGCCATAGCCGAACACGGGAATGAGCGAATGAGCCAGGCCCTGGTGGCCCAACTAGGGGGCGTGGCCCTTGCCGTGGCCCTGAATGAGCAGCCGGACGAGACCCAACAAATCTTCATGGCGGCATACGGCGTCACCGCCAACGTGGCCGCCTTACTGCCGTACAGCCGCCTGCATGAAAACGAGGCGGATCGCATCGGTCTGACGCTCATGGCCAAGGCAGGATACGATCCGCATGAAGCCGTCCGCTTCTGGCAGACGATGAGCGAACAAGGCGGGTCCCGACCGCCCACGCTCTTATCCACGCACCCCGCCCCGGAATCTCGCGTTGAAAAGATCAAGTCCTATATCCCCGAAGCCATGCGCCACTATAAGAAAAGATAGATCATCCCATTGAAAAAAGCCTGCCATAGGAAGAACCATGGATTTTCGATTTGATCAAAAGAATCTGAAATTCGTTCAGCGGGTCTTGAACAACCGTTTCCTTTTCAAGATTACGGTCTTTTTCCGGGTGCCCATGAATTTCTGGACGGGGATGAGGATCAGAGAATTGAATGAAAAAACGTGTAAAGTCTCCGTTCCGTACAGATGGTTCAATAAAAATCCTTTTCAATCGACATTCTGGGCGGTATTAGGGATGACGGCGGAAATGAGCACCGGCGCATTGGTTACGATGTACACGCGTAGGCTCAACCCCTCGGTTGCCGTCATTGTCGGCAACTGCACCGGAGAGTTCATGGCCAAGGCCACGGATCTGACGACGTTTGTCTGCGATGACGGAAAACGCATCGCCGCGACGGTACAAAAGGCGATACAAACAGGGGAACCTCAGGAGGTAGTGTGCACAACGATCGGCTATTCAACGGCGGGGGAGGAAGTTGCCCGTTTTACCTTTACCTGGAAGATGAAAAAGAGGGAGGATGAGGGGTGTTTCAGGAATTCTACCAATCCCAATTCATAGAGATGTTCGGGTCCGGACCCGAACCCGCAGACGGCCTTGGTGAGGAGGTCGTCGAGGCAAAACTCGCCCAGCGCGGCCTACACGTGCCCACAGCCCTCTTCGACTATTACGCCGTTGCCGGTTTTCACTGGATCAACACGAAACAGAACCACCTCAGACCAATCGATGAGCTCGATTGGTATGAGGACTGGCTGGTCTTCATGGATGATGAACAAGGCATTGTCTCCTGGGGGATTCACAGGCAAGACCTGAGCAGCCCCGACCCCGTGATATGGCAGGGTGTACTGGGGGAGGAAATCGATTGGTTCCAAGAAAACTCCACCCTGAGCCGGTTCCTCATGGAAATGTGGAGCGAGACGGTAGGTGAATAACAAGGGCTTCGCTGAAGGGATGGCGCCGAATCGTTATCGTGATACGTTGGGATTAACGGCGTAACCGCTCTTTTCAGCGGACGCGGCACAGTACGTCGTTCATTTCAAACCTTCGGTTTACCATTAAGGAGGAGATAATGAGAACAGCAAATCCTGCGTTGAATGCAAAGACATTCACCGATGTCCCCAGGACAGCCGACCCTTCCCGAGTAATGACCATCCAGGGGACCGTGAACAAGACCTTATTCATGCTGATCCTTTTGCTGATCCCGGCTGTATGGGTGTGGAAGCAGTTTTTCGCCACTGGCAACCCCCAGGCGATCATGCCCTGGCTATACGGCGGAGTCATCGGTGGCTTTATCGTTGCGTTGGTTACCATATTCAAAAAACAATGGTCCCCGGTGACAGCACCCCTGTATGCCGTGTTGGAAGGGTGTGCCATCGGCGGCATCTCCGCCTTGTTTGAGGCGCGATTTCCCGGGATCGTCATTCAGGCGGTTGCGTTGACCTGTGGAACCTTGTTGTGTCTCTTGTTCGCGTACAAATTGAGAATAATCAAGGTGACGGAAAATTTTAAGCTGGGGGTGGTTGCTGCAACCGGAGGCATCGCTCTGATCTATGTTATCACGATAGTGCTCGGATTCTTCGGCATACGTATGCCATACATTCACGAAAGCGGGATTATCGGCATCGGATTTAGCGTCTTTGTGGTGATTATCGCCGCACTCAATTTAGTGCTTGATTTTGATTTCATTGAAAAAGGGGCTGCTTCAGGTGCGCCTAAATTTATGGAGTGGTACGCGGCCTTCGGCCTCATGGTAACACTGATCTGGCTGTACCTTGAAATACTCAGACTCCTTGCAAAGACCAGAAGCCGAAGGTAGAATAAAGAAAAGCAAAGGGGGGGGTATATCCAATGAAACATTGGAAGACTGTAGCGTTAGCGTCAGTTTTAGTATTGACGTTTGCTGCGGTGAGCTACGCAGGGAAAGCCGACGTCATTGGAGTGACGGTAAAGAAAATTGGCGAACATACCTATCAGTTCAGTGTTACCGTCTCACATAATGACGAAGGGTGGAAGCACTACGCCGATAAGTGGGATATTGTGGCACCAGACGGCCGGATTCTTGGCACTCGAACGCTGTACCACCCACATGTAGATGAACAGCCTTTCACCCGTAGCCTCTCCGGCGTGAAGATCCCCAAAGGAATCAGCACAGTCACGATCCGTGCCCACGACTCCATTCATGGATATGGAGGCCAGGTTGTGAGCGTGATTGTGCCTCACTGAAGCTCCCTACATCGCGCTGCAGGTTATTCTACGTAATTGTTATAACATACCCCTGTATGTGTAACTTATGCTTGACACATAACCATTTTTTCTTTATGATTTCCAGATAAGAGGACAGGGAAGCCATGGAGAAGACGGTAGAGGGAGATTTAGTAGAGATCCTCAACAAGGCCTTGGCCGATATACCCGAGGGAAAGATAGACTTTCACGGACCGTCGGACGGGGTCGTAAGTATAACGATCATGGACGGCAAGGTCATCCTCGTGGATTCCCCGTGGGGAACAGGACAGGATGAACTCCAGAGGATCTATGATTGGAAGACCGGAACCTGTGTTATCAGGGACCTCACTGCTGAGGAAAAAAAGGTCCTCGAAACAACATGGCAAAAACCCGTTATCCTCGATACGGCCACAAAAGAAACGAAGGTCACGTTCTCCTTGGAGCAACCCGTGAAGGTACAGCCGTTGCTTCAGGACCTCAAACGGGCATCTCTCGATCTCGATGCCTTCCTCGCTGAACTCCAGGAAAAAAAGTACTCCGGTGAGCTCAGCAGCACCACGCCGGAAGGGCGCAACCGGATACTCTTTTACCAGGGATTGCCGCTCCTCTCCTCAAGACGAAAGACCCCTACGATCCAGGAAGTCCGTGAGATAATGAATGTCCCCGACGCAACGCTGAACTTCTACCTCCTGGGCGACGAACTGACACACGCATTGTTATCCGTCTTCAAGGGAGAAAAGCTGTGGGAGGGGCTCTCCGTCACCGTGTTGCATCTGGACAAGATGTTGGACAAGCTCATGGAGAAGAACCCCACCGGCCACCTGTGCATACACAAAGAGAATGGAGATCGGCATTACTGCTTTTTCTTTCAAGGCACCCCCCTGGGTTTTTATGAGGCCGAAAAACACTGGGGCCCCGTGGACATCGCCACCATGTGGGAAGACGCGCAGCAGGTGGATTATTACCTGTCCGAAAAGATAGAATCCTTCCTCTCCACTGCCGTGACGATGCGTTCAGGAGAGGACTTCAGGGAATTCATCCCCTTCTGGAACGATCTGACCGAGGGACTAGCCAAAAAGTTGGGGAAAAAACCCGTAGAAAAATCCTTGCAAAAGAAGTTTGGAGAACTGGATGTATACGCCGTGGAGGGGATTAGGCTGCACCTGGCTGACGAGAGAAATCAAGGCGCGTATAATGCCTTGGAGGCCTTCAGGGAAAGAGCGCCCGGCTTCCTCAAAGAGATGGAGATCATCGTCGGCAGCCACTGGCTCAACGGCCAGCTTCAAGATTTTTATGAGAAAAATGGTGACATCATTAAAAGATTGTCCTTGATCGAGGTGTTCTCTAAGAAAGGAGGCTAATATGAAGGCATTACGGGCTCTCATATGGATAGTGATGGTGCTCTCTCTTGTGGGGAGCGTGGCGTTATTGGCTCTCGGCGACCCCATCTGGAAGTGGGGCGCAGCAATCATTATGCTCTGCTTCGGCGTAGCTGGAGTGGGTAAGGCTTTGTATCTAAAACTGGACACCCTGAGGGGAAAATTCCATTTGATCCTTAGTATTGGGGCTTTGATCTTTTGTGCTGCCATAGTGGTGGGTCTACTCTCCACAACACCATGGCAGATCTTTGGCTTGCACTACCTCGCGCGGTTCATCTTCATCGTATCCGTGGCCCTGATGTTTATCGGCCTCATGAAACAGGGCTATACCCTTTCCGTTGGAGACTGGATAAAGGTGCTGGTGCTCTTTGCCGCACTGGCTGCGATCGGCCTCTGGTTCTTCTACACCCTCTACGCTGGCGCAACGGTCCTGATGAGCATCTTGGTCTATATGTCCATCATTATCTTGTTTGAGGTCCTGGCTGTCGTCCAGGTCTACCTGGGAAGCAACCTCGGCGTGCGCTGGACCGCCGGCGCCCTCAGCGTCGTGTTCGTTACCTTGGGCGATATGAGCATGGCCTACAGCGCTGCCTCGGCCCTCCCAGGGTGGGAAATAGTCCAATACTTGTCTTGGAGCATCTTGGGCTTCATCATGGGCGTCATCTGTCTCTTGTGGGATTAGATGTCAATGGATACGTTTGCCTGATGCCCTTTCCCCGGACGCAGGGGAAGGGGCATTTCATTGTCAGACCATCCTTCCACGTATGGAAACACACGGTCGAACGCTATGGTCCCCGATAGGACAATAACACATAGAATCTTGTCTGCCTTATGGCGGAGTGATGATGTTCCGGTGCTTGCCACCAGGGGAAAGAAGTACGTCATCATCAGCGATATACACCTCGGGGACGGAGGGGGTGCGGACGATTTTCGTCACAACCAAAAGACCCTCACGACCGCCTTAAAACAATACAATAAAAACGGCTACAACCTCATCTTGTTGGGGGATATCGAAGAATTCTGGCAGTTTGACCTGGAAGAAATAGTTAATCACTATACAAGAACCGTTTATAAAGCAATCAAGGCCTTCGGTGATGAACGGGTATATCGTGTGTTCGGAAATCATGATTTGGAATGGCGCTCGCTACCCGACCCTATTAGGAACAATCCTGCACGATACGGATCTGCCGCGGAAGCCATAAAAATGAAGGACAAGGAAGGCACACCCCAGATGCTCCTGGTACACGGCCATCAGGGAGAGAAAGAAGTTGACAAACATTTATGGCGCAGCCGTTTTTTCGTGCGATTATACAAAAAGATAGAGCCATACGTGAAGATCGACCATCACACATCAGCCACGAAATCACAAATAATGAAACATTATGAGCGGGACATCTACACGTGGGCAAAGCGTTCAAAGGTCATCCTTATGTGCGGCCACTCCCATCGCGCCATCTTCGCTTCAAAATCTTATGCAGATCGGTTGAGAGAGAAGATTACTGAACTCGAAACAGAGATTGTTGAAAATCCCACCGATGCGAAGCTCGTGGAGAGAAATCGCACGAAGTTGGGAGAACTCCGTCATGAACATCGAGAGGAAAGGCACAGAAAGAGGGATATCGATCCCACTGCGCCTCGTGGAAAGCCACTGCCTTGCTATTTTAACACCGGATGTGCACTCTATACCGATGGTATCACAGTCATCGAGATAGCTCACGACGAAATAAAATTGGTAAAATGGCACCGAAATACCACCAGACGCCGCCCCTTTGAGATATATGGAAGGGGTAAATTAAGCACGTTTGTCAAAGAGATAAGATGACGCCCTTATTGTTTATACAAGGCCTCAGCTTGGCTTTCTCGCCTGCATTGTGTAAGAATTACTACGTGGAAATGCAACCCTTTTTGCTTTCTGGTGTCTATAAAGAAGAGCAATAACGATTGGGAAGGGGCAGAGAGATTCGTACGTGAGTGTGCTCGGCTCTATCACTACTGGCAATGGGCTCCCCAATCTGTCAATCAAGAAAAAATGGAGAAAAAATGAGAAGGCATATAGTATTCCTCTCTCTCGTGTTTTTCTTGATCTGCCTTTTTCTGAATGAGGTAGGGGCTGAGGAAGCCCTTACCTGGCAAGACTGCGTCAAAGAGGCCAAGAAAAACCATCCTGATTTAATCTCTGCTGAAGAGGTCGTTAATCAGACCAAAGCAAGTAAAACAATTGCCGTGAGCGCTATGTTGCCTCAGATAAGCACTGACGTGAGTCAAAACACTGCAAAGTCGTCTACAAACAATGGGACTGATACGTATTCATATGGCATCACAGCACAACAGTTGCTCTTTGATGGTCTTAAAACTCCCTTTGATATCGCGGCTGCCGCAAAGAATGTAAAATCAGCCGAATATAATTACAAGGTAACCTCATCTGATATAAGACTGAGATTACGAACCGCCTTTATTGAGTTTCTCAAAGCCCAGCAACTCTTAACTATTACGGAAGAGATTTCCGTACGGAGAAGGCAGAATGCGGATTTGGTGAAATTGCTGTATGAGGGGGGGAGAGAACATAGGGGTTCGTTATTAACTGCGCAGGCAAATCTAGCCCAGGCTGAATTTGATGCTGCACAGGCACAGCGTGCTATTACTGTAGCCCAGAGACAATTAACGAAGGAATTGGGCAGAACACAGGTAAAACCAATGCGGGTACAAGGAGATTTTGAGCGTATCGATGCGAAACGAGAGAGACCTCATTTTGAAGCCTTGGCAACAAACTCCCCTTTTCTCGAAGCCCTGGTCGCCCAAAAAGAGGCGGCGAGGTTCTCTTTAAAATCTGCGAAGGCTGAGTTTTTCCCTCAGGTTTACGCACATGCCAGTACAGGAAGAACTGATTCGGAGTGGCCGCCGGAAAAAAATGCATGGTCGGCTGGTGTAACCCTTACCTTTCCTCTCTTCGAAGGCGGGCGCAGGTGGGCAGAGGTTTCTAAGGCCAGGTCCGTATTGAACCAAGTACAGGCAGATGAGAGGAGCGGCCGAGACAGCGTTATCCTAACGCTAGAAGAAACCTGGACAAATTGGCAGAATGCAAAGGATACCGTTACGGTGCAAAAAAAATTTCTGGAAGCGGCCGAAGAACGGGCGCGGATAGCGCAAGCACAGTATGCAAACGGTCTTGTCTCATTTGATAACTGGACCATCATCGAGGATGATTGGGTACGAGCTAAAAAAACTTTTTTGGAAGCCCAGGCCAACACCTTCATAGCTGAAGCTCAGTGGATCCAAGCGCAAGGAGGGACATTAGCGTATGTGGAATAAAAAATGGAACATCGCTCTCAGCTTATTAATTGTCCTCAGTTTGAGTATAATTATCATACTAATTTTCAAACAAAAAAACACCGCCGTTGATGGCATAAAAGAGCAAAACCCCGTATATGGGGTCATTCAAACCTTTATATCGACTACCGGTGCGGTGCAACCACAAAACCGTCTAGAGATAAAGCCGCCGATAAGTGGAAGGATTGAAAAGATCCTTGTCCAGGAGGGTGATCGCGTAATCATCGGTCAGACCTTGGCATTGATGAGTTCAACGGAAAGGGCTACGCTGTTAGATGCCGCCAGGGCACAAGGCAAGGAAACCTTAGCGTATTGGCAGGAGGTGTATAAGCCCACCCCACTTTCAGCCCCGATCAATGGCGCAGTAATCGTGAGGGGTGTCGAGCCGGGCCAAACGGTGACTTCCAGTGACACGATCATTGTGCTGTCGGATCGTCTCATCGTTCAGGCACAGGTCGATGAGACTGATATCGGGAAAGTAAGGCTCGGACAGACTGCCGTTATTAGCTTAGATGCCTATCCTGAAACAAAGGTAAAGGCGACGGTCGATCACATAGCCTATGAATCTAAGATTGTAAATAATGTAACCATCTATGAAGTCGATATCCTTCCCGAACACGTGCCGCAGGTCTTTCGCTCAGGCATGAGCGCTACCATAGACATCATAGAAAAAAGCAAAGACAATATCCTCCTCATACCTCTTGAGGCAGTGAAACGAGACGAGGAGGGAAGTTTTGTTCTCATAAGTCCGGGGAGTTACAAAAAACCTCTTAAGCGCAGAGTTCAACTAGGTATTTCAGATGAAAAGAATATAGAAGTGCTCGCCGGGCTTGAAGCAGAAGATACCATAATCATCGAGACTCAAAAATATCTACCCGCAACAGGGAAGGGGTCGGGGAGCAATCCTTTTATGCCGTTCGGCAGGAAAAAAAAATAACATACTCGTATGATCGAATTAAAAAATATAAGCAAGACCTACCAGATGGGCACCGTAAAGGTGCAAGCGTTACGGAACGTTTCTTTAAAGATCAAACCCGGAGAATTTGTTGCCATTATGGGCCCTTCCGGTTCGGGGAAATCGACCCTGTTGCATGTCGTGGGCTTTTTAGATAGGCCTGATGCCGGATCATACCATGTAGCCAAAAAAGACATAACGAAACTCACCGATGAAGCACTGGCGATTCTCAGGAACCGTTTGGCAGGCTTTATCTTTCAGCAGTTCCATCTCCTCCCTCGCATCAGCGCAGCAGAAAATGTGGAACTCCCCTTGATCTATGCCGGGAGACGCCATCTCCGAGAAAAAGCCCATGAAAAGTTGCAGGCAGTGGGCCTCGCTCAGAGGGCTTTGCATCGGCCAAATGAATTATCAGGAGGCGAACAACAGCGCGTAGCCATCGCCAGGTCCTTGGTAAATGAACCGTTCATCATCTTGGCGGATGAGCCAACAGGCAACCTTGATACAAAGGCCTCAGAAGAAATTATTGCAATTTTAGAGACTTTGCATCAACAAGGAAAAACCATCGTCATGGTTACCCATGAACAGGAAATTGCGGCGCACACAGAGAGAATCATCCATATGCGTGATGGTGCAATAGTCGCTGATGAAAGAAAAAAGACCAGGACCAAAAAGCCGGTGGCAAGATCGCAGGGTCTTTCCGTAGATACTATTTTATCGGAATCACAACAAGCATTCGCTAAGGCGGCCTTTGTAGACCACTTCAGGCAGGCCCTCCACGCAATCGTCTCCCACAAGATGCGTTCATTCCTCTCCATGGTTGGCATTCTGATCGGCATTGCTTCGGTCATCGCTATGCTGGCCTTAGGACAAGGGGCAAAGGAATCTATCTCGAAAAGCTTGGCCTCGTTAGGATCGAACCTCTTAACTATACGGCCTGGTTCCAGCCGGCTGCGCGGGGTAGCCTTGGAGGCCGGGGCAGTTACCCGTTTTACCCTCAAGGACGCAGATGCCATCGCCAAGCTTACGGATGCGGTGAGCATGGTATCCCCTTCGGTGAGAGGTGGAGGCCAACTCGTATACGGCAATAAAAACTGGAATACACAGATTCAAGGAACAGGGATCAATTATGCACCGATGAGGGCATCGGTTCCGACAATCGGCAGATTCTTTACCGAGGAAGAGCTGCGGATGCGGCAAAAAGTAGCCGTACTCGGCACCACGGTTGTTGAAGAACTCTTTGGCAATGCCAATCCGATCGGCGCAACAGTAAAAATAAACCGCATCAACTTCACGGTTATCGGTGTGTTGCCCGAGAAGGGTGGATCCGCGTGGCATGACCGAGATGATTTAGTGGTTGTTCCCATTACGACCGCGATGTACCGGCTATTAGGAAAACAATATGTCGATTTTATCGATGCTGAAGTCAGGGATCCCAGTCTGATGGAAGAGGCCCAAGTAGCAATACGCACACTCATTATAAAACGTCATCGCCTTACGAAAGAAAAAAAAGATACCTTTTACATTCGCAATATGGCTGAAATCCAAGAAACCCTTCAGAGCACCACACGGACCATGACGTGGCTGTTGGGCTCCATTGCCGCCATCGCCCTCTTAGTCGGAGGGATCGGCATCATGAATATTATGCTCGTCTCCGTATCGGAGCGTACGAGAGAAATAGGGCTTCGGAAGGCCTTAGGCGCTAAGAAGATGGACATATTGGTTCAATTCCTCATTGAGTCAGTATTGATGACCGTCAGTGGAGGAATAGCGGGTATCCTCTGTGGTGTGGGAATATCTCTTCTGCTTGCCCTCGTGGTTGGGTGGGCGACACAGGTCTCTCTATTTGCGATAGTCCTCGCCACAACGTTCTCTCTCGCTGTGGGAATAGGTTTTGGCCTCTGGCCGGCCCGTCAGGCGGCTCAGCTCAATCCTATCGAGGCACTCAGATACGAATGATTTGAGGTCTTGATCTCAGCAAGGGAAAAACAACTGAGAATCAATCCCTTTTCTTGAGATCTTGATACGCGGGGATAATCCCGAAGCCGTCGGCCTTCATGACCCCCCGTTTCACCGCCTCCATGATGGCAGCCTCGGCCAAGACCCCCACGTGGTTTACATCCCCTTTCAGCTTGCCCAGGGAGAGGGCAAAGACGATGTCGCCGTCGAAGGTGGTGTTAATCGGCGAGATGACTTTCGCCAAGCCGTTATGCGTCATCTGGGCCACCTTGATGGCATCCTCCCTGGTGAGGGCAACGTTGGTAGCGACTACACCGATGGTGGTGTTTCCCGTGTAAGATCCCCCAAACCTTTCTTTCCAGACTCCTTGGCGCAGCAGCTCGACCGTGCTCACCAAGCGGGTCCCTTTCTCATCCCTGAGCCCTGCAATGATTGTTCCGGTCCTTTCATCCACCACATCTCCCAGGGCATTCACCGCAGCGAGGGCACCAACCACAACCCCTTCTTTTCCCT
>Ga0307437_1001507_pt1 | contig 15460 bp, 11 predicted proteins | sample SalMarWE160390MG_FD_202146 | JGI IMG/M metagenome (GOLD analysis project Ga0307437, IMG submission 202146) | Salt marsh sediment microbial communities from the Plum Island Ecosystem LTER, Massachusetts, United States - WE1603-90 | ecosystem: Environmental > Aquatic > Marine > Intertidal zone >...
GAGGCAAACGGGGCTGCAGCAAAGGCCTTGGCAATCATATCAAGGATGCACGGATGAGCAAAAAACACAGAGTAGGGGTCTTTATCTGTCACTGTGGCAGAAACATCGGGGGATATATCGATATTGCCCAGCTCGTGGAAATGGTCAAGACGATTCCCGATGTGGTCATCTCGACGGATCAAAAGTACATGTGTTCGGACCAGGGGCAGGCAGAGATTAAAAAGGCCTTGCAGGAAGGGCTTGTCGATAGGGTGGTTGTTGCCTCATGTTCGCCAACCATGCACGAGAAAACCTTCAGAAAATGCGTCTCTGAAGAGAACTTCAACCCCTATCTCTATCAGCAGGTGGACATCAGGGAGAACTGCTCGTGGGTCACCAAAGACATACAAGAGGCGACCTACAAGGCCTATGAGCTGATTAAAGCGGGGGTCTCCAGGGTCAAGACGCTCGAGCCCTTGTGGTCCACGGAATATCCGGTAACCCTCACGACCCTGGTGATCGGAGGGGGCATTGCCGGGATAATCGCCGCCACCGACATCCTGGAGGCCGGCTTCAAGGTTGTTTTGGTGGAGCGGGAGGATCAGTTGGGGGGATGGGCGCGGCGGATCGGCAAGGGATTTCCCCACTTGACCCCCATCAAAGATTTTTTGAAGGAAAAGATCGAGGCCTTGGAATCTTACCCTGGGCTCAAGGTGTATCTCACGAGTGAGGTGGTGGGACTCGAGGGCTTTCCCGGCAACTTTAAGGCGACCATCAAACAAGCCGACGGTACGACTGTTGAAGAGGAGATCGGAAGCATCATCGTGGCAACCGGCTTCAAGCCCTTTGACGCACGAAAAAAACCTGAGTTCGCCTACGGGGAGAGCAAGCAGGTTATGACGACGGTGGAGATGGAAGAGTTGCTCGAAAAAGGTGAGCTTTCCACCAACGGACAGCCCAAAGAGGTGGCCTTTATTCAGTGCGTCGGATCCAGGGATCAGAGTATCGGCAAGGAATACTGCTCCCGTACGTGTTGTATGGTGGTGGCGAAGCAGGCACTGTTGCTCAAGGAACTCGTACCCGATGCACGGATTTCCGTCTTCTACATGGACGTCCGGGCCTTCGGCAAGGGCTATGAGGAGTTTTTTGAAAAGGCGCAGCGTAGCGGCGTCATCTACACTCGAGGGAACCCCTCGGAGGTGTACAAGAGCGGCGACAAGATGATCATACGCTATGAGGATACCCTCTTGGGTAAGCCGCAGGAATTGGCGGCGGATTTAGTGGTCTTGGCAGTGGGGATGGAGCCGGCAGAGGGGGCAGCGGAGTTGATCAACACCCTCCGCGCTACGGCTGACAAGGACGGCTTTTTTCTGGAGGCCCACCCCAAACTCGGGCCGCTGGATACCTTTTCCGACGGGCTCTTTATCGCCGGATGTTGCCAGGCGCCGAAAGACCTCCCTGATACCGTCGCCCAAGCGCACGGTGCTGCGGCGCGGGCCACCGTCTACTTCCATCAGGACAAGGTGATCAAGGAACCGGTGGTGGCCACTATAGACGCAGATGTCTGTTCTGGATGCGGACTGTGTGAGAGCATCTGTTCCTTTGATGCCTTGCACTTAGATGAAAAGAAAAAGCGGATGACCGTCCAAGAGGCGGTCTGTAAGGGGTGTGGTGCGTGTGCAGCGACCTGTCCTTCGGGGGCGATTAGTCTCAAGCATTTCCGTCCTTCACAAGTGTTGGCGTGGGTGGAAGGATTTCTCTCATAGGGGTTGAAGCATGGCTCAGGCTAAGGAAAAGGGTGTATTAGTCATCGGTTCTGGAGTCGGCGGTCTCAAGGCCGCATTGGAGGTGGCCGCGCGGGGCACACAGGTCTACCTGGTGGACAGAAGCCCATTTTTTGGGGGGGAGATCGTACAGCTGGAGCGACAGTTCCCCACCAATCGCTGCTGTCTCTGTCAGATGTTGCCGACCACAAACAGGACGGAAGAAGGGGAATATTGCATGCGGAGGGATTTTTATCATCCCTTGATCGAGCTCATACCGCAGGCGGAAATCGTAAAATTTTCAGGCAAAAAGGGAGACTTTAAAGTGACCCTGCGCACGCGGGCGCGGGGTGTGGCGGAAGATCTCTGTACCGCATGCCGGCGGTGTATTGAGGTGTGCCCTGAAGAGGTGATTGATGAGTTTAATCTCTTCGCTACGAGAAAGGCCATTTCATTGCTCGGTCCCATGCCGGTGCCGCCGATCCCTGCTATCGACTGGGAAGTATGCACCCGCTGCGGCAAATGCGTAGAGGTCTGCCCCACTGACGCCATTGACCTGGAGATGGCGGATAAGGAGCGGGAGTTTCCGGTAAGTTCCGTCATCCTCGCCCCGGGATTTGATGAGTTCGACCCGCAGCCCCTCACCCAATACGGATATGGGCGCTGGAAGAACGTGGTCACCAGTATAGAATGGGAGCGGATAGTGAGCCCTATTGGCCCCTTTACTGAGCGGATACGGCGTCCCTCTGACGGCAAGGCGATAAAAAAGGTGGCCTTTGTGCTCTGCGTCGGTTCCAGAGAGCGTCGGTGGGATTTTTGCTCGGCTGCCTGTTGCATGTATTCCGTCAAGGAGGCCCTCTTGGCCAAGGAGTTGCAAAAGGACCTGGAGGTGACCGTCTTTTACATGGATCTCAGGGGGTTCGGTAAGGGGTATGAGCGCTACATAGAACAGGCGCGGGCACAGGGTGTACGGTTTGTGCGTGGCAGGACCCCCCGTATACAGGAAGATCCGAAGACGAGAAACCTTATTTTGAGCACGATGCCAAAAGATCAGGTGGTCAAAGAGGAATTTGATCTTTGCGTTCTAGCCATCGGGCAGCGGCCTCCTCGGGGGAGCGCGGAGCTTGCGAAGACCATCGGGGCCGAGCTCAACGAATGGGGTTTCTGTAAGACGGTGGACCCCGCAGGGATAGAGACCACACAGCCGGGGGTCTATGTATGCGGTTCCTTTTCGGAGCCCAAGGACATCCCCGACACCGTCACCCAGGCAACGGCCTGCGCCCTGCAGGCGCTTGAGGGGACGCGAGAAAAGACACCCAAGCCTGCGGAAGAAGCTGAGCATGCACCTGAGCCGACACCTGCGGAAGAACCGAAAATCGGCGTGGTGCTTTGTCAGTGTAAGGGAGAGGTCTCAGAGGGTATAGACCTTGAGCAATTGAAGGAGGCCGTCAGTGCCCGCCCCTCTGTCAGCGCCGTCATGGAGGTCGATGCCCTGTGTGTCCAAGACACGACAAAGGGGCTGTTGGGTGAGATACGGAAGCAGGGCATTAATCGACTGCTGGTTGGCGCATGTTCCCCCTATTGGTTCCGCAGACGCTTCTTGGAGGGGATGGGGGGAATGGACCCCTGGCTCATCGAGTGGGTCAACCTCAGGGAAGGGGTAATACAAGCCCACGGCCAGGATGGGGCTCAGAAAAAGGCCGAGGCAATGGTTCTTATGGCGATAGAACGGCTCAGGAAGAAGGAAGAGCGCACCGTGATCGCCATGCCGGTGAAAAAGAGCGCCCTGGTCGTCGGCGGGGGACTTGTCGGTCTTGCGACGGCCTCGGCCCTGGCAGACAGGGGTGTGGAGGTCCATCTCGTAGAACGAGAGGCAGAGCTGGGTGGTATGCTCAAGGGGAGACCGGACAAGGATGAGCTCCTTGAGGAATATCGAAAGGGGATTGAGAAGAATCCTCACGTGCAGGTCTATCGCAAAAGCACCGTGACTGCATTCAGAGGACAGGCAGGCGATTATTGGGCCCACATAACAGGGGAGGACGGTGAGCAGGAGGTCGAGGTCGGCGCCGTAGTACTGGCCACCGGAGCCCAGGAGTATCAGCCGACGGAATTCCTCTATGGAAAAAACAAGCGGGTTGTTACCCAGCGTGAATTACAGAGCGGCCTTGCTTCAGGAGAGATTAAACCCCAAGAGATCCGCTCGGCGGTCATGATTCAGTGCGTCGGATCGAGGGATAAGGAACACCCCTGGTGCAACCGGTATTGCTGCGCCGAGGCCTTGGAAAACGCCCTCCTGCTCAAGGAGCGGAATCCCGAGTTGAAGATCTTTGTCCTTTTCAAGGATATGATGACCTACGGGTTTAAAGAAAGCCTCTACAGTCGAGCGAGGGAGGCAGGGGTGATCTTTATCAGGTACGCGGACATAGGAGAGATAAAGGTTCAAGGGACCGATCGATTGAAGGTGGCCTCTCCGGAAGGGCAGCTCGATTGTGACCTCCTCGTCTTAAGTACGGGCGAGGTCCCCAACAGAGATAACGAGGCCCTTGCCCGGCTCTTTGAGCTGGAACTTACTGAAGATGGCTTCTTCAAAGAGGCGGAGGTAAAATTCAGGCCCGTGGATGCCTTGCGGGAGGGGATCTATATCTGCGGGGGGGCCCACTCCCCTCGGACCTGGCAGGAGGTGATCCAGCAAGGCGAAGCGGCAGCCCAACGTGCTCTGGTCCTCCTGGAGCAGGAGCGGGTCGTGGCCTCGAGCATCGTCTCCGCGGTGAATGAACGGCGGTGTTCCGGATGCGCCTTGTGCGTGGAGACCTGTCCCTACGGGGCGCGGGTCTTCGATGAGGAACGAATGGTGGCGGTGGTAAAAGAGGCCCTGTGCCAGGGATGTGGGGTATGTACGAGTATCTGCCCGAACGGTGCCGCCTTTATGCAAGGATTTAGTGAAGGCCAAATCATGGCCATGATTGAGCACGCAGTGTAAGGAGGAAGAGGATGCCGGATACGAAAGATCAAGACAAGAAGAAAAAAGAAGAGACAAAAAAAGCAGAAAAGAAAAAAGACGAGAAGGACAAGGATATTAACAGGATCGTCGGGCTTTTCTGCCATTGGTGCACGTCCACGGCCGCTGACCTCGCCGGGACCACCCGAAAGGCATATCCTGCGTCGGTCAGACCCATTCGGGTGATGTGTTCAGGTACGGTGGATCCGGTCTATATCTTGGACGCACTGGTAAAAGGCGCGGATGCGGTATGGGTAGGCGGGTGAGACCTGGGTGAATGCCACTATGTTAGTGGCAATTATAAGGCGCGGAGGCGTGTGGGGATCATCAAGACGATCTTGGATGTGCTCGGCCTGGATCCTGATAGGGTCTATCTCACCTGGATCAGTGCGAGTGAAGGACCGCAATTTGCGGAATGGGCGAAGCGGATCGAAAAAGATTTAGAGAAAAAAGGCAAAAATCCGCTCGGTGGTTTATTAACGACGTGAGGGAGAAGCGATGGCTCGAGGCGTTTTTAGGGAATATAAGGGTAAGGGATTAGAGGAAGGATTGCAGGAACTCTGGCGGGAACTGCTGGAGCGCGATGTCGTCAAGACCATCCTCCTTCCTATGGAGGTGGAAGGCGGCCTTGTCGCCCCAGGGCTCTTGACAGACGCGGCGAGGACAGGGGAGTCACGGGTTTTGAGCCCCTATATGCCGTTGAACACGGCACGGGTGCTTCAGATGATGACCAAGACGGTGCCGCCGTCTGAAAAGGTAGCAGTCGTACTGCGTCCCTGTGAGGCGCGGGCCCTGGTGGAACTGGTAAAGTTAAAACAAATTTCACAAGAAAACCTCATCGTGATCTCGTTTGATTGCCCCGGCACCTATACCGTGGACGACTATAAACAGTTGCTTGGAGGCAAGGGAGATCCTGGTGAGCTGCTCGTGGAAAAGGTGAGCAAGGGAGGTGAAGACGCTCAGTTACGGGAGGCGTGTCGAACCTGTCCCTATCCCTATGCCCCCTGGGCCGACATCAGGATAGGATTCCTCGGCCTTGACTACAAGAAGCGGTTTTTGATCGAGGCATTAACGGAAAAGGGCGAGGAGTTCATTAAAGGGCTCGGGATGGAGGTTGCCGACGTTCCCCTCAAGGAGCGGGAGGCCTTGCTCGAAAAGATTGTGGCACAGCGAAAAAAGGCGGAGGAGCAGCTCCTGAAAGAACAACAGGAACAACTTAAGGGGCCTGACAAACTCCTCGCCGCCTTGTCTTCCTGTATCAGGTGTCACAATTGCATGACCGTATGCCCGGTTTGTTACTGCAAGGAATGCTTCTTCAACTCTCCCACCTTCGAGATGGAGGCAGACCGATATTTGGGGTTGGCGCACAAGAGGGGCGCGACAAGGATGCCCTCGGACTTACTCCTCTTTCATTTGACCCGCATGGCACACATGGCCCACGCCTGTGTACAATGTGGGATGTGCGAGGAGGCGTGTCCCATGGGGGTGCCGGTGTTTCGGCTCTTTAAGGCCACGAGTGCAAAAGTACAAGACCTCTTCGATTATAAGCCGGGGAGAGACATAGAGGAAGAAATTCCGATTTCCACCTTCCGGGAAAAAGAGCTCGAGCAGATCCAGGAGCCCAAGATATGAAAAGGGATACCGCTTTTGCCCAGAAGGTGATGGATGAGATTCCCAGCGTCTCGCGCTGTTACCAGTGTCTCACCTGTACCCTGGGTTGCCCGCTCGTCTTCGCCATGGACCTCAAGCCTCATGAGATCCTGAAGCACGTTCAGCTCGGCGATAAGGAAAAGGTGTTGCGGGCGTCTACCCCCTGGATATGTACCTCGTGCGAGACGTGTGCAACCCGTTGTCCCAATGAGATAAATATCGTAGATCTCATGGACCTCCTGCGGAAGATGTCGGTGAAAGAAGGGATGGTGACGGAGCAGGGGCCCAAGGTCAACGATGTATTCCTTGATGAGATACGCAAGAGGGGAAGGGTCCATGAACTCTCACTGGTCATTGACCTGAAGCGAAAAACCGGCAATCTCTTTAAGCTGGACATAGATGAAATTCGTCTGGGCATTGAGATGTTTCTCCACGGCAAGCTCAAAATCCTTCCAACCAAGATAAAAGGGACCGACGCCATAAAGAAAATTTTTACCCGATTGGAGAAGGCAAAGTGAAGATAGGATATTATCCAGGTTGTTCCTTAGAGTCTACGGCCATAGAGTACGACCGGTCCGTGAGGGCCGTTGCCGCACAGGTGGGCGTGGAGCTTATAGAAATCCCTGATTGGAACTGTTGCGGTGCCTCGTCAACCCATCCGGTGGATGCCGTTTTAACCGCGGCATTGCCGGCCCGTAACCTGGTGATCGCCGAGGAAATGGGGCTAGATCATTTGGCCATACCCTGTGCCGCTTGCTTTCTCCGTTTTAGGGATGCACAGAAACGCCTCAAGGAAGACCCTGCTCTACGCAAAAAGGTAGAAGAAACGCTGGGGAAAAAATATAAGGGGACTACCAAGATATCTCACCCTCTGAGTATATTTTCACAACCAGAAATAAAGAAGAAAATTAAACAAAAGATCGTACATCCATTGAAGGGGTTAAAGGTGGTGTGCTATTACGGTTGTTATCTAGTGAGACCGCCCGAGACAACGCACATTGATGACCTAGAAAACCCCATGGTCATGGATGATCTCATCGGCCTGACGGGTGCCGAGGCCCTCGATTGGGCATGGAAGGTGGACTGTTGCGGTGCAGGCCATGCCCTGCTGCGCCCCGAACTGGTCGACCGCCTCGTCGGTGATATCCTGGAGGGGGCGCGCAAGACCGGCGCCCAGGGGATCGTCGATGCGTGCCCCCTCTGCCAGGCCAACCTGGAGGGGCACCAAAAGGGACCGGATGCACCACTGCCCATCTTTTATTTCACCGAGCTTCTCGGCCTCGCCATGGGCCTGGAAAAGGAGGCCGAGGGGTGGTGGAAGAAACATCTGATATCGCCGAAGAAGGCCGTAGCGCGGCAAAGGTAAAGAAGGGGACGAACCGCGTTGTTTCGCATGCCCCTGACACCGCTGAATAAGGAAATACCCTCTCCACAACCCTTTCCCTCTAGAAATACCATAATTCGGTCTTATCGGATAATTCAAGCCTTGTTGACAATTCTGAGTTCCTGAGCCGTGGAAACAGATGGAAGCGGAAGGCGATTTTTGTCACTTTCTAGAAAAAATTATGCTATATTTTTGTTGCCGTGTCAGAGTTTCCATGCGCCGATGCCTACTTCCTCTGTGAAATCAAACCATTAGAAGGATGAAGACAGGGGAGTTGTTGGCATCCAAAATGCGGACAATGAACGCGGTCCAAAAAGAGAGATCTAATACAGGAGGGCATCTACCATGAGAATCAGCAAGCCAATAATACCGTTGTTCCTGCTCGTCGCACTTGCGGCACTTACATTTGCGGCACCAGCCCCTGGTGCGTTGCCGCCGGGATCCTATGATAAGTTAAAGGCAGAGGCGCAGGAAAAGCTAAAAATCAAGATAGTGGCAGTTGAGCAGAAGGCACAGAGCGATCGTCGCCTCGAAATCCTGTTTACGGCGGAAGTACTTGCAGTGGAGCACACACAGACATGCCTCAAGCCGGGTGATACGATCGAGATCCAGTCCTATCGATGGACAAAAAGATACGCAGGGCCGAAGAATCCCCCCTTGCTTCCCGTTGGGTGGATCGGCACCGCGTATCTGAATAAGGTGGAAGGTGACGCCAAAGACGCGGACAACGTCTACTCCCTTGCCGCGTACGGAGCCAGCTTTGAGGAGAGCCAGTAGGCCCGTATCCTGATAATGAGGTACGGCTTCCAATGCCTTTGGTCTCAGTGGATGGGATAGCACGCTGAATGGCCGGAAGGCAGATCAATTGATTTACTACTACAATATTAAAAAAGGAGAAATGTTATGTTTTCCAGAAAAGTAGCGGTGCTGGTAGTATTGTGTATGTGTGTAACGGCACTGGCGTATGCACAGAGGAGTCTTCCCCTGCCGCAGGATCCGGCGACGAGCGGGACGATGATGCTTACCCGTACCGATATGCGACTCAAGGCGCAGGCAGAGGACCACCTCAATCAAGGAAACCTTAATAAGGCAGTAGAAATATTGAAGGGCATCAGGAATCAATGGGTGTCCAATTGGTTTCTTTCGTATGCCTACGAGTCAAACTTCCTTTACAAAAAGGCGGTGGGAGAGGTTGACTAGCTCATACATCAAAGCCAGCGCAAAGACCTTGCTATTGAACTCACCGATAGGAGACAAAGACTTGAAAGGCACATAAGAGATATGGATCAGGATGTTGCTCCCCAGCCACAAAAAAAGGGTTTGTTGTGGGATTAGAACAGCGTTAATCAATCAGGGGGATCTTATGGAAAAGAAGCAATTGCCGATCTTGTTGTTAGTTGGCCTGCTGGCATTGAGCATGATCCCGGCCCATAGTCTCATAGCATCGGAGAAAGACGAGGCGGTTTCAATAGTTCTACAGGGGAAAAGCATACAGTTATATCCACCTTTTGAGATAACAAGGACCATGATGTTTAGAGACGGCGGGACCATTGCCATTGTCATAGAAGATGCTATGGAGAGTTCTTTGCCGTTTTGCCTTGATGGCAGAATTAAAAGACCTTCAAAAATTCGCCACGTGTATGTCGGGGCAACACATCCCAGCGATGCCAAGGCCAAACAGGTGCCTATCGGTTCAGAGACAGAAAAATCTATTCTCAAGATCCTTCAATCCGCCAAAATCGGCGAGTCTACTCCATACATAAGACAAGACCTCGTGGCGACGGTGATTGAGGAGCTTGAGAAGAGATAATAACCCACCTCCATACAGACGCTGGTGATATCGAAAAGGAATCCTGGGATGGAAAGTGGAACGGGAAGAGAGTACAAGAGGAGATCGACCTTAGTTCGACATGCTGTCCTAAGTTGACTCATCTCACCATAATCCTTGCATCCACCACCCAGTAACCTTCACCTCGCCCCATCACCTTGACGGGATTGAGGTCCAGTTCGGCGATCTGGGGGATGTCTTCGACAAGGGCCGAGAGTCGAAGCAGTAGATCCTCAAGGGCCTGGGTGTCACTCGGGGGTGTGCCCCTGAACCCTTCGAACAGTTTCGCCATCTTGATGGAGCCCACCAGCTCTCGGGCATCCCTATCGGTAAGCGGGTGCAGGCGGACGGCCACGTCTTTTGCCAGCTCTGCATATACGCCTCCAAGCCCGAACATGATAAGGGGTCCAAAGGATGGATCTTGGGTTACCCCGACGATGACTTCTATTCCTCCTGTCACCATGCGCTGTACCGTAACGCCCTCCATCTCTGCCTGGCGACCCATCTCAGTGAGCTTGGCCTTCATATCGTTGAAGGTCTTTTCCACTTCCTTTGCCGACATGAGACCGAGGACCACCCCCCCAATATCGGTCTTGTGCACGATGGTGGAGGATGCCAGCTTAACGGCAACTGGAAAGCCCAGCTTTGAGGCCGCTGCTGCGGCCTCGGTCGGTGTCTTTGCAACCAGGGTTTCGACGATGCGTATACCATAGCAGTCAAGCAGATCAACTATCGCCCCGGCTGAAAGCCACAGGGGCCTCTGGGGGCTGCTGGTCAGGGTTGCATCAATGAGCTTTTGAGCCCTTTGCCGCTTGAGTCCTTGAATCTTGGGTATGGACCCTTTGGACCTTTTCAGCCATTCGCCGTATTCAGCGGCCTTGGCCAGTGCGGAGACCGCCTCTTCGGGAAAGGGGTAACAGGGGACGAATTTGCCGTTGGTCCCCAGCTTGCTCTTGAAACCCCGTTGCCCCATAAAGCAGGCCAACAGGGGCTTCTTTTTGCGCTGGAAGAGGGGGACAACCCGCCGTATAGCCTCTTCCGCCCCCTTTGGATCAACAATGGTCGGCGGTATAAATATGGTGAGCACGGCATCAACACTGTTATCCTCGACCAGTGTCTTCAACACCTCCTCGAACTCTTCCCCCGTAGCGCCGGCGGTCAAATCCAAGGGGTTACGGAATGTGATGTCACGCTTGACCACAGACCTCAGTGCCTCAATCACCTCAGGTGATAATTCCGGTAGCGCAAGCCCGTAATGCTCACAGGCATCAGCAGCGATGATACCCGGGCCTCCTCCATTGGTCACGATGGCTACTCGCCGATCCTTGGGCACCGGCTGGTTGGAGAGGAGTGTGGCTACGTTAAAAAGTTCCTCGAGGGTGTTGACCCTGATGATGCCGGCCTGGTAAAAGAGGGCGTCGGAGGCTATCTGCGGGGTGGCCAACGCCCCTGTGTGCGACGAGGCAGCGCGTGAACCAGCAATGCTACTGCCCCCTTTGACCGCCACGATTGGCTTGGCAGTCGATACCCTCCTGGCAATACGGGCGAACTTACGGGGATTGCCGAAGGATTCCAGATAGAGCAGGATGAGCTCCGTCTCCTGGTCCTGCTCCCAGTATTGCAGCATGTCATTGGAGGAGATGTCGGCGCGGTTGCCCACACTCATAAAGGTGGAGATACCCATATTCAGGTTGTTGGCATATTCGAGTATGGACAGCCCCAAGGCACCGCTCTGGGTGAGAAAGGCCACATTGCCCCGTGGCGGGAAGACCGGGGAAAAGGTGGCGTTTAAGTTTATGGTGAGGTCCGTATTGATGACCCCCATGCAGTTAGGGCCCACGATCCGCATACCATGGCCCAGTGCGACATCGCGCAGCTCTTGCTCGCGCTGCGCCCCTTCGCCTCCTCGCTCCTTGAACCCGTCGGAGACGACCACGATACTGTGTACGCCTTTGCGGCCGCACTCGTCGGTTACTCTGACTACCAGCGGTGCTGGCACTGCGATCAATGCCAAATCGATGGAGTCGGGGATATCCAGTACCGATGGATAGCTCTTCACCGACATGATCGCCTCGGCATTTGGGTTCACCGGGTAGACGACCCCGGAAAACCCGCTTTGCATGATACACTTGAAAAGGAGCTGCCCGATGGTGTTCGGTTCCCGAGAGGCGCCGATAACCGCCACCGAACGCGCATACAAAAGGGAGCGCATGGAGGCCACGGTGGCGGCACGCTCCCTCTCTTCTTCTTTCTCGGTCACGAGTTGAGTCCGTGCTATGGGGAAGGTGATGCGGTACACGTGCTCATCGTATTCGCTGGTAACATGGAAGCCGTAGTCTTTAAAGACGGTCATCATTCCCCTGTTTTCGGCGAGCACAGAGGCCTCGAAGGTGGTAATGCCGTTGTCGCGGGCCACGTTGGCGAGCCACTCCACGAGCTTGGTACCGATACCCTTGCCCTGATACGCATCCTCGATCACGAAGGCCACCTCTGCTGAGGGTTTGTTGGGTATGCGGTGATAGCGTCCGATAGCGATGATATCCCGGCGCCGATCCCTGAGCACCTCGGCCACAAAGGCAAAGGCATTGCTGTAATCCACCGAACAAAAGCGAATGGCATCCTCGCGCCCCAATTTAGGCACGTAATGGAAGCGCAGGTACATAGTGCGCTGGCTGAGCCTCGAGATAAAGTCGAGCCAGCGCTCGACGTCATCTCTTTTAATAGGCCTCAGCAAGATCCGCGAGCCGTCTTTGAGCAGCACCTCTGTTTCATACCGCCCCGGATATGCTGCATCGCCCTCTTCAGTCATTGTTCCCCTCCCCCTTTGCTGTAAGAACTTTCACGTTAGATCTTAGAGCAATAAGGAGAAAAATTCAAATACCAAAAATCCCTGTGCGTTCAGAAGGCGAAACGTGCCTTCTTGACACCGGTGATAGGGCGCAGTACGATATAGATTAGTTATGGCGATCACGCGTCGGGATTTTATCAGGGATTCCCTCCTCCTTGGCGGCTCACTCTTTTTCATGCCAGGTTCCCTGTATGCCGCTCGAAAAAAGGAGGAACCGTGGGTCCCGGCCTACGCGAGGCTGGAGGATGAGGGGGTGCTGGCCCAGCGGATCGAGGAGGCCTATAGCATCTTCGAGCAGTGCAAGCTTTGTCCCCGCCAGTGTGGTGTCAACCGTCTCAAGGGCGAGCAAGGGTTTTGCCGCGCTCCGGCAAACCTGGTTATCTACAGCGCCCAGCCCCACTATGGCGAAGAGTTATCGTTGGTGGGCAACCAGGGATCGGGCACCATATTCTTTTCCAACTGCAACCTGCGCTGTGTCTTCTGCCAGAACTGGCCTATCGCCCATGAGGGGAAGGGGAAGCGATTGCAGGATGAAGATCTGGCGGGGATGATGCTCAAACTCCAAAAGATCGGCTGTCATAATATCAATCTCGTTACGCCCACCCACGTGATGCCCAATATCCTCAATGCCACGCGCATCGCCTTGAAAAAGGGGTTGCGCATCCCGCTGGTCTATAATACCAGCGGCTATGAGCGCCGAGAGATCGTAAGGCTTTTGGACGGCATCGTTGATATCTACCTGCCGGACATGAAGTATATGGAACCGCATCAGGCCGCACGATATTCATCCGGTGCCGCGGATTATCCTGAGGTAACCAAGCAGGCCGTCATCGAGATGCACCACCAGGTCGGGATCCATCAGGTTGACAAACAAGGGGTCGCCCTGCGCGGGTTGATGATCCGCCATTTGGTTATGCCCAACCGGGTAGCCGGGACGGAGCGATTCGCCCAATGGGTGGCTGCGAACCTTCCCAAAAACACCTACGTGAACATCATGGCCCAGTACCGGGTGGAGTATAAGGCCTATGACCATCCGGAGATCGCCCGGGGCATTACGGTACAGGAATTTCTGGAGGCCATGCAGTGGGCCGAGCACTACGGTCTGACCAACCTTGACCCCAGAGCGGTGAGGCTCAGGGACTTTTACAAGCGCCGGGGATCATCCTGAAATCTTCCAAACTGCAAGAACCCCCGTCTCGTTAGGCGAGGCTTGAGGAAACCCGCTGTTTTTCGTTTCCCGCGATTCAGGGCATGAACATCGCCTCGTGCGAATGTCCTTGATTTTACCTCGCGTTACTATTACAATAGATTTTCCGCTATGTGTACCGTAGCCCAGAAGAACCATCGAGCATAGCCATAAGGAGGCAATAGATGTATGCATTACAATATAATGAAGAGACATGCCTAAAGTGCCGCTCGCAGGCGTGCCTCATCAAGTGTCAGTACATTGACATCGACAAGGAAAGCGCCAAAAGGGAGATGCTGAAGATAGCGCACGGGGAGGATTCTTTCGTTTTACACGATTGTGTTACGTGCTATGCCTGTGAGGAATACTGTCCCTCCAATAATCACCCCTTTTACCTCATCGTGGAGAAACAGGAGGAACTCGACGTCCCCCCTCTGCCCAGACCGATTATCCAGCGGGGTATCAACGTAGGCATCCCCTACCGGGGGGAACCTAAAATAGAGAAGATAAATGGTAGGGCCCTCCTGATGGGGGTCTTCTCCGATCTCATGTTTCTGATACAGGGAAAGCTCTTTGAAGGCCTGCCGGTAATCTCACAAGACCCCCGCAAGATGTTTCATTACTTCTGTCAACTTATGTACCTCCATTTTGCCAGGAGCTCTGTCATACAGGAGCGCTTGCCGAAGATCATTGAGACGATCGCCGAGCACGAGGTTACCGAGGTTATCTGTTTCCATGACGAGTGTTACGGAACCTATACCTCGTACTGTCCGGCAATCGGCATGGAGGTCCCTTTCAAGCCCATTCACCTATTTGAATTTCTTTATAATCGTTTGCTTGAGCTCAAGGATGATATACAGCCGGTGAATTTAAAAGTGGCATATCAACGCCCCTGTTCGGCTCGATTGTCTACAGAGATGCACAGTTATGTTCAAAAGATCTTTGACCTGATCGGGGCGCAGGCCGTTGCAAGGGAATATGTCGATGAAAACGCCCTGTGTTGCGGCGGCGTCATCGAGGGACAGAGGCGGGAAGGGAGTCGCAAGCGCGCCGCCGATCTCCAGAAAAGAAACATTGAGGACATGAAGAACGCCGGGGCTGAAGTCTGCGTCTTTAATTGTCCCGCCTGTTATAGCACCCTGGGTCAGATGGTTGCCCAAAACGGCATCAGACCCGTCTTTATGAGCGACTTGTGTCGATACGCTATCGGCGAAAAACCGGCAGGATGGAGGTAAGTTGATGGATGCAGTGTACGAAGCGCTTGTTGAGATAGTTGGCAAAGACCATGTCTCAAGTCAACCGGAAGAGCTTTTTATCTACTCCTGGGACCTCGGGACAACAGAGCCGCACAGACCGGACTATGCGGTATCGCCCCGGACCGCCGAAGAAATACAGAAGATCGTCCAGCTCGGGAATAAGGAGCGGATTCCCGTTGTGCCCCTGGGCGGTGGATTGTCCTTGGCGGGCCTCGCTGTCCCTTTTAAGGGGGGAATGCTGCTTGACCTGAAGCGAATGGACGACATCATCGAGGTCAATGACAAGGCGCGTTACGCCGTGGTGGAGTGTGGGGTTTCGCAGGGGCAACTGACCGCTTACTTGGAGCGGCATTATCCCCACCTGACCCACTCGGAGCCGGGCGCGCCCCCCGCTGCCACCATTGCCGGCAATCTGGCCATCCACGGCCAGGGAGACCTTGCACATCCGTACGGCTTCAATACCGATATGATCAATGGGTTAGAAGTCGTTACCCCCACGGGCGAGATCTGCCAGTTCGGCTCGTGCGCCATAGGTGCCGACTGGTTCACCCTGCACCCCCTCCCTGAT
>Ga0307437_1001515_pt1 | contig 15415 bp, 13 predicted proteins | sample SalMarWE160390MG_FD_202146 | JGI IMG/M metagenome (GOLD analysis project Ga0307437, IMG submission 202146) | Salt marsh sediment microbial communities from the Plum Island Ecosystem LTER, Massachusetts, United States - WE1603-90 | ecosystem: Environmental > Aquatic > Marine > Intertidal zone >...
GCCATGCCCGAGGGGGGACAGTTGACCATCTCTACGCGCCAGGACGACGGCTGGGTCGAGTTGCGTTTCGCAGACACGGGGCCAGGTGTGCCGCCGGAACTAGGGGAGCGCATCTTCGAGCCCTTCGTCTCCTATGGCAAGCGGGAGGGAGCCGGTTTGGGGTTAGCCATCGCCCGCCGCATCGTGCGTGAGCACGGGGGGGAGATTACCGTCAAAAGCCCCGCCGGGGGCGGGGCGACCTTCGTTGTGCGGCTGCCACTGGGGGAACGAGCGACGTCTATTGCCCGTCTTCTGGCAGGAGCCACCCCTGCCGCATAGCGTGAACCACCGCCTCGGTGCGGGAGGAGACCCCCAACTTGTTGTAGGTGTGAGTCAGGTGCGCCTCCACCGTGCGCACGCTGATGTACAGCCGCTGGGCAATGTCGTAGTTGGTGAGTCCCCGCGCCGCCAATTCCAGCACCTCCAACTCCCGGTCCGTCAGCAGCCGTACCACCTCCTCGGGCGGCTCCTCTCCCGCCAGGTGGCGCACCACCACGGCAGCGACCGCCGGTGGAAGGACCGATTCGCCCCGCGCTACGGCGCGGATGGCCTCAAGCAGTTCGTCCAGGCCCACCGTCTTGGGCAGATACCCCACCGCCCCCGCCTGCAGTAACTGGACGACGTATCGCTCCTCCTCGCGAGCGGTGAGCACCAGCACCCGGCAGCGGGGGCACTCGGCAGTGATCCGGCGGGTTGCCTCCAACCCATTGAGCCGGGGCATGGCGATGTCCATCACGATCACGTCGGGCTGCAGCGCCCAGGCCAGTGCTACCGCCTCCTCGCCGGTCTCTGCTTGCCCCACGACGCACATATCCGGCTGGTGGTCCACTACCTCGGCCGTCGCCTCTCGCACGACCGTGTGATCCTCTGCCACCAAGACTGTGATGACGTTCATCGGCTCACCCTCATCTTGATTACGAAGATTGGCAACCCACAGATTGCTTTGTACGTGGAGTTTATCACACCGCGCGGGTAAACGCAACCTACATCCCGATAAGGCAAGAGAGCAGAGGCAACAAAACACTGGGCAGGGAAAGTGGGATACATCACCGCCGCTTGCCTCGGCAAGAGGGGGGACCAGAACGCCTGAGCCTGGTCGAATCACACCAGATACAAGAGCGGTGGCCCTTGACAGATGGAAGATTATGCTTTATAATAAGGTCAACCCAAAAATTTATTGAACATATCTTCTGGCGTGTATGAACAATGGCTGAAACAGCCCCTGCTCCGCTCAGCGAAAATGTACAGATGTATCTGGTCACCATCGCCCGGCTGCGGGAGGATAAGCGGCCAGTGCCTCTTTCCCAACTGGCCCAGGCGCTCTCCATTTCCCCGGTTTCGGTCAACGAGATGTGCCGCAAGCTGCAAGATCAAGAGTTGGTGATCTACCGGCCGTACAAGGGAGCCTTGCTCACGCCAGAGGGGGAACGGCGGGCTTGCTACATCCTACGCCGCCACCGGCTGTGGGAGGTATTCCTGGTGGAGAAACTGGGTTTTGGATATGCCCAGGCCCACGATGCCGCCTGCCAATTGGAGCATTCCACACCCAAACTTTTGGCCGACCGGCTCGATGCCTTCCTGGGGTATCCCTCGGTCAATCCAGAGGGAAAGCCCATCCCCCGAGACGATGGAAGCCTCCCAGCGCGCTCCTTGCTCTCTCTGGCGGCGCTCCCGGCCGGGCAGTGCGGCCACGTGGCCCGCTGCGACGTGAGTGAGGCCGCGCGCACTTTCTTGGACAAACAGGGAATACGCCCGGGGGCATCGCTGACGGTGGTGGTGACAGCGGAGGACAGCCTGTTGGTGCAGGTGGGGAGAACACACGTTTCGCTGGTGCGAGCGCTGGCAGAGGCGGTGCAGGTGGAGATGGAGAAAATGCCATCCGAAGCGACGGCGATTGCGCCAGCACGCTCCGATCTTGATGAGGAGAAACGGAAGGCTGCCGGCATGCAGGACATGCCCACGCGGGTATCCTTGCACGAGTTGAAAGTCGGGCAGCGCGGCATTATCGTGCACGTGGGGGGCCAGGGGCCGATTCGCCGCCGGATGATGGACATGGGGCTGGTGTCCGGCACCGAAGTCAAAGTGGTGCGCGTGGCGCCCCTGGGCGACCCGGTCGAGTTTGAGGTCAAGGGGTACAGTCTCAGCCTGCGCAAGAGCGAGGCGCGCAACGTCACCGTCGAAGTGATGGGACGGAAAGTGAGAGATACGCACTGAACTGCAGGTGCCCTGCCAGGGGCACAGTTACGTCCAACAAGACCAGTAGAAAGGAGACAAACTTATGGCTGTCAAAACGCTGAATCAACTCGAGCCCGGTGAACGGGCAACCATCGTCAAAGTAGAAGGCGAGGGGCCGGTGCGCCGCCGCATCCTCGACATGGGCGTGGTGAGCGGGGCCGAGATCGAGGTCGTGCGCGTGGCCCCCCTGGGCGATCCCGTCGAGTTCCTGATCAAGGGGTATAACCTCTCGCTGCGCAAAAGCGAGGCTCGTAACGTGCAGGTCGAGGTCTAAGTGGAGAGGAGTGTATATGATGCCTCTTACCATGGCTACACCTGGCGAGGATGTTACACTGGTCGCCATCCGCGGTGGACAGCGCATCCGTCAGCGGCTAGCGGACATGGGCCTGACGCCGGGCACGACCCTGCGTGTGGTGCAGATGGACTCCTGGGGGCCGCTCATCGTGGCCTTCAAGGACGACGCCCGGCTGGCGCTGGGCCGTGGCATGGCGCACAAGATCGAGGTCGAACCGCTGGCTTCGTGAGCGTGAAACGCAACACGCAATACATAATGCGCAAAACGTAAAACGTAATTAGGAGGATCAAATGGCAAAGCAATTTACTATCGCCCTGGCCGGAAATCCCAATTCCGGTAAAAGCACCGTGTTCAACGCCCTCACCGGAGCCCGCCAGCACGTGGGCAACTGGCCCGGCAAGACTGTCGAGAAGAAAGAGGGCCTCTGCAAGCGCGACGGTTACGAAATCCAGGTCGTGGACCTGCCCGGCACCTATAGTCTGACAGCCTACTCGCTGGAGGAGGTCATCGCCCGCGACTACATCATCGAGGAGAAGCCCGACGTGGTGATCGGCGTGGTAGACGCCGCCAACCTGGAGCGCAACCTCTACCTGGCGATCCAGATTCTGGAGCTGGGCGCTCCGCTGGCCATCGCGCTCAACATGAGCGACATCGCCGATTCGCGGGGATTGCGCATTGACACAGAGATGCTATCGCGGGGGCTGAACGGCACACCGGTGGTACCCACGATTGCCAACAAGGGCAAGGGGATCAGCGAGTTGCTGGGCGCGGCCATCCGGGTAGCAGGGGCGCAATGAATCAATGAACAATGAACAAAGGAGGGTGTATTATGGCAATGCACGAACTGGCTTATAGCAGGGGGGTCTTTCTCGTTGATTATGGACGCGAAGTCGAGGAGGAAATCGCCCGTCTGCAGGAGGCCATTGAGAAGGTACCGGCGCTCACCGCTCGCTACCCTTCTCGCTGGCTGGCCTTGAAACTGCTGGAGGAGGATAGCGAGATCGTCTCTCAATTGGAGGCCTCAGTAACAGGAGGGGGGACAGTCCTGGTCCAGGCTCGCAAAAGCGTGGCCCACCTGCGCAACGTCTACGGCGACGACGCTGAGACCATCATCGCCGACCGCAGGTACGGCTTCATCAGCGGCCTGATCAAAGAGGTGGTGCGCCGCCCGGCCGAGGAGCGGCTGACCACCTCGGACAAGATTGACAAGATCGTCACCAACCGGGTGCTGGGCATCCCCATCTTTTTAGTCGCCATGTGGTTTGTCTTCAAGATGACGGCCGAGGTCTCCGGCGCGTACCTGGACTGGGTGGACGGGGTCATCGGCGGCCCCATCACCCGCTGGGTAGTGGCTATCCTGAACCTCATCGAGCTGGGTGGCACCTGGTTCGAGTCGCTGACGGTGGACGGCGTCATCGCCGGCGTGGGTGGGGTGCTGGTCTTTGTGCCAGTGCTGCTGTTCCTGTACTTTTTCCTGGCTTTGCTGGAGGACTCGGGCTACATGGCCCGCGCCGCCTTCGTGATGGACCGGTTGATGCACGCGCTGGGCCTGCACGGCAAGTCCTTCATGCCCATGCTGATCGGTTTTGGCTGCACCGTGCCGGCCGTCTACGCCACGCGGACGTTGGAGAGCGAGGACGACCGGAAACTGACCGGCTTCCTGGTGCCGATGATGAGTTGCGGGGCACGGCTGCCGGTCTACGCCATCTTTGCCGCCGCCTTCTTTCCCGACAACGGGGGGCAGTTCATCTTTGGCCTGTACCTGCTGGGCATCGTCCTGGCCATCGTGAGCGGTATGGTTCTCAAGCGCACGCTGTTCAAGGGCAAGCCGCCGTCGCCCTTCGTGATGGAACTCCCGCCCTACCGGTTGCCCACGCTGAAGGGCATCCTGATTCACATGTGGGAGCGATCTTCGGTCTTCGTGCGCAAGGCAGCGACCATCATCATGGCCGTTTCCGTCATCCTCTGGTTCCTGATGAACATCCCCTGGGGGGTGGAGAACCCGAGGGACAGCCTGTTCGGGAAGGGTAGCGCGGCCATCGCTCCCATCCTGGCCCCGGCCGGTTTCGGCAACTGGCAGGCAGCAGGATCGCTGGTGACCGGTTTCGTGGCCAAGGAGGTGGTGGTCGGCACCATGAGCCAGATCTACGTCGGAGGGGCCGAGGAAGAGGCGGAGGCGGAGCCGACGACCTTTTTCCAGGACCTGGGCGAGATCGTGATCGGCTTCTGGGACGCCACCGTGGACACGGTCAAGGCGACCATCAGCCTCATCCCCGGCGTGGACCTGATGGGTGAAGAGGAGGAAGAGGAAGAGGAGGACACGGCGCTGGTCCAGGCCCTGCAGGAGAGCTTTACGCCCCTGCAGGCAGTGGCCTTCAACGTCTTCGTCCTGCTCTACATCCCTTGCATGGTGGCCGTGGCTGCCCAGCGCCACGAGTACGGCGATAAGTGGACGCTGTTCAACGCGGTCTATCTGACGGCACTGGGCTGGGTGGCGGCGGCACTCATCTACCAGGTCGGGCGGCTGCTGGGGTTCTGAGGGTACCGAGAAAACACTTTTCGGGCGGGGTCGTGACTTGGCCCCGCCCGAGTGTCATAAGGTGAAGAAAGGAGTCTGCCAAAATGAGGATGAGTAAGTTAGAAAAAAAGTTTGTAAATAGCAAGAGACAGGCCGAGAAGAACATAAAGATCGCGGAACGATTATTCGGTGAAATTGATTCGAGTAATGTGAAAAGGGTGTTGGAAGTGGGGTGTGGCGTCGGAATGTTCACATCATATTTGGCAAAGAAGTACAAATGGGATGTAACAGGAATTGATCTAGATCCTGAGCAGATCAAAAGAGCAAAAAGTGATCACGCGGAGAACGAACATCTGAGATTCTTTGAAGCAGACGCCACAGAACTTTTATTTGAAAACGGCGAATTTGATATGGTTCTATCCTTTGACGTTTTGCACCACATACGCTGTTGGGATAGAGCAATAGCAGAAATAGGTCGAGTCTTGAAGCCAAAGGGTTTTTATATTCTCAACGACCTTGCATTTTCAAGATTGGCAGTCAGAGTCTTTCAGAACTTGGCGCGAAATTATATGAGCGTTTATGCGGCAGATGATATTGTCAATTGCTTAACAAGAAATGGCTTTAGAATTGTTGCTCACAAAGAGAAACCAGAGGTTATGACCATAATAATGAAATATCACAGCATGGTAGCTCAAAAAAATTAGATCTGAAAATGGCGTAGGCAAAATCGGTAAGGGAGGATTTCAATGACATCTGACATCGGTTTCGCGCTATTGCTTTCGGCCCTGGCTAGACTGTCCACGACAATCGGCAGCCTGCTAGGGCTTTTTGTCCGCCAGCCCGGCCCGCGCTTCATGACGCTGACGCTGGGCTTTTCAGCCGGGGCCATGATCCTGGTCTCGTTCGTCGAGTTGCTGCAAGGGGGAATCGAGGCCATCGGCATCGGGCCGGCCCACCTGGCTTTCTTTGGTGGCATGCTGATGATCTTTGTGATTGACGCGCTGATCCCGCACGAGTACATGGCGGAGCATCACAAGACGCAGGACGGGGCCCGCAAAGAGAGATTGATGCGCACAGGGCTGTTCGTCGCCCTGGGGATTGGCATTCACAATTTTCCCGAGGGCATGGCCTCCTTCGCCGGTGCGCTGGAGAGCCGTGAGTTGGGTATCGCCATCGCTTTTGCCGTGGCCGTGCACAATATTCCGGAGGGGCTGGCCGTCTCGGCGCCGATCTACGCGGCCACCGGCAGCCGGAGCAAGGCTTTCCTGTGGTCGTTCCTTTCCGGTGTGGCCGAGCCGGTTGGGGCAGGTTTGGCGGCGCTGGTTCTGATGCCGTTCCTCAACGAGACAGTGCTGGGCGTGGTCCTGGCGGCCGTGGCGGGCATCATGGTCATCATCTCGCTGGACGAACTGGTGCCGGTCTCGCGCTCCTTTGGCGAAGAGCACCTGTCCATCGTCGGCGTCGTCGTCGGCATGGCGGTGATGGCGCTCAGTTTGTGGATGTTGTAGTAGAACGCGGATTTCAGGACATTAACGGATCAATCCTGGCTGACTGACAAACTTTTCAACCTGTGCAATTAGCATGAGGGGCTGAAGCTGAACGACAAGGTACCAGTCTGGAACCACCGCTTGTACTCTTGATTCCTGACCAGGGCGGTGACGGCAGCAAGAGCAACCGAGCCAGGTTTCGACCAGCTCATCCCATTGTGCTTCTGTCGATCAGACACTACCAAGTCATTCGCCTTTTCGCCCCGGTTACTCGAATTCCACAACCCCAAGCGCTTTCTGACAGAGTAACACGGGATATAGGGGCGGTTGCGCTCCAGGTAGCCGATTAGGTCAGCGAGAGCTTTCTGATGCTTGATCTTGGTCGAGTCCACAGACTGCAACAGAGCAATGGCCCTGTCAACACATCCGTGCCAGAGAAAGGGAAACAACTCGTCCAGCAGGGCGTTGCGAATCACACGGCCTTTCAGTGCCATGCTCAACTGCTCTTTGCAGCGTTTCTCAAGGTGGTACCAGTCCAGAACGATCTGGAAGGAACTTAGCCACGCAAAAGCACACAGAATGGTTGTATAGAGCGTGCGCTGTCCATCGACGAAGAAATGCAGGTTGTACGTTAACAGGTGATTGCGCAAGAGAAATGCCAACACCAAGCGCAGTACATTCGCAACTCCCTGGCCATTAACGTGATCCGACCGATCTCGCCGTCAACTCGATACGATTTCACTTCACACTCGGCCAAGGATCCCGCAACCTCCAGCACATACTGCTGGGAAACGGCTTCGAGATGGTGGACGAAAGCATCCCGCAAGGCAGCGTAGTTCGTCTGGAGCAATCTCTGTTCACAGGCGTCAATGCTATGTGCTTGCTCCGCTGAGATGACGTACTCAAACGCACCGACTCCTGACTTAGTGGGGGCATCGTCCACATCATCCCCGCACGCTGCCATCTCAACTTGCACCTTGACCTTGTAGTTGTTAGCCATCCCCTTTCCTCCGGCACGTTTTGCCGGACATGGTACCATAGTGACTCACAATTCGTAAGGCCAAGTTTTAATTGCACAGGTCGAATATTTTGGGGCCAAGCAGACTGGGCTCCCAAGCCCTGTGCCCCCCTGCCCTCAAATTGGCGCTGTGCGTAGGGTGTGCTAAAATATCAGCACTCTTCGAGTTTGGAAAACGGGACTATAATGCGCTGTCCTCAATGCGGGTCGCTCAATCCTGATGCTGCATCCCACTGCACTATCTGCGGCGCGGCTCTCACCAGCAGTGGCACCATGCCCCCTGCAACGAGCGAGACGGACGTTCGGCACGAACTGACCGTAGCCCAGGAAGCCGTCCGCCGCCTGCGTCGCTACGTCCCCTCTGTCGTTGCTGAGGGCATCTTGCACGATCAAGAGCGGCTGCGCGGCGAGCGTCGTGAGGTAGCGGTCCTCTTCGCCGATGCGGTGAACTTCACCCACCTGGCAGCCTCGCTGGACGCAGAGTCGGTCTTCGACCTGATCAACGACCTGCTGAGCCGCCTGGTCGAGTGCGTTCACCGCTATGATGGCGTCGTGGACAAGTTTACAGGTGATGGCCTGATGGCGGTCTTCGGCGCACCTGTCGCCCACGAAAATGACCCGGAACTGGCCATCCGTGCTGCACTGGATATGCAAAGGGCCGCGACTGAGTTCGAACCCATCGCCCGCGCCCAACTGGGCGCCCCTCTGCAAGTCCGCATCGGAATCCACAGTGGGCCAGCGGTTGCAGGCATCATCGGCACCCAGGAGCAGGCGGCCTACACTGTCATTGGAGAGACAGTCAACCTGGCAGCGCGCCTGGAGTCGCTGGCCCGGCCTGACCACATCCTGGTCAGTTCCCGCGTCTACCACCAGACGCACGCTCTCTTCAACTTTCAGGCGATAGGCACGACCCGGGTCAAAGGGGTCGCGCAGCCTATAGCCGTCTACGAAACGATAGGGGACCGCTCCAAACCGCTGCCGACGCGGGGCGTGGCAGGCATCACAACCATCCTCCTGGGGCGCGACGCCGAACTGGAACAGTTGCGCACCTTGTTGTCTGCCTTCTTCGATGATCGGCACGGCAGACTGGTGATGATCCAGGGCGAGGCTGGCATGGGCAAATCGCGGCTGGTCGCCGAATGGCTCTCAACCGTCACACCCGACCAGGTGGCAATCTGGCAAGGGCGTGGGCTGCCCTACGCCCAGGGTGTGGGCTACGGCATCTTTCGCTCATTGCTGCAAGATGTCCAGCGCACCTACCCGCCTGACACCGCGTGGGACGACCAGGTGTCACCCACGCTGCGCCCCTTCCTGCGGCAGATGTTGGGGCTGATGCTTGCGCCGGAGGAACAGGCCGCCTTGCGCTACCTGCAACCGGAGCGCATCAAACAGTTGACGGCTGTGGCGCTACGCGAGTGGCTGTTAGGCGAGGCCCGCCGGCGGCCAGTCATGCTGATTCTGGATGACTTCCACTGGGCCGATGATCTCTCGCAGGACTTATTACAGTCGCTAGTCAACCTCATCCACGAAGCCCCTGTGCTCTTGTGCGTCATCACACGGCCCCAACCGGAAGCGCCCCTGGACCTTACAGTCCCCCCGACGGAGGAACCTCTGGCCGCGCCCCTATCCCTTTCCCTGGAATTGCAGCCCCTCTCGACAGATCACAGCCGGGCGCTACTGGCCCACCTGGTCAACCTGAAAGATACGCCGGAGCCACTCGTCAATACCATCCTGACCCGTGCCGAGGGCAACCCCTTGTACGTTGAAGAGTTTGTGCGCATGTTGATCGAGAAGGAAGTGCTGACACTGGGGGATGGCCAATGGCAAGTGACCTCGGCCATGGCGCTGCAGGCGCTGGAGATCCCCACCTCTTTGCGCGGGCTGATGATGGCGCGTGTGGACCGTCTGCCAGAGGAACTGCAACACGTACTCCGCAATGCCGCCGTCATCGGCTTGCAGTTCGCCGCCCCCTTGCTGGGAGAGGTCGAGCGCCGGCTCCACGGCACCGCCAGCGTGCTGCCGCCGCTGGAACGGCTCACGGACCTGGGATTGTTGGAGCAACGACCCCAGACTGGCGAACAGATTGGTGTAGCCTTCGCCTTCCGCCACATCCTCACCCAGGAGACAATCTACAGCAGCCTGCTGCGCAGCCAGCGTCCCGGGCTGCACCGCACAGTGGCCGAGTGTATCGAAACCCTCCACGCTGACGACCTGAGTAACCAGGCTGAAGTGCTGGCCTTGCACTACCACCGCGCCCACGTGCGTGACAAGGCCATGCGCTATGCGCTGCTGGCAGGCGACCGCGCCCGCGAGCGCTTTGCCAACCGTGAGGCCATTGAATACTACAGCCAGGCGTTGCAACTCTCGCAACACCTGGGCAACTACCAGGCCGAACGTTGGCAAGCGGCCGTCGGCCTGGGCGAGGTTGAACAGCACGTCGGCGAGTATGAGGAAGCCACCGCATGCTACCAGGCCGCGCTGGAAGAGTGGGAGGAAGCCGCCCCGGAAGCCCGCGCCCAGGTTATGCTCAGGTTGGGACAGGTGTGGGACAAGCGCGGCGATCTGGAGGAGGCTGAACGTTGGCCGCGTGAAGGCCTGAAGCAACTCAGCCACGCCAGCGCAGCGCGCCCTGAGCTGCAGGCCCAAATTTACTCAGAGTTGGGTTGGCTCAGCCTGCGCCGGGGTGACCTGTCCGTGGCGCAAGAGTGGCTGAAGCAGGGGCTGGCCCTGGTCAGCACCACTGAGCACTACGATGTGCTGTCGTCCATCCTCAACCGGTTGGGCGCTGTGCACTACAACCGCGGCGAGTGGGACCGGGCAGCCAAGTGCGTCGAACGTGCCCTGGAACTCCGCGAACGGCTGGGGGACCTCGTCGGCTACGCGCGTTCCCTGAACAACCTGGGGATCCTCAAGCGGATCATCGGTGACTGGGACGGCGCGTTGGCCGACTGCGAGCGTGCGGTCGAACTGCATGAACGCATCGGCGAGGTCGAAGGGCTGGCCCTGGCCTGCACGAACCTGGGGGTGCTGTACACCGAGCGCGGCGAGTGGGCCAAAGCGGAGGAGAACCTCCGCCGCAGTTTTGCCGTCGCTCAACGCATTGCACAGCCCCAGCAGCTAGCACTGGCCCATATGAACCTGGGCCGGCTCTACCTGCTGCAAGGGCGCTGGGCTAAGAGCGCCCGGCACCTGAACTCCGCTATCCCCTTGTATGCGGAGGCTGGCGACTACGCAATGCTTAACCTGAGCGATGCCTACGCACTACAAGGCACGCTACACCTGGAACAGAGCCAGGCCGACGCCGCCCTGCAGTGGGCTGAACGCTGCTATGACCTGCTGCGGAAGGTGACCGGCGCAAATGAGGGCGAATCGCTCGAGTGGGGGCGATACGAGCGGCTTATGGGGCGCATCGCGCAGGCAGGCGGCGACCTGGCGGCCGCCCGCTGCCACCTGGAGCACAGCGCCGCCATCTTCCAGGCCACCGGTTCACAGATAGAAGCCGGGCGGACGGCCTACTGGAGCAGTTTGCTGTCGCTGGGACTAGGCCAACCGGAGAGGGCCCACGAAGAACTCCTCGCGGCCCAGCGGATCTTCGAGAGATTGGGGGCCGCCGCCGATCTGCAGCGCGTCAAGCAGCAATTGGCGCGGGTTGAGGCCCCGATCGGACCATCCCCCTGACTGTCTTGGGGCGATTTAGGAACTCAAAATAGGACACGGATAGTCACGGATTAGACGGATTTTCACTGATTTTTCTGTGTTTATCCGTACAATCCGTGTCGATCCGTGTCCCATTCATCTGCCTATGTCGTCAAAGAAGGAGTTCTTAAACTACCCCTGTCTTGTTGTAACGCTGTAGCTGATTGGTTTCTCTACAGCATAGCGGGGGACCGGTGTATACGGTCCCCCCGCTCAGTGTCACACAGGTTTCGGGGTCAGTCGTCGCCCACCCAGTTGTTGACCCCCACGGCCGACGTTTCCGAGGGCACGTTCTCCAGGTTGGCGAAGGCCGCTGCCCAGTCCGGGTCGCCGGTGCTGCCAGCCCAACCGGAGTAACCACCAGCCCATCCAGAGTAGCCGCCGGCCCAACCGGAGTAGCCGCCGGCCCAACCGGAGTAACCGCCAGCCCAACCGGAGTAACCGCCAGCCCAACCGGAGTAGCCGCCGGCCCAACCGGAGTAACCGCCAGCCCAACCGGAGTAACCGCCAGCCCACGGGTTGTAGCCATTGACCCAACCGGTGTAACCGCTGATCCAGTCGTTAAAGTCGCCGGACCAGTTGGTCGTGCCGCCGGCCCAACCGGAGTAGCCACCAGCCCAATCGTGGTAGCCACCAGCCCACCTGTTGTATCCGCCGGCCCAGTCACCGTCGTCGCCGGGGAACCGGAACTCTTCAGTCTCAGGATCATAGATGGTCCAGCCCTGATAGTGATCCTCGGGCCTCTCGCCAGCCAGATCGGCCGCCAGGTCCATACCCTCGTTCGCCGCGCCCTCAATGTCGGTAGAGACAGCGTCGGGTGCCCAGATGCGCCCCGCTCCCTGCTCCCAGATGCTGTAGGCTGCCTCCCCGGTGTATTCGCTGAACTGCGGACGTGCGGTTATGGTCATCCGGTACTTCACCTGGTCAGGCGTCAGATCAGGGTCCTCGCTGAGCATCAGAGCAGCGATGCCGGAGACCACGGCTGTTGACATAGAGGTGCCCGTCATGCGGAAGTAGCGACCGTCAACCCGGTTCTCAGGGTATTGCTCGCTCAGGTAAGTGTTCCGCCGCATCAGCGAGATCACGTGCGCTCCCGGCGCGATCACGTCGGGCTTCACGAAGGCATCCAGCGTGGGGCCGGTGGCAGAGAAGGGCGTGATGTAGTCGTCGCCGAAGTCCTCGGAAGTGTAGTTGTCGGTAAACGCGCCCACCGTGATGACGTAGGGAGTGTTGCCCGGCACACCGATGCTCATCGGGTCGGGACCATCGTTGCCCGCGCAGGTGACCACCACGATGCCGGCCTGCCAGGCTGCCATCGTCGCCAGATTGAACGGGTCGGCCCAGTAGGGCGCGAACACCGTCGCGTACATCGAGATGTTGAGCACGCGGATGTTGTACGTGTCCTTGTTGTCAACAACCCACTGAATCCCCTGGATCACGTCGGCGTAGGTGCCCACCCCTGTTTCGTCGAGCACACGCACGGCCACCAGATTAGCCGCGGGTGCGATGCCCCGGTACTCGTGATCCCGTCGCTCGTAGGCACTGTTGCCCACGATGCCCGCGACGTGGGTGCCGTGGCCGTTGGGGTCCCTTGGCGACCGGAGCAAACGCCGCGGCCCGTACAACTGCCCAGATAGCACGTCGTAATAAGCCAGGATACGGTTGCCCCGGCCATGAGGCGGCTGGCGTAGGCTGACGAAGGTGGGGTCAATCCCTGTGTCGAGGAAAGCCACGGTGACGCCCGCCCCCAGGTTGTCGGTGTCCCATACCTCTTTGGCCCCGACGGTCTTGGTGAACTCTACATCGTCCCGGCTGCGCCGGCCACCCGACACCCGCACCGGACGATCCAGTGTCACGCGGACCACACCGGGTGCCTCAGCCAGGCGAGCCAGACACCCCTGGGGTACTTCGGCCACTATCGCGTTGATGATGCCGATCTCGGCCGTGACACAACCGCCGTTGGCGCGCACGGCCGCTGCCGCGTCACCGACGCTGGCACCCTGCACGATGACGCGCACCGAGGGCGACGTGGCAGGTGTCGCGCCGACCAGCGTCACCACTAACAGTGCGCATAGGACCAGGAGAGTAATTACTCTGCAGACCTTGGCCTGGTTCTTCATATTCAATCTCCTTCTCTCACGACCCTATCCCAGTGTTCTAACCATTTTCTAAGACTATTGACACTGAAACGATACTCCTCCCGACTTTCTAACCATATTATAACAAAATTATCCCGGTATCCCAACTTGTTTCTAAGGTTCCTGACATTATAGTACCACCACTCGACAGGTTGGCGCAATAGGACAATAGTACTACTGCTCCTGATTGCCCAACGCGAGGGTTGTCACAAGTGGATCGTGAGCGGGGATTCGGGGCGCGTCTTATACCGATCGCTCGAAGCGTGCAAGTAGATGTTCGTGCAACTCTGCATCCTGCCCAACGGCTTCCATAAGGTGAGGCCACCGGCTGGCGAACTCGAAGTAGCGGGGTGCGGCCTCGCGTGCGTGACGCTCAGCGGCGGCAACGACTTGCCGGGGTGAGCCGAAGCGCGCGGTCGCCTCCGGCGTGGCCTGGGCCTGCAGCGCCGCCAGTGCTCGCTCCTCGACATCGTCGCGCAGGAAGCGACCGGGATACGGGTCGAACTGTGCCGGATAGATGCCCGCCAGCCGCAGTTTCTCCCGCTCGTAGATGAAGCGGTAGACGTCCTGCATCAATTTGGCGCAGGGGGAAGCGCCGTAGGACTCCGGCGGCAGGTGGGTGATAAGCAGTTCCTTGTCCAGCCAGAAGAGGTGACCCGCCAGCCGAGAGTTGATCAGGTAATCAATGTCCTCGCCGCGGGTGATGCCAGGGTCGAAGCCCACGCGGGTGAACAAGTCACGATGGAAGACCATATTCCCACCGAACGTTACTGGCGTCGGAACCAACCGGCCCGGAGCGTCCCGTAACGCCCGCGTGCCCTCGTTCATGATGGCACTCTTGTCCAGGAAGATATTGCCTGTGCGCGGACGCTCCGGCAGCATCACGTCGCCGTCGGCGTCAAGGTAGAAGCCGGTCAGGCCCAGCACTCGCTCGCCCCTATGCTCACACTCCACAAAATGGAGCGCGGTCTGCAGATAGTCAGGTGCGACGACCTCGTCGTCGTCCAGGGCGACGACGACCCCGGCCCCCAGAGCGTGAGGAAGCAGCAGTTGCAGGTTACGCACGCCCGCGTAGCCGCGCATCTGGACGTGGTCAGCCAGGCCGGGGTGGCGCTGGCGAATGAAGACAGCGTCAGCCTCGGTCGCCTGGACGGTAGGGGCGCGGTAACCGCGCCCGTACTGGGCACGGAAAGGGGCAATGAGACCGGTAACCCGCGCGGCGGCGGCCTTCTCCAGTTCGGGATGCGTCGCGGCGGTGAGGATAAGCACGCTGAACTCCGGGCCTTCGAGCGCTGTCAGGCTCTCCAGTAACCGCGGCAGCGTGCTCTCGCCGTCCACCGGGGTGGGATGGTCATAGATAGTCTCAACCGGCCCATCGGGCCGCTCACTGCCCCAGGTCCAATAGGTTGGGATTATGATGACAACGTCTGGCATTTTTCTCCTCTATTCAAAAAGCCCGTTACGCTCGACAACCTGGCGATACCTTCAGACCGGCCCCACCCCCACCCGAACATCCACACGGGTAAATCAGCCCCTCGACTTGAGCCACAAGACCTGATAAGGGCCGACGGTGAGCGCTAGATCGCCGTCATCACCCACCGGGTAGGCTGCCCCTGAGATGACGTCCCACAGAGCACCGGTGTGCTGGATGGACAACGCTTTCAGGTCGGCCTGGAAGGGCTGCGCGGCGCCGGACACATTATGGACGCAGAGCACCCTCTCGTCGCCGTCGGGGGAGGTGCGCACCAGCGTGAACGTCGCTTCGTTGCCAAGAAGCACTTCCTGTGCTCCGTTGGGGTGAAAGGCCGGGTGTGCAGCACGGGCGCGAATGAGGTGCAGGTAGGGGTAGAACGCCTTGTGGCGCAGCGTGGAGGGGTCCGCCAACTCCCCCTCCAGTTCGCCGCGCCGGAACTTCTCCCGGTTGATGGAGCGATACCGCCCGCTCCGCTCCACCCCGGCAGGATAACTGCGGGAGCCGAACAGGCTGTG
>Ga0307437_1001519_pt1 | contig 15397 bp, 18 predicted proteins | sample SalMarWE160390MG_FD_202146 | JGI IMG/M metagenome (GOLD analysis project Ga0307437, IMG submission 202146) | Salt marsh sediment microbial communities from the Plum Island Ecosystem LTER, Massachusetts, United States - WE1603-90 | ecosystem: Environmental > Aquatic > Marine > Intertidal zone >...
AAAGTAGGTCAGGGACTGCCCCTTCCTTTTGAGCCCTCTTGACCACGCCGGAAAGCTCAATCAGTGTCTCCAGCTCTTCTTTGGAAAAGTCCCTTACGTCTATATAGTCTTTCTTCATCAGATATCCATCTCCTTATATTCTTAAAGTTTTCCAAGATTCTTATTTATTCCTCTAGTGCATGGGTTTTAGTTTATGGGCTATGCTATTAAATACTGCCGCAATTTTCTCAATTTAGCCTCCTGGTGCCCCAAATAAAAGGTCGGGAAGCCAGAGGACTATCTGGGGGAATAACATAATGATAACCAGGCCAATCCCCTGAATTATCACAAAGGGAGTAACTGAGCGGTAGATATCGCCCATAGTTATATCCGGCGGGGCCACCCCTTTCATTAAAAAGAGGCAGTAGCCGAAGGGAGGTGTAAGGTAAGCCATCTGCATATTAACCAGGTAAAGAACGCCGAACCATATTGGGTCAAAGCCCAGAGCCTTGATTATAGGGATATAGATAGGCATGGTGATAAATAGGATAGCGGTATCATCCAGAAAAAACCCCAGGATAAAGAAGGTAAGCTGTATCATTATGAGTATACCCCAAGGCCCTATTGGTAAGGCGGTTGTTACTGTTTCTATTAGTTCTTTGGCTCCCAAGGCACCGTAGATTTTGCCGAAGGTTAATGCCGCCATGAAGATCCAGCAGATTATGACGGTGAGCCTTAGGGTTGTGGTGAGTGATTCTTTGATAATTTTCAAGTTAAGCCGCCTCTTGGTAGCAACAGCTAATATACTGCCCATGGCGCCGACCGCTGATGCCTCTACCGGGGTAGCCAGCCCGCTGAAAATTGAGCCGGTAACCAACAGGATGATAGCTCCGGGGATGATTAGCCCCCTAAGAGCCTTCACCTTCTCCACCAAGGGGGGCCTCTCTGCCTTTGGTATAGGGGGTCCCAGGTGCGGCTGAAGTTTACATCTCACCACTATATAGCCAATAAACATAGTAGCAAGCAAAAGCCCCGGTAAAAGCCCACCGGCGAAGAGCATGCCTACCGATTCCTTGGCAATGATGGCATAGAGGACAGCGATGATGCTCGGCGGAATGAGAAAGCCTAGAGCTGCTCCTGCCTGGATGCAGCCTATAGACATAGACTTACTATATCCCCGCTTGCGCATAAGGGGAAGGGCGATAGTCCCCAAAGTGAGGGTGGAGGCGGTGACTCCACCAACTATAGCGGCAAATACCGTAGAAACCCCCACCGTAGCCGCTGACAGAGAGCCAGGTATAGGCGCTAGCCAATGCTGAAACGCGGTATACATGTCGTCAGCTATACCTGAGCGGAACAGCATCATTCCCATAAATACAAACAGTGGGATGCATACCAGAAGGGTGTATCTCACTATGGCAACGGCTCCGAAGAGCGACATGCCTAAAGCCTCTGGCCCCCAGAGCCAGAGGGCAAACACCAGACTCAAACCACCCAGGCCAAAGACTACAGGAAGCCCGGTCACCAGGATTAACAGCATTCCGCCGAAAAAAAGCAGCGTAATCCATTCAATACTCATTCTAGCTGTCTCCCGGTGATGGCCATATGGAAGTCGCGGATATATTTAGCTACACCCTGAAGCAAAATGAAAGCGGCTCCTACAGGTATCATCAATTTAAGTGGCCAGATGGGGGGGCCCCAAACGGTGAGAGAGTGTTCGTTTTTGGCAAAGGAGTATAAAAAGTAATCCCACCCGTATATCAGTATCAGGCTGCAGTAAAAGAAGAGAAGCGTGAAGGTAACCAGGTCTATAATAGCCCGCTTCCTGGGAGAAAAGCGTTGATATAATATGTCTAAACGGACATGTTCGTCATGCAAGAGGACATAGGCTCCACCTAACAGCCACAAAGGACCAAGAAGCCACCCAGACAGCTCATAAGCCCAGACAGTAGGGGAGTTGAAGAAATACCTCATTACCACGTCATAGACGGTAATGGACACGATAATCAGGACCAACCACCTAATGGTATTCGCGGTAATGGTGGAAAAACCATTGATACCTTTAATGAGAGCCTTTATCCATCTCATTATCTAGACCTCACTGCCGGTCGTTTACCTAGGTTTCGAAGAGGGCCAAGCCATTATATTACCTTCAGCTTCTACAAAAAAAGAGGGATAGGGAGGGGGTAGACCCTACCCCTCTTTCCTATGGAAGGAGATTAGAGGTTCTTAATAGCCTTCCTGGCAAATATCTCTAGCCAAAAGTATGCACAAATCATTCTCCCGGCACACGCAACCTTCCCTCAGTAGCTATTCCTGATAAGGTTTTAGCTCTTCAAACCACCTAATCGCGTTTGTCTCAGTCGAGGTACCCGAAGTCCCTTAATGCATCAATGCATATGTTGGCTGCCCTTTCAGCTCGGGGACCTTTCGTCTTTAGCTCCTCCAATCGCTGTAGCGTGATTTGGACGATTTGTTCTATATCTTCCTCAGGTAAGTACCTTACCTGAACCCCATATTGACTGACCATGTCCGAAATCGCCTTCTGTTCCAACGCTCCATACGTGGTTCTCATGTAATAGCCATTAGCGTAGACAGCCTCTTGAAGAATCGTTTGCAGGTCAGCCGGCATTCCTTCGTACAGTTCCTTATTTATGGCGTACATCGGGAACCATGAGGGTTTAAAGTGTGGTAGCATGAGATATTTGGCAACCTCGTGGAACCCCATGTCCCAGGCACACTTTGCCCCTCCCCACTGAACCCCATCAAGAACGCCTAGTGTCAGTGATGTATAAATCTCCTCAGGAGCAACGTAAGTTGACATAATACCGAAATTATCAGCCAACATTGATGCGTAAGGTTCCCAGAGAAGCAGCCTTCTCCCTTCAAGGTCAGCCAGGCTGGTGAAGTCTTCTGTTAGCATCATGGTCCCGTAGTCATCCGGCTGAATACCGAGTACATGAATACCAAACTCTTCTTCAAATGCCTCCTTAAAAACGTCCTCAAGTCCCATATAGTGATAGATAGCTTGGCCTTCATCCAGATTTCTCCAGAGGAAGGGCAAACCTTCAATTCCTGCTTCAGGAATTGTCTCCTCCCAGTTGTAGGGATGGGAATGCATCATATCAATTACTCCCATCGCTGTTGCCTCCGGGGTTTCCATTAGGGTTACTATCTCACCATCGGAGAATATGCTGATGTCAATTCGTCCACCGCTCATATCTCGGACAATGTCAGCATATTGTTCGAAGAAGTAGTTTTCGGCTGCACTCCAAGAATGTTGCAGCTTCAGGTTGTACACCTTTCCTTCTACGGTTGGTGAAATTTCCCCTGAAGTTGGTGGAATTTCCCCTGATGGTGTCGGGGTGGGGCAGGCTGTCATAAGAGACAGGATGGTTAGCACCAAGACTAAAAAGATGCTGCTAGCCAGTATTAATACTCTTTTCCTTCTCATTTAAAAACCTCCTTAAAGGTTCTAATCTACTGGTCCTTAAATATATTGCCCTATTCATCACCTCCTCTACCGGGATAATTCCCACACCAAGAGCGATAGAACACTGTCATAATAGAGTACTATTTTGCTCCTTTCAAGGAGCAGAAGACCGCCGTCATATAGTAGCCCCCGTCCAAGTGATAGGGTACTTTAGTACAGTTGGAGTTCAGTTGCACATACAGTTCTCACTTTTGTGATATAATACAAGCGATATGCACGAACTTCTATCAGAGCATGATTTAACTCAAGAGCACCCAAAAAGGATTTCCATACTGTTGGCTGATGACCACCCATTATTGCGTCAGGCGCTTAGAAGCGTTCTCGACCAGCAAGCCGATTTTGAAGTTGTTGCTGAAGTTAGTGATGGCGACGAGGTAGTTAAGGTTGCCGCGGAGCTGGTTCCAGATGTGGTGATTATGGATATCAGTATGCCGAAGCTAAACGGCCTGGAAGCGACACGGCAAATCAAAGCGAAATACCCCGGGGTAGCGATATTGGTTCTTACTGTCCATGGCGAGGCTGAACATGTACTTGGCCTACTTGAAGCTGGCGCCGCTGGGTACTTGACGAAAAGCGTCTTCGGCGAAGAGGTTGTTCATGCTATACGTGCGGTGGCTGCCGGAGAAACAGTGCTATCTGCGGCAAGTTCACGCCAGATATTAAGACATGCTCTTCGGCTTATGACAAAACCTTCGCGCCTGGACCCTAATGTTAAAATCAACGCTCGGGAGCTACAGGTTCTGAAACTGGCAGCCACGGGCATGAGTAACAAAGAGATTGCTCTCAATCTGGATCTCAGCCTGCGCACAGTGAAAGGTTACCTAGCGGATATTTTTTCGAAGTTAGGGGTAGCCTCCCGAACAGAAGCAGTCATTGTCAGTCTTCGGGCTGGCCTTCTCACTCTTGATGATCTTGAATAAGACTAGTTTCTGTAAATACCATGATAAAACGCATTACGAGAAAAAGCTTTCTTTTACATAACCCTCATTTTTGGGTTCTCATCCTTATGACGGTAGCCCTTGCTGTCTTATACTATGCCTGGCCGTGGCGCGATTATGCTCCTTGGCTCAGTAATCTTGCCTTGTTTGAGCTGAGGTATGAAATGGTTGGTAGCCTTTTCATGATACCACTCACCTATGCTATTCTCACTTTGTGGTGGCGGGGTGCTCTCATTATTTGGGTGTTATCATTTGTAGCCATGTTCACGCAAATGGCTCAATTATCAGGCGACTTCGGGTTTTGGCTACGTAATATCTCTCTCTTTTTTCTTCTTTTATCGCTTATACTCATAACTAGTTTGGTGCTGAAGTGGCGTCAAAATGAAAGAAAAACTACGGCAGAGCGGGAATTGGAACGCCAGGTCTATATGTCACAGGTCTTCAAGTGTCAAGAAGACGAGCGACAACAGATCGCCCAAGAAATCCATGATGGTAGCATACAAACATTATTGGCTGTAGCCAATCGCGCTCAAACTCTGATGGACGGTGACCACAATAATAATGTGTGTCAGGTAAGACAAAACGCGAAGTGGGTTAGGGATACGATTCTTAATGTATCTGACGATTTACGAAGGCTAAGCCTTCACTTGAGACCCAGTGTCTTAGATAATATGGGACTTGTGTCAGCATTAATATGGCAGGTTGATCATTTTAATGATGGCAACAATACAAATGCCCAAATTTCTATAAGTGGTGCCGAGCGGAAGCTTCCTCCTGAAATTGCGACCGCCGTATTTCGTATAGCTCAGGAAGCTTTGAGTAACGTTAGACGCCATTCACAGGCAACTGCGGTTACGGTTGCTCTGCAATTTCTTCCCCAGTCCATTGAATTAACGGTGCAGGATAATGGCGTGGGTTTCCCCTTGCCAACGATTGCTAGCCTTGCCACCCGGGGTAAGTTCGGACTAATCGGAATGGAACAGAGAGTCAAGTCTCTTAATGGCGCTTTTCATATCCATCCCCAGCCTAATCAGGGAACGCTACTCAAAATCAAATTCAGCTGCTAGTCTTGTGCCGCGATCATTTTGACATCATATAGAATAATTCGCGGTTGGAAAGCTCATGGCGATATCAAAAACGACAAATCTATAATAGTGAAATGTGTAGTGAGTGTTATACGCGCTAGGTTTTACGGCACGCACGGTAGACACAGGGGATTATAAAAAGATGAAAAAATTCATTGACAAATATAGAAGATATTTTGTCGGGCTTTTGTTTATATGCTTTATGAGCTCGTGCCTTTTCATTATATCCGTTTGTGTCAATATTATAAACCTGATTACTCCATAATCTCAAACATACGCAGAACCGTTCTAGCTCCGTCTCTTGCCCTAGCAAGAGCTAGCTCCAGTATGATATTATGCCTAATGTCCCCTCTATCCTGTGCTGGCACTTTGTGCTCAAAGCGGTGAGCGGTCTCATACCACTTAAGCCACTCACCGTCTAGCCTGTCATAGGATAGGGGGTCTTTATCTTCTGGAAAGGCTAATGTAACCGTCATCGCTTCCCCCTTTCAAAGAGGGCAAGCGTTCAGGTCAGGGCTTTGCCATATTCAATTGTTAAGGTGCTTTTTGTTTTCTAGCTTCATTGTCCAACAATTAGCCAGAAAGTATAATGATAAATTCCCTCCGCCTTTAGGTACCGAAGGGTCTTTCAGACAGGCATTTTTAACAAAACTTCGCCTTTAAACTCCTTTCCCGGGTATTTTCCGAAATTATTCCCCTCCTTAAGTAGGAGAGTCCACCTCCACAGTAGGAGAGTCCACCTCCACAGTAGGAGAGTCCACCTCCACAGTAGGAAAATTCCCTCCTTAAGTAGGAGAGTTCCCTCCTTATGTCCATCCTCAGATTAAAAATCAGGGGGAATTCTCATATGAAAATTTCAGGAGATTTTTCCTTAGGGAAAGGTGGGAGAATTCTCAGGAGAAAATTTCAGAGAATTCTTCTCAAAGAATTAAGGAGACCCCTCCTTACGGAAAGGTAGGGGAATTCTCAGGAGAAAATTTCAGGAGACAGTGCAGGCTGAAAATCAGGAGAATTCCGAACCCCGAGGAAGGACTCTATAAAGCCCTCAAAGTGCTGGCCAGCAGCGAGGTGCAGGTAATCATCTGTAAAGAGAACCGGGCAGAAACCGTGAGGCGTCTCCGCGTTCCGTCTACTGCTCCTAAAACCTTGTCAAGCCCTGGCAAAATCATTAAAATCAGCTATATTGAATGCTAACTTAAAAGTTCTACCTATCGTACAGTACCGCCCACCATAGTTGCAGTTCTATCCGAGGAGCAGGGGTTGAGGGAGCTGCTAGAGGCGCTACTGGGACACGCAGACCTCGGCACCACCCAAGTCTACCTCAGCATCGTCGACCAGGGCCTTCACGATGCGATATCTCTACTTGAGGAGGAAAAGGGGGATTGGGCACCCGACCCGCTGCACCCAGGGCGGAAAGTGCCCAGAACGTACTAATGGGCGACAGGAAGACTGAAGAAATACAAAAGGCGATAGCCGAGTTCTTGAGGAAGCTAGAGGCTGGCAAGAAGAATAAGGCAAGAGCTAAAAATAGGGAAAAACCCACCAGGTAAAAATACTAGCCCAATTTTTCCTAGGTGTAAATATACCCCCCCAACTACCCATACGTGTCTGTAAAACTTTATGGTGAACTTTATGGTTAACTTTATGGGAAAATTTATGCTCAAACCGACCCCATAAAACAGTATGTATCGACATTGATTTTTCACGTGAAAAATCATAAATCAGGTCCTCTCTCAATATCGGGAATACAATCTCTGAATGTTGTAAGCAATATACTATTGATATAGTCTTTTAATATTTATAATGTATTAGCTTCGTTTCGCCAGTGCTAATTATTCCGCGTGAAATTAAGGGGGCGCAAGCGTATCTTGAAGTTCTGCTTGGGGATTCTGGCTAGCCGATTCTTTCGGAGAGTTCGAGTCCCCTCAGGTCTATCAATAAGATTACTTCCACATCAAAGTGTGGAAGTAATCTTTGAACTCTCAGTTCACTGAGACGCCAAGCTCGCTAACGAATTTTATGCACTGAACCTTAATTGATTTGTATGTTGTGACTTTAGGAACAAAACAAGCAAGTGGGCAATATACGGCACTCAGGGGTAACCTGCGGGAGTGGGGCTTTAGTTACGCTCCCTGAAAATTATGAGGGAGGGCAGACTCTTTTAAAATTTCTGAAATATCTTTAACGACTAGCTTTTCTTCTATTCCCTCGTCCTTTATCGCTTCACTAAGCATTACGGCACAGGTAGGGCAGGCTACCGCTAAGATGTTAGCGCCGGTCTTATAGGCTTCTCTCACCCTAATTCTTGACGGGCTATCTTCACCGCCGCCGAAGAAATCGGTGTAGAAATTGCCGCTACCTCCGCCACAGCAGAAGGAATTCTGGCGGTTCCTTTCCATCTCTACCAGCTCAACCCCCGGGATTGCCTTCAGTATTTCACGCGGCGCTTCATATTCACCGGCGTGTCTCCCCAGAAAACAGGGGTCATGATAAGTCACCCTCATGTTGAGCTTTGAGGACGGCTTTAGTCTTCCCTCTTGGATAAGGTCTCGGAGTATCCCGGTATAGTGAAATAACTCAAATCCAGCCGGGTATTCGTTTCTGAAGACATTATAGGAATGGGGTGAAAGCGTTATAATCTTCCTCACCCCGGCCTTCCGGAAAAGCCCGCTGTTTTTGTCTCTCAGCATCTGGAAGATACGGCTCTCGCCGAGCAGGCGGACTTCGTTGCCATCGCACTCTTCGGCAGGACCCAGGATGCCAAAGGAGATACCGGCCTCAAGTAGCAGTTCGCCGAGCGCTCCGGCGGCTACCTGTCCCCTCTCATCAAAAGAGCCGACACAGCCGACATAAAAGAGGAACTCCTGCCCGGTGTAGGGCTCTATCGCCGCGGCCCCAACCCACCGCCCCCGGTTTTCCCTCAGCTCCCGGTAGGGATTGCCGTAGGCTTCGATATTGCCGAAAAAACGGGCTACCTTGGGCATAACCAGCCCATCGGCCACCATCTCCTCCCTGGCCGCTATTATTATATTGACAATATCATTGTTGAAGGGGAACTTGCAGCTCTGGACGCAGTTATTGCAGGTCGTACAGGAATACAGGATTTTACCCAGCGATTCCGACCAGTCGATTTCCGCCTCCATCCAGGCCTGTATCAGCCATAACAGGCCGCCCGGTGAGCAGCTTTTAAGGCGGAACCTATTGTAAATGGGGCAGTTAAACTCCGAGTAATCTACGGTTAGCTGGCAGTATCCGCAGCCGAAACATCTATGAATTATGTCTTTATAGTCCTGCAGAGAAATCTAAGCCACCTCCCAGTTTCCCGGATTCATGATACCGTTGGGGTCCAGCGTTTTCTTTATCCGGTCCATCAATTGACGGGTGTTGGCGTCCATCTTTTCCAGAATCAGTTTCTGCGCCGGCAGTTCCGGCTTCCAGACCACCCCGCCCAGATCCAGGGTCAGCCGGTTGGTATCATCCAGAGCCCCTCTGGCTCTCTCCGCCTCCTCCTCCTGAGCGCGGTTAAAGGGGTAGGAGTATGCCAGCATGACGCTGTGGCCGTTGGGCAGGAGCTGTATGCCCAGTTGATAGAGCAGGCCGTACTTGTGGGCAATCTCAATCCCGCTCCGCCAGGCCTGCGGTATTACCTCAATGGGCAGTATGGCCCCGGTGTACTCAAAGCCGCCGCCTTTCCTGAAATCGGCGGCGGTGGCGGCAAAGGGAGGCACACCCAGAAACCTTTCCTGCAGCGGGGTCAGCGCCGGTTCCTCGTTTACCGGCGACACCTTATCCCGGTGTTTCTGAAAAATCCGGCTGTGCAGTTCCTTTTTGGTCTCGAACTCCGCCTCCGATTCCCCGGAAACGACTATAATGTAATATATGTGCTGCGCCCATTTCGGCTTCTCCTGAGTGATGATGAAACAGTTCTCCAGAAGATTAATCTGGCTGAGTTCGGATATAACCTCCGGAATCAGTTCGACGCTGTCGGAAACGAACAGCAGGAGGTCCCTGAAGGCGGGTTTGGGGAAAAGCTGAATTGAGAGCCTGGTGACGATGCCGGTCGTGCCCAGCCAGCCCAGAAAGAGGCCCATCAGGTCGGGGAGGGGGTCACGGCTGAACCACTTGGGACTTACCGAGCCGGAGCCCAGTTTGCATACCTCGCCGGTGGGCAGAACCACCTCCATGCCGTTGACCATCTGCGAGTTAACGCCGTATCTCGGCGTGAGGTGGCCGTGCCCGTGAATCAGTATGTTGCCGGCGACGGTGGCGGTGGGGGGTGACTCGGGGGTCGAGTGCTGGAGGTGGGGATGATTCTTCTCCAGGTAGGCTCTCAAGGCCGCCTGGGTGACACCGGCCTCGATTACGGCGTAACGGCTGGCTTCGTTTACCTTGATTATGCTGTCCATTCTTTTCATGTCCAGTACCATGCCGCCCTTAACAGGAACGGTCAGGGCCGATAAAGTCAGCCCCGCCCCCATCGGGGTAATGGCCAGCTTTTCACGGTTGGCCAGCCTGACTATCCGCTGCACTTCGGCCACCGTTCCGGGCATGACGACGCAGTCGGCCCGGCGCGGCTTCTGCGCTCCCGGGTCGCGGGAATAGAGATACAGCTCTTCGGGGCGGTCTGACACGTAATCCTGGCCGACGATTTCAGCCAGCTGGCTCAAAAAATCTGCTTTCATAGATGCCTACATTCTAGCACACTGCAGGCGGCTGTTACAGGACTTGGTCTCAATTTCAGGACAAGCCTTCAGCCTAGCTTATCTATCAAACGGTGCATCGGCACCGCCAGTATCAAAGAGGATAGGCGATGCATGCTCCGTCTCAATAAAAGCCGAAAATCCCCACCCCGACTTTAATCCCTGCTTCCTCACTTCGTTATCCTAAACAACTGTCAGCTTCGTGGCTCTCTCCGTACCCTTATTTTACCACTAAAAAGTGGTATCAACCATGTCTTTACTGAACCGACATTAGCCTCTCCTTGACAAAAGAGTTCGAATTCGTGTAAGATGAAATTGAGAATGAGTCGCAACCGCAAACAAGACAACACAATTCAAGGCCATCCCCTGACCACCCAGCGGCGCCTACTTCTGGAACTGTTGCGCGATGCTGAAGGGCATATAGACGCCAAGGAGCTTTATCGCCGCGCCAGTGCCAGGGATGAGTCTATCAGTCCGGCGACGGTATACCGCAGCCTTAACCTATTCAAGGAACTGGGGCTGGTTGACGAGATTAGGCTGGGCAAGATTCGTTGCTATTACGAGATTAAGCAATCGTCCGAGCATCAGCACTTGGTCTGCCGGGGATGCGGCAAAGTGATGGAATTTCAAAACCCCTACTTCCAGAAGTTGATCAAGGCAGTACAGCGGGAACACGCCTTCAAGGTAACCAAGGCTGAGTTATATCTCGAGGGTTATTGTCCAGAGTGTGAGGAGAAGGAGAAAACGCAGTGACCTCCATGACTGTGGAAGAGAGGCTAAAGCTATGATTGACATTACTGACCGAGATTTTGATAAAGAAGTGCTGGAATGCAAACTACCGGTATTTACCTGCTTCACTACTAAGTGGTGCCATTCCTGCTATCCGACGTGTCTTTTTGCCGATGAATTGGTAAAAGAGTATGAAGGCAGCGTGAAGTTTGTGAGGGTGGATACAGAGGGAAGTCCCGATACGTCAGCCCGGTATCACATCTGGGTTGTGCCGACCATATTGCTTTTTAGAGACTCTCAGCCGGTGGAGAAACTGCTCGGTTTTCAGGAGCGTGGATCGATGAAGCGCTTACTGGGGGATGCAATAGCTAAAGAGCCGGGTCCTGAACTCAAAAGCTAGTCGAAAATGACCGAAGCTCTGAAAAACCAGATGAAGTATGCAGAATGGTTAGAGAACAACAAAACTCGATTCGCTAGAGAATGGCTGAAGAGGAAGCGATTCGGGAGAAAGTGGATGAGTAAAGATAAAGTAAGAGAGATTGAGGCCAAAATCGCTGACCTCAAGGCTAGATGGCCGGCTCATTCGGTGCCGCCATCAATGTGGCAGGGATTAGAAGCACTAGAGGAAGAGCTAGAGAAGGCAAGGGAGGCTGAAAAGAAAGACTGATGCCAGGTAAGATGGCATTAGTAAATTATAAGAAGTGCCATCCCGAAAAGTGTGACAGCGGCGTTTGTGCGGCAGTCCTAGCGTGTTCTCATAAGCTGCTCAAGCAGGAGGCACCCTACGATATACCGATGCCAGACCCGTTTCTCTGCCAGGGCTGTGGAGACTGTGTTCGCGCCTGCCCTCTGAAGGCAATCGAGATAGTAAGAATGTAATCAAGGAAGGGTGACAAATGATGAAGATATCGGTCTGCGGCAAAGGAGGGAGTGGCAAAAGTACCATAGTCGCTCTGCTGGCGAACGAAACACGAGCTAGAGGTTACCATGTACTGGTGGTAGACTCGGACGAGTCTAATTCGGGACTTTTCAGCATGCTGGGCTTCGACTATCCACCCGTACCTCTAATGGAGCTTGTTGGGGGCAAGAAGAGCCTGCAGCAAAAGATGGGACAGCCAAGTGTTCTTGCCAAAAGCCGTATCGTGCTGGGGGATTTACCGCCTCAGTATCTGGTTCAGAAAGATGGCCTTACGCTGGTCGGCATCGGCAAGATACTTCATTCGCTAGAGGGCTGCGCCTGCCCCATGGGGGTGTTAAGTCGCGAGTTTCTAAAGAAGCTCGCTCTGGCAGAAGACGAGCTGGCTATCGTGGATATGGAAGCGGGTGTGGAGCATTTCGGCCGGGGCGTTGATACAAGTATAGATAGCGTGTTGGTCGTGGTAGAGCCACCGCTGGAATCAGTAAACGTAGGTCAGAAGATACACGACCTGGCTTCAGGAATTGGCATCAAGAATGTCTGGGCTGTTTTGAACAAAGTGCCGTCAGGAGATATAGCTACCAGACTGAAAGCGGAATTGCAGAAGCGGCAAATTGATGTAGTCGGCTGCATTTACTTTGACGCCGACATCTTCAGTTCAAGCCTAGACGGTAGAACCCCGGTGAAGGGCGTAGCGGTGCAGGAGATCAAAGAGGTTGCGGACCGCGTCTTTGCAAAGGCAGGTCTGCCAGCACCAGGGTAAGGTGGGTCTAGCTGCTCAAGAGGAGGTGCGAATATGTGTCTTGCTAAGGCTTATCTCAACAAGTCGGCTGACAACCCAATACTGCAGGATATTGCTCGTATGCGACTGCATGACGACCGGGTGGAACTGGAGACACTATTTGGCGAGGAAAAGGTGATACCGGGCAGAGTGATCGAAATAGATTTCTCGACCTCGAAGATAGTGCTCAGTGAGAGTGTCAAAGCTGACAAAGCCTGACCAAGGAGGAGATATGTCGCCGACCGGTTACCGAACTCGAAAATCTAATACAGAGAGACGGCAGAACAACGCTGAGTGGTCTCCCTTCGATGACCTGGCTACAGAATATGATGCCTGGTTTGACAAAGAGGGAAGCCTCATCTTCTTCATTGAAGCGCAGGCATTTAAGTCGCTCCTGCCGAGCCTGCCAAAGCCATGGCTTGAAATAGGTGTTGGCAGTGGCCGCTTTGCCCAAGCTCTGGGAATAGGGACTGGCATTGACCCCTCAATCAGGCTCATTGAGATAGCAAAAAGGAGAGGGATAAGTGCCATTCTAGGAGGGGGAGAACAGAAGCTGTTTGACGAGGAAGCATTCGGTACGGTCTTTCTAATTGTCACGTTGTGTTTTCTCGATTCGCCTCTGGACGTTTTAAAGGAAGCTAACCGCATCCTGATACCGGGTGGCAAGATAGTGCTTGGACTTGTACTAAAGGAAAGTCCCTGGGGTCAGTTTTATCAGGCGCAGAAGGTACAGGGGCACCGCTTTTATAGATATGCCACCTTCTATACATATGATGAATCGCTGAAGTTACTGGAGCAGGCGGGCTTTTCTACGGAAAAGGTCGTTTCCATGCTTTTTCAAAAGCCGGGTAAAGTACAGCACGTGGAAGAGTCAAGAGAAGGCTATTTCGCCGATGCTGGGTTTACGATAATAGCGGCAGGCAAACGAGAGGTAATTACTTCATGACTGGAGGAAATAGTTAATGGCTAAGGAAGATATGCTGTGTCCCTTCACCGGGAAATTATGCCGGGAGTGTTCCCTTTACCGCGGCAGACACTACTACTTGTGTTTCAGTAAGAAATATCGAGGGCATTTGGAAAAGCCAGAGGTAGCTACCAAGGGAAGTAACCCTGGCACCTCTAAAGTGAAATACGATAAGCATTTTAAGCCGCTCACCAAAATGCCCAGCGCCATTGACCCATTTAAGACGCCAATGGCGGACATCCATGATTAGTTTACTCTGGTTCGACAAACAGGGTAAGAAATAAAACTCAGGGTAGTATTTTGGCAGTTGCATTAGAGGAAGATACTCAACTCAGACAAGAAACAGGGCGGATACCAAAGAGATTAAAGCGTAGAATCAAAGCGAAGAGAGGCTGGAGGGGTTTGTAGCTTTGGAGGTTATGAAAAGAGGCAGATAATGGCTAAGTATGACGTAATCATTATTGGAGGTGGCCCTGCTGGACTTACCGCTGGACTCTACGCCTCAAGGGCAGGACTGAAGAGCTTGCTGTTGGAGCGCGGGGCGCTGGGTGGTCAGATGGTAAATGCCACGCTGGTGGAGAATTACCCAGGCTTTCCTGAAGGTATAGCTGGCCCCGAACTGGGTTCGCTCATGCACCAGCAGGCAGTCAGATACGGTCTAGAGGTAGTAACCGCTGAGGTCATAGGCATTTCTCAAGAGCAGCCCTATTATAGTATTTCAACCACTGAAGGTAGCCTTGAAGCTTCGGCCGTAATCATCGCTGCTGGTTCAGAGTATCGTAAGCTAGAAGTTGCAGGCGAGGAAAGGCTGTCCGGTTACGGCGTTTCCTACTGCGCTACCTGCGACGGCTTCTTCTTCCGCAACCATGAGGTAGCAGTGGTAGGAGGAGGCGATACCGCTATTACTGATGCTCTTGAGCTAAGTCAGCATGCCAGTAAAGTCTACGTAATACATCGACGAGACCAGCTCCGGGCAGGAAAGGCTCTCCAAGAGCGGGCATTTGCTCACCCCAAGCTGGAGTTCATCTGGGACACGGTGGTGGAAGAGGTCTCGGGGGATAAAGTACTGGAGGAGCTTAAGCTACGCCATATGAAAACAGGTCAACAATCTAGCTTGAAAGTAAGCGGCATCTTCGTTGCCGTAGGGCTTATGCCCAACAGCCGGAGCTTTTTCAATATTTTGGAGCTGGACGACGCCGGCTACATCGTTACTGATGAAACGATGGCTACCTCGGCTCCTGGTATTTTCGCCTCGGGCGACATCCGCAGGAATTCACCTCGCCAGATCGCCGCTGCGGTCGGAGACGGTGTCACCGCTGCCATGTCCGCCTTTAAATATATTCAAGAACAAGGGAATGGAACTGGAATCGCGAGCCCTTGAGGTTTCGCAACAAATAGGGATTAGCAAAGGAGGTCTGCGAGACAATTACTAGTGATAACAAGGATATCGAAACGCGCCAAATTCTGAACTTCAGGAAAGGGTGATATGTCCCTGACGTAGTTGTAGGTTAATAATTAATCAATAAGGAGGCAGTATGAGCAAGATAGTGCAAATCACGGATCAAAATTTTGAGGAGGAAGTCCTGAACTCAGACATTCCTACAGAGGTCGATTTCTGGGCGCCTTGGTGTGGCCCCTGTATGATGGTTATACCGATATACGAAAAACTCTCCGAGGAGTATGATGGCAGGTTCAAGTTCTGCATGATTAATGTGGATGAAAACCAGCGTACCGCAACGAAGTATCAGATTATGAGTATACCGATGCAGAAGTATTTCGTTAATGGAGAGAATGTCGATGAAATCCTCGGCG